>Ga0209013_10000499_pt1 | contig 35055 bp, 28 predicted proteins | sample Cruoilmetagenom2_FD_187291 | JGI IMG/M metagenome (GOLD analysis project Ga0209013, IMG submission 187291) | Oil polluted marine microbial communities from Coal Oil Point, Santa Barbara, California, USA - Sample 2 (SPAdes) (version 2) | ecosystem: Environmental > Aquatic > Marine > Oil seeps ...
CCATCTGCTAATGGTATCCAGTGCGCTGTAATTGCGGTATTTATAGTCGCGCACAATTCTTCGAATCAAACGATTATCGGTTGAAGGGATGCGGTTGTGTCCATCAATGGAAATAGAAGTAAGTGCCGAAATATAGATGCGGAATTTTGCTTCTAGATTAATTAATGGCGTTAGCTTGGGATTTAGTGCATGAATTCCTTCTACTACCAAAATCTGTTTTCCGTTAATCTTTAGTTTTTCTCCATCGTAATAGCGCGCTCCTTTTTCGAATGAGAATTTTGGTAGTTCCACTTCTTTCCCATTCATTAAATCCACTAAATTCTGATTGAATAAAGCAATGTCCAATGCTTCGATGGCTTCAAAATCATATTCTCCATTTTCGTCGAGTGGTGTATGTTCCCTATCCACAAAATAATTATCCAGCGATAGATTTACCGGATTCAGTCCTGCTACTTTTAACTGTATGGCAAGGCGTTTTCCAAAGGTGGTTTTTCCCGATGAGGATGGTCCCGATATCAGAATTAACTTGGTGTGTTTTCTTTTTTTTCTGATTTTATCAGCGATTTGCGAGATTTTCTTTTCATGTAATGCTTCTGATATTTTTATTAACTCCGAAATGTTGTTATCGGCAACATATCTGTTTAAATCTCCAATGTTTGATATGCCTAATACCTTGCCCCAGCGTTTGTATTCGCTAAATACTTTCATCATTTTTTCCTGTTCTAAATAGCTTTCTACTTTATCGGGATCTTCTCGTTGCGGACTCATTATTAGCATGCCGCGATAAAAGGGAAGTAAATCGAATACTTGCAGTACGCCGGTAGATGGGGCAAGAAATCCGTAAAAATAATCGATACAATCTTCTAAATGATATACCGAAGTGTACAGATTTCCACGGGTTCGTAATAAACTGGTTTTTTCGTGCAACCCATGACTTTCGAATAACTGTATTGCTTTTTCGGTTTCCATTTCTTCCCTCACAAAGGGTAGATCTGCCTGAATAATATCCAACATTTGCTTTTTTATTTGTGCAATGTCATCCGGAGTAAGAATGATATTTTTATTGGTTAAGCGACAATATAATCCGTTGGATACGGAATGTTCAATTCGGAATTTAGCTCCAGGATACAGATCGTGAATAGCTTTGTATAATATAAAAGAGATTGATCGATCGTACATTCTGCGGCCATCCTGACTGGTGAGATCGATGAATTTTACATTTTTGGGTTTGTAAATTTCGTAGGTAAGTTCTTTTATTTTGTTATTGACCAAGGCTCCCAAAATTGGACCTTCTAATTGGAGCAGTGTGTCTTCAAGTATGCTTTGTAGGTTGGTTCCTACAGGATATGACCTTTTCTCCTGTAGGTCTTCGAAAAAAATATCAACTAATTTTCCCATAAACTATTATTATTTAAAAAGCAGTATTTGTTTTTAAATACTGCCTTTTAAAGTTAATGATTATGTCATTTGTTGGTGTTATCCTGCTGTTAAATTTTAAAAAATTATTCATCGGATCAGTTTAAGCCTTAAATTCCTCTTTTAAAAATTGAGCAGTAAAGGAGTCTTCGCATTTCGCTAATTCTTCAGGCGTTCCTGCAAAAAGAATTTCGCCACCCTTACGTCCACCTTCTTTTCCGATATCAATAATATGGTCGGCTACTTTAATAACATCCATATTGTGTTCGATTACAATCACCGTATTTCCTTTGTCTACCAATCGGTTTAGTACTACAAGCAATACTCTAACATCCTCGAAATGCAGTCCAGTGGTTGGCTCGTCTAAAATATACAGCGTTTTTCCGGTATCTCGTTTTGATAATTCGCTTGCTAATTTTACACGCTGCGATTCTCCACCAGATAAGGTTGTTGATGGTTGTCCGAGGGTGATATATCCTAAGCCAACATCTTTCAATACTTTTAGTTTATTGAAGATCGGTGGTATGTTTTCGAAGAATTTAACCGCTTGATTAATCGTCATATCCAACACATCTCCGATCGATTTTCCTTTGTATCGTACCTCCAGTGTTTCCCGGTTGTAGCGTTTTCCGTTACATTCATCACAAAGAACATAAACATCGGGTAAAAAATTCATTTCGATGGATCGGATACCTGCTCCCATACAAGTTTCGCATCGACCTCCCTTTACGTTGAAAGAAAATCGTCCTGCTTTATATCCCCGGATCTGTGCTTCCGGTAATTTTTCGAATAATTTTCTGATTTCACCAAAAAGATTGGTGTAAGTAGCAGGGTTGGATCTTGGTGTACGTCCTAATGGCGATTGATTTACTTCTACTACTTTATCTATATTTTTTATTCCTTCGATTTCCTCAAATGGAAGGGGATCTTTTACCGATCGGTAATAATGTTGCGATAGAATTGGATGAAGGGTGTTATTGATCAGACTGGATTTGCCACTTCCAGATACTCCGGTTACGCAAATAAATTTTCCTAAGGGGAAACTTACATCTACATTTTTCAGATTATTTCCGGTACAGCCTTTTAGTTCAATACTTTTCCCGTTTCCTTTTCGTCTGGTTTCCGGAATGGCTATTTTCATATGTCCGTTTAGATATTTTGCAGTTAAGCTTTCGCCAGCCAATATATCTTTCGGGGAACCGGACAGAACAACTTCGCCTCCATGTTTGCCTGCAAAGGGACCCATATCGACCACATAATCGGCTGAGCAAATCATATCCTTATCGTGCTCCACTACAATCACAGAATTACCCGAATCTCGTAATTGTTGCAGGGAATGAATCAGTCGTTGGTTGTCGCGCTGATGCAATCCAATACTTGGTTCATCGAGTATGTATAACACGTTTACTAATTGTGATCCTATCTGGGTTGCCAAACGAATTCGTTGCGATTCTCCACCCGAAAGACTCACCGAACTTCTGTTTAGCGAAAGATATTCTAATCCCACATCGAGCAAAAAATCTAAACGTGTTCGTATTTCTTTTAATACCTCTGTGGCTATTTGTTTCTGCTTGTCACTCAAATGATCTTCAACAGTGTTAAACCATTCTTTGAGCATGCCCAGATCCATTGCTGCTAATTCGGCAATATTCTTATCATGAATTCTAAAATGTAATGCTTCTCTTTTTAGTCTTTGACCATTGCAAGTAAGACAAACTGAAGTTTTAATGAATTGATCAGCCCATTTTTTAGCTTTTTTAGAAGTAATGTTATTTTCCTGATTGGAGACGTATTTTAAAACACCGTCGAAACTGAGTAAGTAATTGGAAGAACTTCCCAATGGTGTATTTTCCAATTTAAAAGTTTCACTGGAACCATCCAGAATAATACTAAGTGCTTCTTCAGGTATTGCTTCGATAGGGGTATCTACATCAAATTGATATTTTCTTCCGATGGCTTCTATTTGCCAGAAAATTAAGCTGTTTTTGTATTTTCCTAAAGGAACAATTCCGCCTTCGCGAATGCTAAAACTTTGATCCGGAATAATTTTCTCCAAATCGATGGTGTTTACTCTTCCCAGTCCTTTGCATTTGGAACATGCTCCGTGCGGTGAGTTAAACGAAAAACTATGCGGTGCAGGTGTATTGTATGATATTCCAGAGCTGGGACACATCAGTAGGCGGCTGTAATACTTAACCTCTTCGGTGTCTTTATCGAAAATCATTGTAATGCCTTTTCCATGTTTCATGGAGGTTTGCACCGATTCTTTTAATCGTTTATCGCCAACTTCTTCCACCACTAATTTATCGATAAGGATTTCAATGGTGTGATTTTTATAGCGATCTACCTTAAAGCCATGCATGAGTTCTACGATTTCGCCATCTACACGAGCGTAGAGAAATCCTTTTTTTCGTATTTGCTCAAATAAATCCTTGTAATGACCTTTTCGTCCTCTTACAATGGGTGCTAAAATATATATTCTGCGGCCACTAAATTTCTCGTGAATCAGCTCGATGATTTTTTCATCGGTATATTTCACCATTTTCTCGCCAGTTTTGTAGGAATAGGCGATACCTGCCCTGGCATATAAAAGGCGGAGAAAATCATACAGCTCGGTTATGGTTCCAACTGTAGATCGTGGATTTTTGTTGGTGGTTTTCTGTTCGATGGAAATTACAGGACTCAAACCAGTAATTTTATCAACATCAGGACGTTCCATTCCCCCTAAAAATTGTCGGGCATAAGCAGAAAAAGTTTCGATATATCGTCTTTGTCCTTCGGCATAAATTGTGTCGAATGCCAAAGAGGATTTCCCGCTACCACTTAATCCGGTAATTACAGATAGCTGATTACGTGGAATACTTATATCTATATTTTTTAAATTGTGAACACGAGCTCCGATAACCTCAATATTTTCGGTTTCCAGATGTTCCTCTTCTATGGCCTTGGTAGTTGTAGTACTCAAATTTCAATCTCCTTTATTAACAGTTGAAGGATCTATTTCTTTGAAACAGAATCTTTCGTGGTTTTGTAATCAGAAAATGCAAAATTAATATATCCTTTTGCAGGAAGTGTAATTTCGTACTCTTTTTTGTATTTATTTGCGAGGTAAGGTTTACGTAACCAGGGATTGAAATTCTTTAATATTTTATAGTTAACACCATGCTTCTTTGCAAACAAGGCAAAATTTTTCACGGCTGTGTTTATTTTTATTTTTTGCGTAGGGATATTTGGATAGAGATCTGATTTTCTGAATCGAAATCCAAAATTAACAGGTTTTTCCATTATTAATTTAATCGCTAATATTCGATATACATATCTGCCTGTTTCTTCTCCCAAAAGTAAATCGTAGTAGTTTCCTGCATTTTGTAATTTTAATTGCTTATCCAAAAATCTCCGGCCTGCATTGTACGATGCTGCTACTAAAGTCCAGCTTCCATATTTTTCGTATGACTTTCTGAAATATTTACAGGCTGCTATGGTTGATTTCTCTATATTATATCTTTCATCTATTTCCGTTGATATTTCCAGACCGTAATCTTTGGCTGTACCACTCATGAATTGCCATATTCCAACCGCTCCTACAGGTGATTTAATGGTAGGAAGAAATCCACTTTCAATTAAAGCTAAATATTTAAAATCATCGGGAATATCATGATCCTTTAAAATGGGTTCGATGATTGGAAAATAACGATTTGATCGCTTTAGAAAGAGCATGGTTTGCGATTGCCAATATGTATTAACAAGTAATTCGCGATCTAAAGCTTCCTTTACGTCCCATCGGTCTAAAGGAACTTTTTCTCTTCCAAACCGCATTTTATCCGGTGTTTGCAATGCATAAACATTATAGCGACTCATATATTCGCTATTAGCCGTTTTTGAAGCCGGATCAGCAGCTGTTGAATAATTAAACAATTGAGCGGTAAGATAAAAGCCGCTCAGGAAAACAATTAAAACGAATAAATTTTTAATGGATTTATTTATAATCACGGTTCTGTAAGTTTAAAGGTTACCAAAAGTAAATGATTCTACTCTATATTTAGATAAAAAGTTATACTTTATCTGCTCTTTACATCACCAAAATACTTGACTTTATCAAGATTGATTCCCAATAGTTAGGAGAACTTTGATGATGACGTATTTCTTGTTAATTTATAAGCTGTTTTAATGCAACAAAGTGGAACGGTTCTCGTTAAGAAATAATACCACTTGTTATTTTTTATTCTGTTGAAGATGTTCACTATCGTGATCATAATTTGAAAGAGAAGCGTGAATTTACCTAAGCTTAATCTGATGAAAATCTATTTAGTAGTCTTTCTGTTTTTAATTAGTGGACTTTTATTTTCGTCTTGCGATGGTGATGCGCCTATTGATTTTCCTACCGAAGTGATTCAGCTATCAGGTGTTTCCGATTCTGTTTTTCAAATTCTGCTTGATGATTCCAAACTGATTTGTTTGGATCAGTATCTTATAGAGGAAATGAAGGAAATTAATTCTATAGACATAGAAGAGATACATATTGCTCCTATTGTGGCGGCTTTGCAAATGGTATATCTTGATTCTCTTACACCATCTGTAACTAGAATAAACGAACTCCATATTCATGCTTTGTGCCGTCAACAGCTACACCGAAGCATGGTAAAGGAAGATACGCTTCAGCTTTTTTTCTCCAATTGGTTTGCGAATGGGATTTCTGGGAATAGTCAGTTGGATGAACTGATCGCGTTTTATAATTTAGATATCGATTCTTTAGGAAATGCGCAATATCTCATTTCAACTGATGTAGGATTAAATCATCAGGCCTTGGCAGCTAAAATCCGAGGGTTTTCTATCGTGGAGAGTATCAATGCACAGGCTTGTATAGGGGATGGTTCTCAGATTGAATTAATAGATTCCAGTCCTGATCAAATCAATCTGGTATTTAGCTTCGGTTGGGACGATTGTCCTTCGGGATGTATTCATCGTCATTATTGGGATTTAAGTATTTCTGGTTCCGGTATGGTAGAATTGATAAGGGAGTCAGGAAATGAACTACCCTGACTCCAAACTATCTTAACAGATTTATCTTTTAGAATTGATTAAAATAAGCTCTGAATTTATCGTGAGGAACAGAAACGCAGATTCTGGCAAATTTTTGAGCAGATTCCTTCTTGTTTCTGGTAAAATAGCTTAATGAGACACTTCCAATTCGGTGTTCTAACAATTTTTCTTCTGACTGATTAATTACTGCAAAAATTCCCACAGGTTCTGAATCCTGGTAAAATTTTTCTGCCAATAGATGTTTGTTTTTTAGGAATTCAATATTTTTTCGAATGCCTGCTACGGTGTTGGTCTTAAAATCTAGCGTAGCTTGTTTTCCTTTTTCGGTGCTTAATAAGCTATGCACTAGAATTTGAGAGAAAGCATTAATTCCATTGGTTGCATACATTAATCGAATGCCAAGTTCCTCTGTCAGATCTTTGTGAGAGGTATGAATAAATCCCAATCTCTGACCGCTTAAACCAAGCGATTTACTAAAACTTTCAACAATTATAACATTTTCACAATTCACAAGTTGTTGAAAGAAATCATCTTCGTCTCCACAAAAAATTCTACGATAAGGACAATCTACAATTACGATAGTACCATTGTCATTTAAATGATGGATGTGTTGAAGTATTTTTTCATCAGGGAGTTTATTCCCAAGTGGATTATTGGGATCGCATATAATAACAGCTGAATTTTTTATAGATTCTGTATGTTCTTCTAAATCTTCTAGCTTGGCATAGGTGTTAGAATCAATTCCTCGTATTGCCATAATTTGAGCATAAGAGCCCCAATAATATTCTGGTAGAAGAATCTGTTGAATTTTGATGCTTTGAAAAACCAAATCGAGCGCAGACATACCTCCTCCACAAATTAAAATATTCTCACTTTTGCTTTTTTTGTTAAAATAATGTTCGTTGATCGAATTTCGGAGTTCAGGTCTTCCTTGCGACGGAGGATAAACTTGCATTTCGATAGTGTTAAAATCAATGTCGGATACAATTGAATTTAAATCAATATTACAAACAGAATTTACCCCCCGGTTTAATAGTAGATATTCTGAATTTGTTTCCTTACTCTTTTGTTTTATTTTTTCACCAATACCAACTATTGCTGAATATTTTGCTCCACTCTTATTAATATCCATAGATCTATTAATTTCAAATAATTAAACTTCAAGCGTCTTCTTTTGCTTTAACGAATTAAGCGTTTGCATGTGTGAATCACAAATTTTTTGATGTGCTTTACAGACAATTGAAAAATGCTTATTTTCACTTTTCTAATTAATTGTAATACTATGCAATATAATTTTGATGAGATAATTGATCGGAAGAATACTGATTCGGTTAAATACGATAAACTATCGGAGTATTTTGGCAAAGATGATCTTTTGCCCTTATGGGTTGCTGATATGGACTTTAAAGTTCCACCTTGCATTTCTAATGCTATAATTGATAGAGCAAACCATGAGATATATGGTTATTCTTTCCGAGGGGAGGCTTGCATTGCAAGTGTGCAAAATTGGTTGGAAAAAAGGCATGATTGGCAAGTAAGGACAGATTGGATATCCTCAAGTCCAGGAGTGGTTACTGCACTTTCTTTAATTCTGTTAAGTCTTACTAAAGAGGGTGATGTGGTTGTTGTTCAACCGCCTGTTTATCATCCTTTTTATCATGTAGTTAGAGATACAAAAAGAGAAATTAAGCGCAATCCTTTACGTAGAATAGCTAACAGTTATGAGATGGATTTTCTTCAGCTGGAGGAATTGGCAAAGGAAGGGGTGAGTGCTATTCTGCTTAGTAATCCACACAATCCTATTGGTAGAGTTTGGACAAAGAATGAATTACTAAAATTGGGAGAGCTAGCCATAAAATATGATTTCTTAATCATTTCCGATGAAATACATCAGGATTTAGTTTTTAAAGCTTCCCTGCATATTCCAGTAGCCTCCCTTTCGGATGAATTGGCGCAGCGAACTATTACATGTGTCGCTCCTTCTAAAACATTTAATGTTGCCGGACTTGCCAGTTCTGTAATTATTATTCCTAACACTCAGTTAAAAATTAAATATGAGAAATTATTAGTTTCGCTTCATTTAAATTCGGGTAATGTATTTGGACATGTTGCTATGAAAGCAGGATATGAACATGGTGAGGAGTGGCTGGAACAGTTATTGGTTTATCTGGAGGGGAATGTAAATTTTTTACAGAATTATTTACGAGATAATTTGTCCCAAATTACAATGATAGAGCCTCAAGCAACTTATTTGGTGTGGTTAGATTGCCGAAAATTGGGTTTATCCTCTGAGCAATTTTATCAATTAGCAATAAATGATGCTGGTATAGCTTTAAATAAGGGAACAACTTTTGGTATTGAAGGAGAGGGGTATATGCGAATGAATATCGGCTGTCCCCGATCAATTTTAGAACGAGCATTAAATCAGTTAAAGGAAGTAATCTTGAAAAAATTCTAAAAAAACCTTACACTAAGGGTTACCTTTTGCAAAAAAAAGGAACTAAAGGGTAAGAGAATGAGTTATTTGAATTTTAAATCACCCTATTTTTATCCATAATTAATTGTTGATTTTCTGTAAGACAATCACAAGACTATTTATTACACACAAAACTCCGGTATTTATATCGGAGTTTTTTATGTTGAGGTAACTCCTGTTTTAGTTTATTAATGCCGTTTTTATTTTGGCTGTTGGTAACTATGAAATTGTGTGTCGTAAAATTGAGATGTGAACAGGTGTATCCCGCTAAACTTAAGGGTGCTAAAAGTTATCAACAATTAATCAACAGTGTTAACAACCTGTTGAAAAGTAGTTGATATGCTTGCTTATTCAAATTCTTTCATGAAATCTGAAACGGGGTGCAAATATAGAAGAAAAAGTGGGTTACCAAAAAGGAATTTTAGAGATTTTTAAGAAAAAATGAGTTGGTATTCGTAACTAACTCTTCATCAAACGATCAATTTCTCTTTTATGATCCCGTTGTTTTAAACTTTCTCTTTTGTCGTAATGCTTTTTACCTCGACAGAGTGCAATTTCCATTTTAGCATAGCCTCTGTCGTTGATGAATAATCGAAGCGGAATAATTGTTAAACCGGATTCTTTTGTTTTGCGATCAAGTTTATCGAGCTCTTTTCTTTTTAGTAGTAGCTTCCGCTCCCGCTTTTCTTCGTGATTATAAAAGGAGCCAAATTTATATTCAGAAATGTGCATTTCTTTAATGTAAAGCTCATTTCTGCTAAAATAACAATAGGAATCTACAAGGCTAGCCTTTCCTTCACGAATAGATTTAATTTCGGTTCCGAATAGTTGAATACCGGCTACTATTTTTTCAATAAATTCAAATTCGAAACTGGCTCTTTTATTTTTAATGTTGATTCTTTGCATGTTATTTTACTTCCTATTTTGTTGATTACACAAGAACAATAGATTTTCTGTGCTTGGTAAAATGTATGATTTGGATTTATGTGTGGAAAGTATAATTGTCAAATGATAAGCAGCTATACTTGTTCGCCATAAATATATTTGCAAATTTAATATTTAAATTGTGATTGGGAGCTTGAAAAGAATGGAAAACATTCGTTCAAATATTAATGGAAGCACTATTATTAAAAGACTTGCCATGATTGTAAAACCAGGTCTTTTATTGTCAGTAACAGATAATAGTAATCCGGTGCCAATCCATAAAATTCGGATGAAGTATAATTCAGCCAGTAGGATTATTTGTCGAAGGAACGAATAGGTTGTAAATAATTTAGAGCTAGCATGAAACAAACAAAAAATGGATGCGCTGTAAATAACTAATTGGAAAATTATTTCAGATTTAATTTTTAGTTGGAAATTGGGAGTTAACCAATCAACAAATTTCGCAGCCGTATAAATACCAGCAAGTAAGGAAAGTAAACTAACAAAAAACATGGAAATTCCGACACCAATACTACGTTGGCGAATCATAACTCCTATAAAAGAGATTAATGAGCAAAAAACAACAAGAGAAAAAGCAAATTTTAGAAATATCTGCTTGATCTTTAAATTTTCAATCGCAATTCTTTCCCACTCTTTCTTAGGATTAACAAGCAGGTTTTGCATGCGAATGATGGTCTTCAAAAAGTTGTTAATAGTTGGTTTCATGATTTTGTTACTGGTTTTTTGATGAGAACAAAATTAAACAAGCTTTTTGGTATAAATCGTAAAATTCCTTTAATAATTTATTTCAAATTGATTAAAATCCGAATAGACTGGTCAGACCTATAAAAAAAGCTCCCAATGCAGCATATAATGATAAAAGACCTATTAGGATGAATGTGAAATAACCGGATTTTTTTGCGTTAGGTATATTTAATATCGGTGTAATTCCGTGATAAAGAATGTAGAAGCTGAACAGTCCTAGTATAGTTAAATAATTAAGCATAGGCAGAAGAAAAGCGAGAGAATTAAAAATTAATCCGGGAAAAAAAGAGAAAGCTGTCAGAGTGAAGGCCTTTTGAAATCTCTTTGCTTTACTGGGCCACACTGCAAACTGACTGAGTAAAAAAGCGGATAGGAAAATTGATAATATAGAAAAAATAAAAGTGCCAATAGCCGTGAAAATATACATTTGAAAATGCGAAGTAGGGTTGGGATCAAAAAACAGGTATCCCAAGAAGTTGCATGCTGATAGAAGTATCACCATGGGAAGTATCAGGAAGCTGAGCAAAGATGTAACACTGATTTCCTTATTGTGGATAGAATTCCACTCGCTAGTGGTTGCGAATAAAAGACGAAAAGCATGCCTGTAGGTTTGGTAGATGTTCATATGAATAAGTGATTGTTGGTGAATTCGAAAAACTTAAAGTAATTTTGTTGACAGTTTAAATGCAGCTTCATGATTTATTGAAAGATATACATTATCCGAAGAAAGAAAAACTGCTAAGTAATATGTTTTTAGCTATTAATAGAGAATGAAACACAATTTATTAGTTGTATTGGGTCCTACAGCAACGGGAAAAACTAGTCTGGCAGTTCGGTTGGCGAAAGAGTTTGATGGGGAGATTATTAGTGCCGATTCAAGGCAGATATATCGGGGTATGGATTTGGGAACAGGTAAAGATTTGGATGAATATGTAATTGATAACATTCCTGTTTCTCATCATTTAATAGATATAGTAGATGCCGGATATAAGTATAATGTATTTGAGTATCAAAGAGACTTTGTTCATGCTTTTGAAAATATAACCAGTAGGGGAAAAATGCCGGTTGTGTGTGGTGGAACTGGAATGTATCTGGAGGCTGTTTTGAAAGGTTATAAGCTAATTGCTGTTCCGAAAGATCAGGTATTTAGGGATGAATTAGAGCTAAAAACTTTGGCGGAGTTGGAGCAAATATTAAGAATTTATAAAGAATTGCACAATAATAGTGATGTGGAGACGAAAAAAAGAGCAATTCGGGCAATTGAAATAGAACGTTACTATGCCTCAAATCCTCAAATTGAAATAGAATATCCGGAAATAAACCCATTAATTGTTGGAATAAGATTTGACAGGGAAACCAGAAGAAACAGGATTAGCTTACGCCTGAAAGAGAGACTTCAATCTGGTATGATTGAAGAGGTGGGGAATTTATTGAAATCAGGAGTCAGTGCCGAAGATTTGATATATTATGGATTGGAATATAAATTTTTGACTCAATATGTGATCGGGCAGATTACTTATGACGAAATGTTTGCAGGTTTAGAAATTGCAATTCATCAATTTGCAAAGCGCCAAATGACATGGTTTCGAAGGATGGAAAGAAATGGAACTAATATTAATTGGCTGGATGGATATATGCCATTGGATGATAAATTAGCTCATGTGAAAGAATTGATCAAGGACTAATCTAAGTATTTTTCTAAATCAGAATAGCTTATTCTTTGAATTCCTAATGCCGACCAATGCTCAAATGGTAAAGGGATATTGGGTAATTCTTTTATAGCATCATCAATAACAAAAACTTCGATGTTTCTTTTAGCAAGGCCAACAGCTGCACAATTCACACAAACATTGGTGGTAACTCCATAAATAAATACTTTTTGAGGGGTAATTTGTTTGAGAATATTATCTGTATTTTGATTTCCTTCAAAAACATCGAACGCATCTTTTCGGATGATGATATTTCTGTGCCTAATGGAATGTTCTATTTCTTTATAGGAATACTGTTTGTCCCATAATATCTCGAATATGTTGTCTGACGGTTGCGTTTCAGGAATATAGCTGGCTCCTGTTGTGTTTGCCATGCAATGTTCGGGAAAAGTAGTCTTAAAATCAGGTGAATTGGATAGCTCTGCAGAGTTGGAGAAATGATGGTCTGCAGTATTTATTACCTGAATATTGTGATTTTTTGCAAATAAAGTGATTTGATTTAGAATAGTTGCGATATCTTCTGCTCCGGAAGCATAAAGCTTCCCGTTTGGGTGCATAAAATCAATTTGTGTGTCAACATTCCAAAAGAGTATATTTTTTGCGAACATATATTTTAATCATTGGTTAATGCAATAATACAACCCTCTAAACTCAATTCAAAATCATATCTGAATATTACTCTTGAATATATCGCACGAATTGCAGGGTTTATCAGGAAAATAGCTTGTAAAAACGAATAAGTTTCTTTCCTCAACAATTCTTTCCTATTTTGATTGCTGCAATTATTGAATTATCCGTTTATGAAAAATATAAAAACAGTCTCCAAAAGCAGGATTGTGTATCATAGTATTTTTTGGGTTTTTGCATTTACATTTTGGTTGTTTACCATGTTTGTGGCAAGCAATTTTAAAAATGTGCTTAAGCTGGAACCTGTTTTAATGACACTTGTTTTCAACTTGTGTTTTGCTTTTGCTGTTTACTCCAATTTGTATTTGTTATTGCCTTATCTATTTAAACGACAAAAGTTCTTACTATATGTGATTTCCCTACTTGGTATTGTTTCAATCTGCGCTTTTGTAATTGATTTCTTATTGGTTTATCCTTTAAACAGTTTTGTAAAAGGAGAAAATTTTTTTGAGGATATTACGTTTGTGGTATGGTTTAATTTTGCCTTTTTCACTTTAATCTATGTTGGAATTACAAGCTTTTTATCTCTAATGCGAGAATGGTTTGTGCTTCAAAAAGTATCCGATCAATTTAAGGATATTGAAAGAGAAAAGTTGGAGGCAGAGTTAAAAGCGTTAAAGTCTCAAATTAATCCGCACTTTTTATTTAATACGTTGAATAATCTGTATTCACTTACTTTAGATAAATCAGATAAAGCACCTGGCATGGTGTTGCAATTATCTGATTTAATGAGGTATATTTTGTATGAATGCAATGAGCGATATGTGTTGTTGGAAAAAGAACTTGGATTCGTGAAAAATTATCTGGATTTGCAAAAAATTAGATTTGATGATGCAATACCTGTAAAATTAGAGGTGAAAGGTAGTGCAGGACAACATCAGGTTGCTCCATTACTTTTCGAACCATTGATTGAAAATGCATTTAAACATGGAGCATATGCTAAGAACAATCATGGTTTTGTGAATATTCTCTTTAATTTTGAGGAAAATAACAAGTTAGAATTGTGTATTGAAAACAGATATCAGGAAGATTGGCAGAGTAGGAACTCGGATAACGGAATTGGAATTAAAAATGTGATGAGGCGATTGGAACTCATTTATCCAGATAAACATCAACTTGAAATTAGAAAAGAGGGCGATTTGTTTCGTGTTAATTTAATGATCGATATGTCCTGAAAGCAGGAATTAGAGTATTCCTCTAAATAAAATTAAGAAGCCAATAATAATTATTCAAAATTGTTTTGTTCACACTAGAATAAATATAGTTGCGGCTTCTCTATAGCCTTATTAGTAAATTATAGTCTTATGAAATTAAAATGCTTGATAATCGATGACGAACCACTAGCGCAGCGGGTTTTGGAAAAATATATTTCTGAACTTCCAGGCTTGGAGTTGAAAGGTAAATGCAGCGATGCAATTGAAGCCATGGATGTACTTCAGGAGCAGGAGGTAGATTTAATTTTTTTGGATATTAATATGCCACGCTTGAGTGGAATAAACTTTTTGAAAACTTTCAAAAATCCACCAATGGTAATTATTACAACGGCGTACACTGAATATGCCTTGGAAAGTTATGAATTGAATGTGTTAGATTATTTGAAAAAGCCATTTTCATTCGAGCGTTTTCTTCAGGCTGTACAGAAAGCAGAAGAAAAAAAGAAGGTGGAAGTAGATCCACAGGATCAAAATAATGAGGACAGAGATTTTATTTTTGTGAAAGTAAATAAAAAAACGATCAATGTTATTTTAGATGATATCGAGTATATTGAAGCGTTGGGAGATTATGTGAAAATATTCACAGCCAAAGGACATACTGTAACGTATCAGTCGATGAAAGGACTTGAGCGTCTATTACCTATTCATAGATTTTATAGAATTCATAAATCATACATTGTATCCTTATCTAAAATAAAATCGATAGAAGGGAATATGGTGCATATGCGCAATGAAACATTGCCTATTGGAAATAATTATAAGCAGGGATTCTTTCAAAGAATTCACCCGGCTTAGTTTAATACCGGATATTTTATACCTATGCATTTGTTTTGCAATAAAGCTAATTGAAAAAGAACCGATGTTTTGGCATCGGTTCTTTTGTTATCTATTTTAAATATTTATCAAGCCAACCAAAAAATACTCGTTGCCATAAAATTCCATTTTGAGGATGTAAAACCCAATGACTCTCTTCGGGGAAATATAGAAATCTACTTGGAATACCTTTAAGTTGAGCACTATTAAATGCAGCCATACCTTGTGTGTATGGAATTCTAAAATCTTTTCCTCCATGAATAACTAATATTGGTGTATCCCAATTCTGCACAAATTTGTGTGGAGAGTTGGCAAAGGATTTTTGAGCAATTTTATTGTCTAAATCCCAGAAAGCACCACCTTTTTCCCAGTTATCGAAAAACATTTCATCGGTTGTAGCATATTCCATTTCTGAATTAAAAACACCACAATGTGCAATAAATGCTTTGAATCGGTGCTGGTGATGCCCAGCTAACCAGTAAACTGAAAAACCACCAAAGGAAGCACCAATAGCACCCAGTCTATCGGCATCAATGTAAGGTTCTTGCTTTAACTTATCAATTGCAGAAAGATAGTCGTTCATGCATTGACCTCCATTGTCTTTACTCACAGCATCAGTCCATTCTTGTCCGAATGTTAAAACACCCCGGCGGTTTGGAGCAACAATGATATAATCGTTTGCAGCCATCATCTGGAAATTCCAGCGGTAGCTCCAAAATTGAGATAAAGGTGATTGTGGTCCACCTTCGCAATACAGGATAGTAGGATATTTTTTACTAGGATCAAAATGTGGAGGATAGATTACCCATGTCAACATTTTTTTATTGTCTGTAGTTGTAATCCATCGTTTTTCAACTTTACCCATTTCCAGTTGTGCCAGTAATTCCTTATTCTCAAAAGAGATTTCTGTTTCTGCTCCAGTTTTTGGGTCTATTTTGTAAATCTCTGCAGGTTTTGACATGGAAACTTTGGTGCCTACAAGATAATCTCCAGCAAGTGCTACGCTATGGTAGTCGTGATCTCCTTTTGTGATTGCCTCAAATTTATCATTCTTTAAAGTCAATCTATAAACCTGGAAAGTTGCATTTATGCCACAAACAAAAATGATTTCTTTTCCATTCGGAGTCCAATTCATGCTACTTGGTGAGTAGTCAAAATTTTTGGAGTAATCTTTCATACTCTGGGTATTGAAATCATAGATGAATAAACGGTCTTTGTCCGCTTCAAAACCAGCTCTTTCCATGCTTAACCAAGCAAGTTTGCTTCCATCAGGAGAGAAAAGAGGGGAACGGTCGTAGCCCATCATTCCTTTGGTTAAATTACGGGTTGCACCGGTTTTCAGATCATAAATATAGATGTCTGAATTTGTTCCAAGTGCGTAATCTTTTCCAAATTGTTTTTTGCAAGTATAGGCAATTTGATTTCCATCCGGACTCCATGTGATCTCCTCGATACCACCAAATGGCATAAGTGGGGTGTCGTAAGATTCGTTTGGCATAATATCTTTCGACTCGGAAACTACTCCATCGGAATATTTGGCAACAAAAATATGACTAAAATAGGTGTCTTCCCAGTTATCCCAATGGCGATACAATAAATCATCCATAAGTAAGGCGTTGGCTTTTGGAAGATCAGCATACATGTCGTGTACGTTTTTGGTGATCTTTACGTCCATGGTGAAAAATAATTTATCACCTTTTGGAGAGAAGGAAATATTGGTAATGTTACCATCTTCCTTAGAAATCTGTTTGGCATTGGTTCCATCAGAATTCATGCTCCAAATTTGTGAACTACCATTCTTTGATGACAGGTAAAGAATTTTCTTGCCATCTGATTGCCATATAGCACCATATTCAGATTCTGGTGTTTTGGTAAGCTGCTTTTTTGAACTTCCATCAATTGAAATTGTATAAAGATCCCGATTGCTTTTGTCTTCTTCTTTGGAGAAATAGTTTACACCATACAAAAGAGTCTTGCCATCAGGAGATACCTGTACATCTCCCAATCTACCAAAAGACCACAATACTTCTGGTGTCATTTTATCAGATGTGAGATGTAGATTTTTCTTCCCAATTATTTGCTCCGGCGCCATCGAGTAAGCCTGAGTTGAACTAAACATGCTCCCTAGTAGTAGAAAGCTTCCTAGAATTAAGTGTTTCATATCGAAAAGTGTTTAAGAGTTTATAGTATTAATTTCTTAATTCCACTACACTAGTGGACAATTGAAAGATTAAATTGTGTCGAAGTTATTAATTATTTGCCGATAAAAAGAAAAGGAATGTCATATCTCTTTGGTATTTAGATGCTCAAAAGATAGCATGATTGAGCATAATTTATCAGAAAAAGATAGCTGCAATTTTTATTGGAATTGTTATCCTGAAAAGATATGGAATATATTGGAGTGATGATGCTTGAAATTAACTGCTTATTTGTTAAATTTAGCTTGTGAAAATTGTTTTAAATCTTAACTAAAAATAATAGACCTATGAAGAGATATGCTATTTCCCGTTATACGGTAATCCTTTTTGCTTTAGCTATATCTGTTGTAGCTTGTAAGCCTGTGGATAATAAAAAATCAGCAAAGCAAACAGTTAAACCTTTATTGAAAAAAACTATTGAAAAACAAGTGAAGGATGTTGTGTATCCATTGCCAACAACTTTTGAGTTAACTTCCATGTTGAATAGAATTGGAGCTGATTATATTCTAGGACTTTCTAATTCAACAGAGAATGCTGATAAATATTTCACAGAAAAAGCCAGAGCCTTGAATCTTGGAGTATACGGTGCTGATTTAAGTTATGCAAGTACTTATAACCGCAAGCAGGAAACAATGCTATTTTTGAAGGCATCTAAAACTATAATCGATAATTTGGAAATTACCAGTACTTATAATGAAACACTGGTTGAAGATGTGGAAAAAAACCTGGATAATAAAGATCAATTGGTGAAATTAGTTACTAATTCGTTTTATGATACTTATGAGTTTTTGAATAAGAATGGTAAAGCAAATCTATCTTTACTTGTGGTAAGTGGTAGTTTTGTTGAAGGATTATATATTGCTACTCACATTTCCCAGAACACTTATGCAAATTCTGAAATTGTAAAAGTGATTTTTGATCAGAAAACATCATTGGAAAAATTATTAGTGGTACTGCAACCTGAAAATAAAGATCCGAATATTGCTGAGATGATTTCTAAGTTAAGCGGTTTGAAAGCTAGCTATGATAAAATTGTTGATGGTAGCATGACAGAAGCTCAGTTAAACGAAATTATTGCAAGTGTTGGAAAATTGAGAGATCAATTGGTTCAGTAATTTCTTCTTAATACTTAAAAAAATATATGCCTCTCATTTTGAGAGGCATTTTTTTTGTCCTTCAACTGTTTCATCGTTCTGACATGTTGGGAAAATAGTTGTATTTTTAGTTTCAATACAGATTTAGTCTCAAAATCAAGAATTCATGGGGGAATCCATTCTAAATGCTTTAATGCATCTTTTTGCTTTGGTAGCCAATGCTAAAGAAGAGGAGGTGTCGAGAAAAGGAAGAGTAATAGTTCAAAGTTTTCTCAATAGATATGTTCATTCTGAACTGCAGGAGGAGTATTTAAAACTCTTTGAGAACTATTCAGAATTTTATCGTCGTGAAGTGGAATACCAATCGATGGTTCATGCCAAGCAAACAACTTTATTATCGCTTGCCGAAGCATCTAAAGTTTGCGCTAAGATTAAAACAGAATTAGTGCAGGAAGAAAGACTAATTGTATTATTGCGTTTGCTCGAATTCGTTTATGAAGATAAGATAGTTAGTGAAAACGAATTTGAATTTATAAGCATAGTAGCAGAGAATTTTAAAATACCACGTTCCGAATTTATTAATTGTCTGGCATTTATTTGGGGAGATACACTTGATAGTTTTGATAAAAGTAAATTTCTGATCATCGATAATAAAATAAGAGAATGGTCGGAAAACATCTCCTGGTTTATGAAAAAGGAAACCAGGAGAAAGGAGAATGATTATAAGCATTTATACTGTGAGAATCTGTATGGAAGAATCTATGTAATGTATGCCGCCAGTGTAAATGTTCTCTTTTTTAAATATGAAGGAGAGCTTAATCTATATCTGGAAGGGAAGAAGATTATTTCTGAAAAAACCTATCAACTAGCTAGTGGTTCCATCATTAAAGGGCCTAATATTCAATCGATTTATTATTCTGATATTGTAGGGAAATTCCTGAAGGATGAGACACAGCAGAAGATTATTTTCACTGCAAAAGATATAGAGTTTAAGTTTCGCAATTCCACAAATGGGATTCATAAGTTCACCATATCAGAGGAAAGTGGACAATTAATCGGTATTATGGGTGGTAGTGGAGTTGGTAAATCAACTTTGCTGAACGTATTAAATGGCAATCTTGATTTGATAAATGGTGAAATTCGAATCAACGATTATGATATTCATAGAAATAATTTATCGGAACAAGGTCTTATTGGTTTTGTGCCTCAGGATGATTTATTGATAGAGGAACTTACTGTTTTCCGGAACTTGTATTATAATGCTAAATTATGCTTTCGCGATTTTAACGAGCTGCAAATATTAAAGATAGTTCTAAAGATGTTGCAGGATCTGGACTTATATGAGGTAAGAGATTTAACCGTTGGTAATCCGTTAAATAAATTTATTAGCGGTGGTCAACGGAAAAGATTGAATATCGGTTTGGAGTTAATGCGCGAGCCTGCAATTCTTTTGGTTGATGAACCCACCTCCGGATTATCTTCCACTGATTCTGAGATGGTGATGAAATTATTAAAAAAGCAGACACTCAAAGGAAAACTTGTGATTGCTAATATTCATCAACCTTCGTCGGATATTTTTAAAATGTTCGATAAACTTTGGATACTCGATCGTGGAGGTTATCCAATTTATAATGGTAATCCGATTGATGCTATTGTTTATTTTAAAACACAAAATTCGCAGGTAAATGCTTCGGAAAGCGAATGTATTACTTGTGGAAATGTAAATCCCGATCAAATTCTTCAGATTGTTGAAACAAAATTGATAGATGGGCAGGGAAAACCAACAAGGGAACGAAGAGTGAATCCTGAAGAATGGTATCGGAAATATCAGGAGAATATTGAAGCAAAACATACACTTTTACGTTCAGAGAAAAAATTACCGCAAAGCAATTTTAAAATACCTGGCAGGCTAAGACAGTTCTCTATTTTTTGGATTCGGAATGTCTTGTCAAAATTAACCAATCAGCAATACTTAATTATTAACTTGTTTGAAGCGCCATTGTTGGCTGTTATTCTGGGATATTTCACTAAATACACTTCAAATGGTGCGTATGTTTTTGGAGAGAACAAGAATTTTCCGGTATATCTTTTTATGGCTGTTGTTGTGTCTATGTTTTTAGGATTAACAGTTAGTGCCGAAGAGATTATTCGTGATAAAAAAATCTTGCAACGCGAGAAATTCCTGAATTTGTGCCGAATAAGTTATCTCACTTCAAAAATTTCTTTTCTGTTTATTCTGTCTGCCATTCAAACTTTGCTGTTTGTCTTGTTAGGCAATTTAATTCTTGGGGTTCATGGCATGACTCTAAGTTATTGGCTGGTTTTGTTTACCACTTCCTGTTTTTCGAATTTAATAGGACTAAATATTTCAGCAGGTTTAAACTCAGTGATTACTATTTACATTCTGATTCCTTTAATATTAGTACCGCAACTTTTGTTAGGGGGTGCTATGATTCATTTTGATGATTTGCATTATGGGATAACCAATAAAGTATATGTTCCAATAGTTGGTGATTTAATGACAACAAGGTGGGCATACGAAGCTTTGGCGGTTTCTCAGTTTAAGGATAACGAATTTGAAAAGCATTTTTATGATTACGAACAAGCTGCCAGCAATGCATCGTTTAAAAGTTCTTTCCTTATTCCTAAAATCGAATCAGTTCTTTTAAATTGTGAAAGAAGTATTGATTTTGAAAAGGATGAAGAGGAGACTGATACTCATTTTGCGATGCTGAGAGAAGAAATAAGGAAATTGGCGCAGGAGTCGGGACAGGAGATATATTCTGAATTAAAAAATCTTAATTGGAATGATTTTGACTTGAATGTTGTAGAGCAAACCCGTCATTTTCTCGATCAGGTGAAACTATATTACATGGGTGTTGCCAGTGAATCGGGATATAAAAAGGACTTTGAATATTCCCGATTAGTCGATTCTCTGGGCAAGGATGGTGTGTACGATTTTAAACAGGTGAATTATAATCAGGGATTGGCAGATTTGGTTTTGAATCGTAACGAAGTGAATAAAATGATTGAGGTAAACGGGGAACTAATTCAAAAGAAAGATCCTGTTTTTATGAACCCCGATTCCCGGTTTGGACGGGCGCAGTTTTATGCTCCGGTAAAGCGTTTGGGTAATTTCTATATCGACACTTATTGGTTTAACCTTGCGGTAGTATGGTTGGGAACAATCTTTTTATTCTTAACCCTTTGGGCAGATGTACTTCGACGAATGATGAATTATTTCGAAAGCGTAAAGCTGGTGCGTCGCGAAAAGAAACAAAAATAAATCATTTTGTTGCTACCAGCATTTTATGTGGCAGCAACAATATCCTTAACGTGATTTTACAGAAGCTAAACGAACCTGTTGTTTCTGTGTTCTTCGATTCAAATAATTCACGAAAAATAAACTACAGGCAATTACAAACATCCCGGTAAGGGAAATGATGTCGGGATTTTCGTTGGGTAACACCAACCAACTTAAGCAAGCGCCAAAAATTGGGACAATAAATTTCCAGGTGTTTAAATTTGATACTTTAACGCCCTCGCGACCTAACAGACCAAACCATATGGTGATAGCCAAAGCTGATACCATTGCTAACCAGCCTAAAGAAATATAGTATTCGCCGGGATGAATTGCCGTCCAGTTGGGATGCTCCATAGGAATAGAAATAAGCATTAATGCAGCTCCTCCAATAATCATCGAGAAGGAGGCAAGTATGCGTGGTGGCATGTCTTTGGCATCGCGCGATACGATTACATTTCCTGTGCTTCCCACAATATTATTAAGGATTAATATGCCGACGCCAAGTGGAATGGTGGAGGAAAAAACAAAATCAGATCTTCCCAAACTAATAATACATACGCCACCTAAACCGAGTAAAATGGCAAATATTTTCTGCCAGCTCATTTTATCGTTGCGAAGCATGATGTGAGCCATTATTGCTGCAAATAAAGGTTGTGCTCCAATCAACATAGCACCTAATGCACCGGGAACGTAGCTTATTCCGGTATAGAATAATCCGTAAAGAAAGGTGGTTTGCAAAAGGGCAACCCAAAGTATAAATCTCCATCTTTTTCTTGCTTCCTTCACTTTCACACGAAAGTCTTTTATAAAGGGGAGTATAATTAATCCCGAAAGGAAAAAGCGAAGACCTGCAAATTGTAGTGGTGTAGTATATTTTAATCCGATTTTGATTGCTGTAAAAGGTGTGGCCCATAGCAAACAGGCAATAATTGCCAATACGGTGGTTGAAAGGAAGAACTTCTTCATCGTTTTATTAATAGTTTCTGCAAACTTAGGGATTTTATTGAAGGGATAAAGAGGCTAACTTTTAATTGTTTTATTTTTTGAAAAGTAGTAGATCAAGCTATTCAGAAAAAACCTCCTTATAGTGTTATTAACCATAAACCTCTTGTTTGCAATAAAAGTTACAAATAAACAGAAACGTTTGGGACGATATTGATTTCAAATTGTTTCTTGGCCTATTTTAAAGTATTCTCTCATTTCAGGGGTGAGGGGTGCGCTAACTTCACTTATCAACTGTTTATTTTCACGAAAAGATGCTTCCGTAACAGGCAAAAGCTTATCCGCGACATATTTTTTTTGTTCTGCATCAACCAGTTGTGTTTCCGTATCAAACTTTTGTTCTTCTGCGTCACAGGTTTTTTACTCCGTATCAGTCGGAAATTCTTCACTATGAAGTTGAAGGCTCACCTCTTGAAGTTGAAGGTCAAATCTGTGAAGTTGAAGTATTTTCCGATGAAGTTGATGCTTCCCTCTTTGATGAAGAAGGAGAAAACCATGAGGTGGAAGAATTGGCAAGGGCAAAGGAGAGTGATATAGGAGAAAAGAAACATAAAAAAATCCCCGTCGAATTAATATCTGACGGGGATTGAATTATCAATTACTTTGATATTATTTTTTGTCTTCTTTTAACCACTTGTCTAACCAGCTGGCGAAAGTACGCTGCCAAAGTATTCCGTTCTGAACACCTAAAACCCAGTGATTTTCTTCTGGTAAGCTAAGTAACTGAGCAGGTATTCCGCGTAAACGGGCAGCATTAAATGCCTGCATTCCCTGTGTTTCCACGATACGATAATCTTTTCCTCCATGTACTACAAGAATTGGAGTATCCCAGTTCTGAACAAATTTGTGTGGAGAATTGGCATAAGAACGCTGTGCAATCTTATTCGATTTATCCCAGAAAGGACCACCTAAATCCCAATTTACAAACCACATTTCTTCTGTTTCCAGATATTGAGATTCTAAATTGAACATTCCGTCGTGAGCAATAAATGCTTTAAATCGCTTGTTATGATGTCCGGCAAGCCAGTAAACCGAGAATCCACCATAGGATGCACCCACGCAACCCAAATGATCTTCGTCTACATATTTTTCTTGTTTCACTGCATCAATGGCACTAAGGTAATCTTTCATGTTTTGTCCGCCGTAGTCGCCAGATATTTGTTCGTTCCATGCTTGTCCAAAACCTGGTAACCCTCTGCGGTTTGGCGCTACAACAATATAACCGTCGGCAGCCATCATCTGAAAATTCCAACGATAACTCCAGAACTGTGAAACGGTTCCTTGTGGTCCGCCCTGGCAGTAAAGCAAGGTTGGGTATTTTTTGTTGGCATCGAAATGAGGAGGATAAATCACCCATACTAACATTTGTTTGTTGTCGGTAGTTTTTACCCATCGTTTTTCAACCTTACCCATTTCCAACTGGCTTAAAAAATCTTTGTTGATTAAAGAGATTTCCTTCGCTTCGCCGGTAGTTGGGTTTACTTTATATATTTCTGATGGTTTCGACATGGATACCATAGTGGCAATTAATGCCTCACCAGCAACATGTATGCTTCTGTAGTTGTGAATGCCATCGGTAAGCTTGGCAATTTTACCATCGGCAAGATTCAATTTATAAATCTCATCAGTTGCATGCCAATCCGAAATAAAGAAAATGGCTTTACCATCATTACTCCAGGTAAGATGTGCTACATTTTGATCAAAATTTTTGGTGTAATAGGTTTTTTCACCAGTTGCTAAATCCATTACGAACAGGCGGTTCTTGTCCGATTCGTAACCGTCACGTTCCATGCTTTCCCAAGCCATTTTGTTACCATCAGGCGAAAATACAGGGTTCATATCGTATCCCATCATACCTTCGGTTCTATTCATGGTTTTGCCAGTAGCTATATCATAAAAATAGATGTCGGAATTGGTGGATTTTGCATATTCAACTCCTTGCAATTTGCGCGATACATAGGCCAATACTTTGGAATCGGGAGTCCAAACAACTTGTTCCATGCCTCCAAATGGTTTTACCGGAGCAGACCATTTTTCGCCTGACATAATATCCTTGCCTGTGGTGATTTTATTGCTGTAATCTGCTACAAATATATGGGTGTAAGTATCTACCCAATTGTCCCAATGGCGATAATTCATGTCGTTGATAACCCTTGCATTTGCTTTTGGCAGATCAGGATATAAATCAGGAACGGTTTTCTCTTCATGAACTTCTTTGATATAAGCAATTTTGCTTCCGTCAGGAGCATAGTTGAAACCACTTATTCCGCCATCGATATCCGATACCTGAACAGGATTACTGCCATCGGGATTCATTTCCCACATTTGCATACTTCCGCTAGCAGAAGTTAAATACGCAATTTTCTTTCCATCCGGACGCCAAATTTCGTTGTATTCGTTCTTACTGGTATTGGTAAGCTGCACAGGAGTTCTGCCATCTACCGAAAGGGTGTACAAATCACGATATGATCTGTTTTCTTCTTTATTGAAATAAGTTACTCCGTAAAGAATTGTTTTTTGGTCGGGAGAAAGATTTTCTCCACCCAATCGTCCGAACGACCATAATACTTCGGGGGTCATTACATCCGATTCGAGCTTTGTTTTTGGTGTTTGATAAGATTTGTCGTTCGCGGTATTGTCTGCTTTTTGTTCGCAGGAACACAATCCGGTAACGATAGCCAATCCTAACAAAATCTGTTTCTTTTTCATGTTAGTATAGGTTTGTTAGTGTAATAAAATTCAGTTTGGTAAAAGTAATGATTTAAAGCGATTCGCAATAATAAGGAGCCGATACAATTCTTAATCCTGCCAAATTAATAGATGATTCATCTTCTGGAAAATCAGGAACAAAAAAAAGGTTCCCGATAAGAGAACCTTTTCAAATTATATTTAGATTTAATTTATTCTATGGGATTATTAATCGCATTCACAATTTTATTCTCTAATTCTTCTGCAAGTTCAAGATTGTCTGCTATTAATCTTTTAACAGCTTCGCGACCTTGTCCTAATTTTGTGTCTCCATATGAAAACCAGGAACCGCTTTTTTTGATGATATTGTATTCTACTCCTAAGTCGATGATTTCTCCTGTTTTAGAAATACCTTCTCCATACATGATATCAAACTCAGCTTTGCGGAATGGAGGTGCAACTTTGTTTTTCACCACTTTTACACGAGTATGGTTTCCGTTTACTTCATCGCCATCTTTAATCTGACCAATTCTGCGGATATCCAAACGTACCGAAGCATAGAATTTTAAGGCATTACCACCAGTAGTTGTTTCAGGGTTTCCGAACATCACACCAATTTTCTCACGTAACTGGTTGATGAAAATGCAGGTTGTATTGGTTTTGTTGATATTGGCGGTTAATTTACGCAATGCCTGAGACATCAAACGAGCCTGTAATCCCATTCTGGAATCTCCCATTTCGCCTTCTATTTCTGCTTTTGGTGTTAAAGCAGCCACCGAGTCAATCACAACCATATCGATTGCAGATGAACGTATTAGTTGGTCCGCAATTTCCAATGCCTGCTCTCCATTATCAGGTTGGGATACTAATAAATTTTCAATATCAACCCCTAGTTTTTCTGCATAAAATCTATCGAAAGCATGTTCTGCATCAATAAAAGCACAAATACCTCCAGCCTTTTGAGCTTCGGCAATGGCATGAATTGCTAAGGTTGTTTTACCAGATGATTCCGGACCATAAATCTCTACAATTCTACCTCTAGGGTATCCTCCAATTCCTAATGCAAGGTTTAAAGATAGGGAACCTGAGGAGATGGCGGCGATATCTTCAATGGCTTCATCTCCCATTCTCATTATTGCACCTTTTCCGTAGGTTTTGTCGATCTTATCCATCGTTAGCTGAAGGGCTTTCAGCTTTTCTTTGTTGATTTCAGCAACTTCTTTTGCGCTCATAGTATTATTTGAATTATTTATTTACAGATTTAATCCCATCTCAGATAAAATCTGATTGGTGTGATCTTTTGTTTTTACTTTTTGGAAAACTTTTTCAATGATTCCTTCTTCCGAAATCACAAATGTGCTTCGCAGTACGCCCATATAGGTTTTTCCATAAAGCTTTTTTTCTCCCCAGGCTCCGTATGCTTCCAGTATTTTTTTTTCAGGATCAGATATCAAGTTAAAAGCCAGATTGTATTTCGCAATAAATTTATTGTGCGAAGGAATGCCATCCGGACTTACTCCAATCACTTCAAAGCCTAGCTTTGTAAGCTGATCGTAATTCTCATTCAAATTACAGGCTTCGGCTGTACAACCTGGAGTATTGTCTTTGGGATAAAAGTAAAGAATTACCTTTTTTTCCTTAAAATCAGAAAGACTAATATTTTCTTCATTTTGATTAATGCCCTTAAAGGCAGGGGCTTTATCGCCAGCTTGTAATTGACTCATTTCTCTAAAATCTGATTTGCAAATATACCTTTCTCCAAAGATAGCTGCGAATTTTATTGCTTAAAAATATGAACAGATGAAGTTAAAAAAAAATGAATCTAAAACATCATCGCGCAATTCTTTTTTTAAATTAGTGATACTTATTTTGTTAATCTTATTCATCTGTTTTGTAATTTCGTACTTACACTTTATATATTATCTTTGTTATAAATATTTACTATATTAACTTTTTTATATTATCTGTATTCCTTATCAATTTAATATTGATTTATTGGGTAAATACAGAACTTATATTTTTTGTTTTTGATTAGGAAGGAGATACTCTAAATTCCGTATGCAAGAAATCGATTCTATGAATAATACAATGAAATTACGTTACGCAGTACTTTTTGTTATTTTATTAATTTCTCAGTTTTCTATTGCTCAGTCTTTTAGTGGTGGTAAAACCGAACAGCAAATAGAGGAGGAAGCTTTTGCTTTTTTTGATGCAGAGAACTATCAGAAAGCGCTACCTCTGTATCAGGAACTAATTAATGTGTATCCTCAGGATCCGGAATACAATTATTATTTGGGTGTATGTGAAGTAGAATTGAACCAAAATGTACATGAAGCGATTCAGCACCTTAAAATTGCCTCTACCAAAAATGTTAATGCTTCGGTTTCTTATTATTTGGGACGAGCATTTCATATGAATTATCAATTTAATTCCGCAATTCGTTATTATCGGAAGTTTCGGGAATTATATAAGAAGAAATCAATTGGAATCGATCGTTTGATCGAGATGTGCCAAAATGGATTGCCTTTGGTTAATTCCTATTTTGTACTCGATTTAAAGAAAAAAAAGGTAGTGGAACGCAATGAGTTTTTTCGCTATTACGATTTAGAGGGATTCGACGATAGATTGTCAAAGAAAACCAAAATAATCAAGTCTCGATATGATGGAACGGGGGATAAAGATGTTGCTTGCCTGGCGAATAAAGGTCAGTATATTTATTTTTCCAGCTATGGAAAGAATAAAAAGAATGGGAGAGATCTTTATCGTGCAAAACGACTTAGAAATGGTGGATGGGGCGAATGGGAAGCGCTTAGTGCATTGAATTCACATTTTGATGAAATTTATCCTTTTATGGCTAGTGATGGTAGAACATTATATTTTTGTTCTCAAGGTCATAGCAGCATGGGTGGTTTTGATATCTTTAAATCTGTTTATAATGAAATTACCGATACTTGGACAGAACCTCAGAATTTAGGATTTCCAATTAATTCTACTTCAAATGATTTATTTTATGCTACTGATTTGAATAATGAATATGCTTGCTTTACTTCAAGTAGAGAGAATGGTAAGAATGATCTGACGATTTATAAAATAAAGGTTTCTGAATATCCTGAACAGAAAGTGGTTTTGAATTCTGATTTATTGTCTGATTTAGCTATTCTTAAACCTACTTCTTCCAATAAGAAGGTAAATGCTGACTTACAAAATGAATTGGATGAATTTCGCTATATCGAGAAATATAAAAAAGATAATTTTCCATACTTCAATTTTTCTGTTTCCGATCAGTTAGATTATCATTATCTAACCGAGTTTAAGTCTGGAGAGGCTGGAAATATTTTCATGGAGTCAAAAAATGATCAATTTAATGCTGATAGTCTTCAACAATTAACAGATCAATTACGGAAGCAATTGAAAAAAACTGAAGGAACTCCAAAATCAATATTGAGTTTGAAAATTACCAAAATTGAGCAACATTCTTATGGATTAGGGCAACAAGCTGAGAGAAAATTGAAGGAAGCTCAATCTTTAGAATCAGATTATTTAAATAAGCGTATTGTAGGTACAGTAAAAAAGGATAGTAGGGTGGAGCCTAAATCAGGTCAATTACTGATGACGTCAGAAGTGATACCTTCTAGTGGGAAGAGCGATTCTTATACTACGGATAAGTCTTACGTATACCACTTGCAAGTTGGTGTTTTCTCTAATCGCCCAAAGGAGGATTTCTTTTCAGGATTAGCTCCTGTTACTGAAGAGATTGTTGGTAACGGTAAGATGTTTAGATATATGGTTGGGAATTATGCCACCTTCGAGATGGCAAAGAATGCTATTCCTGAAATCAGACAGCTATTCCCCAATGCATTTGTGGTTGCCTATAAAAATGGAGTTAAAGCGAGTTTGAGTCAGGCAATTAAAATTACGGACCAAAACTATAAAGCTGCACCAATTGTCAAAAAGGCAGAAGAAGAAAAGCAACCGACAAGCATGAGAAACTCTGGTGAAGTTACTTTTAAAGTGCAGGTGGGTGCATTTTCTGCTGCAGTGCCTCAGGATGTGAAAACCAAATTGGAGGCTTTCTCAAAATATGAAATCGAATATACAAAGGATTATAGAGGATATACCATTTGTACGGTTGGGGATTTCGATTCCTATAGTAAAGTAAGTAAATTAAAAATGGAGCTTAGAGAAGCGGGATTAAATGATGCTTTTACTGTTGCCTATTCGGGCAATGATAAAATTACGATTCAGCAGGCTTTGGAAATATTACGACAATAAATTGGAGCTGATGTTTGATTTTGAAAGACATATTGACAAAGAAGACTGTGAAGTCGTTGAAGATGTTGTGAACAAAAACACACTAATGCTGCACAATGATGATTTTCATACCTTTGATTTTGTGGTGGATGCTTTGGTTGATGTGTGTAAACATGAACCAAATCAAGCGGAACAATGTGCATATATTACGCATTACAGGGGTAAGTGTGATGTGAAAAATGGTAATTTTAAAAGAATAAAACCATTGAGAGATCGCCTTGCAGAGAAGGGTTTGAAGGTTACTATTGTTTAATTTTAAAATATAAGATTGTCCATGACTATTTTTATCATTATTCTGTTGATTGTATTTGGAATCGTGTTATTATTATTGGAATTTTTGGTAATCCCTGGTGTTACTTTGGCTGCTATTGCTGGGATTCTAATGATTGGAGGTGGGATTTATCTATCTTATGAGCATTATGGAAATATAATTGGAAATATAACTGTTTTATCCACACTCATTTTGAGTGTAAGTGTTTTGGCTTTAGCTCTTAAATCCAAAACTTGGAATAAAATTAAGTTGAAAACTGAAGTTAACTCCAAAGTATCAAAAGATGAGGTCGATGAAGTTGCGGTTGGAGATTTGGGTATTTCTGTTTCCAGACTTGCTCCAATGGGGAAGATTAAGGTGAATAAGATGATATTGGAAGCAAAATCCACCGGCGTTTATATTGATGAAAAAACAAAAATTGAAATAGTTGGTATTATTGATAAAATTATAATTGTAAAACCTATCTAAAATTAAATCTAATGGAAATTGGTGCATTGGTATTATTAATTGTGGCAATAGCAGTTGGTATTTATATCTTCTTCTATTTTATTCCTGTTGGAATGTGGTTTTCTGCTCAGTTATCTGGCGTGAGAATCTCATTAATTCAACTTGTATTTATGCGTTGGCGAAAAGTTCCGCCTAGAGTAATTGTTAACGCTTTAATTGAAGGAACAAAGGCAGGCCTGGTTTTAAATCGTGACGAATTAGAGGCACACTATTTGGCTGGTGGGCATGTTGCACAGGTTACACATGCATTGGTTTCTGCTTCAAAAGCGAATATCGAATTGCCTTTTCAAATGGCTACAGCAATTGATTTGGCAGGTAGAGATGTTTATGAAGCTGTTCAAATGAGTGTAATTCCAAAAGTAATCAATACTCCACCCGTAACAGCAGTATCAAAGGACGGAATTCAGTTGATTGCTAAGGCAAGGGTTACAGTTCGAGCAAATATTCGTCAATTGGTTGGTGGAGCAGGTGAAGAAACAGTATTAGCAAGAGTTGGAGAAGGAATCGTATCTTCTATCGGTTCTAACGAATCTCATAAATCTGTATTGGAGAATCCCGATTATATTTCGAGAGTAGTACTGGAGAAAGGTTTAGATGCAGGAACGGCTTTTGAAATATTGTCTATTGATATTGCTGATATTGATATAGGTAAAAATATTGGTGCTGTACTTCAAACTGATCAAGCTGAAGCTGATTTGAAAATTGCTCAGGCAAAGGCGGAAGAGAGAAGAGCTATGGCTGTGGCTTCGGAGCAGGAAAATAAAGCATTGGCTCAGGAAATGAGGGCAAAGGTTATTGAAGCAGAAGCAGAAGTACCACGTGCGATGGCCGAGGCATTCAGAAATGGACAGCTTGGTATTATGGATTATTACCGAATGAAGAATATTGAAGCAGATACTAGTATGCGTTCAAATATTGCCAAGCCACCTGAAAAAGGTAAGAAGAAATAGTTGAAAAAAAGATGATTCATATAGCCGGAAACATTGTTGTTTACTTTGTTTCCGGCTTTTTTTATTTTTTTTTCGTCTAAATTCAAATTGAATCTCCTTGATTTATAATTTACTATAATAAGAAGTATAAAAATCTTTAATTAATGCGAAGAAAAATATTTTGCACATCTGAAATTTTTACATACTTTTGCTACCGCTAACAAAAGGAGAGGTGGGTGAGTGGCTGAAACCACCAGTTTGCTAAACTGGCGTACTGAGCAATTGGTACCGGGGGTTCGAATCCCCCCCTCTCCGCAAATTTTCGGGGTGTAGCGTAGCCCGGTCATCGCGCCTGCTTTGGGAGCAGGAGGTCGCAGGTTCGAATCCTGCCACCCCGACAGAGAATAGAGAATCTTAAATGGGTTCTCTATTTTTTTTGATATCCCACCTCCAAATTTCTTTTGACCCTAAATTATTAGTAGTAATGATAGTTGATAAATGGTCTTTTTCTACCTTTGCGTCTATTGGTCATATCGTTTTTAAAACAAATGATTGGTTCATTAAAAATACTAAACAACATATACGCAATTAACCACAATGGAATCAATAAGAGAAATTTATAGAATAGGCTATGGTCCTTCCAGTAGCCATACAATGGGTCCAAGAAAAGCCGCAGAGACCTTTCTAAATAGAAATATTCAGGCTATAAGTTTTGAGGTAATTTTATATGGAAGCCTTGCAGCAACTGGTAAGGGGCACTTAACGGGAGTGGCAATTGAGAAAGTATTTCAGGGTAGAAAATTAAATCTTATTTGGAAATCTGATGTTTTTTTGAAAAAACATCCCAATGCATTGCAATTTAAAGCTTTTACTGTTGATGGTGAATTGCTTGAGGATTGGACAGCTTATAGTATAGGTGGTGGAGCAATTATTGATGATCATACCGATTTAGATATTAAGCAAGTCTACGATTTAACCACAATGGATGATATTTTAGAGTGGTGTAAGGAAAATGATAAGCAATTATGGGAGTATGTGGAGCATTGTGAAGGGAAAGAAATATGGGATTTTCTTGAAGAAGTGTGGAATGTAATGAGATCTGCTATTCATAGTGGAATGAAAATAGAAGGAGAATTACCAGGAGGACTAAAATTGGCGCGAAAGTCGCACATGCATCAATTAAAAGCAATGAGCTATAAAGGACCGATGAGGAAACGAGCTATGCTGTATGCCTATGCACTAGCCGTTTCTGAGGAAAATGCAGGCGGAGGTGAAGTTGTAACTGCTCCTACATGTGGTTCTTGTGGTGTTCTTCCAGCCATTCTATTTTATCACAAGAAGTTTTACAAATTTAGTAAAAAGGATATTCTTAAAGGTATAGCAACAGCAGGGCTTATTGGGAATTTGGTAAAGAAGAATGCTTCTATTTCTGGTGCAGAGGTTGGTTGTCAAGGAGAAATCGGAACTGCATGCGCAATGGCTTCTGGAGCAGCAACTCAAATTCATGGCGGAAGTATTTACCAAGTGGAGTATTCTGCAGAAATGGGGTTGGAACATCATCTTGGCTTGACTTGTGATCCTGTTTTGGGATTAGTACAGATTCCTTGTATAGAACGAAATGTTTTTGCTGCTGCCAGAGCTTTAAATCATAATACTTTCGCATTGCTGTCTGATGGACGGCACCGAATCAGTTTTGATCAGGTTACTGAAACCATGATGAAAACAGGATTGGCTTTGCCTAATTCGTATAAAGAAACATCCATTGGGGGTTTGGCTTCTTTAAAAGGTTTTACTTATAGGTAGTTAGCCATTTTATGTATGACTTTCGTGTGTAACAGCTATTTTTTTAATATTGGCTGGTTAATTTTTTTGTCACTTTCGTGAAATTATTTCTGTTCGTTAATGTTATTTATTATAGAGACTTGAAATGTAATCCAGATTACAGTTTAAGTGCTGGAATTAGTATATATTTATAAATCAGTATAAACTTAATATACGGATCGTATAAAAAAAAGCTGAAAAAATTATAGCTGATTATACTATTAATAAATGAGGATATGGGAGGCGAGCATAAATATCGAGTTATAGATATATTACTGCGTATTGTAACAGCAGTAATATTGATCCAGACGTTGCATTTTAAGTTTTCAGGACATCCGGAAGCTATTCATGTTTTTTCAACAATTGGAATGGAGCCATGGGGAAGATATGGAATTGGCGTAATCGAATTTATTGCTGGTATATTATTTTTCATTCCAAATTTATGGAAGATTGCCACGATAATTACATTTGGATTGATGACTGTAGCAATTTGGTTTCATCTATTTACTCCTTTAGGTATCGTGATAAAATACGATGGAAATAACGACGGAGGCCAATTGTTTGGGATGGCTGTTACTGCATTTGTATTTAGTTTTTATTTGCTATTTCGTGCAAACATACCCGAAACTTATCGAGAGTTAAAATCAAAATATAAAATTTAGAATAGAGATGCACAGAAATCTTAGTTATGAAGAGAAATGTGCTTGTGAGCGAAGCGATTTTTGCACAGTTGTTTATGATTATCACAGTTTTAGTGATAAAGAAAAACAGCATCTTGTTTTAGCTATCGTTGGAGATCGTATTTCTGGTTTACATTAAAGTAGTGGAATGAAAAAGAATATTATAATAATAGGATTACTTATGGGATTTGTTTTTACTGGAATGGCTCAAGAACCTGATTCCAGAGGGTATAAAGTGAAAGTAGGACAGTTGGCACCAGGTTTTTCTGTTAAATTAACAGATGGTAAAAAGGTTGAACTTTCTCAATTTTTAGGAAAAGTAGTGATGTTACAATTTACTGCGAGTTGGTGTGGAGTTTGCCGTAAGGAAATGCCTCATATTGAAAAGGAAATCTGGCAAAAACATAAAGAGAATGATTTTGTTTTGATTGGTTTAGATCGTGATGAACCAATAAATAAAGCGGTGAATCTTATTGCAGCAACAAAAATCACATATCCTTTAGCTTTGGATGAAGGAGCCCATATATTTACTAAATATGCTAATAAGGAGAGTGGTGTTACCCGAAATGTAATAATTAATCGGAAAGGGGAAATTATCTTCTTAACCAGGCTTTTTAATAAGGAAGAATTTGATGAAATGAAAAATGTGATTGAGATTGAATTAGCTAAATGAATCAAAAAATGTGATTCCTTCTGGTAATCGCATTTTTTATCAGTGAGTTAATGTAATAAAGAGCTTGTATGGATTTAATCCAAATATTAAATCTGGTTTCTATAACTGCGACTAGCCACCAACCGTTTTGTTAATGATTTTTTCAACACCACGTTGCCTTTGCAGAAGAATACAATAGTTCCAGCTTAATTTTAAGTAGTGTCTGTTTATGCGAATTGAATAGATAAGCCGGTAAAATGTTAAAACAAAAGTGGGCGGTGACTAGCCGCCCAAAACTACTACTTAAATTTACTTATGAAAAAGAACTTCTAATCACCCTATGTATTAAAAGTATCCATTCAAAAATAAAGTTAATACTTGTTTTCATTATTGCAGAATACTCTACTCCCTTTTTTATGAAATACCTGTTTTAATTAATGAAACTAATGTTTTAGATCAATCCTGTCCTAAACGTTTTTCCACTGTCCTTATCTCAACCTGGAATTGCATATTTCAGTATTATTTAAGTCATATTCTAAAATAGAACCCCTTGG
>Ga0209013_10000500_pt1 | contig 35042 bp, 23 predicted proteins | sample Cruoilmetagenom2_FD_187291 | JGI IMG/M metagenome (GOLD analysis project Ga0209013, IMG submission 187291) | Oil polluted marine microbial communities from Coal Oil Point, Santa Barbara, California, USA - Sample 2 (SPAdes) (version 2) | ecosystem: Environmental > Aquatic > Marine > Oil seeps ...
GGATAGATGGTTGTAGTGAGGTAAGAATTATTTTTCAGGTATTGTTTCCCAATATAATTCCAACTATAGTTACTGTAGGAATTTTATCATTTATGAATTCCTGGAATGAAGTTCTATGGCCATTGATCGTTATTCGGGATGAGAACCTAATGACAATGCCTCAAATGGTTACTTTATTTTCTGTAGGAGGTCGATCAGAAGCCCAATTAGGTGTAAAATTAGCAGCAGCGGTCGTTTTAGCTTTACCCATAATGATAGCCTATGCATTTTTTCAAAAATACTTTATACAAAGTATGGCAAGTTCAGGAATTAAGGAATAGTATAATAATAAATAAGACAATAAGATTTAAATGAAAGTAAAAAGATCAAATATTCAATTAAAGGCTAATCCCAAAAGGGTTATTATAAATTTTTTAGATTTAGGAATTAACACAAATAATATAAAAAGATCAAAACGTTTAATTGACACTGTATTATCAATCCCTGAAAATGAATTAGATATACTTTATGAAAGAATAAAAAAAAGCTTTGCATTTCGACATAGAAATTTTGAGCATTATTTAAAAATAAATTTTGCTAAAGTGAAACCAGAACTTCCTAGTGATGTGATCATTTCAGAAATAAGAAGTTTAATAATTGGAGCCTATTTTTCTAAAGAATATTCTGTACAATCAGCAGCACTTTTTAATCCGTCAATGGTTGCGCATCCAGATCAAAATGGATTAAAAGAAGGTGAAAAACGTTTTGTTTTAAGTTTAAGAGCTGTTGGTGAAGGGCATATTTCTTCTATTGAATTCAGAAGCGGAATTGTTGATAAAGATGGAACGATAAAGCTAGATGAAGAAACAGGATTTTTATCTTGTTCGGATAAAGAACTATCTAAAGTATATCATACAAAGGGAATTATAAAAAACACAGAGGTTCTAAAGGATTTTGATCAATCTATAATGCGTGTTTTTGAAGAAGATTTTACTTATTATGACTATCTGGAAAAAGTGAAAGCGAATGCTTTTTCAACTTTTGATAAAGCTACACAAGAAGAACTGTTTCATATTTTAGACACAAATTATGATGTGATAACAGATGAAAATGCACCAATTTCTGAGCGTGTAATTTTTCCGAATGCATTAGGAGAATCTATGGGTATGGAAGATGTTAGATTTGTGGCATTTACCGAAAATGGCAAAACAAAATATATAGGAACGTATACGGCATTTAACGGATCTAGAATTTCTCCACATTTGATCATCACAGAAGATTTTGTCCATTTTAGAGTACGTTCTATGTATGGTGATGCAGTAAGTGATAAGGGAATGGCACTTTTTCCTGAAAAAATTGATGGAAAATTTGTAATGATAGGCAGGCAAGGAGGCGAAAATATTACAATAATGTATTCTGATAATCTATTTATTTGGAATGATTATGAAGTAATTATGACTCCTGAAGACACCTGGGGTTATGTGCAATTAGGGAATTGTGGTTCACCAATAAAAACAAAGGAAGGGTGGTTGTTAATCACACATGCTGTAGGACCAATGCGCAAATATGTTTTAGGGGCTATTTTGCTTGACTTAAACAATCCCTCTAAAATCATTAAAAAGTTGAATAAGCCTTTATTGTCGCCAAATGGCGAAGAACGTGAAGGTTATGTTCCTAATGTAGTATATTCCTGTGGTTCTATGGAGCATAAAGGGTATTTGATAACACCTTATGCAATGTCTGATTCTGCTTCAACATTTGCCACCATTAATATTGATGATATTTTAAGGGAAATGAATTAAAAAAAACAATGACAGATAAGATAGATTTATGTAACCCTGTAATAAGGTATAAGGACAATCCGATTTTAACTTCTACTGAAGTCAACAAAATATGGACCGATCCAATATTACAAACAATAACTGTGCATAATGCAGGAATTACGGAATACAATGGAAATATAATCATGTTATTTCGTTCACACTTGCGTAACGGAATATCTGTGTTGGGTATTGCCAGAAGCAAAAACGGATTGGATAATTGGAGCATAGATAAAACACCGGCAATGTTACCTTGCATTAAGGATGATGATTTTGCTGAAAGTGTTGATATAGATGAATTGGTTGAAAATGAACAGGGAGGAGTTGAAGATCCACGTATCACTAAATTAAACGATACGTATTATATTACCTATAGTGCCTATCATCCTACAATAGCGCATAGAGTAAGGGTTTCACTGGCTGCAACAAAAGATTTTAAATCATTTAAACGTTATGGTCCTCTTTTAAAAACAGATATGAGAAATGTAGTTATTTTCCCGGAAATAATAAAAGGAAAATATTATGGTTTGTTCAGACCAAATGACCATACACAAGAGCATACAGGAGGTATCTATAAACAAATAAAAATTGGATCAACTACAAACATTGAAGAAGGAAATTGGATTATTTCAAAACAACCAATAATGATGCAAAAAGATGGACCAAGTAGTTTTTCAGATAAGATTGGTCCCGGAGCTCCGCCCATTAAAACCAAGTATGGATGGCTGAATATTTTTCATGGTGTACGAAGTACAATGGATGGGAACCCTTATGTTTTAGGAGTTGCTTTACATGATTTGCAATCACCTGAGAAAGTGAAAATATCCAATATCCCCATATTATTTCCTTCCGCTTCAGATTGTAAAGTAACTAATGAAAGTTATGTCCATGTACCTAATGTTGTGTTCAGTTGTGGAGCTTTGAGAAAAGATAATGGTGATATTTATATCTATTATGGTGGAAATGATACGGTTATGAATGTTGCAGTTACGCATGAAGATATTTTAGCGGAGTTATGCAATAAATACTCACAAGATCCTGAAACTGGAAGACCATTATATTTAATGAATTAAAGTGAATATTTTAAAGAGCAGTTTAATATATATAAGATTATGGGAGAAGTAAAACTATCAAATATTAGAAAAGTTTATAAAGGTGGTGCAGAAGCAGTAAAAGGAATAAGTTGCGCCATAAAAGATAAAGAATTTGTTGTATTGGTAGGGCCATCAGGTTGTGGAAAATCTACTGTTTTAAGAATGATTGCCGGACTTGAAGAGGTCACAGATGGAGAGCTTTACATTGGCAAAAAAAAAGTAAATGATGTTGCTGCAAGTGAACGGGGAATAGCAATGGTTTTTCAAAATTATGCATTATATCCCCATATGAATTCATATGAGAATATGGCTTTTGGTTTAAAGATAAAAAAAACACCAAAAGAAGAAATAAAGGAAAGAGTAATGTCGGCTGCAAAAATTTTAAATGTAGAATCTCTTTTAGACAGAAAACCCGGAAAAATGTCGGGCGGGCAACGACAAAGAATAGCAATTGGCAGAGCAATAGTGCGACGACCTGAAGTATTCTTATTTGACGAACCACTGAGTAATTTGGATGCCAAATTACGAAGTAAGATGCGTATTGAATTGGCCAAATTGCACAAAAAACTTGATACTACCATGATATACGTTACGCATGATCAAGTTGAAGCCATGACCCTGGGGGAAAGAATAATAGTGATGAAAGATGGTGATATCATGCAAATTGCTTCTCCAATAGATCTATTCAATGATCCTCAAAATAAATTTGTAGCAGAATTTATCGGATCTCCTCAAATGAATTTCATCAACGGAAGTGTTGAAGTTCAAGAGGATAAATTTATATTTAAAGATCAAACCGAAAATATTTTTGACTTATCCGGGCTTGAATTAAATTACTTAAAAGAAAATGTTGGGAAAGATATTTATTTAGGAATTAGATCTGAGAATTTACGCTGGGAGAAAGGAAAATTAGAAAACTATGCTACCTTAAAAGGAAAAGTTATTGCTATTGAACTTTTAGGGAATCAAAAGCATATCTATGCAGAATATAACGATATGGAATTAGTAGCAACGTTTAGATCTGATGTCGAGGTCAAACTTAATTCATCTATTGAGTTGTTTTTAGATTTAGATAAGGCATATTTTTTTGAAAAGGAAACTGGGTTAAGAATTAATTGAATGCATTATTTCAAAGTAAATTGAGATACCCATCACTCTGAAGTTATGGCACAAAGGCTGGTATCCATCAAAAAATATAAATCCTGTTTTCAGCATTTTTTCAAAAAATAATTTATATGTTCAGTATAGGTGGTTTTTTTGATAAGGGGTATAGCAAATATATTTTTACATATGTTTTTATGTAAATTTAGGTATTTTTATAGATTGAAAGCCTATTGCATGGTTGACAGTTTTTTTCATAAATGTCTATTAAAATCATGACCACAGTAAACTAGTCCTTTCTTGTTTTTTGGGTTCAACAATGCTTTTAGTACCTGTTTTTTTAGTAATAAACTATCTACCCTCAAAACTATTTTAAAAAAACACACTTTAGGTTTCCAGTATTTTTGGGAAATTAATATTTAACTGTCTTCTTAGCAGTATTTTACTAGATTTATTAATTGTTTCCTTTTCTACATATTGCTCCATTATTATTTGTGTTTTAAAAAAACATAACGTGGATTCAGCACCTTGGTTAATATTAACCTGTTTATCTTCTAAACCATCATAAGACGCTCCATTTTTTGTATTATACATGATTTGCTTAAGGTGATTATTTCCTAAGAACCAACTAAAAGCCAATTCAAGTTGATCTCTATATTTTTTCTTACCTGTTACATTATAAAATAAGTCTAATGCAATAATGGTAGTAGCTACTTCCATGGGCTGCTCGCCGTAAAAAACCCTTTCGTTTTCCTTTTTAAACCATCCTCTATTTGAAATTACTGTCAATTGACCTTTCATAAAATAATGGGCCAATAGAAAATCGAAAGATATTTCGGCAATTCTCTTAAATCTGTTATCCTTTGTTGTCAAAAAGCTATACATCATAGCCTCAGGCAATACATTATTGGCGTAGGTCATATAGTCTTCGTACCAGTACCAATCTTCTTTTGAACTGATCTTATATTGATGTAATAGCATATTTGCGAGCCGCTTGGTAAGCTTTTTAATTTTTTTATTTTTATAAACGGAATAGTAGAGATAAAGCCCCTTTATGGCATATGCTATCGCTCTTGGAGAATTAATATCGTGTATTCTTTCTAATGATTTATCCCAACATTTTTTCGCTCTTGATACTAAATCTACAGGTAGTATTTGCTTATGCGCTATTGCATAACCCAAGCTCCATAATGCCCTTCCGTTAGCGTCTTCAAGATTTACTTCATAATTTTGATTTGTCAATTGCTCCTCATAGTTTCTATAATTATCAAACCAACCATTATCACGCTGCATACTTTCCATAAAACTTAAATAGATGTTTGCCAATTTCATGGCAATATCATCTTCATAATATTTATGATACATCACCATATCTATTAATGCCCTGGCATTGTCATCGAGTGTATAACCCGATGTCGGATCTGGCTGGCTAAAGTTTGAAAATTGAAGCATTCCAAAGTCTGTGGTAAGGTCTTTGATATGATCCAATTTAATTGGTGGTATATTAAACCTCAAATCTTCAACCCTATTTGTTAATTCACCGAAAAGCAATCCATATTGAATAGCAACATTTTCCCATGTTGTGGCATGTGTCAAAGAAAAAGCATTTCTTCCCATTGAAATTCTCTTTTCTTTATTATCAATAAGTTCAACAATAGCTTTTTGAAACTCATTAGACTGGCCAAAACCCTTTAGCAATATTCCAGTATCTTCATTAATGGTTTCTACTGCATGCGGTATAGGAGCAGAAATAACAGCACAGCCACAGCTCATAGCATAAGCCAGGGTACCGCTCACTGCCTGGTTGGGGTCTTTCGATGTAAACAAATAAATATCTGATAAAGTTAAATAATCGAGTAGCTGATTTAATTCAAGGTATTCATTGATAAAAAGTACATTATTTTCTAATTGGAGTTCCTGAACAATATTCATAAGCATATTGCGATATCTTTCACCTTCTCTTTTAAGAATTTCAGGATGTGTTTTCCCAAGTACCAAATAGATAACTTCAGGATGTTTATTCACGATTTGGGGTAAGGCATACAATACGGTTTCAATACTTTTATTTTCACTGATCAAACCGAACGTGGACATTACGATTTTATTCAAGTAATCGTATTTGATTTTTAATTTTTCCTTTTGTTCCCAAAGCACAATATGTGTGCCGTGTGGAATTAATATTGTTTTAGAATTTTGATACCCATATTGCTTAATCAAAACCTCTTGAGATTTTTTTGTGAGTACCACTATTCTATCCGACAGGTTAGCGATTGCCCGAACAATCTTTTTCCTATTTTTACCGGGGTTTGGTAATACACTATGAAAAACTGTTATAACAGGTTTGTTCAGTGCCAAAAGGAATGCCAGTAGATAATCACCATACTCCCCTCCAAAAAGCCCAAACTCGTGCTGAACACAAACAAGTCCAATATCATCTCGCTCATTGATCTCCTCCGCAACTTTGCGATAATCTTCCAAAAAATAAGTAGATAAAACATGTGTTACCTCACTGTTATATTTAAATTGAGACTCCTCATTTTGCAAAGCACATACTTCGATTGGGAGTGTCTTTCCAAATACAACTTCAACTGCATTTAAAATATCATTTGAAAATGTCGCTAAGCCACACTCACGAGGTGGGTAAGAGCTTACTATAAGCATTTTCATTCCTCTTTCTAAAAATTTCATGTCTATTAGTTTTATCTTTGTTTTCTTAATTCAAGCAGCAACTCGTTGATGTCCATTTTTGCTACCCCTGTGTGCATATCTGCTGCACCGTAGTAGATATAAAGGCTATTTCCAAAGAGGGCATGACCTGTTGGAAATACAATATTATCCACTACACCTTCTTTTTCCCATTTTTCAGTAGGAGAAAATAGCGGGGAAGGTAATCTTGATATTTCGATTTCAGGTTTATCTATATTCAATAAAGCTGCTTTGGCATAATAGATTTTTCCTTTTGTAGTTTCTTGTACACCATGATAAATCAACAACCAGCCATCATCTGTTTCAATGGGTGGTCCTCCGGCTCCAATGTAATTTACCTCAAATATCCCTTTAGGATCAAGTACAATATAATCTGTCAGGTTTTTAATATGGTCTTCCCAAAATGCTTTGGTCAAATTTTTCCAGTCATCAAAATATACGATTTGAATACCTGGCCATATGCGGTGTAACAATGCAAATTTTCCGTTTATTTTTCTCGGAAATAGCACTAAATCTTTGTCTCTTAGGAACCTATTCTCGTCTCCTGCTAATCCAATTTCTTCAAAAATCTTGAAGTACTGATGATATTTGGGGTTTAAATTTCGATTGTTACTACATTTTACAAGTTTTTCATACTGTTGGTAATTAACTTGTGGCGTAATTATTCCATGTTTTTTGAAATGTGTTAAATCTTCTGAAGTAGCTAAAGCTCCCATTGCATTGATGCCATCATAAGCAGTGTAGGTCATATAATATATATCTCCAATTTTTACAATTCTTGGATCCTCCATACCGTGTTTCTCATAATCAAAATCACGGGCTATTAAAGGTTGATCATATCTTAGCACTATTTTATGTGGCCCTTCGGATTTGGCATAACCAATGGTAGAATAATTTCCGTCTTGTACAGCTCTGTAAAAGATGTGTACATTATTGCCTTCCTGATAAATTCCTGGATTGAACACACCATTATTTTCAAATTCCCTTTCAGTAGGGCTTAGAAGTATCTCATATTTTTCTATATTAACCATGATTTGATCTGTTCTTGATTAATACCTCCAGTCAATCAGAGCTTTATTCGTTTAAACAGAATGATTTCTCATACCGCAATTCACACAGGTATTTTTTTCGGTATCCGACAATAAACAAGGTTCAACTTTAACCAGCAAAAACAGCTTTTAAGTAACTAAAGAAATACTGAAAAAAGATCACTTCTGTTTGCGATATGCATTTCAGTACGAAAAAGTTTTTGTTACTGATTGATATGCACTTTTGCTTTATTCTACCTTAAAATGTCAGGTATTATAAATATAATGAAATATTACTTATTTAACAAGATATATTTTAATGAATTTTATTGCAAACCTATTACAGGATTAACAATAAAACTGTAAATTTTTTTCGGATGATACAACCCGAGACGTAGCCTGCCTAACAAGCAGGCAGGCCTCGGGGAATTCTTTTTGAATAAACTACTAAGGTTTAAATTATTTTTCTAATCTTAATCTTTAATATTTTGATCTGTAAGTTTTTTGGGCTGTAAAAAATCCTCTTCATTGATCATGTCTTTTTTTCCAAGATAGGTCCAACTGATCACATCGGAATATTCTTTAATAGCACTGTTTATGTCTTCTAAGGTAATATCATTAACAATATTTGCAAATTCTTCAGCCATTTGCCAGTTTCCTTTTAATTCAGACAAGCCCAAATTCGCCGATTGTGATGACATGGTCTCCAATCCCATATAATGAGTGGTTAAAAATGATTGTTTAACATCGGTCAACTCTTTGGAGGTATAACCCACACTACGCAATTTATCAATTTCATCAACCATAACTTTAATAGATGCCTTCGGATCAATAGTAGAAACATAAACGGCATTATACGGGCTATTCACAATACCGGTAGCATAAAATGAACTTGGCGCATAGGAAAGACCTCTTTTGGTTCTGATCTCAACAAAAAGGCGATCACGAAGAATTGACATGGCTATCATCATTGCAACACCTTCTTTACTATCCATTTTAGGTGCCATCATGTAACCTCTGATATAATTTGTAGCAATATCTCTATCCTCAATAAAATTAGTGGCTTCTGTTATTTGCGTTGGTTCTTCAACTTTTGGACTTGTTCCTTCGGGAAGTGAGGCAAAGGAGGCTGCTATTTTGCTGGTAATATCTTTCTGACTAACCGCTCCTGCAACAACAATAAAAATACGCTTTTTCCCAAGCAAATTTTTATAGTAATCCTTTAAATTATCCAATGTGATTTTAGGAATACTAGTTTCTGTGCCGTTGGCAATTTTTTCATAGTTCTTACCTTTAAAAACATTCGCCATGGCCAAATTTCTCAATTGATTATCAGGGTTTGATGCTGTTTGTTTGGCAGCAGCTATTAGTTTTGCTTTTAACAGTGTATATTCTTCTTCGTCAAACGCCGGATTTAAAATGGCATCGGCATAAAGATTCCATGAATCATCCCAAAACTGCTTAACACAGGTCAAATTGATCCTGCTAAAGTCATAATCTGAATTTGCTCCTATTCTGGCTCCTATCTTGTTAACAGCATTACTAAAAGCAATCTTATCCATTGATGTTGTGCCTCCCGAAAGAGCAAGATTTAAAGCGAAATTTTCAATACCTTCCTGCTCTTTTGAATAATTAGCAGTTCCGCCTTTTATATATAAACTAACACTTACTACTTCCTTTGGTGAAGATTTTAAAAGAACCTGTATACCGTTCACATCAAATTCTTTTACATTGGCTTCTACTGATGAGGTTTGAGCCTGCATAACAAAAACAGAAGCAAACAGTACTACTGGTACTAATATATATTTTTTAAATTTTTTCATGATCATCTGTTTATATTAATTGGTTAAAAGGTTTTCTAAGGTTTCGATCTGCATTTGTTCCTTCATTTCAGGAGAAAGCAATAATCCTACAACTTTAGGCTTCCCTTTAATATACGTTTGTACATATTTTTTGATATCCTTTCGGGTCACCTTTTCAAGATTTGCTACATAATCCGTATAATAATCAATACTTGCTGATGCCCACCAATAAGTAACCGTATGTAAAAATTGCGATGTTTGTTCTTTACCGTAAGCATCTTGAATTGCTAACAGGGTTTTAGAGGTTTCCAATTGTTCATCCGTAAAATAGTCGTCAGAATCCCACATGGCAATATTTTCTTCTAATTTGGCCATGGCTTCTTTTATTTTTGCCGGATTTGGCACCAATATTATTGTAATCGGTCCGACAAACATATTTGTTCCATAGCTAACATTTACCTGATATGCTAAACCGCTTTCCACCAGATCCTTTTGTAATTTAGAAGACCTTTGAGAAAGGATGAATGAAAATACGTCTGCCGCATAAGTTGACGGAATATCATTTCTGGTATCCGGACCATGTAAACTTATCATGAATATTGGTGTTCTGGCATTTGCATTTTCAGTTATAAAATAGGAAGACTTTTCCAGTGGTTTGAATTCCGGGATAGGGTACTTTTCAAAAGGATCAAAATCTGAGGCTTTCCAATCACCATATATTGCATTGACCTTTTTTAAAACATCCTTATGTTTTACGTTACCTGCCACTACTATAATTGAATTATTAGGATAGTAATATTTGTTTTGAATTTTTTTCATTTTTTCTGGAGTAGCACTCAAAATAATATCATGATCTCCGATCACATTTTTTCTACTGTACAGATCTCCCCATAATAAATGGTTACTCTCTTGCCCTAAATAAAACATTGGATTGGATTCAGCACGTTGAAACTCTCCATCCACCACCGGGTTTTCATTGATCATTTCCTCTTTAAGAAAAAGAGGAAAACGAATAGCAGAATTCATAAAGTCAAGACCTTCTTCTAATTTTTGTGAACTCAGGGTTACAAAATAGTTAACCCGCTCTCCCGAAGTGGTTCCATTGAAGGATATTCCTAATTCATTCATCCTCTCCATGTAAGCTTCCTGAGAAGGTATATCCTTATTTGCTTTAAAGAACATGTGTTCATATAAATGAGAAAGCCCATCAAACTCCGGTGACTCCGTATAGGCTCCATTACGTACAGTGATCTCAATAGTGGCCAGAGGTACAGTATTGTCTTCAATAGTTAATACTTCCAGACCGTTGTCTAATTCTTCCAGAAAAAAATTATCCGGTAAATTCTTCTGGGCTAATACTAGGCCAGGTAAAAAAAATAAAATTCCAATTAGTGATTTCAGTTTAAGCATAGATTTAAAAATTTTAAGGTTAGACCATATAAAGTTATATATTATTTAGAATAATTTGTATGAATTATATCCATATAAAAAATACAACCTAATTAGGTCCTCACAATATATTAATTTTGTATTACATTAGTGATACAAAACAGTAAATGTTAACATAAATTTATTACTTAATAAATTTAATTTTTGTTTAATTAATCATAATTATATTCATTATGTTAAGAATTAATTTTTTACTCTTACTTCTATTAATAAGCTCCATTTTTAGTTGTGATCCTGGTTCAAAAAAGATCAGTTATAAAAAAGCCAAAGTGGAAAGTCGTCGCCTGATCGATTCACTTCAGCTAAAAGGAAAAATTCCTGGCATTGATGTAGCTGTATCCATTAATGGAGAAATAATTTGGTCAGAAGGTTTTGGAAGTGCTGATCTGGAACATCGTGTACCCGTGATAACGGGAAAAACTCGCTTCCGTATCGGCAGTGTATCCAAGCCATTGACCGCAGCAGCATTAGGTAAACTAATGGATGAGAAAAAGATAGATCTGAAATTACCAATACAAACTTATGTCCCTTATTTTCCTGTAAAGAAATATCAGATCACGGTTGAACAAATTGGCGGTCACCTTGCAGGGATAAGGCATTATAAGGATAATGAATTCTTAATGATGAAGCATTTTAATTCTGTAAAATCAGGGATAGCAATTTTTAGTAGGGACTCCTTGCTGTTTGAACCGGGGATCAAATTTTCATATTCCAGTTATGGATTCAATCTATTGAGTGCAGCCATAGAAGGTGCCAGTGGAGAGGATTTTTTACCATTTATTAGGCGTGAGATATTTACAGCTTTGGATATGTCATCCACCTGTGCCGATAAAAACGACAGTATCATTTTCAACCGTACATCATTTTATCAACTGGATTCTATTGATAACATTGTCAATGCACCTTATGTTGATAATAGTTACAAATGGGCAGGAGGAGGTTTTATTTCCACAACAACTGATCTTATTAAATTTGGAGAAGCCATGATAAAACCCGGTTTTCTTTCAGATAAAACCCTTCATGATATCACCACATCTCAGGTATTGAACAATGGTGACAAAACGGATTATGGTGTGGGATGGAGTAGCTGGAATAAAGATGAATTGCAGGGTTACGGACATAGTGGAGGTTCCATTGGGGGTATTACTCAATTCAGGATATATCCAAAAGAAAATTTAGTTATCGTTTTGTTATCCAATTCGTCAAATACAAACTATGGCAATGTCACTGATCGCATAGTGCATTTGTTCCTGGAAGAGAAAAATAAATAATCCCATCCGGATAAAAAGTGAGATTGGTCACAAGCAAAATAGTTTGAAATTAGTAGGGTTTAATAATCCTCTGCTTCCGATTAACTATTTTTATATTGCACGCAGATTAGGCAGATTAAACCTGCCTTCAGCTGCTAGGCAGGTATTCATTGATGTAAATAAATCGCCTTTCAATATCTTTAAAGATCTATTCCACAAGTTTTCCGGGGTCACATTAAAAACTTGGGGAGTAAATAAATAATTTTAGTTTGAACAAGGATTCAAAAAAATATTCGAATACTATAGTTTAGTATGTTTTCATTTTTATTTGTTCATTTTTTTTGTGACAAAAAAACGAACCAAACCCGCCTGCCGGCATGGCAGGGTTGAGAGCTGTGCTCGAAAATCACTCTACTGCACTTAGGTTTTATAAAATTTAGGTTATTAAATTCTTGAAGGCCAATCTTTGCTACATCATATTTCTGAGTACCAAGTAACTTTTTACAATTTATTAAAACCTTGTCATTTCAAAGGTTTACAAGTCTTTTTTTTGAATAGAACAACTTCCTATTTAAAAAGTTTAAAAACCTACTAATTCGTAATGAAGATCTTATTACATTCAATACACTCACGGTGCGAACGAAGCCTAAAGGCAGATTTAGATCACAATGAACTTGAAATAAACTACGATTAAGGGGTGTACGATTTTTTTATTGACTCCTTAAATATTCATCCTATCAGTGATCGTTGCTAAGCAAAACCCTCCTTTAGGTAAAGATTTTTTGGTTCTTTTTCATCTTTGAATTGCGAAGCATATCATGAATTCCAAAACCAATAGAAAATGGATGAATAAAACAGAACAAATCCCCATAAAATTAATCTGATCCGTTTTCCGTTAAAAATTATGGACTGACAATTATCAAATAATTGATCATTAATTGATTAGGTAGTAAGTAAAGTAATAGATAAAACACTAAAAGGAAAGTTATTTGCATAAAAAAACAGCTATATTTCTATAGCTGTTTGTCAAAATTATAATTAATATTAATCCAATTCTTTAATTTTAATATTTCTGAACCAAACATCATCACCATGATCCTGTAGCCCAATATATCCTTTTGCACCAACATCAGCCCAATCTTTATTTAAACCAGGGAACTTACTACCGGCTACCAATGCATTCCATTCGGGTGTCCATAAATGGTATTCCACAACAACTTCTCCATTTTGCTTGTGAACAACGGTTCCTTTATAAACTGTTATCTCCACCTGATTCCACTCACCTACAGGTTTTGCATTTTGTGGTTTAGCAGGTATAAGGTCGTATAGAGAACCTGCCTGACGGTTTCCATCTTTACCCAATTTAGCATCAGGATGCTTGTCATTATCCAAAACCTGCATCTCTGGTGCAGTTTTCCAGATATAATCCAGTTCTTCCTGACCCAGATAAAAAATGCCCGAATTACCACCCTCAGAGATCTTCCATTCCAGACTCAAAGTAAAATTCTGAAATTGTTTATCGTAGATAATGTCTCCTCCTTCTTTACTTCCGGCTTCTCCACGGCCTGAACCTATCATATGAATAGTTCCGTCAACAACCTGCCATCCTGAAGGGAAATGATCTAATTTATAACCCCTCCAACCATCTGAGGTTTTACCGTCAAAAAGTGTAACCCAACCATCATCCTGATCTGTTGTTGTTTCTGTTGTTTCTTCTGTACTTTCAGTTTTAACCGTCGCATCAGCAGATTTTTTCGCATTTTGATTACACCCGGTCAAAAAAGGTAGTACAGCCAAACCAAAAGTTATCATTAAAATTCTTGTTTTCATGTTTTATATTTATTGTATTTAATTATTTAAAAAATTGTTAGTCCTTTATTTTAGATTATTCTTATTGATATTCAGAATTTCCATGATTATGATTGCTCTTAATCATGGAAATTTCATGATAATTATTACAATTTTTACTTAGGCATATCTGGTAAATTCCAGCCATCTCTATAAGTATGTTTGATAAGTTCCTGAGAATACTCTACAGCATTCATTGGCTCTGTCCAATCCTTATTAAAGGTTGGATGGCCATCATGAATTTTAAATCCATCTTTGATGACAGTTCTTACTTTCTCATCCGCACCTATGTTAGTGAACTCCATTTTTTCTCCATCCCACTCCAAAACTTTATTCAAGGCTTGAAGACGAACTGCAAGTACACCCATAACTACCATTTCATTAAATGGTCCAGCTTCCGCGAAATCTGAAGTAGTAGGTTTTCTGTTTTCAGCACTTTCCTTACATGCTCTTACCCAGTCCATTTCATGAGCACCTTTTCCCCAGGATAACCCAATTTCTTCCTCAACTCTTCTTTCGGTCTTCGATGCTGTGATCTTCTTACCGGACAATAATTCCGGTTGAACACCATAACAACCTACGTGAAGAATATCTTTTGTTCCGTAGAAGAAGGTACCTCCACCACTTTTATTCGGGTTCTTACCAGAAGGCCAGTTATCTGGTAACTCAGGCTTAATTCCACCATCATACCAATGTACATCCACTTCTTTTAAATCCATCTTACCTTGTTTTCCTCTTGAAGGGAAAGTCAGCTTAGCTGCCTGAGCAACAGGAGCAGAGTCATTCAATAATAAGGATGAACTTGCCTGCACCTTAGTTGGATAGCCTAATTTCAAGCCTTCGAACACAGGATGTAAAATATGGCAAGCCATATCACCTAAAGCTCCTGTACCATAATCCCACCAACCTCTCCAATTCCATGGGTGATAAACCTCATTGAAAGGACGCATCCTAGCAGGTCCGGTAAACAAATCCCAGTTCAAAGTATCAGGTATTAAGTCGGCTTTCTCCGGAGTATTCAAGCCTTGTGGCCAGATCGGACGGTCAGTAAAAGATTCCACTTTAGTTACATCTCCAATTGCTCCACTCCAAAGAATTTCACAGGTTTCTGCAACACCGGCTCCCGAAGCACCCTGGTTACCCATTTGGGTTGCTACTTTGTGCTTGTCTGCTAATTTTGTTAATAATCTAGACTCATAAACAGAATGGGTCAATGGTTTTTGAAGATAAACATGTTTACCCATGGTCATAGCATGAGCTGCAGTAATAGCATGAGTATGGTCAGCAGTTGCAATAACTACCGCATCGATCTCATCTCCTATCTCATCGTACATCTTACGCCAATCCCAGTACTTTTTAGCATTAGGGTATCTGTCGAATGCTCCTTTTGCATATTTCCAGTCAACATCGCAAAGTCCTACGATATTCTGTGATTCCAAGTTCTTAAGGTTAGCAAGCCCCATACCACCAACACCAATGCCGGCTATATTTAGTTTATCACTGGGAGCTACATGACCCAACCCACTTACGGCAAACGAAGGAACAATAGTAAAAGCCGCTGAAGCAGCTAAAGTTTTGTTAACAAAATCCCTACGGGACAATGTATTTTCTTTTTTGATCTTACTCATAATATTATACTTGATTAATTAGAAAAAATGATGATTTATATTTGGTTATTAATTTTATTTCAATTTAACTATACGCTTATTATACGAAAATTTATTTCTTCTGTTTTGCATTAATTCTTTTTTTAATACAATAATTTTCTTTAATAATATTTCCAATTACCGCACCCTTCCATCTAAATTAGGCTTTCATTATTATTCTATTTAAATACAAGTTGTGTAAATATAATAACAAATCTTTTAAATTATCCTTTTAGTTGTCAATTTTCACCCAGACATTTCCATTTTGATGAGATTCCACTGCTTTCTCAATAAAATTCATCCCTCTTACACCATCAATAATAGTAGGGAATTCACCATGATCATAGGCTTCTTTCTTTATGGCTCTGGCTACACCTTTATAAATATTTCCCATAGCATCAAAAATTCCTTCGGGATGACCGGGAGGTAATTTTGTACTGTCAAGAGAAAGTTTACTGTTATACAAATTACCAGGTTTTAACACCTGAAGTGGTACACCTTCTTCTAAAAGGTATAAATAATTTGGATTTTCCTGTTCCCATTTTATTCCTGCTTTCTCACCATAGATCTTCACGGTGAAATTATTCTCCTCCCCTGTTGCTATTTGGCTGGCACGAATAACACCTTTAACATCATTGTTGCAATGTATTAATATGGTACCATCAACATCCATTTTATTATCATCATAAAGATAATTGAGATCTGCCAAAACAGAATTTACTTTAAGACCCGATACATACTCGATCATATCAAAAGCATGTGTACCGATATCCCCGATACAGCAACTTATTCCTGACTTTTCAGGTTGTAATCTCCATGTGTTTTCCCGTTTTTCTTTATCATGAATTACCCCATTTATCCAACCCTGATAGTATTGCACATCAATTTTTTGTACTTTTCCAATAGCACCCTTGGCGATCATTTCCCTCATTTGACGAACCATTGGGTAACCTGTATACGTATAGGTAACCGCAAAAATTGTATTTGTCAGTTCCAAAATATTTTTTAGAATTTTAGCTTCCTCATATGTTGTGGTCAAAGGTTTTTCACAAATAACGTTAAAACCATTTTCCAACAGTTTCTTCGCCATTGGGAAGTGCAAGTAATTAGGAGTCAGTATAGATACTACCTGTATTCTTTCCGTTTCCGGAAGTTTTATTTCTTCTGCTATAAGGCTTTCAAAATCAGAATAAACCCGATTCGAAGGTATACCGATTTCTTCGGCAAATCCAATGTTTTCATCCCAAACGGGATTAAATACACCACCGACAATTTCAAATTGATCGAACATGGAAGAGGCCACACGGTGAAGCACGCCTATCAATGAATCACCTCCACCACCAAGAATACCCAATCTTATCTTTGCACTCATTTAATTTTTAATTTGGGTTTATTCAGTCAAAATTAATTTATTTGTTTAGCTGCTTTAAGCAACAATTCTTTGGTTGCAATAATACCTTCTTTTTCGCCAAGATTAGCTCCTTCATATTCAACACCAATAAAACCTTCATAACCTGCATCCTTAACTATCTGTAGTATTTTCACATAATCAATTTTTGATTGATTACCATCCTCATCAAAATCATAACTCTTGGCACTCACGGCCTTTGCATATGGCATCAACTCTGATACTCCTTTATAAATATCATAAGGATCTTCACAATTTTCATCATTGATCGATCCATAGCCTACAGTTTGACAGAAATTACCAAAATCAGGTAAAGTTCCGCAATTTGATTTACCTACTCTTTTCATTACATCAGCTAACCATTGACCATTAGAGGTATATCCTCCATGATTTTCTACCAAGACATTAATTCCTTGAGTAGCAGCATAATCGGATAGAATACTTAATCCTTTAACTGCTGCATCAGCAACTTCTTCAGCAGTTCCTTCTCCATGAGCATTTACACGAATAGAATGACAACCTAAGAATTTTGCGGCATCTACCCATTTTTTATGATTTTCTATAGTTTGAGCTCGCTCCGCATCATCAAGAGTTGCTAAATATCCTTCTCCATCTACCATGATCAATACGTTACGAACTTTGTAAGTTTCACTTTTTTCCTTTAATGTTTTTAACATCATTTCCATTGCTACTTTCGGATCAGGATCTTTTTTTAATTGCTCGCTATAAAGCTGACTTACATACTCAATACCTTCAAAACCAAGTTCACTGGCCTTTTGGGCAAAATCTAAAGGACTCATTTCACCACTCTGAATGTGTTTATGATAAGACCATTGCGCCAATGATAATTTAAAAAATGGTGATTTTTCTTCTACTTTAACCTGTTCAACCTCTTTCATACTTTCCTTCGGCTCATTTTTACAAGCAAAAAATCCTAATAATAAGAGAGAAATAACGGCAAGTGAAATTTTAGATAAGTTTTTACTAATTTTCATACGATCTTAATTTTTAAAAATATAAATTCCACGTGAAATTAATGATAAAAAAAAACAGTCGTGTTTATTTTTATTCAGTGAAAGAAATTATACAATGGTCATACCTAATTAATTTCAATTTTGTTTCGAAACTCAACCGGAGTGCATTTTTCCTGCTTCTTAAAAACGGTAGAAAAGTACTGACTTGTAGCAAATCCACAGCTGTAAGCAACTTCAGCTACACTTAAGTTTACATTTTCCAACAATATCTTTTTCGACAATTCTAAACGTTTCATCACCAAATAACGCATAGGTGTGGTATTTGTTAATTGTCGGCAATGATAAGTAAACCTGGTCAATCCAACACCAGCTGATTCAGCCATTTTTTCAATGGTCCATGCTTCGGAAAGATTATTTTCAAGCTCATTGAGAAATAATTTCACGCTTCTCGAACTATCTGTAAGTGCTTCATTTAAATTTAGCTCATCCGAATCCAACAACTCTAAAAGTAAGATCAAAAGCTCATTGACCAATAATCTGATTTTTGAAGAACTACTCCCTTGGATATCAGAATCTACTGCATTACCAATTTTACTGAAACATTCCTTAATATCCGAATTTGTTTTCCACTTCCATTGATCATCATGCCTTAAGATCCTTGTAAGACGATTGAGGTCATTTTTAGTCATCATGATCCAATCCGGCCAAACCCATTCTTGATGCGGTCTTCGTATCCCCAGATCGATGATCACCCAGTAAAATTTACCCATTCCTATTTTCGGATTCCCCACCTTATGTGCCTCCCACGGGCGTGTAATGGTCAAATAATTAGGCAACAATTCGGTTGCTTTATTTTCCTGAGAATATGGCATGGTACCCGATTCTAAAAAATGAATTTCAATACCTTCATTCCTATGCCAGTCCAAACCCCAATCTTGTGGTTCATTAGCATCCCAATAGCCAATAGAATTCAATCCGATGGTATCTTTTGTTAATCTGTCACCCGGATAAGTATATCTCGCAAGTGCTTTAAATTTTAATTTATCTCTGGAAACTGCATCTGTTAAGGGAATACAGGTATCGGCATGATAAACAATTCCGTCTGCTATATAAGGCTCTATGTGTTGTACGTTTACTTTCACTGAAATATTTTGAACATTAATACATCACAAAGTAATTACTTTGCCATTGTTTTACAAAATTTTTTTAAAACAAAATCGTTGATTCGTTGTTAAATCAACTGTTAAAGTTTAAAGCAAACGATGTATATTTGTTAATACCCTTGAACAAAAAAGGATGTTGTGAAAAAATACTGTTTTTATGAAATATTTTTCAAAATTTATTGTTTACATGTTCTTCTTTCTTTTTCTATCAAATTTCCAAAATCCAAAATTTGATAAAAGAAGAGACGATAGAAAAGTAAATGATTGGATTCAACTATTCAATGGTGAGAATTTAGATAATTGGATTGTAAAAATAAAAGGTCAGCAAATTAATACAGATATAAAAAACACCTTTAAAGCAGAAAACGGGGTACTCAAAGTTGATTATGAAAATTATAAAAGTTTTAATGGTGAATTTGGACATATTTTTTACAAGCAACCTTTTTCAAACTATAAATTAAAATTGCAATACAGATTTGTGGGAAGTCAGGCAAAAGACGGACAAGGCTGGGCAGAAAGAAACAGTGGAGTTATGATCCATTCACAATCGCCAGAGAGTATGAAAATCGATCAGGATTTTCCGGTGTCAATTGAAGTACAGCTCTTAGGGGGATTAGTTAAAGGAGAAGAACGACCAACTGCAAATTTATGTACTCCGGGAACACATGTAATAATGGATAATAAATTGGTTACAACCCATTGTATTGACTCCTCCTCTAAAACCTATTATGGAGATCAATGGGTAGATCTGGAAGTTATTGTTATCCAAGATTCCATCATTTCACATAAAATAAACGGCAAAACAGTGATCTCTTATTCAAAACCTCAAATTGGTGGAGAATATAATACAATGAAATCAAGAAAAGGAGAACTTTTAACAGGCGGTTACATAGCGCTACAAAGCGAAAGTCACCCAGTTGAATTTAAAAATATCAAATTATTGGAGTTAAATTAATAACTAATAATGTTGAAAGTAAAAAAATGATGAATTTAAAGATTTTTTTATCTTTTTTGTTTACTTTAGCTTGGAAAAATTGTTGTTCATTGTGATTTTTATGTCATATGTATATTAATTTTTTCAGTTTTTAATTTTACATTTAATATTATACATTAAAATATTATTTTTTTATGGTTTTTAGCAAAAAACCACAACGCTTACAATCAATTTATTAATTAATAATTATTTATTATGGGAAAACAGTTATTTAAAAGTTTAATTATTCTGGGAATATTTATGACTTGCGGCTTTACTCAAGCACAAACAGTCTCAGGAACAGTATCAGATGCTGATGGTCCATTACCTGGAGCAGCTGTTGTTGTACAAGGAACCGATAGCGGTGTTACTACAGATTTTGATGGTAACTACTCTATTGAAGCTAATGCAGGTGATGTATTAGAATTTAGTTTTGTCGGAATGACTACGGCAACAGTTACAGTAGGTACAGATGCGACAATTAATGTGACTTTGGTAGCCAGTGACAATACTCTTGATGAGGTAGTTGTTGTTGGGTATACTACACAAACACGTGGTGATCTAACCGGGGCAGTTGCCTCCGTTGATCTGGATGAAGCAATGAAAGCTCCGGTAGTTAACGCAGCAGAGGCTTTACAAGGTAGAGTTACAGGTGTTACCGTTATCAATAATGGTTCACCAGGTGGAACACCTAAAATAAATATCCGTGGTTTTGGTACCAGTAATAATACCAATCCATTATATATTATTGATGGTGTTCAAACAGATAATTCGCAAACACTCAATAGAATAAATCCAAATGACATTGAGCAAATGAACGTGTTAAAAGATGCTTCTGCAGCTATTTATGGAGCAAGAGCAGCAAATGGGGTAATTATTATTACTACCAAAAGTGGTGGCTACAATATGGGAAAAGCTAAGGTATCTTTTGATTTTTATACCGGTTTTGCTCAAATGATCAACGAACCTTCGTTGATGAATCCTGAACAACACGCAAATATGCTTTGGGAAAGTTTGGCCAATGATGGTTCTGCTTTTGATCATGCACAATACGGAACCGGTACAAGCCCTGTTGTGCCTTCAACAATAAATGGCTATAAAAGAGTTGTTTCTTACGATCCTATAGTATTTGGACCTCGAACAGCTGCGGTTAAGGCCGGTGGAACTGATTGGGTAGGTGCAATTACAGAAAACGCACCGATCACAAGTGCCTCTATATCCTTAGAAAATGGATCGGATACGGGTAAATATTTTATGTCTGCAAGTTACCTGACCCAGGATGGTGTTCAGTTATATACAGGGTTTGAACGGATTGCCACAAGGTTGAACTCTGAATTTAAAGTTAAGGACAGAATAACTATTGGTGAACATTTAAATGTTTCGCTTACGGAAAATTCAGGTGGATCAGGTAATGCAATGGAGATGGCTTTAAGAATGACTCCTCTTTTACCTACTCATGATGATGAAGGTGATTTTGCAGGAGTAGCAGGACCAGACCTGTCAAATACACTAAACCCCTTAGCTAATCTGTCAAGAGCAAAAGACAATTACACTAAAAACTTTTCAGCTTTTGGAGATGTTTATGTAAATGTGGAAATTATTGATGGATTGGATTTTAAATCTGTATTTGGTTATGGAATTAATCAATTGAATGGTCGATATTTCTCAGCTTTAACCCCTGAGCATGGTGAACCGGTGTCAACCAATACACTTACAGAACAGGATGAAAGTAGTTATAACTGGACATGGACCAACACCATTCAATATAACAAAACTTTTGGAGATCATCATATCAATGCTATGCTAGGTGTTGAAGCATATGAAGAATTTTGGAAAGGAAAAAGTATAAGGCGCACGGGTTATTTATTTGAAACCCCTGATTTTTATCTGTTAGAAAATGGATCGGGTACACCAGTTGTTAATTGGGCAGGTGAAAATACTAATTCTTTGTTCTCTATATTCGGTACTGCTAATTATTCTTATAAAGATAAATATTTTGCTACTGCTACACTTCGTCAGGATGAATCTTCACGTTTTCTGGGAGATAATAAAACCGATATCTTTCCTTCCTTTAGTGTAGGATGGTTGTTGAGTAAAGAAGGATTTTATCCGGATGATGCATTGGTAAACCGAATTAAACTAAAGGCATCTTACGGTCAATTAGGAAATCAAACCTTACCTACTGGTAATCCTACCATAAACATCTCGGTTCTTAGTGAAAGTTTAGCTAATTATTCGTTTGATGGTAGTAGTATCACAACAGGTGCAATTTTGAATGATGTAGGTAACCCTGATCTTAAATGGGAAACCAGTGTATCATCAAATTTTGGTCTAGAACTTGGTTTATGGGATAATGCCCTATTTGTTGAATTAGATGTGTATAAAATTACCACCGAAGATCTGATAACACAAGACTTTAATGTAATTGGACCTACGGCTATTGACGCCGGAGCACCATGGGTTAACCTTGGATCTGTTGAGAATACAGGTTTTGACCTTACCATTGGATACCACAACGAAACCAGTTTTGGTTTGTCTTACGGTGTTGATCTTAATTTTTCACAATATAAAAATGAAGTTACTGAATTGATCAGTGATTTCGCAGTGGGTAATACCGGATTTAGAGGTGGTGCCGTTACAAGATCTGAAGTGGGTGAGCCTATTTCTTCTTTTTATGGTCGCGTTGTTGAAGGTTTAGATGATACCGGTAGATTTGTATACAAAGATGTAAACAATGACGGTGTTATTACTGATGATGATCGTGACTATATTGGTTCACCACATCCTGATTTTACCTATGGTTTAAATTTAACCGCAGGTTATAAAGGATTTGATATTTCGATATTTTTCACTGGATCACAAGGAAATGATATCTATAATTATAACAAGATCTATACACATTTTCCAACTTTTGTTAACGGAAACAGGAGTACTGATCTGTTAAATTCCTGGACACCTAGCAATACCAATACCAATATACCTGCATTGAGTCAATCAATTTCTAATAGCGAATCTCAACCCAACTCTTTCTTTGTTGAGGATGGATCTTTCTTTAGAATGAAGAACTTAAATATTGGGTATACTTTTAATAAAGATATTTCTGACAAAATGAGAATGGATTCCTTCCGTATTTTCGTAACAGGTACAAATTTATTTACCGTAACCGATTATAGCGGAATAGATCCTGAACTTGTTCCAGCCAACAATTTAACCCAAGGTGTTGACTGGCAAATTTATCCTGTATCGCAGATTTTAACTATAGGTTTTAACATTAATTTTTAAGAAAATGAAGAAAAGAATAATATATATATTTGCATTGCTAGTCGGAGTATTAGCATGTAATGATGACTTTACTACACACCCGGCTGTTGGAGCTTTAAGTGATGAGGCACTGCAAAACGCTCAGGGTGTTGATCTAAAATTGACCGCTGCATATTCTGTTTTAGACGGTATTAGAAATAACCAGGGAGCTGCCGACTGGACAGTAACTGGTGATAACTGGTGGTTTGATGTATTATCAGATGATGCACATAAAGGAAGTACAGATGGTGATCAAGCTGATCTGTTTGAATTGGAAGTATACAATTGGGCAACAGGTAATCCATATATTAAAGGTAAGTGGCGTGGTCTTTTTGCAGGTGTGAACAGAGCCAATGCAGTTATTGATCTGATCTCGCTTATTCCAGATGGTGATTTTTCAGCACAAATGGCTGAAGCCAGATTTTTAAGAGGTCATTTTAATTTTGAACTGCAAAAAATATATGGAAATGTTCCTTATATTTCTGAAGAAAATTACGCGAACTTAGAATATAATCAACCAAACCCGGGTCCTATTTGGGACCAAATTGAGGCAGATCTTGATTATGCACAAAAGAACTTGCCTGATACGCAAGATCAAGTTGGAAGACCAACTACCTGGGCTGCTACAGCTTTCTTAGGGAAGGTTCATCTTTATCAAGGAGAATGGTCTGAAGCTTTAGGTTTATTGAACACAGTGATCAATTTAGGTCCATACGCATTGGAGGCTGAATATGTTGATAATTTCCGTCTTGCCGGTGATAACAGCCCTGAATCTATTTTTGCGATCCAATTTACAGCGGACGCTGGTCAATCCTATAATGGTAACCGTGGTGGAACTTTGAATTTCCCTAACCCGGGACCTTTTGGATCTTGCTGTGGTTTTTACCAACCTTCTCAGGATCTTGTAAATGCTTTTCAAACAGTAGGTGGGCTACCTTTATTAGATACTTTTAATCAAACGGATGTAGCTAACGACTATGGTATCAATAGTGATGAGGCTTTTACTCCTCACACCGGTCCCTTAGATCCAAGACTGGATTATTCAGTGGGAAGAAGAGGTATTGATTATAACGGATATGGTGAAAATATTGGAAAAGAATGGATCCGTGCAACTTTTGCAGATATTTCCGGACCATATTTATCCAAGAAAAATGTTTATTATTCCGGTGAAGGTGCAAACCAAGGTACTGGCGGCTGGGGTCAGCAACATTCAGGTATCAACTATCACATCATGAGATATGCTGATGTATTATTAATGGCAGCTGAAGCTGCTGCTGAAACCAATGATCTGGGTACAGCATTAGATTACGTAAATCAGGTTAGAACAAGAGCAATGAATATGACCAATGTTCAGGCTATTGGTGGTGGCGGTGATGCAGCTACTTACGATATAGCATTATATGGTTCTTTCCCTGATCAGGACTATGCTAGAAAAGCAGTACGTTTTGAACGTCGTCTTGAATTAAGCATGGAAGGACATCGTATTTTTGATATCAGAAGATGGGGTAACGGAACAGAATTAATGGGTGCTTACTCTATTAATGAAGGACGTGTTATTACATCGTTTGCAGGAAAACCTGCTGCGTATCAGTCGAAACATGACCTGTTACCAATTCCTTTAGAGGCAATTGATCTAAGTCAGGGTACATTAACACAAAATCCTGGATATTAATTAATAAATATCTTATGGTAAAAAAGACAGAGCATTATTATTAATGCTCTGTTTTTTTTGTATAAAATGTAATTTATCCTCACTTAATTTTTATCTTTAGCCCTTTAAATTTTCAAAAATGAAGAAAGTATTTTTACTCACAGCCATCGTTATTTTTTTCTGTTTTCGCCACTGGGACACCTTGATTAAAATTCAAATCAATCAACTAGATATTTTTTTTTCTTACAATTTGTTCTATTTTCAAAGATGAAAAAGAACCAAAAAATCTTTTCCTAAAGGAGGATTTTGCTTTGCAACGGTCACCAATCGGATGAATTTTCAAGAATTTAACAAAATAGTAAACACCCCTTTAATCTTTGTAAAATACATGTTCTTAGTGACCTAAATCTTCCTTTAGCACTCGACACATTGTCATGTATTGATTACGACATTATTAACCCGCTTTATTCATGAAGAATTAATTTAATTTTACTAGTAATCAGATCTTTATTACAAATACTTATAATAAATTTACATCCTAATTTTAGTGCTTTAACTGTTATCTTTGCGCATCTGCTTCGTTGCGAATTCTTTGAAATAGAGGCCTATATCTACAGAATTCGACGTCTCGCATTTACACAAAGCTAAAAGCATGAATTTTTCGGGTTAATAGTCTATACCATTTATTTATTGAAATTTATTTTTTAAACTATAAATTTTAATTGGATGGTGCTGGACGAAGTGATAATGAATGAAGTACCGGAATTGCGTCCGTCAGCTGACGGAAAGAGCATGGAGGTACGAGAATGAATGGTGCGCAGCAATCACCTTGGGCAGCAGAGATTTTTTTGTTTCTTTTTTTATCCAAAAAAAGAAAAGGAAATTATTTCAATTAAATACTGAAATTATATTTTTGATCTCAATACTAATGATTCAGCTTTAATTCCTGTTTTTTACAATGACTTAATCCCGATATATTACCAGGACACCCAAAAGTAAACTAAAAATATTTTAAGTTTCTGAAATAGAACACTTTATTAACTGCACCTAAAAATAAGGCGAAAACAGGAGTATATCCTCACTTAATTTTTATCTTTAGCCCTTTAAATTTCCAAAAATGAAGAAAGTATTTTTACTGTTAGGCATCGTTATTTTTTTATCTTCCTGCACTAAGCAAAAACCGTATTCTGAGAAATTATTTAAAAAGCTGGATATCAAACAAAGCGGTATCAATTTTTCCAATGATCTAACAGAAAATGATTCTCTAAACTATTTTACCTATGCCTATTTATATATGGGTGGAGGTGTCTCAGCCGGAGATATCAATAACGACGGTTTGATCGACCTGTTCTTTACGGGCAATATGGTATCCAACAGATTATATCTGAATAAAGGAGACCTGAAGTTTGAGGATATTTCAGAGAAAGCCGGTGTACTTGGAGATGACAGATGGTTTACAGGAGTTACCATGGCCGACGTAAACAATGATGGATTTTTAGATATCTACTGTTCTGTTGGAGGAAAATTTAAACCAAAGGGAAATTTGTTATACATCAATAATGGAGATGCAACCTTTACAGAAAGTGCAGAGAAATATGGTATTGATGATATCGGTAATAGTGTGCAATCTACCTTTTTTGATTACGATCTGGACGGAGATCTGGATCTATATGTTGCCAACTACCCTCCTACACCTTTTAATGCACCCAATGATTTTTATCAATTCAGAATGAATAATACCAAGGATATTGAAACAGATAAACTCTTTAGAAATGATGGAAATACTTTTACCGATGTAACGGATGAAGCCGGATTGCGATCTTTTGGTCTGTCTAATAGTGCAACTGTCGGAGATATCAATAATGATGGATGGCCCGATATTTATGTTTCCAACGATTTTAATGTTCCTGATTATCTTTTCATCAACAATAAAAATGGAACCTTTAGTGAGCAGGTAAAGGATCTTACCCAACAAACAGCACTTTACGGTATGGGTGCTGATATTGCTGATTTTAACAATGATCAATTATTGGATATTATACAAATGGATATGACACCAGGTGATAATCGAAGATCAAAGGCCAATATGGCTGGTATGAACCCTGCCCTGTTCTGGGGTACCGTCAATGCTGGTTTCCACTATCAATACATGCAAAATATACTTCATTTAAATAATGGGTCATTAGGAAATGATTCCTTTCTCGGTTTTAGTAACGTATCCCGCTTAGCGGGTGTTTCCAATACGGATTGGAGCTGGGGTCCGGTATTTGCAGATCTTGATAATGACGGGTGGAAAGATATCTTTATAGCTAATGGAACCCGAAGAGAAATAAACAATAAGGATTTTTTCAATGAATTGGCTAAAGAAAGACTTACCAAAGATGAGTTTTTAGAAAAAAGTTTATCTATTCCTTCAGAAAAAATTGACAATTTTGTATTTAAAAACAAGGGAGACCTAACTTTTGAAAAGGTAAATGAAGAATGGGGATTAATATACAAAGGTTTTTCCAATGGATGCCTTTACGCAGATCTGGATAATGATGGTGATCTGGAAATTGTGATCAATAATATAGATGATCATGCCACTGTTTTTGAAAATAACAGTTCAAAGCATAACAACTATATCACCTTAAGATTCAAGGGTCCTGATAAAAATAAATTTGGACTGGGAGTCAAAGTAACGCTTACTGCAAATGAAATTACACAATTCCAGGAAATGACACTGACAAGAGGTTTTCAATCATCCGTTGCACCGGAATTGCATTTCGGTGTTGGACAAGCTGATCAGATCGAATCCATTAAGATCTCCTGGCCTGATGGCAAAAGTCAAACACTAAGGGGTGTTGAAAAAAATCAAATGTTAAGCATTGATCATGCAAATGCAGACCATGCTCCGAATCCATCCCAAAATAAAAATTATAAACCTCTTTTCACAACGGTAAATGATACCAATGTTGTACCAATACATAAACATGTTGACAACTATTATGATGATTTTGAATATGAAATACTTCTTCCTCATAAAACATCAACCTTTGGGCCGGAGGTAACTGTTGGAGACCTCAATGGAGATGGATTAGATGACTTTATTGTAAGTGGTGCTCATAATAACCAGGCGGGTATATACTATCAAGCTCAAAATGGTTTTAAAAAACAATTTATTTTTGATATTGCCAATGATAGTGAATATGAAGATCTGGGAAGTATTATCTTTGACGCTGACAATGATGGTGATAATGATATATATATGGTTAGTGGCGGAAATGAATTTAGCTATACATCGGAATTGTTACAAGATCGTTTATATGTTAATGATGGAAGTGGAAAATTTACCAAGTCATCAACTGCTCTGCCGGAAATGATCACCAGTGGCCAGAGAGTCTATAGTATTGATTATGATAAAGATGGAGATCTGGATATATTCTCCGGTGGCAGACTTGTTCCAAAAAACTATCCCTTACCGGCGAATAGTTATATCCTGGAAAATGTTAGCACCAACGGTGTTCCTGAATTTATTGATGTTACCAATAAAATTGCTCCGGAACTGGAAAATTTAGGTATGGTAACCAGTGCCAGCTGGACAGACATTGATAAAGATGGGTGGGTGGATCTGATCGTTGTTGGAGAATGGATGCCAATTACAATTTTCAGGAACAATCAAGGGTCTTTTGAAAATATAACTAAAAAAATGAATTTAGAGGATACTACGGGTTGGTGGTTCAGTATAAAAGAAGGAGATTTTGATAAAGATGGAGATATGGATTTTATCGTTGGAAATTTAGGACTCAATTATAAATACAAAGCTAATGAGAAGGAAACATTTGACATTTACCTAAACGACTTTGACAAAAACGAAACCAATGATATTGTTTTGAGCTATTTCAACGAAGGTCAGAAATTTCCTGTTAGGGGAAGACAATGCTCATCACAACAAATTCCGTCGATAAAGAAAAAATTTGAGAACTATGAAGCTTTTTCTGTTGCAACCTTAGAAGATGTTTATACAGAACAGGATCTGGAAAATTCACTGCATTATCAGGTAAAATCGTTTGCCAGTATATATCTGGAGAATAAAGATGGTGAGTTTGTTCGCCATCAATTACCAAATATAGCACAGATGTCGAGTATCAATCAAATACTAGTTAATGATTTTAATAATGATTCTAATTTGGATTTTGTGATTGCGGGTAATTTATTTGGTTCAGAAGTTGAGACACCAAGAAATGATGCCAGTATAGGCTTATTTGTACAAGGAGATGGTAAAGGAAATTTTACACCCATGAATGGAAATGAAAGTGGTTTGTTCATACTTGGAGATACTAAAGATCTGGCCTTAATAAAAATTAAGGAAGATAGATTTGTCATTGCTGGCAAGAACGATGATTATTTACAATTTATTAAAGTTAATTAACCCTGATCGCAACATTTTTTTACTCGGGTCGAATTTGATATTTTAATTAGAATCTCTTTGCGTTCTTAGCTTTTTATTTTTTGAGATACCTTACGATATAACTCGTTATTTATAAAGCAGAACACGGCTAGATTAACTAAAAGATAAAACAAATTTCATATGGATTTATCACGAATATTTCTGCTGGCAGGTAGGTATCGAGGTATGAATTAATGGTCTCCGATTAAATTAAAAGTAACTTTATATCAATGAGATTGCCACACTCCATTGCATTTCGTTCGCAAAGACGTCTTCACGAGGAAGTGAAGAATGAACGACGTGGTGAACTCGATATAATGGGAAGTTTTTTTTTGCAAAATCAGATAATATCAGTGATATCTGCGTGAAATATTTTTTCATCAAAAAGCTATTTTTTTTAGCAAGTGCGGGGCTAAATTCTTGAATTTTTAATTGGACGATATTCAATATTGATCTATTTATTTTATCAAAGAAAAATATTATAGATTTGCACAATGACAAAAATTATTTATGTTTAAAAATTTATTTTCAAGATTTCATATTCCAATTAGGCTGCACATTATTTTTTGGGCAACTTATTTTATTTTTAACTTTATTAGATACGGAAGCATTAATAATGATTATTGGTATTCATTAAAATCGAACCTAGTGGAGTTCCCGTTGAATATCATAATTACCTACTTTACCATATATTTTCTAATTCCTAAATATATAGTCAAAAAAAAATATTTCCAGTTCTTTATTCTATTAATTCTTTCTTTATTCTTGTTTTACTCGGTTAGAACAGGATTAAATTATATTTTGGTCACAAAAGAGATCTGGCCGGAGGCTGAGGGATTGCATAAAGCTTTTACTTTTGATCATATTGTTGAAGTAACCATTGGTGTAGTTTATGTTATTGCCCTGGTTTCAGCAATTAAACTAACATATGAATGGATACAGGAAAAAAGAAAGAATGATGAGCTGCAAAAAATTCAGTTACAAACTGAATTGGATCTTTTAAAATCACAAATTCAGCCTCACTTTTTTTTTAACACTTTAAACAATCTATATGCTTTAGTAATTAAAAAATCACCTAATGCCCCTGATGTAGTACTGAAACTTTCAGAAATAATGCAATATGTTATTTATGATGTAAATGAGCCGAAAATCAGCTTACTAAAAGCTATAAACTATATTCACAGTTATTTGGAATTAGAAAAATTACGTTATGGCAGTCAGATTAAATCTAATTTAAGTATCCATGGGAACATTGATGATATAGAAATACCTCCCCTGATTTTTTTACCCTTTATTGAAAATTGTTTTAAACATGGGGCTAAAAATAATGATGATATAAAAGTAGATATTGCCTTTGAAGTTAATAACAATTTTCTTTACTTTACAGTGAAAAATACCTTTTACAATATTGATGAAATACATGTTAAACATGGTTTGGGTATTAAAAATGTAGAACGAAGGTTACAATTGTTATATGATAAGGAATATACTTTGGAAACAAAGATCGATAATAACAATTTCAATGTATATCTAAAGTTACCAATTCAATGAAGATTAAGTGTTTAATTATAGATGACGAACCACTTGCTGCTGAGGTTATTCAATCACATTTAAAAGAATTTCCTGATATGATCTTGATAGATACTTTCACTAATCCTATGGAGGCTATAAATACCATTCAAGAGGATAATATTGATGTGGTTTTTATCGATATCAATATGCCTAAAATGAGTGGCTTAGATTTTATCAAGAATATTGAATCCACCTCAAATTTTATTATCACCACAGCTCATCGTGAATATGCCGTTGAAAGTTATGATCTGGATGTTTTGGATTATTTGGTCAAACCTATTCCTTTTACCAGGTTTCTTAAATCTGTCAACAAAATTTCTCAAAAAATCTACTCCGACAGAATGAATGATCAAGGGGTAAATCAAAATGATAAATCATTTATTTTTTTAAAAGTTGACAAAAAATTGATCAAAGTTAAATTTGAAGATATTTATTATATCGAAAGTTTAAAAGATTATATCAAAGTATTTTCTAGATCAGGCGATTATTTGGTGCATAAATCATTGACCGGAATGACGGAAGAATTACCTAAAAATCAATTTCTTAGAATTCACAGATCCTTTACCGTAGCTTTGGAAAAAATACAGGCATTAGAAGGTAATTCTGTTTTAATTGCAAATAAAAGGATCCCTATAGGTAGAAAATATATAAATCACGCCAAAGACGTGATTTTGAATACTTCTAAATGATCTATAAGTGATTAACCTTGTGTATTATTGACGCTTCCTCCGGAGTTATTATTTTTTTGAACAATTTTAGGATTGCCTTTATATTTTATCCCTGCTCCACTAGTTGCTTTACCTTCAAATGAATCGGAAACATATACTTTAATATCCGATCCACTGCTTGCACTTGCCACACAAGTTTCAGTTTCTAATTCATAAGCTTTAATATCGCTTCCACTTGACGAACTCACTTTAAAATATATAGCTTTTCCTGCTAATTTTACATTGGCTCCACTTGAGGTGTCTAAAATCAAAGAATTGACATTTAAATGTAAATTAGCCTCTGCCCCACTGGTAGCATTAATTTTCATGTCATCAGAAAAAAAAGTGTTTTCTGAAGAGACTTCAGCTCCGCTACTCACCAGGATCTCGTTTAAATTTTCAACAGAAAGGTGAATTATTTTTGTACTGGCATGCCAAATATTCCTTTGAGACGTTATGATCAAAGTACCATCCTTCACTTCAGTTTCAATGATTTCATGCAAATTTTCATCTGCCTCAACGACCAGGGAAACATTCTTACTTTTTGTTATAAAGACCTCCAATCCTCTACTGACTTTAATTCGAATAAAATCATTAGAAATTTTACGGTTTTTCGTAATTACATTCCCATTGCCTCTTACTCCATCAAACATACATGAAGTTGATACAATTAATAAGAAAAGGATAGCTGAAATTTTTAATAAGATTTTCATGGATTTATATTTTTTGTTTTTTTACGATTATGAAACCTGCCTGCCAGAAGTCAGGTATGATATCCCAATAATTATCAGGATTATCACTCCAATCTCATATTTTTAAATTTTAATATTCAAATTTATTTTGAATTAGACCATAATTCAAATCATTGATTCTGAATTGTTGATTAATAGGGATGAATTGTTTTTTATATAGAGTCCTTTACGCTTTCAACCAATATTCCATTTTCATCAATTTTAACTACTGCCTTTTCATTTTCATCATCCTCTACTTGAATATGAACACCACTTTTATCGATCTTCATATTAAATGAATCGGAATTGATATTTGTATTAAATTCAAATTCTTCACAATCCATACAGGTCAAACCTGATTCGGTCATTTTATAATGATGTTTTGCCATATCCCTGTCGTAAATATTTTGAGCATTATCAACATCATATAAAAATGATCTTGTTGACTTATCTAAATATATTACCTGACCTTCAGGAATATACACATCAATATATATTTTTTGTTCTCTGAATTTGTTTTTGACAGCAGTTAAAAAATAACCATCCAAGCGTAAATCCTTTGATAATAATTCATAATTATAGTCGATTAATTCAGCATTATCCCGCGCTCCTGATCTACTTTTTCCCTGTGATCTTTTACTTGTTTTTACATAAACACTTTCATTGTCAGAAGCATGTATATTTAATCTTAGATTATTGGAATAGATTTTTTCCTGGTTATTATCATCCACAACTATATTGTATCCCCAACGGCGTTTTAAATTACTGTTTGGTGATAATTTTTTATCATCAACGAGTTTTATATTTAAAGTATCATTAGTAACAACCGTGATCTCTTGATTTTTTGTTACTGTTCCATCATAGGCGGATTGCAAAGCTTGCTGTGTTCCAAAAAATATGGCAAGCAATAAGGCAACTAGCCAAATTCCAAGAAGTGATAATTTTGCTATTTTACCAATAGATTTTGCATTATTGGACAAAATTCGTAAGCCTAAGGAAAACAGAAAGAAAAAAGGAATTCCAATCAACACAAAGGTCAATACTGATATAATCCAAATTGGCAAACCCGAATTATTGTAGACCATTGTATTTTGATAAAACCAATCGTCGTGAATAAAATCTAAAGATCCTATCGTAAATAATCCGATCAATAAGGCCAGAATAGTTGATATAGAAACAATTATCAATAAAACTCCAATAAATTTACCAATGATCATAAATATGGTAACAAATAGTTTCCCCAAAGTATCCACCATGTCCTGAGATCCAGATTTAGCCTTGTCCTGGTACTTTTTATAATCTGCATTTTTAACTTTATCGGTGACATCTTGCAAACCGTTTTTTACTCTTTCGGTGGCATCTGAAAGCTCATCTTTAATTTTTTTTTCAATATTGCTAATATTAACCTCTTCTCCCTCCATTTCCAGTTTTTCTGCTGTGGTATTTGCTTGAGGCAATAAGATCCATAGAATTGGATATACGATGAATCCAAATCCAAATCCAAAAGCAGCTATTAACCAAGCTATGCGGATCCAAATTACATCAACATTAAAATAATGAGCTATTCCTGATGAAACTCCTCCTAAAAATTTATCATCTGCATCACGATACAATTTTTTTGTTTTTCTTCTATCATGAGTTCTATAAGTATCATCGGTAAACATTTCATCATCTACCATATAATCTTCTGGCTTTCCCATGATTTCCATCACTTCTTCAATATCATTTTCATTGATAACTTGTCGTACGTCTTTTACTTTTTCCGATAAAAGTTCTCCTATCCTCGTTTCTATATCGGTAATAATTTCATCTCTTCCTTTAGAATCATCACTTAAAGAACGACGAACAGCGTCTAAATAATTTTTCAGTTTTTGATAAGCAATTTCATCAATATGAAAAAATGTTCCACCTAGATTTATATTAATTGTCTTATTCATTTCGTTGTAGATTTTGATTTTATTTTATTCTTTGTAACTATATTCACTGCTTTTACCAAATCACTCCAAGTGGAATTCAATCCGGTTAAAAATATTTTTCCTGTTTCAGTCAGACCATAATATTTACGTGGTGGTCCTGAAGTAGACTCTTCCCAGCGATAATTTAAAAGTCCGGCATTTTTCAATCTTGTTAACAAAGGGTAAACTGTACCCTCAACAACAAGCAATTTCGCGTCTTTCAATTGGGATAGTATTTCAGAAGTATACGCATCTTCATGTTGTAAAATAGATAATATGCAGAACTCTAAAACTCCTTTACGCATTTGTGCTTTTGTGTTTTCTATCTTCATGTTTTTTCTTTTTTATTTTTTTAATTATAGAATCAGGTAATTTTACTTCAATTAAAATAATATCATCTGAATTGAATTAACTATAAAAATTACGATGGCTATTAATATGGTAATCATGATATAT
>Ga0209013_10000501_pt1 | contig 35021 bp, 31 predicted proteins | sample Cruoilmetagenom2_FD_187291 | JGI IMG/M metagenome (GOLD analysis project Ga0209013, IMG submission 187291) | Oil polluted marine microbial communities from Coal Oil Point, Santa Barbara, California, USA - Sample 2 (SPAdes) (version 2) | ecosystem: Environmental > Aquatic > Marine > Oil seeps ...
CGACTGAACCTTCCCATGATCATCAGATCACAGTGGTCATCTCAGCCTTCGTCCCCGGTCACAGCGGCGGGACCGCGACGGATTCACACCGTCTTCCCCGCACCCAAAGCACCCCGAGTCTACCGGCGCCGATGCAAACGCGCAATCGGGATCCCCGCTTCGATGTCTGTCGCCCGTTCCGGGCTTGATACTGTTGAACGATGAGTTTCCTGGGGCTCACGCCCCAGGCTAATTATCTATCGCCGCTTCGCGGCTCAAAAAACGGGCATGCCGAAGGACCCACAATTTCTGTCACCGATTCACGGCCCGCCCACATCAATCCCGGGCGACTCGCGTAGCGCCGAAGGCGCGACAGACCCAAAACCAGGATAGCCGGACCGCTATTCCGAATTCCGAATTCGACGGCTATCGTGCCGTCAATCACCGGATCCAGCGTGCAGGCGCCCAAACGACTCGGCTCTCCCACGGGCCCTCGAGGATGCGGATCCGCGCCTCGAGATGCTTGTTGGCGAACTCGAGGATTCGGACCCTGGTGCCCGCCTCAATCTCGAGATAGCGATCATCGTTGTTCATCAGCGACGTCACTCCGACCTGGATCGCCCCGCTTTGCATATCGACCAGCGCACCAACCGACTCGCGGCCGAGGGCCACCAGCACCGGCCGATCGAGACCCGTGTCGAGGGTCGCGTTGTCGCCGACGGCGCGTTCGGCGCGGAAGACCGTCTTGCCGACACCCTCGCTGTGGTCCTGGCCCAACCACCAGAAAAAAGCCGCCAAAGGAATGAACGCTACCAGGAGCCACAAGAAACGGGCCGGCCCATGTTTGCTTTCGGTCGTGTCGGCGGCAACCATGACCGGCGCCTCGGCGACGACGCCCTCGGGCATCTCCGCTAAAAACTCGGTGCGGCACGAGGTGCACTTGAGGGTTCGTCCGAGGTAACGCTCATGAACCTGCATGTGCGCCCCACATTTCCCGCATGTGTGAATATAGCCAGGCATGGGGGCCTCTTTTCTGTCCATAAAAGCTTATCAGAGGGGATGCTCGATACTCGATACTCGATACTCGATGCTGGATGCTGGATGCTGCAAGGCCTTCAATTCGGGTGCGGGTCTGTCAAGGGAGAGATCGTGCGGAAAATCCGAAATCCGAAATTCGAAATCCGAAATTTCTACTCCCCCCTGAACCGCACTTCCCCTCCAACTATGGTGTACAGCACCTTCGTGTCGAGGATCTCCTCCGCCGGTACTTCGAGGATGTCTTTCGACAACACCGTCACGTCGGCCAGCTTGCCAGGCACGAGCGATCCCTTGATGTCCTCCTCGAAGACGGCGTAGGCCGCATCGAGGGTCCTCGCCCGCAGAGCCTCCTCGCGGGTCATCGCCTGCTCGGGATAGAAGAACGAACCGTCCGCAAGCTGGCGGGTCACGGCTGCATGGTAGGAGGCGATGGGGTCCACCGCTTCCACCGGCGCATCGGTACCGCTGGCGATCACCGCCCCGGAGTCGAGAAGGCTTCGCCACATGTAGGCGCCACTCTCGGCCCGCTCCTCTCCCAGACGCATCACGACCCATGGGCCGTCCGAGGTGCAGTGAATGGGCTGCATGGCGGCAATGACGCCAAGCGCGCCGAAACGGGGAATGTCCACGGGCGCGAGGTGTTGGGCGTGTTCGACGCGCCAGCGGCGGTCGCGGCCGTCGGGTAGCCCCGCCAGCGCCTCTTCGTAGACGTCGAGGGTCACCCGGTTGGCGCGGTCGCCGATCGCGTGCGAGCACAGCTGGAGGCGATACTCTGTCGCCAACCGCGCGGACTCGCGGAGCTCGTCGGGAGTGGTGATGTTGAGGCCCGTACTCTGAGGAAGATCCGAGTACGGTTCGAGGAGCCAGGCGCCGTGCGAGCCGAGGGCGCCGTCGATCCAGCGCTTGATACCGCCGACGGTAAGAAACGACCCACCCTCGCGCCATACCCTGTAGCCCGGCAACCGCTCGCCGAGGGTCTGGTTGTCCTCGGCCAGCATCACCCACAACCGGACCGGGAGCTCGCCCGCCCCGGCCATACGCTCGAGCAGCTCCAACTGGCGGAAGGTCGAGCCGGCATCCTGAAACGAGGTGATGCCGTCGGCCAGGCACTCCTCGCCCGCCAGCTCCACCATCCGCCGCACCGTCGCCTCGTCCCACTCGTGGTCGAGCTTCGACGCCACCAGATCCTCCGCGGTCTCGCGCAGGACGCCGATCGCACGTCCACGGGCATCACGGACGATTTCGCCGCCCGGCGGATCCGGGGTCCAGTCGTCGATGCCGGCCAGCTCGAGGGCGAGGCCGTTGACCATCGTCGCGTGGCCGCTGGCGTGGGTGAGCATGACCGGGTTGTCCGGCGATACCGCGCTCAGCGTATCGTGATACGGCAGCCCCGAGACGTTTGGCTCCGGTGAGCGCGTCCACTTCTCCTGGTGCCAGCCGCGGCCGAGAATCCACTGCCCGGGCTCGGCCTCGGCGACCGCCGCCGCAACCATCGCCACGACCTGGTCGAAGTCGGCCGCCGTGCGGAGGTCGAGCTGCATCTTGGCGCGGCCGACGCCGAGAAAGTGGGCATGGGCGTCGATCAGCCCCGGCACCGCGAGGGCGCCGGCGAGGTCGATGACCTCGGTGTCCGGCCCGATGAACCGGCGAATTTCTTTCTCCGTGCCCACCGCCACCAGTTCCTGGCCGCGGGCGGCGAGGGCCTGCGCCTCCGGGTTCCCGGGATCCATGGTGACGACGCGCCCGCCCATCAGCACCAGATTCGCCGGCTCCTCGGTGGGAGCACAGGCAAGCAACGACAACGCCGCAACCACGATCCAGATGCGTTTCATGGCAACCTCCGGCGATAGGGTACAACGGTTTGAATTTCGGATTTCGGATTTCGGATTTTCGGAAGCGCCTCTGGAAACGGACCGCGTTCATTGGAGGTGCCTGGCATCCCGATGCGACGATGTCCTCAAACCGCCGGCGGCAGCGCAGTGAGATCAGGCCTCATCCGAAGGAGGAGGCCATGAGCCACGCGCTGGCGACGGTGCTTCACCGTGGCCGTAAGGCCGCGAGTAACGTCGCGTCGGCGTGCCTGGCATGCTCTCGGGAAACGCGTACAGAGATGGCCGTCGAGGAAAACGAGTATGATGGGCCAGATTGCGGCGGGAATGTTCGGTATGGTTATCGGTTGAGAGAAACAGGAGGAATGCCGACATGAAAAGATCAATTTCCATCGCGGCGGTCGTTATGTTTGTTGTCGCCGAGCTGATGCTTGCGCCGACGCCGGCCGCAGCTCAGAAGAAGGGCCAATCGGCGAAGATCCAGTACGGCGTCGTGGTCAAGGCCGAACGGGTCAACATTTCGGAAAACAAGGCGCCTTCCGGCGCCCTCGTCGGCGGCACGATCGGGCTCGTCACTGGCGGCTCCTCGGGCAAGAGGCGTCGCCGCAACGCCGCCATCGGCGCCGTCGCCGGCGGCGCGCTCGGGGCCGCCGGAAGCACCCAACAGATGGGCATGATGTACACCGTCGAGATCGCGGGTGGCGCGGTCAAGGTCGTCACCGATCAGACCGAGATCCACATGGGTGACTGCGTGGTGGTCGAGGAAACCTCGCAGGGGACGAACCTCCGTCGCGTCAACCCAGAGGTCTGCAACCCCGCGGCAGCCGAGGTGGTGGCCGAGCTCCAGGGGGAATTCCAGGAAGAAGCCGCCGAGTGCGCCTCGGCGCGCAAGGAACTCGCCGCCGCCAAGACCGACGCCGAGTTCGACCGCGCCCTGATGAAGGTGGATATTCTGTGTAACGGCTGATGCCGTTACAGTTCTCAGTTCTTAATTCTCAATTCTCAATGACCAAACCTCGCACGGGGATGGTGGGACGGCAATTAAGAATTGAGAATCAAGAATTGAGAATTTCGTCAGAGTCTGCCCCGCAGCACCAGCTGCAGCGATCGTCCCGGAGCGAAGACCGCGTCCTCGTCCGATGAGGCGAAGTAGGTATGGTCGAGGAGGTTGCGTCCAAGCAACGAAACCTCCAACCACCGTGCCAGCTCGCAGCCGACGCTCGCATCGATGACGCCGTACCCGGGAACCTCGCGCTCGGTAGGACCCGGCTGGTCATCGCGAGCAAAGACCGCCCCCCGCACCATCCACCACCAGCGGTTGGCTGGATCACCACGCGCCACCACGAACACACCGGGTGGAGGGACGCCGTCGGTCGGACTTCCATCCTCGACGATCTCGCCACGGAGGATCTGTCCACCGATCTGGAGCTCGAGCCGGTCTCCGAGTGCCAAGCTCGCCTCGACTTCGAGACCGGTGATCTCGGACTCGCCCCGGTTGCGGAAGAAAAAGTCGTCGCCGACCCGGAACTTCTCGATGAGGTCGAAGATCCTGTACCGGTAGACATAGAGGCCGACCACCGCCGTGTCGGGGCTGTAGCGCAGAGCGACATCAAACTGGTTACTGGTCTCGGGTTCGAGGTTTGGATTGCCGGTGATGAAGCCGCGACCGGTCTCGCCGCGGTAGTAGCGGTCCGACAGCAGTGGATCACGGAAGCCGCGCGCCACCTGAGCGGTGAGATCGAGGTCCGGCACGAGCTCGATCCCCACCGCGGCGAAACCCGAGAGCGCGGAGTTGAAGGTGCTGTGATCGCCGAAGAACCCACCCTGGTTCCTGCTCCACACTCCGTCGCCGCGAAGACCGAGGTCCACCCGCCATCTCCCGAGCGCCCGTCCGAGACTCAGAAAACCACCAACATCGGTGCCGTTCGCATTCTCGATGCTCACCTCAATCTCGGACTCCACGACCTCGCCACCATCGTCAAAGGTTGTGTGCTGGTTGACCGCTCCGAGGTCATAGCGACCGCCGGCCTCCAGTCCGACCACCATCCGCCAGTCGCCGAGGGATCGCTCGGCATCGGCCCGGATATCGAAGTCGTTGGCGTCGACTCTGGATTCGGCCGCGGTTCGCGGTTTCGACTCGGTGGCGAACCGGTCCTTGGCGAGCGTCAGTGAATAATCGTCCCAGCTCAGGGTGACGCTGAGCCGACTCCAATTACCCGGACCCGAACTCTCGAATCCGAGGTTGAACCGATTGGACGTCTCTTCCGGGTAGAAGACTCGCCGGACATCGGAATCCGGTGACGGCTTGCCCACGTCGCGCGCCTCGTCGGTGCGCCAACCGACATGGACCATGCCCCCCAACATCGCGGCCTGCCAGCCTAGTCGAAACCCGGCGAGCGTGGCGCCGGAGTCGAGCACTGTGCCCTTCGGGCTCTCATAGTCGCCGTACTCACGGTAGTTGGCGCCGACGAGGATACCGCCACCGAAGAGACCCGTGGTGGCCTCGGCGGCGGCCCCCACCTCATCCAGACCGATGCCGCCGACGGCACTCCACCGCAGACCCGTCGTCCCCTGTGGATCGGGCATCCGGGTTCGGGCGCGGATGATGCCGCCGAAAGTATCCGAACCGTAAGCCACCGAGCCCGGCCCCCGCACCACCTCGATCTCCTCGATTGTTTCCGGATCGAGGTAGGTGGCTGACGGACCGGCGCGGCGCTCGGAGCTCACCCGGCCGTCGTCGAGGAGCAGGAGTGTCCGGTGCTGGGGGAGCCCGCGCAAACTGGGCACCGCCGCGTGCCCGTCGCCGCCGGTGCCGCCCCCGGGGAGGTTTTCCAGGGTCTGAAAGAGCTGCGCCGGCAGACGTTGGTCTAAATCGCCTCGGCCCATGACCGTCGACGCCACCGCCGGTGGCAGCTCGAGATCGGGTACCACGCCGCTCACCACCGTCACCGTCTCGCCCGCCGCCGCCACCTCGATCACCAGAGGCCCGTCGGCCGGGAGGGCGGTCACCGTGACCGGCCGCAGGGCGACACCATCGGGACGAGCCACGAAGAGCACGAACGGGAGATCGGGCACCGGGTCGAGAGCAAAGCTCCCGCTGCCGTCCGCAACGATCGAGTCACCACGCCCGAGCACGGTCACGCGGGCGCCGGACAGCGGTGAACCGTTACCCGTCACCAGGCGACAGTCGACCGCCTCCACGGAGGCGGCGACGCAGAGCATCGCGGCCGCGACGAAACGACTGAGCCGCAGGCAGTAATCAGTCATCTTCACCGGAAACAAGCGACAGCAACTCGTCCACCATGCCCAGGGTCATTCCCCAGATCAGGCGGCCCCGGTAGCGATAACAGGGCAGCTCGAGGGAGAGGTCGCCGTGCCTGTAGGGCATCTTCTCGCGGTTCGAGTAGTCAACGATGAAACTCGTCGGCACCCACAGGACCTCGGACACCTCGTGATTCGGCATTAGAGTTGGGGTGGACTCGATCGTAAAGACGAACGGGCTGATCACCATCGACATCGGTCGTCCACGACCCATGGCGGCAACGTCGGACAGCCGACCGATCCGTTCGCCGATCGCCTCGAGATCGAGATCAACCTCCTCGCAGGTTTCACGCAGGACAGCGGCCAGCGGACCGGCATCACCCGGATCCACACGACCGCCCGGAAACGCCATATGGCCCGACCAGGGGTCGTCCGGATTCTCGGCACGGTGGATGAAGAGCAGCTCCGCACCATCTGTTCCCGGCCGCAACACCGCCGCCACCGCAGCCCTCGTCTGCCCCTCCTCATCGGGAAGAACCCTGGGTCTGAAATCGCCGAGCGCGGAGCGGAATGAGTCGATCGTCAGCACGGCCTCAATTATGGCAGAAACGAGAGGGCGTGGGGCTTGGGGCTTGGGGTCGCCCACCCGCTCGACACTCGTCGTGCCCCACCCCTCAAGCCTCAAGCCCCAAGCCCCAGGCCTCATGCCCTTCCGGGGCGTGGCGGACGGCGGCACGGACAAAGTTGAGTCGCGAAAACTCGCGCGACGTCATCCACTCGAAGAACCGGTCTTTTGCGGCGCCGTTGGCAAAGACTCGCCGCACGACCTCGCGCGGCGGCAGGCCCTCGGCCATGAGCTCGACCGCGCGCCGAGCCGCCGCCTCGATCCGTTCGGCCTTGAGCTCGAGCCGCGGCGCGGGATCGTCGGCGATGAGCCCGTGGCCGGTCAGCATCCGCCGCGGCTTCAGGGCGGCCACCCACCGCAGCGACGCCACCGCCGCCCACGGGTCCTCCCAGATCAGCACCGCGGCCGCTCCCGGCGAAACGAAGAGGTCGCCGGTGAAAACATCGCCGGTCGCCACCTCGAAAAACGCCACCTGGGCGCGGGAATGACCCGGCGTGGGCACGACCTCCAATCGGCGCCCACCGGACTCCACGACCGCCGGCATCTCCTCGGGTTGGAACGCCTCCGGCACACCCCACCAGATCCACCGGTAGGGCTTGAGTGGGTACTCTCCCTCCTCCCACATGGAATCGGCGTGCCGCAAGTAAACGGGGCAATCGTGGGCGGCGGCCAACGCCGCACAGTTGCCGGTGTGATCCTCGTGGCTGTGGGTGCAGCAGATCATACGGATGTCGCGGTCCTCGAGGACTGCCAGAAGCGGACCCTGAACATAGGGAAAGCCGGTGTCGATCAAGATGTTGCCGACGAGGTAAGCATCGACCTCAAAGCCGAGAAGACGGGCGCCGAGACTCCGCATCCGAATCCGGGTCACGTTTTCGCCGATGTCGTCAAGCCGCACGCTCACACCCTGGAGGCGCCCCCACAGTCGGTGGATGTTCTCTTGCCGCACCCCGGCATTGTAGGCCATCGGCGCCGGCGACTCTGGTATTGTTCCCGAACGGAAAGCGAGGAGCAACCATGGCCAAGGCAGTGGGCGTCGGCGGTGTCTTTTTCAAGTCCGAGGATCCTGAAAAACTCGGGATCTGGTACCACGAGCGGCTCGGGCTGCCGGTGGAGCATCCGTACGGGGCGAGCATGAAACCGGATGACATGCCGGCAGGCGGGATGACCGTGTGGGCGCCGTTCTCAGCCTCGACGACCTACTTCGATCCTTCGACAAGGGACTTCATGATCAACTTGGTGGTCGACGATCTTGACGGGGCGCTCGACCAGGTCGCCAAGGGTGGCGCCGAGATCGTGGGTGAGATCCAGGAGGAGGATTACGGCCGCTTCGGTTGGTTCATCGACCCGGAGGGCAACAAGGTGGAGCTTTGGGAGCTGAAGGACGGATCGATTTGAATTCGGAATTCGGAAACCGCCGGCGGCAGCGCAGTGAGTTCAGGCCTCATCCGAAGGAGGAGGCCATGAGGCACGCGCTGGCGACGGTGCTTCGCGACGGCCGAAGGCCGTCAGCAATTCGGAATTCGGAATTTTCAGAGCACATGGGGAGGACAAACGAGTGAAGGTCAGCTATTTCCTGATGGTCCTTGGCGGGGTGTTGGTGGGCGTTGGTGCATCCTTCACCGGGCTCGGCGGCGGGTTTTTGATCGTCCCTTTGCTTCTTTTGCTCGGCTTCCCGGCGCAGAAGGCGGTCGGCACATCGTTCCTCGCAATCCTGGTGATTTCGCTATCGGCTCTGATCGCCCACAACAAGCTGGCGAACGTCGATTACAGAATCGGCCTGCTGCTGGGGGTCGGCGGCGTCGTCGGCGCTCAGATCGGCGCACGGCTTGTCGAGCACGTCTCGACCGCGAACTTCAAGCGGATCTTCGCCGGCATCCTGGTGTGCCTCGCGGGGTACCTGTTTTTTCAGAAGTGACGGTTGACGTTCAGAGTTGAGAGTTGGACATTCGCGGGTTTCTCCGGGGCGGTCCTCGCCTGCATTCCTCATCACCATCCCCCTGCCGGCTGCGATCCACCGCGCTCGGTGGTTGCCCTTATCAGCCGCCGGGGTTACATTGACCAACAGGAGGAGGGGTTGATGCTGGACCACATCATCATCTCGGTGAGCGATTACCCCGCAAGCAGGGCGTTTTACGAGCAGGCCCTCGCACCGCTCGGTTATCACGTGGTCATGGAGCACGACGAGGCCTGTGGTTTTGGAGTGCTCGAGAAACCCGACTTCTTCATCCAGCTCGGGGAACCCGTCGCACCGACGATTCACCTCGCATTCACCAGCCGCGACCGCCAGGCGGTGGATGAGTTTCACACCGCGGCGCTGGCCGCCGGAGGGCAGGACAACGGCGCTCCGGGTCTGCGAGTCGACTACCACCCGAATTATTACGGCGCGTTCGTGCTCGACCCCGACGGCCACAATATCGAAGCGGTATGCCATCGAGCTCTGTAACCCGTCCGATATTGACCCGGCAGCAGGCGCGGGACTTTTACGACCGTTTCGGCCGCAGGCAGGATCGCCAATCCCTCTACGAACGCCGGCCGATCGACCGCCTGGTCGAGCTCGGCGATTTCGGCAACGCGGAAGCCGTCGTCGAGTTCGGGTGCGGGACGGGTTCCTTTGCTCAGCGCCTCATGGAATCAAAGCTGCCCGGCAACGCGACCTACGCCGGATTCGATCTCTCTGAGACCATGGCCGAGCTGACCCGCCGGCGGCTCGTGCCGTATGGAGCGCGAGCTTCAGTGACCCGAACCGACGGCCGGCCGCGAATTCCACTGCCTCCCGACTCATGCGATCGGTTCGTCAGCAATTACGTCCTCGATCTTCTGTCCAACCAGGACATCACCCGTACGCTCGACCAGGCCTACAAAGTGCTCCGGCCCGAAGGGCTGCTCTGCCTGACCAGCCTCACATTCGGGACCACCGCGCTTTCGAAGTTGACGATTGCAGCGTGGTTGGCCGTCCATTCCCTGAAGCCTTCGCTGGTCGGCGGGTGCCGTCCGCTCTCGCTCACCGATTATCTCGGGCCGGCGTCGTGGAAGGTGCTGTACTCGAGCACCGAAGTTGCCTTTGGAGTCCCTACCCAGGTACTGGTCGCTCAGCCCAGAGGCCATGGTCAGGATCAGAGCGGAACCCACAGGCAGTTCATTCCCGCAGGCGTCGAAGGAGTGGACGTTGAAGGTTGAGGACATCGCCGGCCGCACGCTGATACCAGGGACCGAGGTACGGTTCATCCACTCGGACCGGATGACCGTCGCCTACTGGACCTTCGAGGCCGCCATATCCCTCCCCGAGCATTCCCACCCTCACGATCAGGTGACCAACATCATCGAGGGTGAGTTTGAGCTCACGATTGAGGGTAAGCCGGAGGTTTTGACCGCCGGCGACTACCGCGTCATTCCACCGGACGCCGTCCACTCAGGACGCTCGATCACGGCTTGCCGGATCATCGACGCTTTCTCACCCGTCCGCGAGGACTATCGTTAGATGCTGGATGCTGGATGCTGGATGCTGGATGCTGGATGCTGGATGCTGGATGCTGGATGCTGGATGCTGGATGCTGGATGCTGGATGCAACAAGAAGTTAAATTCCCCGATCACGTTGTCAAGGCGTGGGCGGGTAGAAATTCCTAATTCCGAATTCCTAATTCCTCATTCCCGCTGAGCTACACTGCCCACGATGACTTCCCCGACAACGCTGATCACCCATCGTGGCGGCTGCCATTGCGGCAGGGTGCGATTCGAAGTGGACGCGCCGGCTAAGCTCGAGGTCACACGGTGCAATTGCTCGATCTGCTCGATGACCGCCTATCTCCACCTCATTGTGCCCGCTTCCCATTTCCGCCTCCTCATGGGTGAGGAGGATCTCGCCACCTACACCTTTAACACCGGGGTGGCGCAGCACTACTTTTGCAGAACCTGCGGCATCAAGAGCTTTTATGTCCCGCGCTCCAACCCGGACGGCGTCAGCGTCAACGTCCGGTGTCTGGACCCCACCACCATCGACAGCATCCACAGCACGGACTTCGACGGCGATAACTGGGAAGAACACTCTGATGAGCTCAAACACTTTTCTCAAAAGAGCGTATAATCCGTTCAGTCCAGCCCGCATTTCTCACCGGGTTTCGTAGCGAGGGCGGCGAAGGGTAGTCAGATGTTGGGTTTTTCGCGAATCGGGCGACGCAGGCGTAGTATCACTACGTTGAGGAGCACGATTTGCGAAAAGCACGACAGATGGCTGCCATTCGCCGTCCGCAGCAGACACCCGGTGAGAAATGTGGGCTAAATCGTGGAGGAGACATGAAGGCACGATGGTGCGTCATTCTCGTCGTTGCAATGATCCTCGTCAGCACGTCGTGCAGTGACGGCGGGCCCAACCTCCCGACCCAGAGCAAGAGTTGGCTCGCCCTTTTTAAGCGGGTGACTCTGGCCGCGGACGAACCTGGCCGCGCCGAAATCGAGATCGAGGTACGGACCGGACCGGAATTCTCCGAACCAGCGCCCGATGGCACCAAGATCCAGGTGGAGACGACCCTTGGCAGCTTTGTGGGCGGCGACCTGCACATAGAAACTGCGACCCTCGGCGGTCGCGCCCTCGTCACCCTGAATCTTCCCGGCGCCGCACACCTCACGGTCACCGCCAGAACCCACGATGTCGAGGCGCATCTGGAGATGGTCGTCACTGCCGGCGGGTCGCTGCAGCTCGGTCCTTCTTGAGTCTTGGTGAAGTTCTTTCTTGCAGTTCTCGCGACGATCGGGTCGCTCTATGCCCTGCATCGGTTGGCGTTGTGGGCCGAAAGGCGGGGTTGGGTCTATTACCGGAACCGCAAATCGCCCACCTCGACGCTCGGCAACGCTTTTCTCGAAATCCAGTCGATGATCGAACCGGAAAAACAGCAGATTGTTGAAGCACGGAAAGAAGAGGCGGTCGATGAGGATGAGCGGGGAAAACCTCTCGTGGTGACGATCCGGCCGGAAGAGGAGCGTGATCACACGGCGGTGCGCCAGATCAATCTGCGCGCCTTCGATACCGCCCTCGAGGCTGATCTGGTCGACTCCGTCCGGCCCGCGACGCAGCCATTGATCTCGCTGGTCGCGGAGTTGAATGGCACGGTGGTCGGCCACATCCTCTTCACCCCAGTCACGGTGCGCGGCGGCGAGACCACCTCCAGTGCGATCGGCCTCGGACCGATGGCCGTCCTCCCGGAGCTCCAGCGACGCACCATCGGATCACGGCTGGTAAAGGCCGGTCTCGAGGCGTGTCGCGAGCTGGGTGAGCACGTCGTCGTCGTGCTCGGTCACGCCAACTTCTATCCACGCTTCGGTTTCCGGCCGTCGGCCGAGATCGGCCTCCACTACCGCGGCCCCGATTTCGACCCGTTCTTCTTTGTCGCCGAGCTCGAGAGGGGGGCGCTGGAAGGCGTCAGGGGCATGGTCGAGTATCTCCCCGAGTTCGAAAGCGCCTAACCCTATTTTCAAGAGACTCCCGGGGGTCTTTCTGATGGACCGCGTCAGCCGCGAAGCGGCGGCATATCCATAGCCTGCGGCGTCAGCCCCAGGTAGTTGGCGTCATACATGCTGGAGCCCTGAAGGGGCGACAAACCACGGCTGCGGCGTGAGCCGCAGCCATTGGCCTTCGATTGTCTGTCGCCGCTTCGCGGCTTGTCGTTTATTCTTCAACCTGTTCCTGGGGCTCACGCCCCAGGGTATTAATCTGTCGCGCCTTCGGCGCTCAGTTGCACGCCGAGCCTCAATCACCGGTTTCCTGAAAAATCCGCAGAATCCTCTGAAGAGTGGACTTGAGTTTCGATAATCCGTGGCTTGGTGATAGGGTCGGTGCGAGTCCGATGTCGATCCTCGTCTCGTTATCCGTTGCAGCCGTGTCGGTCGTGCCGCCGGCCGGGGACCTCGGCCGGTTGTTGGTGCGGGTTGCCGTTCCGGCGGCCATCCTCGGCGCTGCCGCGGCCGCCTTCATCAAGAGGACCATCCTCTCGGGTTCCCGCTTTCGATCCCGGCGCCCCGGAACGGGAACCTTCGTGTGGGTCGCAATCGCCGACATGGTCGCCTGGGCCGTGCTGTGGCCTGCGCTGCTCGTGGTCAGGATCCAGGGCGTGGCAGGCCACCGCGGTCTCTGGATCTTTGCCCTGCTGATGGTGGTCGCCCTCGGCTACATCGCCAACCGTTACGGTTTCGGGAAGGCCTTCGACCCCGCCGTCGCGGGCAGCCTGCGCGGCACCCTGTTGGCGGAGCTCTTTACCATTCTGATGCCCGTGCTCAGCGTCCTTTTCGGGTTCCTGATCTTCGGGCTGCTGGGAGCACTCGGTATCTGAATCGGCACAGGAATCAGGAATAAATCCTGGGACCAGCTTGTCTCAACTCGTAACAAGTGATCGGAGGTGATATAACGCCTCCGCCAGACGGATTGGGGAGAGATTCAAGTGAACAAAATGAAGGACAACCAGGGCGGCGTCGACCGACGCGATTTCATGCGACTGCTGGCCGGAAGCGCGGCAGCCGCCGGGGTTTCCCTGCCTATGGCGTCGTGCAGCGGCGGCTCATCCACCGACAAAAAGGTCATCGTCCTCGGTCTCGACGGCCTCGATCCGAAGATCCTCAGTGCGCTCATCGAGATGGGGCGTTTGCCCAACTTCAAAAAGCTCGCCGAGATGGGGACGCTGGCGCCCCTCGGCACCACCATGCCGGCCCTGAGCCCGGTGGCGTGGTCGAGCTTTATCACCGGCATGACCCCGGGCGGCCACGGCATCGCCGACTTTATCGCCCGCGACCCCGCGACCTACACACCGGTTTTCGCCATCTATGAAAACACCGAGCCGGACATCAGCTTCAAGATCGGTGATGTCAATCTGCCCGTCAAGGGTGGCGGTCCCAAGAATCTGCGCCGCGGCAAGCCATTCTGGGCCTACCTCACCGAGCGCGATATACCGGCCTGGATCTCCAAAGTGCCGACCAACTTCCCGGTCGAGGAAACCGCCACCAAGGCGATCGCCGGCATGGGCACCCCGGACCTTGTCGACTCCTACGGGGTCTTCTCCTACTACACCTCAGACCCTTTCGAGGACTACCCGAATCTCGAGGGCGGCGAGGTGCTCTATGTCGATGTCAACCAGAACGTCGTTCGCTCCAACCTGCTCGGCCCGGTCAACTCTTTGGTGACCCCGAAGGACACGAGCAAGGACCCCTACGCCAACACCGCCAAGATCCCCTTCACCGTCTACCTCGACCCCAAAGCCGACGGCGCCCGAATCGACGTCCAGGGTCAGAGCATCCTCCTCAAGCGCGGCGAGTACTCGCCGTGGGTCAAGCTCAATTTCGACCTCCTGCCGGTGATCGGCTCGGTGTCGGGGATCGCGCGATTCCTCTTGAAGGGGATCGCCCCCCACTTCCAGCTCTACGTCACACCAATCAACATCGACCCCTCGGCTCAGGCGGCGCCGGTCACCTACCCGGCCGAGTTCGGAGCCGAGATCGCCCGCGACATCGGCGCCTTCTGGACCAAGGGTCTGCCGGCCGACATGAAGGCCTTCGACCACAAGGTGATCAACGACGAGGAGTACGTCGGCCAGGCCGAGCTCATTCTCAAGGAGCGCATGGCGCTGTTCGACCACCAGTGGTCGCGATTCGACGGCGGCTTGTTCTACTTCTACGTCTCCTCCACCGACCAGGATGCGCACATGCTGTGGCGCAACATGGACGAGACCCACCCGATGCACAAAGAGTCCGACGTCCGCTTCTCAGGTTGGATCCCACACCTCTATGAGGAAATGGACAAGCTCGTGGGCAAGGTGTTACCGGCGGTCGATGACAAGACCCTGTTGCTGATTTGCTCCGACCACGGCTTCGCCCAGTTCGCGCGCCAGTTCCACCTCAACACCTGGCTTCGCGACAACGGCTACCTGACGATCAAGCCGGACGCGATGAAGAAAGAGGAGACCACCATCTTCGACGTCGACTGGAGCCAGACCGTCGCCTACGGCGTCGGCTTCAACGGCCTCTACATGAACCTCCAGGGCCGCGAAGGCCAGGGTATCGTGCCACCTGAGAAGGTCGAGGAGATCAGTGCGCGCCTTATCAGCGAGCTCCAGGCCATCATCGACCCGGAGACCGGCCAGCATCCGATCGCCAAGGTCTACCGCCGCGAGGACATGTACGTCGGACCCGCGACCCCGGTCATGCCCGAGCTCCTGGTCGGCTACACCCCCGGCTTCCGCAGCGCCTCGACCTCGGTCCTCGGCTCGACCGGCAAACCCACCATCAACCTCAACCCCTGGGCATGGTCGGGCGACCACTCGATGGCTCGCGACCTGGTACCCGGAACTCTGCTCTCCTCCCGCAAGGCCGCCAAGGCCAACCCCAGCATTCTCGATCTCCCGGTGACCATCCTCGAGTTCTTCGGGGTGGACAAGCCGGAGCAGATGGTCGGCAGCTCGATCTTCCGCGCCGTCTGACAGCGCGGTAATCGAGCCGAATTCAGAATTCCGAATTCCGAACTCTTATTGAATGTATCCCAGGCTCTTGAGCTGCTTCAGTGTGTCCTCGTCGAGCTCCTCCTCGGTGCGGAGCTCGGGGTCGAGCGATGTCGCGGCGACCATCTTCTCCCACGCTTCGAGGTGACGGATCATGACTCCGAGGCGCTCAGCCTCGGTTCCGGCGAGGTTTTCGAGCTCGAGCGGATCGAGGTTGAGGTCGTAGAGCTCGGCGCTCTCACCGCCGATGCTGCTGACCATTCCCATACCGCCGAGGGCGACGAAACGCTGTCCCCCGTACTGCGGCGACTCGCCGAATGCCACATACGGTGGTTGGCCCGCGCCCTCGAGGATCGGCACCGCGCTCGAGCCTTGGATACCGGCCGGGATGGGCAGGCCCACGAGCTCGAGGAGGGTCGGCATGAGGTCCACAACCTCGACGACCTTGGACACAACCTGCGGATCCTTGCCTCCGGGGAAGCGAATCATCACCGGCACGTGGGTAACCGGCGCGTACAGCGACTCGCCGAAGAGATCGCCGTGCTCCTGGAGGGCAAAACCGTTACTGCCGAGAATCACCACGGTGGCGCGTTGATCGAGACCGAGGGCGTGGAGTTGCCCCATGAACTCGCCGAGCATCGCATCGACCACCTGGATCCGAGCCGCGTACCATGTGCGGGCCCACTCGAGATCCTCCTTGTCGAACTCGATCGGCTGATCGGTGGCGCGCGAGGCCAGCACCTCGGCCACCCGCCGACTCATGCCTTCGGGTTGGCCGGCGCTTTCGAGCAGCGCGTTCACTTTTTCGAGGGCGACGTTGGACCAACCTGCCAAGACAAGCAAGAAGTCGTCATTGACATGAACGCCCATCCATTCAATAGCTGCAGAACCCGGACTGGCGAGTATCTGGTATGAGTCGAATCCCTGCGCGAGACCGTAGTCGCTGCTGCCGGGCAGACCTTCGACAAACGCGGCGGTGGCGTAGCCGGCAAAGCTGAGCACCTCGGCAAGGGTCGCAGCCTCGTCAGCCATATAGTCTCCCGGCGCTCGCAACCCGTTCGTCGTCGGATAGAGGCCGCTGAACAGCGTGGCCAGCGACGGCTGCGCCTGCGGCGCCTGGGCAAAGGCCCACTCAAAGCGCACCGACTCTGCAGCCAATCTGTCAAGCGTCGGGGTTTTGGCCGCAGCGCCGTAACAGCCCAGCGCATCGGCCCGCAGCCCGTCCAGGGCGATCACAATGATCGGGTGGGCGCCGCCAACCACCGCCCCTTCCTCGGCCTTCTCACCACCACAGGACATCAGCACGACGATCGCCAGAGCGCACACCGCGGCGGCGGCTGAGAGACGTTTTACCATGCTCTTCTGTTTCATCTTTGCAACACCCTCCCGAGCCGCGGATTTTATCACGTAGCCTCGGGTTCGAGTGTTGAGTTTTTAGTTTTTAGTTTTGAGTTACCGGCGATTCAGCCAGGCCAAGGGTTGGAACTCAAAACTGAAAACTCAGAACTCAAAACTTGAAATCGGTTACCATATCCGCGGCTCGCGACCTCCGCGGGCCGATTCAACAACGACGAACGGAGAATGACATGCGTCGACTTCTAACCCTAACCCTGGTTCTTCCCCTGATCGCAGCTCTCGCGGGCTGCGCCAAAGCCCCGGCCGAGGCGCCTCTCGCCAACGGCCTCCTCCTCAGCCTCGCGGTGCTCGAGAGCGGGCCCTCCGGGCCTGTCCCGCAACCGGCGCAGCTCGGCATCCTGACCAACGACGGCAACACATGGAGCTACCGTTCCATCGAGGATCCCGACAGCAACGTCTTCCACAAGGCCATGCCCTTTGCCCCGACCGGCGGCGACCCCGGCATCCTGACCGCCGCGGGCACCAAGGCGATGATCAAGCTGTGGCATCCCGACGGCTCGTCAGAAACCTTGTGGGAAAAGGACTTCGGTGGCAAGTTCAGCCGCATGCGCGACATCGAGACGGCCGACGTCAACGGTGACGGCGCTCTCGACATCGTCGTCGCCACTCATGACCAGGGGGTGGTGGCGGTGCTCTACGGAAATGCGAGTGGCGGCTTCACGGTCGAAGAGCTCGACGCCGAGCCCAACACCTTCGTTCATGAGGTAGAGGTCGGCGACCTCGACGGCGACGGCGTTCTCGAGATCTACGCCACCCCGAGCCTGCCGAACAAATTGGACGGCACTCCGCAGGCGGGCGAGGTCGTGCGTTACGTACCGGCCGCCGGTGAGGGCCGCACCGTGGTCGCGGATCTCGGCGACCGCCATGCCAAGGAGATCTTGGTCGATGATGTGGACGGCGACGGCACCGACGAGCTCTACGTGTCGGTCGAGGCCGTGGCCGGCGGCCGGGTGGAAATCCTGCGCTTCGACGCCGGCGCCGACCCGGCCGCGGGTCAGCTCATCACCAGCCTGGATGACTCGTTGACCCGCTTCCTCACTGCCGGCGATGTCGACGGCGACGGCATCAAGGAGATGGTTGCCGCGGCCAGCAAGAGCGGACTGTGGCTGTTGCGGCCGGGTAGCGACCCGCATGGCGAATGGTCGATCGAGTCGATCGACCGCAACTCCGGAGGCTTCGAGCACGCGGCCATCCTGACCGACCTCGATGGCAACGGCATCGACGAGCTCTATGTCGCCAACGACGACGAGGGCGAGGTCAACCGCTATACCTGGGTCGATGGCGAACCGGTGTGCGAGCTGCTCTACACCCACCCCGAGGGGCTGTCGGGCTTCACCTGGAATATCATGCCCGTACCTACGGCGCTGATTCCAGCGCCGTAGGAATTTCGAATTTCGAATTTGACGTCCCCCAACCAAAAGCTGACGCCGGGAAACCCCAGTCGGCGTGGTGCTGTTGCGAATGCCCACCGGACGTGCCGCTTCTGACGATTTTGGGAGCACGGATGACTGTTACGAGTGGATGCTTCTGGTCCAAATATCGTCAGAGGGGGCACTCACGGGCAATGTCGCCTCGGAGAATCGGGGCGTTCAAGCCGGAAGGCCCTCGCCGGAACGCCTTTTTCGCGCGCCAGCTGGCCGCGGCCACAGACCGCGAATGGCGGTCCGCAATTAAGAATTGAGAACTGAGAATTGAGAATTCAGCCCTCTTCCTCGCCCAGAGTGACAATGATCGTGAAGCGCTCGCCCTCGGGGGCGTTACCGTCGGCTAGTGAGAGACCGCCGTCGGCGACGTTTCCGGCGCGGAGGATGTCGTCGATGACCGGCGCGAGGGCGTTGCGGGCCTCCTCGCCGCCGACGATCTCGAGCGATGCGACCGGCCACCGCAGGCTTTTCTGTGCCAGGGTCTTGGCGCCGCGGATCTTGGCCATGACCTCGACCGCCGCCTCGAGGGTGTCCTCGTGCTCCGGCCGCGGCACGAGCTCGAGCTCGCCCACCGCCGGCCATTCTGCGGTGTGGACGCTCCGCTCCCGGCCGTCACCCGCAAAGCTCCACGACCACACCTCCTCGGTGACGTACGGGATGAAGGGCGCGAGCAACCGTAAATAGACGTTGAGCCCGAGCCCGAGAGCAGCCAGCGCCGAGCGTCTTCCCGGGGTGTCCTCCTCGGCGTAGGAACGGAGCTTGACCAGCTCCAGGTAGTGGTCGCAGAACTGCCAGAAGCTCTCCTCGGCCACCTGCAGGGCCGCCGCATAGTCGAAGGCCTCGAATGCGCGGGTCGATTGCTCGACAACCTTGCGCAGCCGTTCGACCAACGCGAGATCGAGCGGATCCGCGATGTGCTCCGGCGCCGGCATGCCGCCGCCCGCGCTCTCGAGCTGCATGAAGACAAAGCGGCTGGCGTTGAAAACCTTCATGGCCAGGCGCTTGCCGACCTTGAAGACGCCGGGGTCAAAGGCGGTGTCGGTGCCGAGACGCGCCCGAGCCGCCCAGTAGCGAACCGCATCCGACGACCACTCGACAAGCAGATCGTCGGGCGTCACCACGTTGCCCTTGGACTTCGACATCTTTTTGCGATCCGGATCGAGGATCCAACCGGAGAGCACGACGTGGTACCACGGGATGTCGTCGGAGTGCATCCACGCCTTGACGATGGTGGAGAAGGCCCAGGTGCGGATAATGTCGTGCGCCTGGGGCCGGATGTCCATGGGGAAGAGGCTCGCGTGTCGCGCGGGGTCGGTACCCCAGTGGGACTGGATCTGCGGGGTCAGCGACGAGGTCGCCCAGGTGTCCATGACGTCGGGCTCGGCTGCGAAGCCGCCCGGCTGATCACGTTGGTCCTCGGTGAAGCCAGGGGCCACATCGGTCAGCGGATCGACGGGCAGAGTCTCCTTCTCCGCAAAGATTGGGTTTTCAAAATCGGGTTCGCCGTCCGAGCCCACCGGGTACCAGACCGGGAAGGGCACCCCGAAGTGGCGCTGACGCGAGATGCACCAGTCCTGGTTGAGACCCTCCACCCAGTCGGTGTAGCGTTTTTTCATGTAGGCTGGGTGCCACTGGATCTTGTCACCCTGGGCGAGCAACGCCTCCTTGTGCTCGAGGGTACGGATGAACCACTGGCGGGTGGCCACGAACTCGAGGGGGCGGTCGCCCTTCTCGTAGAACTTGACGATCTGATCGGTGGGTCGCGGTTCTCCCACCAGGGCCGCGTCTTCCCAACCCGGGAGGCTGCCCTCCTCGGCGAGGAGTTCGGCGATGCGGGTCTTTGCCTTCTTGACCGGCATGCCCGCAATCTCGTCGTGGGCCCGTTGCGCGGCCTTGACGTCGACGCTCTCGTACGGCGACTCGCCGAAGGTGGCCGGCATGAGGCGACCGTCCCGGCCGATGAGCTGCTTCACCGGCAGCCCCGAAGCCTTCCACCACTCCACATCCATCGCGTCGCCGAAGGTGCAGACCATGAGGATGCCGGTCCCCTTCTCGGGATCGGCATGCTCGGCGGCCACGATCGGCACCCGCGCGCCGTAGATCGGCGTGATCGCGTATTTGCCGAAGAGCTCCTTGTAGCGTTCATCGTCGGGGTGCGCGACGATCGCGATGCACGCGCCGAGGAGCTCGGGGCGTGTGGTCGCGATCAGGAGCTCGCCGCCGTCCTCGACTCCAAAGCGAAGATCATAAAAGAGGCCCTGGCGGGGCCGGTCCTCGACCTCGGCCTGGGCGACCGCGGTCTTGAAGTCGATGTCCCACATGTTCGGCGACTCGACGTTGTAAACCTGCCCCTTCTCCACCAGGTCGAGAAAGCTGAGCTGCGAGATCTTCCGGCAGTGGTCGTCGATGGTGGCGTACTGCTCGGACCAGTCGAGGGACAGACCGAGGTGGCGCCAGAGGTTTTCAAATGCCTTCTCGTCCTCGTCCGTCACGACTCCACACGCCTCGATAAAGTTGCGGCGCGAGACCTCCTCGATGTCCTTTCGCTTGCCGCCCTTGCGATCGGGCCTCCAGTCTGAATCGTACGGTAGGTGGGGATTGCAGCGGATGCCGAGCAGGTTCTGGACCCGGCGCTCGGTCGGCAGCCCGTTGTCGTCCCAACCCATGGGGAAGGCGATGTTCTTGCCGATCATCCGCTGGTAGCGCACCAGCAGATCCTGGTGGGTGTAGCTGAAGACATGGCCGACGTGGAGCGAGCCCGAGACCGTCGGCGGCGGGGTGTCGACGACGAACGTCTGATCGCGCGGCACGGCGGGGTCCCATCGGTAGATGCCCCACTCTTCCCAAAGCCGCCGCCACTTCTCCTCGACCTCGAGGTGCTTGTACTTCTTGGGAATCTCGGCCTCAGACACAGACTTCCTCCGCTTCGGCAAAGGCAAATTCCGCGTCCTCGACCCGCAGGCGATCCGGTGTGACCCAACCACCCATCGCCCCGGTCGGGCCGAGAACCGCGGCCAGGATCTCGTCACCTTCGCCAAAGAGCTTGCGTTCCTCGGCCTCGCTGAAGAACTCCGGGTTCTTGACCCACACAACGACGCGATCATCTTCGGTTTTCGCCGCATCGAGCGCGTTGGGCAGAAACCCGCGAATCAACGGCTCGTCACCGCGGATGAACATCACGTTGCTGTGCGCGCGATCCGGAGGCCCACCCCCGAGCCAAAGTTCGAGCAACGGGCGGTCTGTCACCTCAATCAGCCACGGTCCCATCTCAACTCCCCATCATCAGAATTCGCCGCGGCGCACGCCCGCCGCGTCGGCAGATGATACCACCAGGCGCGGAATTTTGAATTTTGAATTTTGAATTTTGAATTTACCACCCATATAACCTAAAACCCATGATTCTGAATGATTTGTGTGTCAGGGGAAACGGCTGGCGGGAGGCCAGGAGAGATCATCGTCAAATCAGCTTTCGCTTGACAATGGCGTTCGGCTCCGTTCTCCTGTGTGCCCTATGGCGGATATCAAACCACTCATCATCGTCGAGTCGCCGGCCAAGGCGCGGACCATCTCCAGGTTTCTGGGCCCGGACTGGGTGGTGGAATCGTCCATCGGTCACATCCGCGACCTGCCCTCGAATGCGGAGGAGATCCCCAAGAAGTACAAAAAGGAGTCGTGGGCCCGGCTCGGAGTCGACGTCGACAACGACTTCGCACCACTCTATGTGGTGCCCAAGACCAAGAAGGAGCAGGTCAAGAAGCTCAAGGCAAAGCTCAAGCAGGCCTCCGAGCTCTATCTGGCCACTGACGAGGATCGCGAGGGCGAGGCCATTGCTTGGCACCTGGTCGAGGTGCTGAAGCCCGAGGTCCCGGTCAAGCGCCTGGTCTTTCACGAGATCACCAACCGCGCCATCGACGCCGCGATCGCCGAGCCGCGCGACATCGACCAGCAACTGGTCGCCGCTCAGGAGACCCGTCGCATCCTCGACCGTCTCGTCGGCTACGAGGTATCGCCGGTGCTATGGCGCAAGCTGCGGCCGAAGCTGTCGGCCGGACGCGTGCAGTCAGTCGCCACCCGTCTCATCGTCGTCCGCGAGGAAGCGCGCATGCGCTTCATGGAGTCGGCGTTCTGTGGGATCGAGGCGACGCTCACGACCGACGGGGAGCAGCGCAGCTTCACCGCCCGTCTGGCCGAGCTTGATGGCGCCAAGGTCGCCGTCGGTAAAGACTTCGACCAGGAGACCGGTGAGCTCAAGACCAAGGCGCTGGTGCTCGACAACGGGCAGGCACGGGCGCTGGCGTCCGAGCTCGAGGGTGCGCCTTTTGCAGTCACCGAGGTCGCGGAAAAGCCCTTCACCAATCGCCCCTACCCACCCTTCATGACCTCGACCCTGCAACAGGAAGCGGGACGCAAGCTGCGCTTCAACGCCAGACGCACCATGCGAACGGCGCAGAGCCTCTATGAGAACGGCTACATCACCTACATGCGGACCGACTCGCTGACCCTGTCGGGCGAGGCCATCGGCGCCGCCCGCCGCCAGGTGGACGAACTCTACGGCGCGGAGTATCTGCCCGACAATCCGCGGGTCTATCGCTCGAAGTCGAAGAGCGCCCAGGAGGCGCACGAGGCGATCCGGCCCGCCGGCGGGCACTTCCGCACCCCGGGCGAGCTGAAGTCAAAGCTCGATGCTGACCAGATGAAGCTCTACGAGCTGATCTGGAAGCGTACCCTCGCCTCGCAGATGAAGGACGCCGTCGGCGTCCGCACCCAGGTCCGGATCGAGGCGCCCACCAATGAGCAGGGCGCCGCGACCTTCACCACCTCGGGCAAGGTCATCACCTTTGCCGGCTTCCTCCGCGCCTATGTCGCCGGTTCGGACGACCCCAAGGCCGAGCAACCCGACCAGGAAAAGATCCTGCCCAAGCTGACCAGCGGCCAGCAGCTCACCGCAGAAAGTTTGGAACCCACCAGCCACACCACTCAGCCCTCGGCGCGCTACACCGAAGCGAGCCTCGTCAAGGAGCTCGAGGCGCGTGGCATCGGCCGGCCCTCGACCTATGCCTCGATCATCCAGACCATCCAGGATCGCGGCTACGTCTGGCACAAGGGTCAGGCCCTGGTGCCGACCTTCACCGCCTTTGCGGTGGTGAGACTGCTCGAACGCAACCTGCCCGATCTCGTCGATTACGACTTCACCGCCCGCATGGAGGACGAGCTCGACGCCATCGCCCGCGGCGAGGCCGAGGCCGTCCCGTGGCTGCACGACTTCTACTTCGGTGTTTCCGACGCCGACAACGGCCGCCGCCAGATCATGCGGATGGGTCTCCACGCCCTCCTCGCCACCGGTGACGAGATCGATCCCCGCGAGGCGTCGCGGATCACCATCGGCCAGACCGAGGACGGCGAGAGGGTCGCCGTGCGTGTCGGTCGATACGGACCCTACGTGCAGGTCGGCAACAGCGAGCAGCGCGCATCCGTCCCCGACGACCTGCCGCCCGATGAGCTCAGTCTCGACCGCGCCCTCGAGATGATCGACAAGGCCGCCGAGGGCGACCGGGCGATCGGCAACGACCCCGAGACCGGCAAGCCCGTCTACGTCAAGGAGGGCCGTTTCGGGCCGTACGTCCAGCTCGGCGACCGCGAAGAGGGCGGCGACAAGCCCAAGATGGCCAGCCTGTGGAAGAGCATGTCGCCCGACACCATGACCCTCGAACAGGCGCTGATGCTCCTCTCCTTTCCCCGCGAGGTCGGCAAACACCCCGAATCAGGCGAGCCCATCACCGCTCAGGACGGCCGTTACGGACCCTACCTCAAGATGGACTCGGAAACCCGCAGCCTCGACAACCAGGACCAGCTCGCCACCATCACCCTCGACGAGGCGGTGGCGAAGCTCAAAGAACCGAAGAAGGGCCGCGGCCGCGGCGCCGCTGCGGTGATCGCCGATCTCGGCGTCCACCCCGAATCGGGCGAAGCCATCCAGGTCAAGACCGGGCGCTTTGGCCCCTACGTCACCGACGGTACCGTCAACACCACAGTCCCCAAGGGAACCGACCCGGAGAAGGTCGATCTCAACCAGGCCCTCGAGCTCCTCGCCAAACGCGAGGCCAAGCTGCGCGCGCAGGGCAAAGACCCACGAGCAAAGAAGAAAACCCGGCGCAAAAAGTAGGCGATCCTTTGTGGTACGGGCGTCCCGCCTGCCATGTGCACGCGGGACGCGTGCGCTACAAGGCCTCCGGGCAACTTTGTAGCGCAGCCGTCCCGGCTGCACATGCAGGCGAGACGCCTGCGCTACAGACCGCCGGCGTCTTGACTGCCTATCAGTTGGGTTCTCAGTGCGCCAGTTTTTGTCGAGCCTCGTCTTCGCTATCGCAGACCTGGAGGATATCGTCGAGCATGACGATCGAGAAGATCTCGCGGATCTTGTCGCTGCAGCCGCAGATGGCGACGGCGCCGCCCCAGCCGCGGAGGCGGACGAGGAGGCGGACCAGAGTGCCGATGCCGGCGCTGGTGACAATCGGGACATCGGTGAGATCAAAGATGAAGAAGCGCGTCTCCTCGCCGGCGCGGGTCGAGACATCGTCCCAAAGTCGAGATGCTCCGTCGATGTCGAGATGGCCGGATAAGCGGACGATCAGACCGCCGGAGATTGCCGGATCGGTTTCGAAGCTGAGCTTCATGACGGTTCCTCGGTTCTCCCACTCACCGATGTGGTGGACAGAGTTTACCATCTGTTTTCGGCCCGAGCGTCAACGATCCGTTCTTCGTGGTAGAGTTGCGATCAGCGACATCAAAGTGAATGGGTAGTTTTTGCTCCGGTGAGGCCGGGGCGGCGGTGTGGTGTCGAACGGGGGTTTGCAGGCGTGGTAGCGGTCAGCGGGGAGTTCCGGCGCGAGATCGAGGCCCTCGGTGAGGTCTTCGCGTTCCTGGAGACCTTTGTGGACGGCCAGGAGGTCGACGAGAAGGCCGCATTCTGCATCAACCTGGTGGTCGAGGAGCTCTTCACCAACATGGTCCGGCACAACGAGGGCGGCGGTGATCGAATAACCGTCAGCATCGAACGTCGGAATGATCATCTTCAGCTCGAGCTCGTCGACTCCGACGTCGAGCCCTTCGACCCCGAGACCGCCGAGGTCCCACCGGTGGATGCCGGCATCGGCGAGCGCCGGCCCGGCGGTCTGGGGATCCACCTGGTGCGGTCGATGGTCGACGATCTCGCTTACAACTACGAACCCGAGGGCCGCCGAATGCGGATCACGGTCACCAAAACACTGGAGAACTGAGATGTTCGAGATCACGCGCGACGAAAACGGCACGATCAGCCTGCAGGGACGGCTCGACGCCTCCCAGGTGGACACCGCAAGGGCGGTATTCAATCAGGTTACGGAGTCCTGCAAGATCGACTTCGCGAAGCTCAGCTACATCTCGAGCGCCGGGCTCGGGCTGCTCTTCGGGACCCAGAAGAGATTGGTCGACAGCGGTGGCGGCTTGACCCTGGTTAACCTCAACCCACACATCCGGGAGCTCTTCCAGATCGCGGGCTTCGACAACATCTTCGACATCGACTGACGCGGGGAGGACGAGACGCTCACCAACATTTGTCGCCGGAGCCGGTAGTTATGACGAGAGACGATGACACCATGCTGATTGAAGCCTGCCTCCGTGGAGACCGACACGCTTTCGACAAGCTTGTCGACCGCTACGAGGGCCCGCTCTTCAGCGCGGCCTATCGCATCACCGGCTCGGTCGAGGACGCCATGGACGCCACCCAGAACGCCTTCCTCAACGCCTATGAGAAGCTCCACACCTTTGACCCCGGCTACCGTTTTTTCAGCTGGATCTACCGCATTGGAGTCAACCAGGCTCTCAATCTCGTCAGCGGCCGAAAGCCCGAGACTGCACTCGATAACGACGTGCCGGCGCCGGCCCGGGGGCCGGCGGAGATCTTCGATTCGACCGAGGCCCGCGCCCATCTCGAACAAGCGCTCGGTGAGCTCGAGCCGCTTTACCGGGTAGCAATCGTGCTCAAGCACCTGGAAGGTCTCTCGTACCGCGAGATCGGCGATCTTCTCGGGATTCCGGAAAAGACCGTCAAATCACGGCTCTTTACCGCGCGGCAGCGATTGCGCATCATCCTGTCCGAACGGGGGTTTGCCCCATGAATAACGATCGCCTCGAGGCTCTCCTGTGGGCCCGCGTCGACGGCACGATCGAGGCCGAGGAGCTGGCCGAGCTCGAGGCTCACCTCGCCGAACACCCGGAACCGCGCGAGATCGAGCGTCAGATCACCACTATCGCCGAGGAGCTGGGCCACCTGGATGAAGTGAAACCGCCGCCGAGACTGCGTGTGAGAATCGATGGTGCACTTGCGACCGCGACCCCACCCACCGCTCACCCGACCGCAGCGCCACGCTCGCACTTGACGGCGGCCTGGCCGAGGCGGTGGCTGCCGCTGGCGGCGAGCATACTGATCGGTATCGCCATCGGTTACCTGGTGCACCCCGGCGCCGGCGGATCGATCGGCCGGTTGGCAGCGACCGGTTCCATGCTCAACCATGCCGCGCCGGACGCGGGGCGGGTGGAGATTCAGCTTGCGGCCGACGCCGGCAGCGTGGTAGCGAGCCGCGCCGGGGCCGACGTCGTGGTTCACGTGATGCTGAGCCGAGAGATCGAGATCGACGTCACTCTCCTGGGCACCGGCGGAGAGGTGAGCTTCACCGGCCTGGAGAGTGCCGGCGCATCGGCAACCGAGATCTCCACGCAGCGGGATCGGGTAAAGGTCCACCTACGCGGGCCCGGCGCCGCAACCCTGTCAGCCACCGCAGCCGAGCTCGGAGATCCGTTGAGGCTGGTGGTATCGGTCGAGGGCGCGCCGGCTGAGGAACGGTGGATCGGTCCTGGGGACGGGTCATGAAACCTCACCAACTTTTTTCGCGCTGGCCTGTAGTTGGGGTAGCGATATCTGGAAGATGGACAATGCAAACCGTTCAACCCAGGGGGTGAATCATGGCAAGGAACAAGTCTGGAGTGTTTGTGGGAATCGCCGCGATCGCCGTGATCGGTGTCGTAGCGGTCCTGTATTTCTCACAGTGGCCACCGTCGAGTGAGGACGCGACCGGCGCCATCGGCGCGGCCGAGCGCTACCGCGCCGAGCAGATCACGGACGAGGACGTGCAGATCGAGCAGGCCGATCTTCAGGCGTTCCTGCAGACCGATGAGTTCGACCGGCTGGTGAACGATCCGGAGACCCTGGAACTCCTCACCAGCAACGCCATGCAGCAGGTGATGGCGGACGCCTCCTTCCGGGCCTCGATTGGCGACGCCTCCTTCCGTGCCGCGATGGACGACGCCTTGTTCCGCGCGGCAATGAACGACGCCTCCTTCCACGCGGCAACGGACAACGCCTCCTTCCACGCGGCGATGAACGACGCCTCCTTCCGCGCGGCAATGAACGACGCTTCCTTCCGCGCCGCGATGGAAAACGCGTCGTTCCGCGCGGCAATGGATAACGTCTCCTTCCACGCGGCAATGAACGACGCCTCCTTCCGCGCCGCGATGGACGACGCCTCGTTCCGCGCGGCAATGGATAACGCCTCCTTCCACGCGGCGATGAACAACGCCTCCTTCCGCGCGGCAATGAATGACACCTCCTTCCGCGCGGCAATGGATAACGCCTCGTTCCGCGCGGCAATGAACAACGCCTCCTTCCGCGCGGCAATGAACGACGCCTCCTTCCGCGCCGCGATGGATAACGCCTCGTTCCGCGCCGCGCTTGGAAACGATGCGGCCGGAGATGCGCTTGACAACGCCTCCTTCCGCGCGGCAATGAACAACGCCTCGTTCCGCGCCGCGATGGATAACGCCTCGTTCCGCGCGGCAATGAACAACGCCTCGTTCCGCGCCGCGATGGATAACGCCTCGTTCCGCGCGGCAATGAACAACGCCTCCTTCCGCGCGGCAATGAACAACGCCTCCTTCCGCGCCGCGATGGATAACGCCTCGTTCCGCGCGGCAATGAACAACGCCTCCTTCCGCGCCGCGATGGATAACGCCTCGTTCCGCGCGGCAATGAACAACGCCTCCTTCCGCGCGGCAATGGATAACGCCTCCTTCCGCGCGGCAATGAACAACGCCTCCTTCCGCGCGACATTGAACGACGCCTCGTTCCGCGCCGCGATGGATAACGCCTCCTTCCGCGCCGCGATGGATAACGCCTCGTTCCGCGCGGCAATGAACAACGCCTCGTTCCGCGCGGCAATGAACAACGCCTCGTTCCGCGCCGCGATGAATAACGCCTCGTTCCGCGCCGCGATGGATAACGCCTCGTTCCGCGCGGCATTGAACAACGCCTCGTTCCGCGCCGCGCTTGGCAGCGGTGAACTTGAACGAGCGATGGCGGGCCGGTAAGTTCGGCCTTATGGCCGAGACGATGGGCAGGGGAGGCGCCGCAGGCAGCTGCGGCGTCGCTCCGTCTCCACAAAGAACACGGACAGGGGGGCTGATTCGCCGGCCGGCGGTCGCCCTCCTAGTCGTTCTCGTAGTTCTGGCCGTCTCCGCGCAACCCGTCTCCGCTCAGCTCAGCCAGTTCATGATGGAGGACATGCGCCTCCTCTATTTCGAAGCAACCCAGGGTTATCTCGCACCCCACGTTGCGCGCTGTTTCGTAAACTCTCTCGAGTTCCAACGTGAAATCTGGGGCTGGGAGCCGTCCCAGCCGATCACCGTCGTCCTGGTAGACCTCTCCGACAGGGGCAACGCTGCAGCCGGCGCCGTGCCGCACAATCTGCTTCTGCTGGAAATGGCGCCGCTTTCCTTCGTCTACGAAATCATGTCGGCCAACGAGCGCATGAACTGGCTCATGAACCACGAGTTGGTTCACATTGCGTCGTTTGATCAGGCCGCTTCCGGCGATCGATTTTGGCGCAAGCTCTTCGCCGGCAAGGTGAAGCCGATCTCAGAGCACCCCGGGACCATCGCCTACGCCTATCTGACGGCGCCACGCGTGGCAGTGCCGCGATGGCAAGCGGAGGGCATCGCGGTCTTCGTCGAGACCTGGATGGCCGGCGGCATCGGGCGGGCCCAGGGCGCCTGGGACGAGATGGTCTTCAGATCGATGGTGCGCGACGGCAGCCACTTTTACGACCCTCTGGGTCTGGTCTCCGAGGGCACCAAGATCGACTTCCAGGCCGAGGTCAACTCTTACCTCTACGGCACCCGCTTCATGTCCTACCTGGCCTACACCTACGGACCGGAAAAGCTGGTGGAGTGGAACTCGCGCCGGGAGGGTAGCAAGCGCTACTACCTGTCCCAGTTCCGGCACGTCTACGGCCAGTCGTTGAACGAGGTGTGGGCCGACTGGATCGTCTGGGAGCACGAGTTCCAGCAGGCGAACCTCGAGGCCATCCGCCAGTACCCGATCACGCCGGTGAAGGACCTCTCGGAGCGCGCGCTGGGCTCAGTGTCGAGCGCTTTTTTCGATGCCGAGCGGGGCACGGTCTACGCCGCGTTCAACTACCCCGGCGTCGTCGCTCACCTCGGTTCCATCGCCGTCGAAGACGGAAGCATTGACAAGATTGTCGATGTCAAGGGCCCGGTCATTTACACCGTGACCTCGATGGCTTACGACCACGAGCGCCGACAGATCTTCTACACCACCGACAACCTCGCGTACCGCGACCTGCGGGTCATCGATCCGGAGACCGGCAAGTCGCAGACCCTCCTCAAGGACGCCCGCATCGGCGACCTCGCCTTCAACCCTGCCGACCGCTCGATCTGGGGGGTCCGGCACTTCAACGGTTTCGCCACTTTGGTTCGGGTCCCCTATCCCTACTCCGAGTGGGAGCTGATCCACTCCTGGCCGTACGGGGAGGTGATCTATGACCTCGACATCTCGCCGGACGGCCGCTTGGCGTCGGCCTCGGTCGGCGAGATCAACGGCCAACATTCGCTTCACGTGTGGGAGACCGCGGGGCTGATCGAGGGCGAGGTCACGCCGGTCGAGACGGTCGAGTTCGACACCACCATCCCCTCCAACTTCGTCTTCTCTCCGGACGGCAAGTATCTCTTCGGCAGCACCTACTACACGGGCGCCTCCAACATCTTCCGCTACGAGTTGGCGACCGACGAGATCGAGGCGTTGAGCAACTCGGAGACCGGCCTCTTCCGACCGATCCCGCTCGAAGACGGGTCGCTGATCGTCTTCCGCTACACCGGCGACGGGTTCGTGCCGGGAATCATAGACCCCGAACCCCTCGAGGACGTGGCCGCGATCACCTTCCTCGGCAACGAGATCATCAAGAAGTACCCCGTCCTCGAGGATTGGGCGGTGGGCTCGCCGGCGGATGTCGATCTTGCCGACCACGAGATCGAGAAAGGCGACTACCATGGCTTCAAGAGCATCAGCGTCGAGTCCGTCTACCCGGTGCTCGAGGGCTATTACAACTACGGAGCGGTCGGCTTCCGGCTCAACCTCTCGGACCCGTTCTTGCTCAACCGCGTGAACTTCACCGCCTCCTACACGCCGAACTCATCGCTGCCCTCGGACGAGCGGCTCCACCTCCAGCTCGGCTACGAACGATACAACTGGGAGGTCAAGCTGAAGCTTAACAACGCCGACTTCTACGACCTCTTCGGGCCCACCAAGCGTGGCCTCAAGGGTTACTCCGCCGAGGTCGGCTGGCACAAGACGCTGGTCTACGATACACCCAGGGAGTTGGTGCTCGACATCGACGGGGCGGCCTTCGGCGGGCTCGACCAGGTTCCGGGCTACCAGAACATCGCCTCGCCGTACTCGAAGCTCTTCTCGACCCGGGCCAAGCTGCACTACAACAACCTCCGCTCATCGCTCGGCGCCGTCGACAAGGAAAAAGGACATTCCTGGGAGTTGGTAGCGGCTTCCAACTACGTCAACGAAAACCTGGTCCCGTTGGCCCGAGGGGCCTTCGACATCGGCTTTGCGCTCCCGCTTCGACACTCCTCGATCTGGCTGCGGACCGACGCCGGATACGCGGTCGGAGACGAGGACGACCCCTTTGCCTTCTTCTTCTTCGGCGGTTTCGGCAACAACTGGGTCGATGACGGCGAGGTCAAGCGCTACCGCGAGTGGTACGCCTTCCCCGGCCTCGATCTCAACGCCATCGGCGGCCAGAACTTCGTCAAGAGCATGCTCGAGTGGAACCTGCCACCGCTGCGCTTCGAGGGCGTCGGCTGGTCGAGCTTTTACATCACGTGGATGCGCACGTCGGTCTTCACGAGCGGCATTGTGACCGGGCTTTATGACAGTGATGAACGCCTCGAGGTGGGAAACATCGGCGCCCAGATCGATTTGGCGATCACCGCCCTCTCGCGCCTCAACCTGACCCTCTCCCTCGGCCTCGCGCGGGCATTCGGACTCAATGGAGACCCCTCAGACGAGGTGATGCTGTCGCTCAAGATCCTGTAACCTGCCGTTCATGGACCTGCTGTTCGCCGGTTTCCGGATCCTCATCGGGCTGTTGCCCGTCTTCGCCTTTCTGCTGGCGCTCATCCTTCTCGACAGCTTCAAGCTGGTGAAGCCCAGAACGGTGGCGGGCCTGATCGTGGCCGGTGGCGTGGCGGCGGTTGCGAGCCTGATCATCAATCGTCAGCTCGGGATCGCCTTCGCTCTCGATCTCGCCACACTCACCCGCTATGTCGCGCCGGTGATCGAGGAGATCCTCAAGAGCGCGGTGATCATCTACCTCGTGGCCCGTAACCGGGTGGCCTTTCTGGTCGATGCCGCGATCATCGGCTTCGCGGTCGGCGCCGGCTTCGCGGCCGTCGAAAACATCCACTACTTCGTCGCCCTCGCCGACGACAGCGTCGCCCTGTGGATCGTGCGCGGCTTTGGCACCGCGCTGATGCACGGCAGCGTCAGTGCCATCGTCGCCATCATCTCCACGCAACTGGCAGAGACGCGTGGCGGGCCGCGCCCTTGGATCTTCCTGCCGGGGCTCGCCCTCGCGATCGTCCTGCACTCTGCCTTCAACCACTTCTTCATCGCGCCGACCGTAACGACGGTGCTGATCCTCGTCATATTGCCGGCTTTCTTTGTCGTCGTTTTTCACTTCTCGGAACGACAGACCCGGGAGTGGCTGGGCACCGGGTTCGACACCGACGCCGAGCTCCTGGAGATGATCTCGGCGGGGCGGGCGACGAACAGCCGCATCGGCGCCTATCTCGAGGATCTGCGGCAGCGCTTTCCACCCCCGACCGTGGTCGACATGGTGTGTCTGCTCAGGCTTCGCTTGGAGCTATCGATCCGTGCCAAGGGCATCCTGATCGCTCGTCAGGCCGGCTTCGAGGTGCCGCCCGACGCCAACATGGAGGGGCGGTTTGCCGAGCTCCACTTTCTCGAGCGCAGCATCGGAAGGACCGGGCTGCTGGCGATGTCTCCCCTCTTTCACTTCTCCGACCGCGACCTGTGGCAGTACCACATGATCGGGAAAGGGTGAATTCGGATTTCGAATTTCGGATTTCGGATTTACCAACCCACGACCGTCTCGAAAAATTGGTGCCCTTTGTGGTGCGGGCGTCCCGCCCACACAGTGCGGTCGAGATCCGGCTTCGCCCTTTGGGCTACGCCGTGACAAGTCGGCCGCGCCACAACATCGCATCAGAATGATGGTGATGAGGTTGGCGGGCGGGACCGTTTTTGCGAAGCGATTTCGAAAACGTGTATCATCAGTCCACAATGACCACGCTCCACATCATCCCCGCCGAGGGCGAGCCCTTCGAGCACGCACTCGAAGGAGAGTCGCTGATAATCGGCCGCTCGTCGCGCAGCGATCTCGCGGTTGCCGACCGGTGCCTCTCCCGACAGCACGTGCGGATCTACAAATCCGACGACGGTTGGCTGGTCGAGGACATGGGCTCGCGCAACGGCACGCGCCTCAACGGAACGATGATCTCGGGGCCGACGCCGATCGCCGCCGGCGATGTGATCAACGCCTCGATGTCGCGGATCACATTCGGTGGCAGCGGAGGGGTCGAACCGCAGCGATCCTCCTTTGACCAAACTCGCACCATCTTCCGCGCCGCCTCCGAGATCATTTCCGAGTCCGAGCGCGAGTTCGCCCGGCCGCCGGACTCCGGGGCCGAAGAGCTGCGCCGCGCCACAGCCCAGCTCCGGGTTCTTTACGATGTCCACCACGCCCTCGATCAGTCGACCAACCTGGAAGAGCTTCTCGACAACGTCCTCGAGCGCATCTTCGTCCACCTGCGGCCGCAGCACGGCGCCATCTTCCTCAAGGATGGCGACCACCTGGTTTGCGCAACCAGCCGCTCGCAGAACTCCAGTACGGACGAGTTCCCCGAGTCGCAAAATCTCGCGAGCGAGGTCATCGGCAAGGGCCTGGCGGCCATGGTCCACGACATCTCGACCGACGATCGCTTCGCGGCCGCGGAGAGCCTCCTCGACGCCGGTGTGCGGACCCTGGTCGCAGCGCCGCTGCTCACCCCCGAAGGCGCCATCGGCATGATCGTCCTCAGCTCCACCCTCGCCAACCGCCAGTTCGGTGAGACCGACATGGAGCTGCTGGTGGTGGTCGCCTCGGCCACCGGTCTCCGCCTGCGCAACCTCGCCCTTGCCGAGGAGGCGGCCGAACGCAAACGATTCGAGCACGAGGTCGCGCTCGCCCGCCGCATCCAGGTGGCCCTGCTGCCCGCGGAGAGCCCACAGGTTGCGGGTCTCGAAATCCACGGCGGCAATATCCCCTCGCGGGGGGTTTCGGGCGACTACTACCAGGTCGTCGAACGACCCGATGTCAAAGAGGTCGCGGTGATCATCGCGGACGTGTCGGGCAAGGGCATCGGGGCATCGCTCCTCACCGGCTACGTCGACGCCCTGGTCAACGCCTATCTCGGCGAGAACCTCGAGCCGGCGGAGATCTTCAACCGCGTGTCTCCGCAGATGAATGCCAAGACACCCGTCGAGTCATTTGCGACTGCGTTCCTGGGAATCCTCTCGACAGACACTGGCGCTCTCAGATTTGCCAGCGCCGGCCACGATCCGACCATCCTGGTCCGAGGCGACGGCGAGGCCGAGCTCCTGATGCCCACAGGCATGCCACTCGGATTGATTCCGGAGGCCACGTACACCGCATCGGAGGCCGCGCTCGAGCCGGGCGACTCCCTTGTCATGTACACCGACGGCATCACCGAGGCGGCCAACCCCGAGCAGGAGGAGTTCGGTCGCGAACGCCTGATCGAGGCCTGCCGCGATCACCACGCCGAACCACCGAAAGATCTCGCTTCGTCAATCGAGGCGGTGGTTGACACATTCGTCGAAGGCGTTCCCTACCACGACGACCGGACGCTGGTCATCGTGCGCCGTTTGCGAGGCTGACATCATCGGTCGCATCCTCGGCAACTACCGCATCGTCGAGCAAATCGGCGCGGGTGGGATGGGTGTGGTGTATCGGGCGCATGACGAGAAGCTCGATCGGGATGTGGCAATCAAGGTGCTCCATGAGGCTGTCGCTCAGGATGCCGATCGTCTCGCCCGCTTCGAGCGCGAGGCGAAAGCGGTCGCCAAGTTGGATCATCCAAACATCCTCGCTATTCACAACTTTGGGACCGAAAGCGGCGTCACCTATGCCGTCACCGAGCTCCTGGATGGTCAGGACCTCAGACCGTCAATCCCAAAAGCCGGCATGCCCTGGCAGAAGGTGGTGGAAATCGGAGCGGCGATCGCAGATGGATTGGCCGCTGCGCACTCGAAGGGAATCGTTCACCGCGATCTGAAACCCGATAACGTTTTCATCACCTCGGACGGCCGGGTGAAGATCCTCGACTTCGGGCTCGCCCAGGTGAAGGCTCCGGTTGAGGAGGAGGCCGAGACCGCCACCATGACACCGGCAGGCACGGTGGCCGGAACTGTAATGGGTACGATAGGTTACATGTCACCGGAACAACTTCGAGGTGAACCGTCAGACGCCAGGTCCGACATCTTCGCCCTCG
>Ga0209013_10000502_pt1 | contig 35015 bp, 36 predicted proteins | sample Cruoilmetagenom2_FD_187291 | JGI IMG/M metagenome (GOLD analysis project Ga0209013, IMG submission 187291) | Oil polluted marine microbial communities from Coal Oil Point, Santa Barbara, California, USA - Sample 2 (SPAdes) (version 2) | ecosystem: Environmental > Aquatic > Marine > Oil seeps ...
TTACTTACTCATTATTTTAGAGAATGTCTTCTAGAAATTGGTTTTACACTAGGACCTGAACCCGATTTATCTGTAAGTTATTTCTGGTATCCCACTAATGATGGTAAAGAAGATGAATTCAATAAAAGGCTCATGCAAGAAATACATAATGATGGAGAAGTGTTTTTAAGCTCTACAGTTATAAATGGCAAATTTGTATTACGTCTTGCCATTTTATCATTTAGAACCAAATTGCATACTATAGACAAAGCTATTACTATGATTGATAAGTCGAGAAAAGTGGTAGAATGTAGTTTAACTTAATATGTTTTCAATAAAATAATTTCAATACTATTAAAAATAACTTACTTAGTTAACGTTATATGTCAACAATTAAAACAGTTGATATACTTAAATAAATTAACGTTTAAAAATCAAACAAATAAAAACTACTTTTTAGAATTTACTTTTATTATTATTACAATTACAAAAAACAAATTTTATTGCTTATTTAAAAACACTTATCGTATATTTGCGATAAGAAATGAAAAGAACACTAGAAGATTATAAATATCAAGAAGATACTAAAGTTTTAGCACGTTTTGCTAAAGCGCTTGGGCATCCAACACGTATTGCAATTTTAAAACATCTTGAAAATCAGTCTTGTTGTTTTACTGGCGATTTGGTTGAGGTTTTTCCTTTAGCACAATCTACAGTATCTCAACATTTAAAGGAATTAAAAAATGCAGGTTTAATTCAAGGGGAATTAAAACCTCCAAAAATAAAATATTGTATCAATCAAGAAAATTGGAACAAAGCAAAGCAGCTTTTTAAAGAGTTTTTTGAATGATATTTTTTAATAATCATATCGCTTATTTGCGATAAACAAAAAAAATAATGAAAACAGAAATTAAAGTTTTAGGAACAGGTTGTCCAAAATGTAAAACAATGTTAAGCATCGTTCAAGACGTTATAAAAGAAAACAATATTGATGCAACTATAGAAAAGGTAGAAGATATTATGGAGATTATGAAGTTTGATGTTATGACAACTCCAGCATTAGTAATAGATGATGTTATTACTATTAAAGGAAGAGTGCCTTCAAAAAAGGAAGTATTAGAATTGTTAAACACTAACAAAGTTAAACCAGAAGTGACTAATAACGAAAGCTGTTGTTCTCAAGATAAGTGTTGCTAATTTGAAAATATGTTTGATTGGATACAACATTTAGCAGATTGGTTGGTGTATGATATTTTAGCTATGGAAGCTAAAAGTCATTTAGCCGAAGCTTTAAATTTCTTTATCTACGACACATTAAAAATACTAATCCTTCTTTTTTTAGTGATTTTTTTAATGGGAATAGTAAACAGCTATTTCCCAATTGATAAAGTTAAAAATTATCTTTCAAGACATAAATTATTTGGTTTAGAATATCTTGTGGCGAGCTTGTTTGGTGTAGTTACTCCATTTTGCTCATGTTCTTCAGTGCCTTTGTTTATTGGGTTTGTAAGAGGAGGTATTCCTCTAGGTGTTACCTTTTCTTTTCTTATAACCTCGCCTTTGGTAAACGAGGTAGCAATTGGTTTGTTTGTAGGTTTGTTTGGGCTTAAAACAACGTTGATTTATATGTTTAGTGGAATATTATTAGGAACTATTTCAGGGTTTATTCTTCAAAAATTAAAATTAGAAAAATATTTAACACCTTGGGTAAAAAATGTATTAGCTAATGCCCAAAAAGAACAAGATAAATTTCAAGCAGAAAAACAAACCTTAATACAAAGGTTTCCTGTTATTTGGAATGAAGTTGTAAAGATTTTAAAAGGAGTCCTTCCTTATGTAGTTGTTGGGATTGCTATTGGTGGATTAATGCATGGTTATATACCTGAAGGTTTTTTTGAGCAATATATGAATAAGGACAATCTTTTTGCAGTACCAATTGCCACAATAGTAGCAGTGCCAATGTATTCTAATGCATCAGGAATACTCCCAATTGTGCAGGTACTAGTATCTAAAGGTATTCCTTTAGGTACAGCTATTGCGTTTATGATGGGAGTTGTTGGTCTTTCTTTACCAGAAGCAATGTTGCTAAAAAAAGTGATGACTTTAAAACTTATAGGAATCTTTTTTAGTGTAGTTACACTTTGTATAATTATTTCGGGCTACGTATTTAATTTAATATTATAAAACAAAAAAAATGAAACAGTTTAATTTTCTCACAATCCTACTATTTAGTTTAATGATATCATCTTGTAATGGTCAAGATAAAAGTAAAACTAACACAATAGATCAATCAATTTCAAAGATTGAAGTAATAGATTTTCATTCTACACATAGATGTATGACATGTAATGCTATTGAAGCAAGTACAAAATACACACTTGACACATATTTTAGCAATGAATTAAAAGAAGGTAAAATTACGTTTCAGGTTATAAATGTTGATAAGGTAGAAAATGAGAAAATAGCAAAAAAGTTTGAAGCTTCTGGTACAGCTTTATTCTTAAATGTTATTAATGAAGGTAAAGAAACACAATTTGATTTAACAGAATTTGCTTTCATGAAAGGGAATGAGCAAGAAGAATTTTCTAAAGAGCTAAAAATTAAACTAGAAAATGAACTAAAAAACCTATAATGGATTTTTTGCAATCTCTTTTAGAGCATACAAATCTACCTATATTATCCGCTTTTGTACTTGGCTTAATGACAGCTATTAGTCCATGTCCTTTAGCTACCAATATTACAGCAACAGCTTTTATTTCTAAAAACATTTCAAATAAAAAATTGGTTTTGCTTAGTGGTTTATTGTATTCTTTTGGAAGAGCATTTAGCTATACTGTAATAGGTTTAATTCTATATTTTGGTGCTAGTAAATTTTATATCGCACGTTTTTTTAATCAAAATGGAGAAAAATATTTAGGACCATTATTAATCATTATAGGTTTAATAATGCTTAATGTGATTAAATTAAATTTTTTGAGTAAATCAAATTTTTCAGAAAAACTATCCGAAAAATTTAATAATAAAGGGTTGCTAGGTTCTTTTTTAATAGGAGTAGTATTTGCTTTAGCGTTTTGCCCCTATAGTGCTGCACTGTATTTTGGGATATTAATTCCTATGACGATTTCGAGTGCAGATGGCTTATACTTGCCTATTATTTTTGCTTTTGGAACAGGGCTTCCAGTAATATTATTTACTTATTTATTGGCTTTTGCTGCTGGAAGCCTAGGCTATTTCTTTAATAAAATAACTAAAATTGAAAAAGCAATGCGAACCATTGCTGGAATTGTTTTTATAATTACTGGCTTGTATTATGTTTCTATTTTCGCAGGAATTATAGAATAATAGATATGTTTCTATCTATAACTTAATTACCTTAACTCAGCACCAAGCTATTTTTAAAAATATTTTCTAAAAAAATCCTAGAACCTGTAATAATCGTTAACTTCTACCACTAATTAAAAAAAAACAATTATTGAGTAGCGATTTTTACACAGCATCTATTTTACCCTATTCCGGAATAATTATAAAAATATGTAGGGCATATACTAATTCGCAAGAAGATTTTGAAGATTACTATCAAGAGGTGTCTTTGCAAATTTGGAGGAGTAGAGATAGTTTCCGTGGTGACTCAAAATGGTCAACATGGATATACAGGCTGTCTTTAAATATTTGTTTGACCTTAATTAAGAAAAAGAAAAGGAATCGTCAACATGCTACTTCAGATTATGCAATGCCGAATGAAATTATAGAAGATAATCAGGTGTTTTCAGACGAATCTCTTAATCTTCTATATGATGCTATCAGGAAATTATCCGAAATAGACAGAGCTGTTATTTTATTGTACTTGGAAGAAAAGCCAAACAAAGAAATCGCTGAAATAATTGGAACTACTCCAAATAACATTGGTGTACGCATTAATAGAATTAAAGAACGACTAAAAAAATTATTAGATGGAAAAGTCAATTGAATCAATTTGGAAAGAGGGGTTTTTAGAAAATGATGCTTTAGTTGCGCCAAAGCTAAATAACCTTTATACTCAAAAATCCATACATATTATCGATAAGTTTAAACGTATGTTTAAAATAAATTTAAATGCACTTGTAGCATTTTCGTTTTTTGTTTTAGTTGTTGCTTTTTTTGTAAAAATACCAGTTATGGGAGTAATGATGTTTATTTTATTAAACGTTATAGTTCTTGTTAATAAAAAGCTCTTTAAAGGGTTAAATAAAATTGATAAGAACGTAAGTAGTTATAAGTACCTTAAGTCTTTTGATAACTGGATGAAAGACCAAATTTTGATTAATATGAAAATGTCTAGATATATTTATCCTTATATCTTTCTTGCAATGATTTTCGGGTTTAGGTTTTCAAACGACTTTCAGGAAACTTTAAGTAGAATATTAGGAACTCATGAAATATATTATATCTATGGAATACCAGTATATTGGGTAATTACAATGTCGATTATTGTGGTATTGTTGGCAATTTTTGGAGGACGAATTTATAAATGGGATTTGAATTTGGTTTACGGAAGAATATTAAAAAAACTGGAAGAAACTATAGCAGATATGGAAGAGTTAAGAGCTTCAATTTAAATAAAAACAAATAGAGAATGTAATAATTTGAATATTTAGCCACTAACTAAATAAAATAGATACAATGACTATAATTAATACTATAAACTTTTTTGAAAGTTTATTAACTCAAACAAATAAAAAATCTGAAATTAAAGTCTATAAAGATTTTATAACAATACTATCTAATTTAAAAAATAGAGAGTTAACTGACACACAATTTCGATCAATAGAAGAAGAGCTTAAAACTTTGGACTTACAGTCAAATCCTGAAAACAGAAAAAGATACTTCAATAAAAAGCTTACTGCCTTTAAAAAATATTTGAAGGACGAACTTTCATTAATCTCCGAAGGCTATTATACTGCTATTGGAATGAGTTTAGGAATGAGCTTTGGCGTTGCTATTGGTGCGAGTTTTGCCGAATCTACAGGCATAGCACTAGGAATTTCTTTGGGTATGCTAATTGGAATGATAATAGGTAGAACTAAAGATACAGAAGCAGCAAAACAAGGTCGCGTTTTAAAAACAAAACTGAAGTAAATACAAATAAAAACCCTTTTCAATTTGAAAAGGGTTCTTGTTATCTCAATTCGGCTCCAAGCTGCTCTTCAAAATTAGCCTGTAGCTTGTTCATTATTTTATCAATCTGTTTGTCTGTAAGTGTTTTTCGTTCGTCTTGTAGCGTAAAGCTAACCGCATAACTCTTTTTCCCTTTGGGTAAATTCTTACCTTGATAAACATCAAACAAATTAATATCTTTAAGGAGTTGTTTTTCGGTTTGTTTTGCAATAGAATAAATAGATTCAAAAGAAACTTTATCATCTAATAACAGTGCAAAATCACGCTTTACGGCTGGATATTTTGGAATATCCACAAATTTTATAGTATTATGCTGTGCAACTTCTAAAACAGTATCCCAATTAAAATCAGCATAAAGTACATCTTGAGTAATGCCAAACGGTTTTAAAACACTTTTTTTAATTAAACCAAAATCGGCTAATTTATTTTTGCCAAAATTAAATTGAAGACCTTCACTAAATAAATCATTTTCAACCGTAGATTCTTTAAAACGTGTAATACCTAAGCGCTCTAAAGTTGATGTAAGAATTCCTTTTAAATAGAAGAAGTCACTTTTTTGAGAAGGAGTAGTCCAACGTTCAGTGTTTTTATCTCCAGTAACTAATAGGCTTAAGTGCTTGTGTTCTTCTCTATTTTCGGTATAATTATGGTACGTTTTACCGAACTCAAATATTTTAAGATTGTTCCGCTTTCGGTTTAAATTATGCTCAAGAGCTTCTAATCCAGAAAACAATAAAGACTGTCGCATAACCGATAAATCGTTACTTAAAGGATTTAGCATAATAACATTATGTTCTTCTTTAAGTTGTTTGCTTAAAGCTATATAATTTGGCGTAGTAAGAGAGTTTGCCATAATCTCATAAAATCCTTGAGAAACTAATTGGTTACCAATAACATTCTGCAATTTATAATCTTCAAATTTTGAAGAATTAGAAATAGAAGCATTCAACTTTTCGGTAGTATTTATGTTATTATAACCATATACACGTAAAATTTCTTCAATAATATCAGCTTCACGTTGTACGTCATTTCTATAAGCAGGAACTGTTAACCCTAAACCCGTTTCGGTAATATTGTTTACTTTTATTTCAAGAGATGTTAAAATACGTTTTATAATTTCACGAGGAATTTCTTCACCAATAAGGTTTTCAGCATTATCGAAACTTAATCGTACTTGAAAATCTTCAATTTTGTTTTGATAAATATCTATAATATCACTTGTAATTTCTCCACCAGCAATTTCTTGAATCATTAGTGCTGCTCTTTTTAAAGCATATTCAGTAATATTAGGATCTATACCGCGTTCAAATCTAAATGATGCATCAGTATTTAACCCGTGACGTTTGGCGCTCTTACGTATGCTTACAGGATTAAAGTAAGCACTTTCTAAGAAAATGCTTGTAGTGCTTTCTGAAACTCCTGAGGTAATACCTCCAAAAACACCTGCAATACACATAGGTTTATCACCATCGCATATCATAAGGTCTTCTTCATGTAATTCACGTTCTACTTCGTCGAGAGTTACAAATTTTGTTCCAGTTTTAAGTGTTTTAACTTCAATTTTGTTGCTTGAAATTTTTGCTGCATCAAATGCATGTAGAGGTTGCCCAAGTTCATGTAGCACATAATTAGTAGCATCAACAATATTATTTATAGGTGTTAAACCAATAGCTTTTAAGCGGTCTTGTAACCAAGTAGGAGAATCTTCTACTGTAAGTCCAGAAATAGTAAGACCACAATAGCGAGGTGCTAAATCTATATTTTTAACATCTACATCTATTTTTAAAGTTCTGTTATCTATATGGAATGCACTAAGTGATGGTGTTATTAGTTCTAAATTTATATCTTTTTGTAATAATCCAGCTTTAAGATCACGAGCTACACCTAAATGGCTCATCGCATCAGCTCTATTTGGAGTTAAACCAATTTCAAAAACCTGATCGTTTTCAATATTAAATATATTTGAAGCTAGAGTACCAACTTTTATTTTTTCATCCAAAACCATAATGCCATCATGAGATGTACCAAGACCTAATTCATCTTCAGCACAAATCATTCCATGGCTTTCTTCTCCACGAATTTTACCTTTCTTAATTGTCCAAGCATCACCATTTTCAGTATATAATGTAGTTCCAATTGTTGCTATAGGGACTTTTTGACCTTTAGCTACATTTGGCGCTCCACAAACAATTTGGAGATCTTGTTCACCACCAATATTTACTGTAGTAAGTTTAAGTTTATCTGCATTAGGATGTTTTTTACAAGTTATTACTTCGCCAATTACAACTCCTTCTAAGCCGCCTTTTACAGATTGATAAGGCTCTATGCCTTCAATTTCAAGTCCTAAATCTGTAAGTAAATCACCAGTTTGTTCTGGACTCCAATCTGTTTTAATAAATTGTTTTAACCAATTGTATGAAATCTTCATAAATGATAAGCTGAATTAAGTGCGTAAAGATAAAATATTGCGGTTAGTTTTCAAATGTTGATATGAAAATTGTAAATTTATATTCTTAAACCTTAAACATTTATAAAATGAAAACATTCACTAAATTATTATTAGTCTTGTTTGTATTTGGATTAATATCCTGTAGAGACACAAAAAAAGCCGAAGAAGAAGAAACAAAGGCAGCCGTAGAACAGATTGAAGCTGTAGAAACTCAGGTTGAAGAGCTTTCGACCGAAGTTGAGAATGATGCTAAAGAGTTAGAAGAAGCATTAAAAGAATTAGATAGTATTTAAAATAAAAATTATAAACAAATGAAAAATTTAAAATATGCATTAGTAACAATTGCTTTTTTAGCATTTGTAAGTAATCAATCTGTTTTTGCACAAGGGAATTCAAAAAACGGAAAACAAGAAAGGAAACAGATTAAAGATAAAAAGAAGAAAAAGGATAAGGAGTATAAAAAAGCCAAATCTGAAATGAAGGGAGAAAAAGGAAAGATGAAAGATGCATCTTCTGAAGAACGTAAAGAAATGAAAGGGAAAGCTAAGAAAATGAAAATGAATAATAAGAAAGAAGGGAAAAAGCTAAAAGAAAAAGGGAATGCTTATGGAAAAAATAAAGGCGATTTAAAAGGACGTGAGTTTGGGCAATTAAGAGCTGCTGAAGCAAAAGAAAAAATAAAACACCAAGAAGATGTAATGGTAAAAAACGAAGCTGTTGTTAAGAGAAGTCGAGAACGTATTAATGAAGCAAAACAGCGATTAGAAAAAGCAAAAGCAGAAAAAAAAATATCTAAAGAAGAAATTGCTGAAAGAGAAGCTAAAATCGAAAATGCAAAAAGCAAAGCAGACAAGCTCGATGAAACCCTAAAAAGAAATAAAGGAGAAATGAAAAAACAAAAAGAAAAACTTGATAAAGTTTATAAAGAAGAACAGCAATAAAGTTTCATTTCAATTCAATAAAAAAGGCGTTAATTATTTAACGTCTTTTTTATTTGTAAGTTTTTTGTTGTTATTTCGATAACTTATAATAAATAAAACTATGCAAAAATCACTTTTACTGGCGTTCATTGTTATTCTGGCTTCCTGTCATAAAGAAAAGCCAGTACAAAAATTAAAGCAAGGTACTTATAAAGGTATATTGAAAGTACAAGACAATGAAGATTTACCTTTTATTTTTGAAGTTGAAAATGAACATAGTTTAAAAATATTTAATGCAGACGAAGTGATTGTTGTTGATGAGATTAAATATAAAAAAGATTCAGTATTTATAAAACTCCCTTATTTTGAAACGTATATCGCTGCAAAGATTGAAGGAGATAATTTTCACGGACAATTAATTGAAGAAGACAGAAATAGAAGTGTAGCTTTTAAAACTGAATTTGGAGAGGTAAATAGATTCAATAGCCAAAACATTGATTTTAATACAGACGTTTCAGGTGTTTGGGAGTTTGAGTTTAATGATTACGGAAGAATTTATCCTGCTAAAGGTGAATTTAAACAAAACGAAAATATAGTTACAGGTACGTTTAGAACTCCTTCGGGCGATTATAGATTCCTTGAAGGTATAGTAGAAGGAGATATCATAAAAGTCTCTACGTTTGATGGTGCACATGCGTTTTTATTTAAAGCTCATGTTACCGATACCACAATGGTTGGAGATTTTTATTCTGGCAATCATTCTAAAGAAACTTTTACAGGCAAGCGCAATAAAAATTTTGAATTGCCAGATGAATATACACTAACATTTATAAAAGAAGGCTATAATACTTTTAACTTCTCTTTCCCAGATTTGGAAGGAAATATTGTCTCATTATCTGATAATCGTTTTAAAGATAAAGTGGTTTTGATTCAGCTCATGGGCTCGTATTGTCCAAATTGTTTGGATGAAACTAAATTTTATTCAAAATTTCATGAGGCCAATAAAGATAGAGGGTTAGAGATTGTTGCACTTGCTTTTGAAAACGCAAAAACTAAAGAAAAAGCTATAAGCGCTATTAATAGAATGAAAAACAAAGTAGGATTGAATTATCCTATTTTATTGGCACAAGTTGGCACAAACGATAAAGCCAAAGCAAGAGAAAAACTCCCTATGCTAAACCATGTATTGTCGTATCCAACAACAGTATTTATAGATAAAAAAGGTATGGTTAGAAAAATACATACTGGGTTTAATGGTCCAGCGACTGGACAAAAATATTTAGATTTCCAAGAAGAATTTAACAACTTTGTAAATACTTTGTTGAACGAATAAATTTTAGTTACGCTTATGGTTGGGCTATGCGCAGTATCCCGAAGGGTATTGTGTATAGGTGTTGTTGTGCACTGTATTTATTTTAGTTTTTTTCTCATTACATAATAATTATCATACTCTTTGTGCATCTTGAAATCGTTTCTTTGATATAATTCCATAGGTCCATTGAAATTACTCATGCTCAAATCACCTTTTTTAGGATACGCTTCAACATAATCATATTCTGTATTTGAATAATCCGCAATAATTTTTTCAATAATCATTTGAGTAATCCCTTTTCTTCTATAATCGAGATGTATTAAAAAACAAACAACTGAACAAACTTTATCATCAGGATTATCAATCAAATCATAGTCTCTCAATAATCTTTGATAATTTAATCTGTCGTTTGCATTACACCATCCGATTGGAGTATCATTTTCAAAAACCAAATAACCTTGTAGCTCATTCTCATTGATACGATTAATTATCAAAGAGCGGCTAGTATCACGTGTACATGTTTCCACATCTCCGAGGAAATGATAGTCATTACAGTAGCATTTAGACCAATCAGGGTTTTCTTTGTGAATCATATTATCAAAGAGAAACAAGTAATCGTCTTGTAAATCTTTAGTCAAAGCCCTTATTTCAATATCCATTCTGTTTTTCTGTATTATAGTGCACAACGAAATGATATAGTTAGTTTTAATGGATTATATCATATGATAAGCGAAGTTATATTTTTTATTTTTAAAAGGCAACCCATAAAAATCATTTTCAGTATTTTATTTTAAACATTAGTTTATTATTTATACCATCTTAAAGAATAGTTAATTAACAGAACTCTAACAGCATAAGAATTTTTAGTTATTAATTTTAAAACTGTATAACTAAAAAATCAAAAATTCTTATGAAACAACTAAACCATTTTGTATTTTTTGGAACATTGATAATGTCTTTGTTCCTTGTAACTATTGATGCTAATGCACAGCTGAATACACCAAGAGGAAGCCAAAACGCTTCTGTATCTCAAACTGTTGGAATCACAAAAATTTATATTAATTATTCTAGACCAAGTGTAAACGATCGTGAAATTTGGGGACAATTGGTGCCATATGGTATGAACAACCTTGGCTTTGGAACTGCAACCGAATCACCTTGGAGAGCAGGAGCAAACGAGAACACAATTATTAAGTTTACTGACGATGTTACTATCGAAGGACAAGCTTTAAAAGCCGGTAAATATGGATTGCATATGGTTGTTAAAGAAGATGGTGGTGCTACTGTAATTTTCTCAAAAGACTATTCTGCTTGGGGAAGTTTCTTTTATGATCCAGCAAATGATGCATTAAAGGTAGATGTACAAACCAATGAAGTTGCACATACGGAGCAATTAACTTACGATTTTATTAATGTAGATGCTACATCAGCAACTGCTGTGCTTAACTGGGAAAAGAAACAAATTCCTTTTAAGATTGAAGCTAATGTTACCAATACTGTTTTGGCCGGAATTAGAAATGATTTAAAAGGACAAAAAGGATTTAACAGACAAAATTGGGAACAAGCAGCGAATTTTGCATTAAACAATGACGGCGATTTAAATGAAGCTTTGGCATGGGTTGATGGAGCTATTGCTGGGCAATTTTTTAGTGTAAAGAATTTTAACAACCTTCAAATTAAAGCCAACATCCTTGCGAAACAAGGCAAAGAAGATGAGTCTGCTGCAATTATGGATGAAGCTTTGCCAATGGCAACAATTTTCCAGGTGCACCAATACGGAAGAGCACTTATTGGACAAGGAAAGAAAGATAAAGCATTAGAAGTTTATAAAATGAATGCTGAAAAAAATAAAGATACTTGGCCAGTTCATTATGGATTAGCAAGAGCATATTCAGCACTTGGAGATTATAGTACAGCACTTACTCATTTAAAAAAGGCTCTTGGGAATGCTCCAAATGATGCAAGTAAAGGTCGTGTCCAAGCTAATATAGATAAACTTGAAAAAGGAGAAGATATCAACTAAAATAACTAAATAAATTCAAAATGAAAAACATCAATTAAAACACGATCAGTTATTTTTAGCCCAACATTTGTTGGGCTTTTTTTTGTTTAATTTTGTGTCTAGTCCCAAACAAATTTCCATGAACCATCAGTTTGTCTTTTCCAAACGGTATGAAAAATGCCTTTGTCTTCAAGTGCATTACCTATTGAGTCGTTGTATTTATAAACATATTTTCCATAGGTGTAGCCTAAATCTCCTGAAGAAGAAACATCTACAAAGTCTGGACTCCATGATAAATTTTTTGAAATACTTTTTTCAAGATGCTTATCTATAGCTTCTTTGCCAATTATTAATTCTCTTCGTTTTAAAACAGCATCTTTTGCAGCATAATGTAAAAATGCATCATGAATACCTTTTTCTTTAGCCATATTAGCAAAATCTTGCTCAGTTTCACGGATTTCCTGTTTCCATTTTTCGATGGAGCCTGTTTTAGTTTCTGTTTTACAAGAACTAAACAACAGAAGAAAGAGAATTAAGCATTGTAGCAAGTTTTTCATAATTAATAAGATTGTTTTAATTAACTAATATAATTCCAAATGTTTTTGTATTTGCCTAATTGCTTATACGTATTTAAAAGCACTTTGTTTTCTGGATTTACAAGAGAAGGATCGTTCTGTAGAATTTTTTTTGCATAGGACCTTGCATGTTGTAAAATGTCATTATCCTTAATAATATCAGCTATTTTAAGATTTAAAACACCACTTTGTTGAGTTCCCATAATATCTCCAGGACCACGAAGTCTAAGATCAACTTCAGCAATTTCAAAACCATCGTTAGTCCTTACCATGGTTTCTAATCGTGTTTTACTATCGTTACTTAATTTATGGCTAGTCATTAAAACACAATAACTTTGTTCGGCACCTCTACCAACACGACCACGAAGTTGATGTAATTGCGATAAACCAAAGCGTTCGGCACTTTCTACAATCATGACTGTTGCATTAGGCACATCTACACCAACCTCAATAACTGTAGTAGCTACCATAATTTGTGTTTCGCCTTTAATAAAACGTTGCATTTCGTAATCTTTGTCTGCAGGTTTCATTTTTCCATGTACGATTGAGATTTGGTAATCTGGCATTGGGAAATCTCTAATTATACTTTCGTAGCCATCCATTAAATCTTTATAATCCATTTTCTCGCTTTCCTGAATTAATGGATACACAATATATATTTGTCTTCCTTTAGCAATTTCATCGCGTATAAATCTAAATACTTTAAGGCGATTATTATCGTAACGATGAACCGTTTTTATAGGACGTCTTCCAGGAGGTAATTCATCAATAATCGAGATGTCCAAATCACCATAAACCGACATTGCTAATGTTCTAGGAATTGGTGTTGCAGTCATTACTAAAATGTGTGGAGGAGAGGTGTTTTTTTTCCATAATTTACTGCGTTGTGCAACTCCAAATCTATGTTGTTCATCTATAATAGCAAGCCCTAAATTTTTAAATTTCACCTTATCTTCGAGTAGGGCATGAGTGCCAATTAGGATTTGTAATTCTCCATTTTCGAGTGATTCATGAATTTTTCGTCTTTCTAAAGTTTTACTTGAACCAGTTAATAGTTTAATGCTGATATTCAATCTACTACATAGTTGATATAATCCATTATAGTGTTGAACTGACAAAATAGCAGTCGGAGCCATTAAGCAGGCTTGAAAACCATTGTCAAGCGCTATTAACATTGACATTAGTGCCACTATGGTCTTTCCAGAACCTACATCACCTTGTAATAAACGATTCATTTGTGCATTACTCCCTAAATCGTTTCGAATTTCTTTTAGAACTCGTTTTTGTGCATTGGTTAACTCGAAAGGTAAATGGCTTTTAAAAAAGGTATTAAAATAGTCACCAACTTGTATAAAAGGGAAACCTTTAATTTTTGATTTATGGATTAAATTTTTGATAATAAGTTGTAGCTGAATATAAAATAATTCTTCAAATTTTAATCGATATTGCGCACTAGCTAGAAGCACTTGATTTTTTGGAAAATGAACATTGAAAAGTGCTTCAGATTTTGAAATTAATTTTAATTCAGAAATAAGATTATCGGTTAGAGTTTCAACAAATTTACCTTTCGTTTCTGTGAATAATTGTTGCATAATTTTACTAATTACACGATTGGAAATTCCTTTATTCGCTAATTTTTCGGTTGAAGGATAAACAGGTTGCATCGAAGAACGTAAATTCTTTTTATAATCTTCTTGCAATTCCATTTCAGGATGAGGCATATTAAACTTCCCATTATAACAGTTGGTTTTTCCAAAAATCACATAATCTTTATCAAATTTTAAACTTTCTCTTATCCATTTATGACCTCTAAACCAAACCAGTTCCATAATGCCTGTCTCATCTTGAAATCTTGCTACTAGCCGTTTTCCTCGTTTTTGGGCTACTTCTTGTACATCTTTGATTTGGCCAATAATCTGCACATCTGCATTATTACGCTGTAATTGGTTAATTTTATAAAACTGAGTTCGGTCTATATAACGATTGGGAAATAAATTAAGCAAATCTTGATAAGTATGAATTCCTAGCTCCTTACTTAGTAAATCGGCACGATTTGGACCAACACCTTTTAAGTAATCAATTGGAGTTTGAAGATTTGTATTCATTCAACTAAAATAATTCTTTTGCTAGTAATAGCAAGGTTAATTAATAATTTGGTTCTAACTTTGTTTGCATAAGTATATTATGAGAGCATTAGTGATTTCAGGAGGAGGCAGTAAAGGCGCATACGCAGGTGGTGTGGCACAATACCTTATTGAAAAGGAAGGCAGGAATTACGATATGTTTTTAGGGACATCTACAGGAAGCTTGCTTATTCCTCATTTGTCTTTAAATAAAATTGACAAAGTTTACAATCTATTTACTAATGTAACTCAACGTGATATTTTTAGTGTGAGTCCATTTGTGCAACGTAAAAAGGGAAACCGTGAGTATGTGTCTATAGACTTTGTAAATTCTTTATGGCAATTTATACGAAAGAAACGTACGTTTGGAGAAAGCAAACACTTGAAACGTAATATTAGAAGGAATTTTACTAAAGAAGAATTTGAGGAAATTCTGGCCACCAAAGAAGATGTAGTGGTCACTGTTTCAAATTTATCGAAAAATAGAGTGGAATATAAGTCAATTAATGATTGTACTTATGAAGAGTTTTGCGAATGGATATGGATATCCTGTAATTATATTCCTTTTATGTCTTTAGCTATTAAAGATGGTTGCGAATATGCTGATGGTGGCTTGGGTTGTGTGATTCCTATTCGAGAGGCCATACTACGTGGAGCAACAGAAATTGATGCCATTGTTTTGGAATCTGAAGGATTGCAACAACAAAAAGTATTAGGAAAGAATCCATTCTCATTAATGATTAGTTTGTTTGGACATTTATTGGATCAGGTTGAAAAACACGATATAACGATTGGAAAACTAGCAGCAAAAAATAAAAATGTTAACCTTAATTTATATTATACACCTACAAAGCTTACCGAAAACTCCCTGATATTTAATAAGTCACTTATGGAAAGCTGGTGGGAACAAGGATATAATAATGCAGCAAAAAAATCTAAAAAGTCAAATTCCAACGAGCTTCGAGTAATTTAAGTAATAAACCTTTCTTAATTTTTGATAAATAAAAAATGACTAAATGGTGGGAAAGTGGTTTTAATTTCGCAAAACACACTAATGAAAAAGTTAGTCAGTTGGAAATAGAATAAGTTTAAATATTTAACAATTACCACAAATCTCCAACTTCCTTTTTTATAAATGCCAATGCTACACTACTAGGTGATCGTTTCTCCATCATTTCTGTTAAAACAACTTCGCGAAGTTTATTTGCTGAGTTTGTTTTTTTAAGTAAACTTGCTTTTCTAATTAATTGAATTGTTGCATTTTTTGAAGCAGTGATAATACTCCAACATTCGTCGCTAACATAAATTTGTTGAGATAAATTATGCTCAAATTCTTGGTCAATACTTTGTATAAGTAAAGACTCATAATTTTCTTTTTTTGAGGATGTTGGACTTACTCTAACTAGTAATTTTGTTGGCGTAATGCGCTCTAAAAATAATGCCATACGCTCATAGGCTTGTAAACGAATTGGCAATGAATTTACTTGCATGTCTTTATGCAATAAAAATCGTCTTCGACCATCTTCATTTTTTGTATGTTCCTTAAAAAAATAGTACGCAATCAAACCAGTAATTAATGCAGGAACTGCATAAAGTAATAACTCAAATATTTTTTCAACTTCCATAATAAGTATGTTATAGTAACAAACTTAACTTCTTTTTTTTTACTGAACAAATAAACAGTTTATTGAATTGAGTTTTATGAGAAGATAGAATTTAGATTTTTTTGCACTTTATGACTATGAATAATCTCTACTAATTTTTTCCTCCAAGATAAATGCAATCTTTTAAATCTTGCATAGTTGTAAAAGGAACAATAGTTTTCTCATACTTGTAGGTTTTGTCTAATTCTTTAGAAAGATAATGATCATCAACATTTATATTGATATCACTCATTTTAAATTCGCAAGGATGTTCGTAACCTGCAGCATGAGTTATTTCTATAAACTCTTTTCTAAACGTTTTAAAATATTGTGCTAATCGTTCAGACTTTAAAGGAATATTTATGCCATTTTGTAGCCATTTGCTCTGCGTTGCAACACCACTTGGGCAACGGTTAGTATGGCATATTTGAGATTGTATGCATCCAATACTCAGCATGGCTTCTCGTGCTACATTAATACAATCTGCTCCCATTGCAAAGGCCATAGCAGCTTTAGCAGGGAAACCAAGTTTACCACTTCCAATAAACACAATGCGTTCACTTAACCCTTTGTCTTTAAATAATTTATATAAATCGCTAAATCCATATACCCAAGGTAAGGATACATGATCTGCAAAGCTTGGAGGAGCTGCTCCTGTACCACCTTCTCCACCATCAACAGTAATAAAATCCGGACCTTTTCCAGTAGCATTCATTATATCTGCTAATTCGGACCATTCATTTAGTTTTCCAATAGCAGCTTTTATACCAACAGGTAAGCCAGTTTTATTTGCAACAGCTTCAATAAAATCAACCATTTGAGAGACATTTGAGAAAGCTTTGTGGTTAGGGGGAGATATTACATCTTTTCCTATTTCTACACCTCTAATTTTTGCAATTTCTTCGGTGATTTTTTCTCCTGGTAATACACCACCTTTTCCTGGCTTTGCGCCTTGAGAAAGTTTTATTTCTATAGCTCTTATAAAAGGATTGTTATCAACTAATTGTAATAATTTCTCCATAGAAAAATTACCATTTTTGTCTCTAACGCCAAAATATCCAGTTCCTATTTGAAATATAACATCTCCACCATTACTGTGATAAGGCGATAAACCACCTTCACCTGTATTGTGATATGAGCCAGCTATTTCTACGCCTTTGTTTAAGGATTCAATAGCTTTAGCAGAAAGGGAACCAAAACTCATAGCAGACACATTAATTATTGATGCAGGACGATATGGTTTTTTCCGTTTGTTATATTGCCCTATTACCTTGGCACACGGCAAAAAGCATTTATCAATAGCATTAGGATGATTTTCTGCAATCTTAAAAGGCATCATTGCATTATTGATGAAAATATGTTGATGTGCGTAGATGTCTCTATCTGTACCAAAACCTTCATAGTTGTTTTCGTGTTTAGCAGATGCGTAGACCCATCCACGTTCAATACGATTGAAAGGTAATTCTTCTCTGTTATTGGCAACAAGATATTGTCTTAATTCTGGACCAATCTTTTCAAGCATATAGCGAAAATGCCCAATAATTGGGAAGTTATGACTAATAGAATGTCGTTTTTGAAATACATCTAAAATTGCTATAATTACTAAAACAATAAGTATCCATATCCACCAAGATATTCCTTCTGCAAAAGCTAAAATAGTATTCATATTAGCACAACTTATTTATAAGATTAGTATAATAATATAATTATATGTCTTATTTACTTAGAATTACTTTCATTGTAAAATATTGCTATTTACTATTTAAATAATCTAATGACATTTGAATAAATGTTTTTACACCTAATATCATACCACCTTCATCAATAAAAAAGTCTGGAGTATGATGAGGAAAAGCTTCTTTGGATCCAGGAGTCATGCCACCTAAAAAGAAGTAAAATCCAGGCACTTCCTTTTGAAAGAATGAAAAGTCTTCAGCTCCAGTAATGGCTTTAATAATAGCAACATTTTCTTTTCCTGCTGCCTTTTCTAGTGATGGCGCCATTTGTGCAGTAAGATTAAGATCATTATATGTAATTGGGTAAGAAGTACCATACTCTAATGTAGCTTCAGCTCTATAAACCTTAGCAATTGCAGGTATCATTTCTCCCATACGTTTTTTAATTTGTGCTTGCATATCATAATCTAATGTGCGGAGAGTGCCAATAATTTGGGCACTTTCAGGAATAATATTACTTCTTACACCACTTGCAATTTTACCAATAGATAATACAACACCTTCCTTTGTGAGATCCATTTCTCTGCTCACTAAAGTTTGTAGTCCATCAATAATTTTAACACTTGCCATAATAGGATCAATTCCTGCCCAAGGTCTTGAACCATGAGTTTGTTTTCCAGTTACATTTATTTCAAAGCTGTTTACTGCAGCCATAATTCCACCTGATTTATATGCAATAGTATTTATTGGTTGTCCAGAACCAATATGAAGCCCAAAAATAGCATCAACATCTGGACTCTTTAATACGCCTTCTTTAACCATAAGTTCAGCTCCACCTTCTTCTCCTGGAGGTGCTCCCTCTTCTGCTGGTTGAAAAATAAATTTTATCGCACCATTTATTTTGTCTTTGTTTTTTGATAAAATCTCTGCAACTCCCATTAATATTGCTATATGTGTGTCATGTCCACAGGCATGCATTACGGGAACTTCTTCACCTCTAAAGGTTCCTTTAGCAGTTGATTTGAATGGCAGATCGGCTCTCTCAGGAACTGGTAAAGCATCAATGTCTGCACGAAGCGCCAAAACTTTTCCTGGGTGATCTCCTTTTAATAACCCAACAACTCCTGTGTGAGCAATTCCTGTTTGAACTTCTAATCCAAGAGATTTTAAGTGAGTAGCAATTTTTTCAGATGTTTTAAATTCACGATTTGATAATTCAGGGTTTTCATGAAAATGCCTACGCCATTCTATGACTTTAGATTCGATATTGGCGATTTCAGTCTCAAGACCATGTTGAGAAAATCCGATATAGCTTGTTAAAATTGCAATAGTTAGGATTAGTTTTTTCATGTTTGTTGTTTTAGAATTTTATAAATGTATAACCGTTATTTTGATATTGTAATAATGCAGTCATTGCAGAAAGTGCAAACTTTACACTTGGATTTATGTTTTGGCGTGTAACTTCTCTATACTTAGCAGTTTGTCCGCATATAATGATATCTACACCTGCAGCATTTAATTCATTAATTAGCTTAAAATTTGGATTAACAACACCGTATTTTTCTTTATAAGCTTCGTTGTTAAGTACATCTTGCCAAGCACTACCATGTATAGTTATTGCAGCTTTTAATTGTTTTGGTTTCATACCTTCGTGTGTATGCATATTTAAGAAGCGAGCAGCTGTAACAATATATTTATTGACTTCGTTTCTGTTTTCTGAGCTTTTAGAAACATCAAAAATAACTTTAAATGTCGCTGTAGTATCTGTTTTAATATCTGGGTTTTCGACAGTAAAGAATTCTCCATATCCTTTAATGATTTCTCCATTGACTCTAGTATTTTGCGAAATTGTATGAAAGTTTATACTAAAACTGATAAGAATTAATAAAAGTAATTTGTGCATAAAGAAATAAATTTTTGCCTTAAAGATATTTAAATTAAATTATTAAGCAAGAGCAATCAGAATTGTTTATAATTATTCGCATTTACTTTATAAATAACGTATAACATTACCTAAATTCACGCTTTAAAATTGGAATAGAATTGGAGAAATATTTAAGTCAGTTAAACGAAGCACAACTAGCACCAACTTTGCAAAAGGATGGTCCAATGATTGTTATAGCAGGAGCAGGTTCTGGTAAAACGCGGGTGCTTACTTATCGCATTGCTTATTTGATGAGTCAAGGTGTAGATTCGTTTAATATCTTGGCTTTAACGTTTACCAATAAAGCTGCTAAGGAGATGAAAGGTCGAATTGCTTCAATTGTTGGTGATGGAGAGGCTAAGAATCTTTGGATGGGTACATTTCATTCTGTATTTGCTCGAATATTACGTTTTGAAGCTGATAAACTTGGCTATCCAAGTAATTTTACTATTTATGACACTCAAGACTCTCAACGCTTAATTGCTTCTATTATTAAAGAAATGAAGCTGGACAAAGATATCTATAAATACAAACAGATATATTCTAGAATTTCTTCATACAAGAATAGTTTGATTACTGTAAGAGCATATTTTCAAAATCCTGAACTTATTGAAGCTGATACAATGGCTAGAAGACCAAAACTCGGTGATATTTATGCAGCATATGTAGATCGTTGTTTTAAAGCTGGAGCTATGGATTTTGATGATTTGTTATTAAAAACTAATGAGTTACTAACGAGATTTCCAGATGTATTAGCCAAATATCAAGATAAGTTTAGATATATTTTAGTCGATGAGTATCAAGATACAAATCATTCGCAATATTTAATTGTGAGAGCTTTATCCGATCGTTTTCAAAATATATGTGTTGTAGGTGACGATGCACAAAGTATCTATGCTTTTAGAGGTGCAAATATTAATAATATTCTCAATTTTCAGCGAGATTATGATGATGTGAAAGTATTTCGATTAGAACAAAACTATCGTTCAACTAAAAACATTGTAAATGCAGCAAACTCTATTATCGATAAAAATGAAACCAAACTCGATAAAGTGGTTTGGACTGCTAATGAAGAAGGTAAAAAAATAAAGGTTAATCGCTCTTTAACCGATGGAGACGAAGGACGCTATGTAGCCAGTACAATTTTTGAAAGCAAAATGCAAAATCAGCTTCCAAATAGTGACTTTGCAGTATTATATAGAACTAATGCACAATCTCGTGCAATTGAAGATGCCTTGAGAAAACGTGATATTCCATATAGAATTTATGGTGGTTTGTCCTTTTATCAACGTAAAGAAATAAAAGATGTGTTATCTTATTTGCGATTGGTAATAAATCCAGCAGACGAAGAAGCTTTAAAACGTATTATTAATTTTCCAGCTAGAGGTATTGGGCAAACTACAATCGATAAATTAATAGTTGCTGCAAATGGTTATGGACGTACTATTTTTGAACTTTTGCAGAATATTGATAAGATTGAAATAAGTTTAAATGCTGGAACAAAAACCAAACTTCAAAATTTTGTGACCATGCTTGAGAGTTTTCAAGTGATGAACCAAACAGCTAATGCTTTTGATTTAGCAGAACATGTTACTAAAGTAAGTGGCTTAATCCAAGAGTTTGGCAAAGATGGCACTCCAGAAGGTATCACCAGAATGGAGAATATTGAAGAGCTTTTAAATGGGATAAAAGATTTTGTAGAAGAACAAAAGGAATTAGTTGATAGTACAGGTTCTCTAGCCGAATTTTTAGAAGATGTAGCACTTGCAACCGATTTAGATGCTGACAAAGGCGATGCAAATCATGTGGCTTTAATGACAATTCATTTAGCAAAAGGATTGGAGTTTGCTAACGTATTTATTGTTGGTCTTGAAGAAGATTTGTTTCCAAGTGCAATGAGTATGAATACACGTAGTGAGTTAGAAGAGGAGAGACGTTTATTTTATGTCGCATTAACAAGAGCTGAAAAGCAGGCCTATTTAACTTATGCATTATCTCGTTATCGTTGGGGAAAATTAATTGATGCAGAGCCAAGTCGTTTTATAGAAGAAATAGATGACAAGTATTTAGAGATTATTACTCCAATTGAAGAACGACGTTTTAACCCAATGCTTGATGCAGATATTTTTGGAGATGTAGAGCCTAATAAAATCAGGTTTAAAAAGCCTATACAATCAAAATTTCAAAAAAAACCATCAAAAACTACACCAGAAAAGTTTAAGATTAGTACTCCAAAGAATTTAAAAAAAGTAGCTAATACTAATGGTAACACCAATTTGTTTGATAGTAAATTAGTTGCTGGAAATTTCGTGAAACACTTGCGTTTTGGAAAAGGAGAAGTCTTAAATATTGAAGGTGTTGGAGCAGATGCTAAAGCAGAAATTAATTTTGAGAATGGTGGTAAAAAGAAACTCCTTCTTCGTTTTGCTAAGTTGGAAGTTATTGGTTAGATAGTTTTATTTAACCATGCATACAGAGTTTACATTGCCATTATAATCATGTTCTTTCACCGAATTTCCTGGATCTAATACCCAATTACCATCGACAATAAATTTATAATGATGTTTTCCGCCAGAAAGTAAAACTTTGTATTCCCAGCCATTATCTGTTCTAGTCATTTTATAATCATTTTCGGACCAATCATTAAACGAACCTGCCAAGACTACTTTATTTGCGTTTAAATAATCGCTTAAAACAAAGGTTACAGGAACTTTAATGTTTATAACAGAATTGAATCCGTCATACTCATTCTCTTTTTTATTTGGATTATTTATATCTTCAATCCAATTACCGTCAACTATAAACTTATACTGGTATTCATCTGGATTTAGTTGAAGTGTTAATTCCCAACCGCCTTCTGTTTTATTCATTTTAAAAAACTCTTCACTCCATTTATTAAATGTACCACTTAGTATTATTTTTTTAGCATCTTGATAGCCGTCTAATTTAAAACATGCATTTCCATTTTCGCTTGGATAGGCTGTAAACATTTTTAAGTTATAGACAAATAAATCCTCACCATCTTCAGTTCTAGCAGGAATGATGTTGCTTATTTTTTCTGTAGGTTCTGCCCAAAAAGAATTATTAATAATAAACTTAAATTCCCATAAAAATTCATCAGTAAAGTCATTTATATTTTTTATGAGTTCGTATCTATATTCATCAATTTTATTCATTTTCCATTTATCTCGAGTCCAATTATTAAATTGACCCGAAACAATAACATTCTCTATATCTAAATCTTCAAAATCTACCATTTCATGATTACCACCATCTGAAGAAATTTTTGTATAATCTCTAATATCAAAAGAAAAAACAACTACATCACCTTCAATGCTATAACCCTTTATCGTATCGTTTTGTGAATAAGAATTAAGCGTTATAAAAACGAAAAGTAAATAGATACTATTTAATATTATTTTTTTCACTGTCTAAATATAGGGTAATTAATAAAATATATTTTTTCTTTTTTATAATTTATGATAGCTCTTTTTTGTTTAAAAAAATCATAACCTAAAATGCCATCTAGTTTAGTGCCATAAGCTGTGTTCATCTTATTTAAATTTGTCAAAACCGTATTCATTGGGCCAAAATACACAGTCTCACTTAATTTTACACGATGCAATTTCCCTGCCAAAACTTCAATTTTATTATTACTTGCTCCAATTAGTACAATACGCTTGTTAGGGAAAAAATTCTTGAGTACACTTTTATGTATCCTTTTATTAATTTGATTGAACTCTGCTCCACTATCTAAACCAAATTTAACTTTTTGATTTCCAATAGTGCTATTTAAAATAATGGTATGCTTTTTTAAAGTAAAATCTACGCTATCTACAATTTTTTCTAGATATACATCTTTATCTAATTTGTTTCCAAACCTGTCAATTTTAGTTAGGGTTATTTGATTTAAATAAAGATCTATAAAAATTTCATAATCTTTTAAAATATTGAAGCCTATTATTCCTAACAACTTCATTTTTTTGTTTCTTTCTATATGAGAAAGGTCTATTACATCTGAAGTTTTATTCTTTAAATTAAAATTTTGAATTATAAATTCTTTAATATTTTTTTCAAGAGCATCATCAATAACATCTATTGCGCCAGAGGTTTGTTTTACTTTTTTTGTATGTCTATATTTAAAAGGGAAATGAACTTTATTTAATATCAAGGTTTCAGAGCCAGTATCAATAATAAAATTACCTTTTTTATTTAGCAGCTCAGCTTCAATAACAATTAGATGGTCAATAAGTTTAAATGGAATTCTTGTAGTATTCTCATTTAAGATTTCTGCTTTAGGAAAACTTATAGAACTACTATAATTTGCAAACACATTTGCAAGACATAAAAAATATAATAATATGCTTAAATAAAGCTTCTGCATATTATTAAGACTATATATTTAATTATTCGTTACAGGCTCAATTATAAATTATTGTTAATAAATGCTTTTAATTTTACCCAAGTGTCTAATGCATTAACCCCTTCCCAGCCATGCCCTTCGTTTTCATATAATGTAAATTCATGAATTACACCTAGTTCATCAAGTTTATCTCTCATGTCTATGCCTTGTGTTATTGGCACTAAGGGGTCTTGTCCTCCATAAAATAAAATTGTTGCAGGTGAAGATGAAGTTACGCGATGATATGGGCTTACTTCTTCTAAAAATTCTATTGCAGCGTTTATTCCATATAAATTAATGATTTCTTGTATGTCGGGATTTGTATTATTTAAATAAGCAGAATCTGTGAAATTCGTAGGACCTACAATACTACAAACCATATTTACACTATTATTTGTATCAAGAGCATAACTCCATAGCATTGATAAATGTGCTCCTGCACTTGTACCAATAAATCCAAATTTGTTATCGATTACATATTCATTTTGGTTAGTTTTTAAATATTCAATAACAGATGAAATATCATTTGTTTGCATAGGGTAAGGATTATTATTTTCATCTGCTAACCTGTAATTCATATTAACTACTGCAATGTTCTCAAACTCTTGAAAAATTAAATCTACAAAACCATTCATTTCATTTTTATCTCCAGCAGACCAACCTCCTCCATGAACAATAACAATAACTTTAGTATTTAAATTCCTATTGGCAGGAAGATAAATATCAAATTTTTGATTAGTATCAGTTCCATAAGCAACATTTAGTATTTCAAGATACTCTAGAGGTTGTTCTGTTATAACTTCTGAATCATTATTTGAACATGATAAAACAAAAAATAAGATTAGAACATTAAAGATTATTGGTTTTAGATTTGGCATAAAAAATTAATTAGTTTCTTTGTATAACGTTTTGGCAAGATAACTATTATGGCAGAATTTGTAAAAATATATGAAGAAAACCCTAATCCGAAAGAGATAAAGAAGGTTGTTGGTATTCTTAAAAAGGGAGGTTTAATTATTTACCCTACAGATACTGTTTATGGTTTGGGCTGCGATATAACAAATACAAAGGCTTTAGAAAAAATTGCAAGAATTAAAGGAGTAAAATTAGATAAAGCTAATTTTTCGTTTGTATGTCATGATTTAAGTAATTTAAGCGATTATGTAAAGCAGATTGATACATCTACTTTTAAAATTTTAAAGCGTGCACTTCCTGGGCCATATACTTTTGTTTTGGCTGGATCTAAATCGTTACCAAAAGCTTTTAAAAAGAAGAAGACTGTTGGTATTCGAGTGCCAAATAATACTATTGCTTTAGATATTGTTAGAGAATTAGGAAACCCAATTGTTTCAACTTCTATTTATGATGAAGATGAAATTATAGAATATACTACAGATCCAGAATTGATTCTTGAAAAATGGAATAATCTCGTAGATTTAGTAATTGACGGTGGATATGGCGATAATGAAGCCTCTACAATAATTGATTTTTCGGAAGGAGAGCCTTTTGTAGTTAGAGAAGGTAAAGGTAGTTTAGATATTTTATAATCTTAAATAAGCTCACAAAAAAAGCCCAATATTTCTATTGGGCTTAACATAACAGGTTGTAAAATTAATTACCAGTAGATAGATTCTTCATTTCTTTTTCGATCATATCATAAAACTGATCTATTTTTGGCATAACTACTATGCGAGTTCTACGATTTTTTGCTCTATTTTCGGCTGTTTCATTATCAACAAGAGGCACATAACTACTTCTACCAGCAGCAATAAGACGTTGTGGATTAACGCCTAATTCTTGTAAGACTCTAATTATGGAAGTTGAACGCTTAACACTTAAATCCCAGTTATCTAAAAGCACACCACTTTGGTAAGACTTGCTATCTGTATGACCTTCAACCATACATTCAAAATCTGGTTTACCATTTACCACAGTTGCAACTTTAGCTAAAATTTCTTTAGCTCTTGAAGTTACATTATAGCTGGCGCTTTTAAATAATAATTTATCAGCAATAGAAATAAATACAACACCTTTTTCTACATTGATTTCAATATCTGGATCGTTAATACCTATTTCGCGTTTAAAACTAGTAACAATTGCAAGAGTTACACTATCTTTTCTAGTTATAGCATCTTGTAATCGAGATATTTTAAGATCTTTCTCTTTTAAACTTTCAAGAGATTTTTCAAGATTTTCTGCACCTTTAGTAGTTAGAGTTGTTAATTGTCCTTGAGTATTAATCAAATCTTGATTTGTTTTACGCATATCTGCAAGTTGCTCTTCTAAAGCTCTTGCTCGTGCAGAAGCAGATGCAGCATCCGATAAACAAGCATTTAGTTTTACAGTTGCTGTATTAAGTAAATCTTGAGTTTCTTTTTGTTTAGCTTCTAATGCAGCAAATTCTTTTTTGGACACACAAGAACTTAATAGGAGCATTGTAGTAAGGCTAAATAACAGTATTCTCTTCATAATTTGTAAAATTAATTTTTAATTGAAATAATCACATAAAAGTATATAAAAAAGACTAGTCTAAATTAGTATTAACAAAATTTTTACTAACTATTTTATAAACGATTAAATAGCTTTTTATTAAGTACGAAATAAGACCAAACTATGGATGTTGTCTTATAGTATTTATTTTGTTGTTTAAGTAATTTTCTTTGTTTTAAGAGTTTGGGCAAATACTTGTAAAAACTGAAATGTGCCTTTATAATTGAAAGAATATGAATAAACTTTCCTGTGAATAAAAAATTTAATCCAGCGATACCATCCAGTATCAGACGTGCAAATAGTATTAAATATAGCCTACCCTTTGGAAGATTTTTAGTGAGCACAAATAATGAATTTCTAAAGTTGAGGAAAGTTTTTTTAGGATTAGAGTTGCTAAGAGTTGCTCCTCCAACATGAAATATTGTGGATGCTCCAATATATTTTATATTGTAATTTATATTTTTGGTTCTCCAGCATAAATCTATTTCTTCCATATGTGCAAAAAAGCTTTCATCAAAACCGTTTAGTTCTTCAAAAACATTTTTCCTAATAAATAAACAAGCACCAGAGGCCCAAAATATTTCTGTTACATCATTGTATTGACCTTCATCTTTTTCTAGAGTATTAAAAACGCGTCCTCTACAATATGGATAACCATATTTATCTATAAATCCTCCAGCTGCCCCAGCATATTCAAAATAGTCTTTGCGTTTGTAATCTAAGATTTTGGGTTGAATAATTGCTGTGTTTGATTCTTTTTGAAAAGTATCTAAAACAGGAGTGAGCCAATTTTGTGTAACTTCTACATCATTATTTAGTAAACAGAAAATTTCTGCATCAATATATTGTAAAGCATCGTTATAACCCTTTGCAAATCCACCATTTTCTGAATTTTGAATAATTTTGACTGTAGGAAAATGGGTTTTGATATAATCAACTGATTCATCAGTCGAAGCATTATCTGCAACATATATTACCGCTTCTTTAGAATGCGAAATAACTGAAGGTAAAAATTGTTCTAACAATTTTTCCCCATTCCAATTAAGTATGATGATCGCTAATTTCATTTGTTGTAATGCGGAATATCTTTTAAAAACTCATAGCGTTTTTTCTCATAATCCATTTTACAATAATAATGATTTATTCCGTTAGTTACCATTAAATAATCAGCATTAAGCGTCAAATTATAGCGTGCAATTTGATCGAAAGTATTTTGATTTACTGTAATTTTTGGCGATTTACATTCTACAATTAAGTGTATGCTTCCATCAGTGTTATATATAATTATATCGTAACGTTTTTTAAGGTTATTAATTTTTAATTCCTTTTCAACATTAATTAAAGATTTCGGATATTTTTTATTTTGAATTAAATATTGTACACAATGTTGACGCACCCATTCTTCAGGTTGGAGTAGGATAAATTTTTTACGGATTTCATCGAAAATAGAAATTTTATTTTCGCTATTTTTGAATCGAAACGAATATGTAGGAAAATTTAATTTTTGCACTACACAAATTTGGTGATTTTTTTTCAATGGACGAAGTTAAACAACTTGTAACTGATATTAAAAGCGGAACTATTAAACCCATTTATTTTTTAATGGGAGAGGAACCTTATTATATTGATAAGATATCCGATTTTATTGAACAAAATGTTCTTTTGGAAGAAGAAAAAGGATTTAACCAGATGGTACTTTATGGTCGCGATGTTACTATTGATGATATTGTAGGCAATGCAAAACGTTATCCTATGATGGCAGAGCGACAAGTACTCATTATAAAAGAAGCACAAGATTTATCGCGCACTATTGAGAAGTTGGTAGATTATGCATTAAATCCACAACCAACAACTTTATTAGTAGTTAATTATAAATATAAAAAGATTGATAAGCGTAAAGCATTATATAAAGCAATTAAAAAAATTGGTGTTGTTTACGAAAGTAAAAAACTTTACGAAAATCAAGTTGGCGAATGGATTCGTCGCGTATTATCTCCAAAAGATTATTCTATAACGCCTAAAGCTGCACAAATGTTAGTGGAGTTTTTAGGAACCGATTTGAGTAAAATAAGTAATGAGTTAGAAAAATTGCAAATTATTTTACCAAAAGGAAGTCAGATTACACCAGAGCTTATTGAAGAAAATATTGGTATAAGTAAGGATTTTAACAATTTTGAATTACGTAAGGCAGTAGGAAATAAAAATGTGGTTAAAGCACACCAAATTGCAAATTATTTTGCCGAAAACACTAAAGATAACCCTATGGTTGTTACTGTAGCGTTATTGTTTAATTTCTTTTCACAATTGTTGCATTATCATGGTTTAAACGATAAATCGTCTCGAAGTGTTGCTGCTGCATTAAAAATTAACCCTTATTTTGTAAACGAATATATTACAGCTGCACGAAATTATCCAATGAAAAAAGTAAGCAAAGTTATTTCTACCTTGCGAGAGTTTGATGTAAAAAGTAAAGGCGTAGGAGCAAATGCATTACCACAAGGAGATTTATTGAAGGAGATGTTGGTAAGGATAATGAGTTGATTTTTGTTTACAACTTTATTTTATTAGGTAACTTAAACTATTAATTTTTAGACTTTTGATATAATCAATTAAAACTGAACATATCAAAGCATTAGAGCCAATTTGAACCAAATATTATGAAAACGAATTTCTTAATTTTAACAATACCACTACTAATCTTAACGATAATGACAGGATGTAAATCTGAAAAGTCGGAATACGACAAAATGGTTGAATTTGGACAAAAATATACAGATGCTTGGAATAGTATACAACCAGAGAAAATGGCATCATTTTATGCCGAAGACGGAATACTAACTGTAAATAATGGAAAGCCAGCAGTTGGAAGAAAACAGTTAGCAGAAACTTCTCAATCCTATATGGAAGCATTCCCTGATATTGAATTAACTATGGACAGTTTAACAGTCGAGAGCGGAAATTACAGATATTATTGGACCTTTAAAGGAACGAATACTGGCCCTGGCGGAACTGGAAATAAAGTTGATTTTAGCGGATTTGAAGAATGGACAATGAATGACCAAGGACTTGTGCAAAAATCAATCGGAACTTATGATGCAGAGGAATATCAAAGACAACTAGAAGGAAAATAAAAAACTGGCTCTAACACCGTGTATAATTAATTGCTTTGGCAATTGCCTACTTGGAAAATTCCTTCGGAATTTTCTCTGGTACGTTTTTGTTTGCTAAATTAGTTGCTTAAACACTCAACTAACCATACACAAACACGATAAGCGTCACCAAAGTAATTAACTCAAAACACCAATCTAAATCCAAATACTTGTAGATTACTTTGCATAAAATCTAAATCAGGAGATCTTTTAAAACCAAGTTTCTTATACATCTCCCATGCTGTTTGCATCGATTTTGTTGTATGTATAATTACTTGTGCATGCTTATTCTTTTTTGCTTTTTGGATACAAGTATGAGTGAGAAGTTTACCAATACCTTGTCCTCTTGTTTGTGGAGCAACAGCTAATAATCTAAATCCTGAAGCATTTTGTTCTTTAGTGGCAGTACCTCCCGAACCATAATATGTCATATCACTAAAATAAACAACAGCTCCACCAATTTTTCCTTTAGGAGAAACAGCTACTAAAAGCTCGGTATTTGGTTTTTTTGTAAGCTCACCAATATTTGCAAGAACTTTGTAATAGTCTGGATGATCGGTTGCTGAAGGAAACCCTTCAAGTTGAGAATACACTTGAACCATTAATTTTCCAATTTCCTCAAACTCACTTGTATTGGCATTTCTAACATTATATTTTTGTCTATTCATAATTTAATTAATCCTCTAGATTTTCTAATATTAAATTATAATCATACTGCAAGTCTTCATGTAAAGTTCCTACAGCTTTTTTAATCAATTCTAGCTGTCGTTTGTAGGTGTTTAGTAATCGCGGGCTTTTTTTAATAGAAGGCGAGAAATCTTTTAGTTTTATACAAAAATATAAGAGTAGCTCAACTTCGGTTTCTTTTTGTTGTGAATAACGAATATACTTTTTAGTATTCGTTAATATTTTGCGTACACTTTTCCTGATATAGAAATAGCTTTTGGTGTTTATTATATCAAATTGGATATCAATATAATGTTTTACACCTTCTATGTATGCAGCTTCATTAGAAGACTCAAATAACAAATAGGTGAGGAGTTCTTTGTTTTCCTTTTTAAACCGTGATAAGCGTAAACAGAGTTCTTTTACTTCGTTATGAGTAAGATGGTTTAATTCTTGTTTTATCTCTCGTACTGTAACAGCTTTCATTTCTACTATTATCTTTTATCGATAGAATATTTTCCTGGACCAGCAAGAAATATTACAATAAATGCTAATAGATAAAATACAGCTTTTTCTTTTTCTGCAAACGAGTCATTAAAATGCACCATTAAAAGTCCAACAATCATCATTATAATAGGAAATAGTGATGCTATTTTTGCTCGGTAACCAATAATAATAAATACTGGGGCCAGAACTTCGGCTATTAAAACAAGAATTAAAGAAAAAATCGCTCCAATACCTAAAGGGTCTGGAAAAGAAACAGTTTCAGCAAAAAGAATTTCTATTTTCGGAATTCCATGAGTTAAAAGCATTGCTGCTGTTCCTATTCTTAATATGGCTAATGCTAAATTTGGCAAATTGTTTTTCATTTTTTATTGAGTTTTTATTAGTTAGTTTCCTTTGAGTAAATTCACACTTACAGTTGCTAAGTCGTTATTAGGGAATTTAGTAAAATAATTGTTGTCTGGCTGTAATCCAGCTTCTTTTGCAATGGCATTAAAAACATCGACTTCTAATATATATTGATCGGAATAGCCATGTGTAGCATCGTAAGCTGTGGCAGGTGTAATGCCTATATTTTTTAATGTAAGTTTTGGATTTACAGTATGTAATTCAATAATTAGAAGTCCAAACTGTTCTACATAAGGCTTCCATTTTTTAAAATGTTCTAGCAGTGAACCTTCTACAAGATTGTTATTAATACGTTTACCTTGATAGGCATAAGCTCCTGTAGATTTACTAACTCGATTTGTAGATTTTTTTGGAGATTCCCAAATACGATTATGATCTAAAAAAGTACGCACATTAAGCAAATCTTTTAACTCTATATTATAGTCTTCTTTTAAGTCTTTAGCTAAAATATCAGGTCTGCCAATATCTCCCCAAATAACTTTAGCCCAGATATCGGCCTTAATTAAATTGGATCTTGTAACCTTTAATGCTTCTTGGTTAAAATCGGCACCAACTAAGAGTAGAGGGTGTTCTTCAAGATGCTTTCCTCGAAGCGTTTGGTACTCTATAATATCAAAAATGTGCTGAATAAATGCACCATTACCACAACCCATATCTAAAATACCTTTGGGTTGTTCATCTAAAGGTTTATTAAAAAGATTGATTATTATTTTATCAATAACTTTAAAATAAGTAGAATGTGCACCACCACTTCCCCAAACATTCATTACTCTATCTACATGTTTTTCAGGTTCAACAGAAGATTTGGTTTTTAATATTAATGGATTTCCAAAAATGAGTTCGTCTAATTGCAAAAATGTTGGTAGATAAGATACAGTAACACCATAAGCGCTTGCTCGTTTTGCAAAGAATAAACCTTTATCTGTAAATTGATAGGTTTCTTTCTTTTTTGTAAACCACCCTAAATATCCTAAAAAATCTAGTATTTTTTTAAAGCTTTCAGGATTTCGATGATACTCTTGAGCTCTAAATGAGGCTTCCATAAAGTATTTATGAAACAAGCCATTTACTCCCAACATAACAATTATTGGTGCAACTATAACACCTTCAATATGCTTTAAAATTTGATGCTCTACACTATCTTCGCTAACATTAGTCAATCCAAATTGAGTTTCATATTTTTTAAAAATTCTTTCTAAAGCAAGAAAGGCATCAGCTCCAATACGTTCTTCAGGAAAATTTACAGCATATTTTAGAAGATTTACAGCGTCTTCATATAAGTATATTAAACTAAAGACCGTTTGACTCTTTTCATTTATTTCAAAAGTAATAGTGTCATTAGCATTGTTTAAATGTTGTGTTAACCAACCTTGAGAACATAATACTCGTAAGGCAACATTTAAATATCCTTCGTTGGCATTAAAATTAGCGACAAGGTTGTGTAACGTTACTTGTTTTTTTTCTAAAATATAATTTAACACACCTTGTTTGTGTAAAGTATAAGCTGTAGTTGAAGTAGCAATGCCGTCTAAATGTCGAAAAATGGTTCCTCTTAATTGTTCTTTTTCTTGCTTTGTAAGCATTAATTAAATTGTTTAGATTTTAAAGATAGCAAAATCTTTTAAAGAGGGTTTTAATATTAGCTATTTAGAAAACTGAAAGGTGTTTTATGCTTTACAAAGCTGTTTTTATACTTGTTAGAATTAGAATTAACTATTGTTTGATTAGCTTTTTAGTAGCAAAACCATTTTCAGATTGTACCCTAACAATATACATACCTTTTGATAAATTACCCATTGGAATAGAATTAAAACCTGAATTTATCTCTTTTACTTTTTGTCCCAAAAGAGAATAAACTTCAACTTTTGAAATAGAAATTGAAGAGTCAATAGTTAAAAAGTTAGAAACTGGGTTTGGATATAAAGTTATCGATTGTGCTAAAATTTTATCATTTAAACCTAATGCTGCACAGTCTTCGGAGTATGTTGCAGTAGCATCTTTGCTCCATGCGCTGTAAGATCCTGTACCTGCATTGGCATCAATTTCATTATCTACATCTATACAAGTTAATGATGTATTAATGGTAGAATTAAAAGTTGTAATTAATGAATTATTTCCATTTTTTACATTTAATGATGTAAGTTGATTACCTATACAATATAAATCTGTCAAAGCAATATTATTACTTACATCTAAACTTGAGAGTTGATTATTATTTAAATTTAAAAATGTCAGAGCAGTATTTTGAGTAATATCTATACTTGTAAGTTGATTTGAGTAACATTGTAAATAAGATAAAGCAGTATTTTGAGCTAAATTAATACTAGAAAGCTGATTTGAGTAACAATGTAAATCTGTCAAGATTGTATTTTGAGTTAAATTAATACTTGAAATCTGATTATTACTAAATAATAAATTTGTCAAAATAGTATTTTGAGTAACATTTAAATTTGTAAGTTGATTATCATTACATGAGAAATAAAATAATGCTGTATTTTGAGTAACATCTAAATTTGTAAGTTGATTATTATAACAGAATAAAACTTTCAAAGCAACATTTTGAGTTAAATCTAAACTTGAAAGTTGGTTATTATCACAATATAAATCTGTCAAAACAGTATTATTACTTATATCTAAACTTGAAAGTTGATTGGATCTACAACCCAGCTTTATTAAACTTGTGTTCTGGCTTACATCTAAACTTGTAAGTTGATTACTGTTAAAATATAAAGATATCAAAGCCGTATTTTGAGTTACATCTAGACTTGTTAGCTGATTATAAAGACAGCTTAAAATTTCCAAAGCAGTATTTTGAGTTACATCTAAATTGGTAAGTTGATTAGATCTACAATCTAAAGCTGTCAAAGCCGTATTTTGAGTTACATCTAAATAGGTAAGTTGATTAGATCTACAATCTAATTCCTCTAAATTTAAAAAGTCTTCAATTCCTGTTAAATCATTTATATTTTTAGAGTCCAAATTTAATAATATAACCTCCGAAATATTAGCAGTAAGTACATAATCATCTAATACATCATCATATCCTAAATCAATTAAAGCTTGTTCAAAATTATTATCTGGAACATAAGTGGTCTGAGAAATTATAATATTTACAAAAAGGAAAAATATTAAAGCAAGAGATGAGTAGTTTTTAAGCATAATATTTAATTTAAGAAGTTTTCTAATTTTTCTTGCGTAGTGTCACTTTTGACGTCTATGCATGTACGGTGTATCTCATTATTTTTTAATTAATTTTTTAGTTGTAAAACCATTTTCAGATTGTAACTTAATAATATAAATCCCTTTAGATAAACTGCTTACATTGATAGAATTTAAACCTGAATTTATCTCTTTCATTTTTTGTCCTAAAACTGAATAAATTTCAACTTTTGTAAGTTGAATTGTAGAGTTAATAGTTAAAAAGTTAGAAACTGGGTTTGGATATAAAGTAACAGATTGTCCTAAAAGCTTATCATTTATACTTAACGCATACCCACAATCTTCAGCATATGTTGCTGTAACATCTTTTAACCAATTAGTATAAGGTGCTTGTCCAGCATTGGCTGTTGTTTCATTATCAACCTGAATACAGTTTAAAGATGTATTATTTTGAGTATCAAAAATTACTATTTGTGAATT
>Ga0209013_10000503_pt1 | contig 35014 bp, 36 predicted proteins | sample Cruoilmetagenom2_FD_187291 | JGI IMG/M metagenome (GOLD analysis project Ga0209013, IMG submission 187291) | Oil polluted marine microbial communities from Coal Oil Point, Santa Barbara, California, USA - Sample 2 (SPAdes) (version 2) | ecosystem: Environmental > Aquatic > Marine > Oil seeps ...
CTTATCCCCCCTACGGCCTACCTAAGGTAATGCACACAGTTATTGAAAAATGACGCAAATCTGGAGCAACGCATTGAAGAAAAAACATGTTTACCTGTTACTCTCCTCGTTCGTTTTCATCGCATCCCCGTTACAGGCTGATGCGCCGCTGGATGATGAACTCACCAAGGCAATGAGTCTGGAACCTAATGTTGAAGATGGAAAAGAAGTTTTCAAGCTCTGCATGGCCTGTCATCAGGCCAATGGCTGGGGTCTGGAAGATGGTTCTTTCCCCCAACTTTCCGGTCAACATCGCAGCGTTATCATCAAGCAGATTGCTGACATCCGCGCCGGAAACCGCGACAATCCCCAAATGTATCCGATAGCCAAAGAAGCCGTGATGGGCGGTCCACAGGCGATCTCCGATGTGGCTGCATATATCGGCACCCTGCCTATGGATCCCGAACCGGGAACAGGCAGAGGCATCAATGAAGAGAGGGCCGAAAAACTCTTCTACAGAAAATGCGCCGAATGCCATGGCGCCGACGGCAGCGGAGATGCCGAAAGGTATTTCCCGCGCATCCATGGGCAGCACTATGAATACCTGCTGCGGCAGATCAAGTGGATACGCAATGGCAAACGCAGGAACGCCAATCCCGTCATGATCAAGCGTGTCAAGAAGATGAAAATGGAAGATCTGGAATTGTTAGCGGATTACGTCTCCCGACTGAAGCCGCCTAAGGAATTACTGGCCGAACCCGGCTGGAAAAACCCGGATTTTGAATAGCTGAATCCTGTCATTGCGAGGAGTGGAACGACACGGCAATCCAGGCGCTTGCGGTTTGGCGCAGTTCAAGATTATAAATTACATCCTTGTAATTTACCCTTCGGGCCGCGCAAGGAGCGTTCAATTTTACTCCGAGCAAAATTAGTGCCGCGCTGCGCTCGCAATGACGGCCACTTGCGATGCAAGGCGCGGAGTTTATTACACCCTACGCTTTGCCTTGTCATCTCGAACGAATATGAGAGATCTTACGCATCACCAGCAAAAAATTTCTCCCTTTGATCGAAATGACAAACTCATAGGGTGGCATAATCGGAGCGCATCCCACCATTTTCCGGTGTAATGCGCTGAGCTTATTACACCCTACGGTTTCTATTTGTTTTCACAGATGTTTTCCATCTCTAATCTGTGTTTATCTGTGTGCATCTGCGGTTAATTTTGTTTGTCACTCACCACAAAGAGCCAGATATAACCTGCAATTCCCGCTGCCAGAGAGGCGAAAAGTATCCCGGTCTTGGCCATCAGCAGCAACTCCTCACTCCCTTCAAAGCCGAGCTGAGCGACAAAGATGGACATCGTGAATCCGATTCCAGCCAACAGGGAAACCCCCATGATCTGGGTGAACCTGGTATCACGGGGCAGCACAGCGACGCCGAGTTTCAACACCAGCCAGGCGGCTCCTGAAATGCCGATGAATTTCCCGGCAATCAGCCCCAGCACCACCCCTGCAGTGACCGGATGCGCCAGGGTGTCACCGATGGAGCCAAAATCCATTGGGATGCCGGCGTTGACCAGGGCGAATATCGGGATGACCAGATAGGCCACGGGCATGTGCCACAGGTGCTCGAGACTCTGCAGGGGGGCCTGAACGCTGTGCACTCCGTTTTCCAGCGCCTGCACCACGGCGCGCAGTGCGTCATTGGTCATGATGCTCTTGCCAGGAAGGTGACTGGCATCAAAGCGCTGTATCATTTCCCTGACATGTTCACTGAAGCGCTCCGGATTATATTTTGGCGTTGCAGGAACCGATAAGGCGCCCAGGATACCGGCCAGGGTTGCATGTACCCCGGATTGCAGCATCGCATACCATAGAAACAGCGCCACAATAAAATAGGGCAGGGTTTTACGGATGCCGATCACGTTGAACAGCAGTAGCAACAGAAACAGGCCGACGCTTATGAACAATGGAAGCAGAGCAATCGTGTCGGTATAGAAAATCGCGATCACCATCACTGCCCCGAGGTCATCGACAATTGCGAGCGCGACAAGAAATGTGATCAAGGCCTTGGGCACCCGGCTTGCCAGCAGCGCCAGCGCACCGATGGCGAAGGCGATATCGGTGGCCATCGGAATGCCCCAACCGATCGCTGCATCACCTTGATGATTGACTGCGTAGTAAATCAGCGCCGGCACAACCATGCCGCCAATAGCTGCAGAAATCGGCAATACCGCATTTCGCAGCTCAGCCATCTCGCCTACCAGCATCTCTCGCTTCAGCTCCAGCCCGACAACAAAGAAAAACAGCGCCATCAGGCCGTCATTGACCCAATGCTGCAGGCTCATGTTCAGGGACCACTCGCCGAATGAGATGCCGATCGGCGTGTGGATGATGTGCGCATAGGCATCTGCAAATGGACTATTAGCCAGCACCAGCGCCAGCAATGCCGTTCCCATCAGCAGCAGCCCGCTGGTGGTCTGACGGTGAATAAACTCTTCGAAGGGAGTCAATATTTTATCGAAGCTCTTCTCCCAGGGGGCATGAAAGACGCCTTTTTTAGGGAGTGGCGTCGACTGCACTGGCTCTTCACTCATTGCTTTGCTCCGTAATGTCTCACTCGCATTCCAGCGAAATCAGGTTTCGCATCTTCTCAACTTCCAGCAGTTCAACATGTGAATCATGGACGGCAATCAATCCCCTCTGCACCAGCTGTTTCAAGGTGCGCGACAAGGTCTCCGGTTTCATGGAGAGACGTGAAGCAATCACGTGTTTGGGAACATCCAGATGGATCTCCTCGCTGGCGCCATCTTCTGAAACAACCTGGTTCAGCAGAAAATCGATGAGCCGGAAGGTTGCATTATGCAGTGTCAGGCGATCGACCTCGTTGACCATCCAGTGCAGGCGGGCACTCATTCTTGCGAGCAGATTCATGCACAGCTTGATCGATGACTCCATGGTCTGCTTGTAACCTTCGGCGTCAATGGCAACGACAATTGACGGAGAGACTGCCGTTGCATTCACCGGATAGCGCGAGCCGCCCATGAACAGGGCTGCCTCTGCAAAGGTATGTCCCGGACGAATCAGGTCCATGATCTTCTCATTGCCCGATGGGGTGAGGCGAAACAGCTTGATGTTTCCTGAAATCAGCAGATAAATGGAAGTAAGTTCCTCTCCCTGCAAAAACAGCGACTCATGCTCTCCCAGTTCCACCCGATGGGAGATCGCGGCAATAGAGAGAAATTGATCCTGCTCCAGATCCTTCAGCAGCAAACACCTTCGCAGTGCTGCGAGACTCGCTCCATCAAGTTTTTTGTTCATAAAAGGCATTGTGTCTTGAAAAAAGAGGTGGATAGTTTACCAGATCAATCACGGGGTCGGTCTGCCAATATCATGATGCAATGAATGGAGCCTGTTAGCACTCTACAACCCTGTCATTGCGAGGAGCGGAACGACGTGACAATCCAGATACATGTGGTTTGGCGTAGTTCGAGATTATAAATTACATCCTTGTAATTTACCCTTCGGGCCGCGCAAGGAGCGTTCAATTTTGCTCCAAGCAAAATTAGTGCCGCGCTGCGCTCGCAATGACGAATACATGCGGCGCAATGCGAGGAACAGGTTGACACCCTACGCTATTTTTCCGTGTGTTCCGCGGTTAATAATGTGTATGCAGAGTGTTCATGGCAGAGCACAGCAACTCCCGTTTTATTTTTGGTGAGAGCTGCTTGATGGCGTATTCACGCCGCAGCGCATCACCGTGGCTTGAAACCGATTCACAATAGACCAGCTCTACCGGCAATTTTGCACGCGTATATTTGGACGCCTTGCCTTCATTATGCTTCGCAATGCGGGATGCTATGTCTGTGGCAATACCTGTATAGAGACTTCCGTCGCAGCACCTCACCATATAGACGCTCCATTTCTGCATCATCGTCCTGCGTTATTGTTGGCCATGCGCAGCACAATCTCCGACATCTCCGGCGCACTGCCGATATAGGGCGCGATGCGAATCACTGCATCCACTCTCTGCCTGCGCGCCTTGTCGACTTCTGCAGGAATATCCAGGGTCACATGACGGCCGGCGGAGAGAAAATAGGGAAGCACGGTCACCTCGTCCGCCCCACGATCAATAGCCGCCGCGATTCCATCCGGGATCGATGGTTCGGCAAGTTCAAGAAACGCCGCCGAGACATCGTCAAAACTGTTCTCCTGATGCGTTGACAACAGCTGTGCAAGTCGCTTCACCTCCTCATTCGATGCCTCACGGCGACTTCCATGTGACACTACGATAAGCGCTCTTTTCATGCTGCCAGACTCCGTGAAACCACTTCATGCACATCTTTTGAGAGCCCCTCTGCTGCAAGAATGCGCTGCAGCTGGCGCCTTATCAACTGCTGGCGTTGATCATCAAAACGCCTCCAGCGGCTCATCTGGCGAATCAGCCGTGCTGCAATCTGCGGGTTGCTGCTGTTGAGTTCCAAAACCACATCGGCCAGCAGCTGATACCCCTCCCCGTCCGCGCGATGAAATTGCACCTGATTGGCTCCGGCAAAGACGCCAATCAGGGATCTGATCCGGTTGGGATTACCCAGGTTGAATGCAGGATGCTGCATCAGCGACTTGACGCGCTGCAGCGTCTCCCCGCCAGCAGAGGATGCCTGCACACTGAACCATTTATCCATCACCAGCTGCTCATCTCTCCAGCGTTGTTCAAAATCAGCCAACAGAGCATCGCTCTCTCTCCAGCCTCGATGCACCACCAGCGACAGCGCAGCCATCACGTCTGTCATATTATGCTGCATGGCATATTGATCCAGGATCAACTGACGAACCTCTGCATTATCAAGATGGGAGAGATAAGCCAGCGACAGGTTCCTGAGTGCGCGGCGTGCAATCGAGGCATGGCTGGTGTCGTAGTCGCCATGCTGAAGATTCTGCGCATGGACCTCCATAAGCTCACTGCGCAGTGCAGCGGCGATCTCTGCCATCAGCGCTTCACGGGCATGGTGAATCGCGTTCACAGCCACACTCTCCATCTGGTCGCCGATATAGCTCTCCGAAGGCAGCAGCAAGACCTCTGAGAGCAGTTCAGGATCTGATTTTCTATCCAGAAGCGCCATGCGCAGAGCATCGAAATAGCCTTGCGGCAGTGCGCAATCCGCATCTGCGACACGCTGCAGCAGGACTCTCAAATGCAGCATCTGCGCCGCATCCCAGCGGCTGAAACCGTCACTGTCATGCGCCATGAGAAACATCAGCTCATCATTGCTGTAGTCATACTCCAGTTTCACCGGGGCGGAAAATCCACGCAGCAGCGATGGAACCGGCTTGTGGCGGAGTCCGCTGAAATGAAAAACCTCCTCAGTTTCACGCAGTTCGAGCACCCGTGTTCCCGCCGGTTGAGGCTGTTCGCCCTGCAGGGTGACCGGCAAATCCTCGCCTTCAGCACTTAGCAGGCCGACGGCAAATGGAATATGCAACGGTTGCTTGTGCGGCTGGCCCGGGGTTGGCGAGCAAGACTGGGCAACCTTCATCTCATAATCGCCACTCTGCTGATCATAGCTGGTGGTGACATGCAACTGCGGCGTACCTGCCTGTGAATACCAGCGCTTGAACAGGGTGAAGTCCCTGCCGCTTGAGTCCTGCATGCAGCTGACAAAATCCTCGGTAGTAACGGCCCCTCCGTCATGGCGCTCAAAATAGAGATCCGTCGCCTTGCGAAAACCTTCGGGGTCCAGCAGGTTAGCCTGCATGCGCACCAGCTCCGCGCCCTTTTCATAGACAGTCAGGGTGTAGAAGTTATTGATCTCGATGTAGGAGTCAGGGCGCACCGGATGCGCCATCGGGCTGGCATCCTCGGCAAACTGATGCGCGCGCAGCATACGCACGTCCTGGATGCGTTTGACGCTGCGGGAGCCCATATCCGCAGAGAACTCCTGGTCACGATAGACGGTCAGCCCCTCCTTGAGGCTCAGCTGGAACCAGTCGCGGCAGGTGATGCGGTTTCCGGTCCAGTTGTGAAAATATTCATGTGCAACCACCCCTTCGATCGCCTGGTAGTCCCTGTCCGTTGCCGTGGCGGGGTCTGCAAGCAGCAGCTTGGCATTGAAGATATTGAGCCCCTTGTTCTCCATCGCCCCCATGTTGAAATCATTCACGGCAACGATCATAAAGATATCGAGATCATACTCACGCCCGTAGCGCTGCTCATCCCAGCGCATCGCCTGCTTCAGGGAATGCATCGCAAAATCACACTTGTCGATGCTGTGCGGCTCCGAGTAGATGCGCAGATCAATTTCACGACCGGATGCAGTGGTAAAGCGATCCTCCAGCAACGCCAGATCACCGGCAACCAGCGCAAACAGGTAAGCTGGCTTGAGGAACGGATCCTCCCATGTGATGCGGTGACGCCCCTGCGGCAAAGCCTCCGGGTTCTGCGGATTGCCATTCGAGAGCAGCACCGGGAATTGCTCTGCATCAGCCTCGATGGTGGTGCGAAAGCGCGCCATCACATCAGGGCGGTCGATGTAGTAGGTGATGTGTCGAAACCCTTGCGCCTCACACTGCGTGCAGTAGAGACCGTTGGAGAGATACAGCCCCTCCAGCGCGGTATTGTCTTGCGGCGCCAGTTCAACCTCGCTCTGCAGCACAAATCGATCCGGCAGTGAATGGATGCGCAGCCCGTTGTTCTCCAGCAGAAATTGATCCTCTGTCAGAACTTTGCCATCGATCGAGATGGAGAGCAGTTTCAACTCCTCACCATCGAGCCACAGGGATTCACTCCTGCTTGCTTGCGGATGGCGTCTCATGACCAGACGCGAGCGCACAGTCGTCTCCTTCTTCCTGAGGTCAAAGTAGAGATCGACGCTCTCGATCAGAAAAGCCGAGGGACGATAGTCTTTCAGATAGATGGTGTTTGGTGAGGCGTTTTTATACATGGGTGTAGGTTTTAGGTTTTAGGTTTTAGGTTCCCCCTCTCCCGATGGGAGAGGGTTGGGGTGAGGGGCATCTCAGCCGATGCGGAAACCCGGCGGCGGTTCGATCTCGACAGCTTCGCAACTGACCTGGTCGACACGCGCTCTGGACGGTCCCTCGGAGAGAAAATTTTTCAGCACTTCAATACTCTGCTGCTCTCCACAGGCGACCACCTGCACGCTGCCGTCCGGTAGATTGACAGCACTGCCGCGAAGCCCCAGCTGGCGAGCGATCCTGCGTGTTGAATCACGAAAAAAGACGCCCTGCACGCGTCCTGATATACGACATTGTATACAGCCCATTAGTTTGCTCGTTTGATGTCTACTATGCAGAATTGTCCGGGTCTCATCACTTCGTTCTCCTTTACTTCGATAAGCGTATCAACAGCATAGGCTATGCCGGATTCAAGCACGCCTTCGGAGACTGCTCCGATTCGATAGACAACGCCGTCACGCCACTGGTTTTCAATGTTGACCCGGGCAGCCTGGCCGCTGCTATATTCATCGACACGATCGGCCGACACCCTGGCGCGGGCAACCATTTTGCGCCCCTGCGCCAGCCCGATCAAAGCCTCTTTCTGCAGCGTCTTCAACACGACCTGTCCCTGCCAGGCGCGCACGGCAACGATCACACCATCAAAGGGCGCCTTGAGTACGGAGCGCTCCAGTCCAAGCTGCGCCTTAGCAAGCTCGGCCTGCGCCGACTCCACATCACTCTCTGCCTGCAGCAGCTTGACCTTGGCATCCTGCAACTCATTACCTGAAATCAGCCCGCGATCATAGAGTTCGCTCTCCCAGCCGTGTTCACGCTGCGCCTTGTCATGTTTGGCCTTCGCCTCCTTGACCTGCGCAGCGGCTGCACGCACCGCAATCTCATAATCACGCGGATCCAGCGTCAGCAGCAGCTCTTCCTGTTTGACATGCTGCCCCTCCAGGACGTTGACCTTTTCGACAATCCCGTTTTCAAAGGCGCGCAGCTCAACCACGTGCGCCCATTCCAGGCGTGCGCGAAGAGGCTCTGCATGCAGCATTGGGGGCAGCATCAACAGCAGGAGTGCAAATACGATTTTATTTATTTTCATGGTAACTTCTCATCGACAAACTCCAGAAACCCGCCCTGCAGAGCATCAAGCACCGCCCAACTCATCAACAGCTGGAAGTCCGTCTCCATCTGCGCCAGCCGCGCTGACGTCTGATTGGTCATGGCATCGCCAAGATCCGCCTTGACCTCCAGTTCATAGAGGGTGCGGCTGCGATCCAGATAGAGATCACGGTAGTCGATCTCTACGCTGTTTTCACGCTGCTGCGCTTCGAGCAGATCAATGGAGAGCAGCTGTTCGAGCGCCGCCTGGCGCAAATATTGCCGCGCCAGGATTTCAAGGGCACTGCCATCGGCAGTTTGCAGCTGCCGCAGCACTGGATTATTTTTCTCGATGCTGCGCAGTTCAATCTCCTCCTCAAGCCGCTTGCCTTTGTTGAGAATGGCAAGGTCAGGCGGTACAACCTCACGCGGCAGTTGATGCGTATGATTCAGTGCGATTGCCAGCAGTGAACGAGTGATGCGCTGCATGCTTTCACTCACCAGAAAAGTGCGCCGCACCTGCTGATAGATTGCATCGAGCGCAGCGAGTTCCAGCTCCGAGCGCTGCCCCAGCTGCACACGATTTTTCATCCGGTCCTGGCGTATATAGGCGATGGACATCGCTTCGCTGTCATGCGCAGCCCTCTGGTCCGCCAGCGCCACATCGAGGAAACGCCGCATCACCAGCAGCTTCTGCTGGAGCAGCGGCGAAATAAATTGCCAGTAACCGCAGCTGCCCTGCAGCAACCCCGGTGAATTGAGCAGCAGTTCATACTGCTGACATTGCAATATACGATCTGCCAACTGCTGCTCTGCCGCCAACTGCACGCCGGGATGCGACTCATCCACAAACGCCAATGCCTGCTGCAGCGTCAGATAGTCAGGCATCGAAGACTCCTGCGCCTGCGCAACGGGCATTAACAACAGCATCAAGTAGAGAGAGATTCGGATCAGGGGAACCCCCCTCACCCTGGCTCTCTCCCCAAGGGAGAGGGGACTCACGGCCTAACTCCCTCTCCCCCTGGGAGAGGGCCGGGGTGAGGGAAAATCCAGGGATGTGGCATTATTTCTTCTCCTGCTTCATCTGCCGCTTGTATCGCACAAACGAGGTCTCCTTGTAACGCTCGTCGACGACATATTGACCCAGCAGCATGAACTCATTGGCATCCGAGGTGGCGCCGGTATAGCGAGCTTTTTTGATGGGTTTGCCATCGAGGTCAACAAACTGAAACACCGGAGTGGCGCGCACACGGTACTGCTTCAGCGCAAACTCCTTCTGCGTGGTTGTTTTCCCCTGGAAGTCCGTGATTTCAAGATCGCCTTCGACATCCATCGACAGAATCAGAAAATGTTCCCTGAAGTACTCCTGAACGTCATCACGATTCAGCACTTTGGCTTTCATGCGTCTGCAGAAGGGGCACTCCTCCATCTCGAACATGATCAGGATCGCCTTTTTTCCCTGCTCCTTTGCAGTTGCAAGCTCCTCCTGAAGGTCACCAAAAGTCTCGTCAAAAAAGTGGCTCTCCGGATCTCTTAACTGCAGTGCCTGGGCAGGAAGTATCAGCGCAATCAGCAGTGTGATGAATAGGGGGAGGCGCATATTTATTTGCCGCCGTCAGCATCGCGGCTGATAAAGTTTTCAAGCATGTCAGCTGTGATAGGGCCACTTTGAACCGCAACGATTTGACCCTCCGGATTCACCAGATAGGTGGTTGGCAAACCACGAATCTCGCGGTCGATCGATGGTGTTCGCGGCGTCGCCTGCAACACCGGATAACTCATCTTGTACTTCTTCTTGAAATTTTTCAGCTCTCTGAGCGTCGCATATTCATGATTGACGCCAAGCACCACGGCATCACTCTGCTTATGCTTGTTGTGAAAATCCACCAGGTCAGGAATCTCATGACGACAGGGGGGACACCAGGTTGCCCAGTAGTTGACCACGATCCATTTACCGCGATAATCACTCAGCTTGTGCACCTTGCCATCCAGATCTTTCAAGTCGAGATCATTGAGGGGGGCATTGGCGGCAAAAAGAGGCTGAACAGTGAACATCAGCAAGAGTAGTAAGGCAAATCGTTTCATCATTTTCTCTCTATTGCATGACCAATTCTGCTGCGGGAATCCAAACAAAGTAGAATTCACGCTCGAATTGGTTAAAATAGGCAATTCTTAATTCAGGCATTATAACGAATATGTCAGTAGAAATTTACCACAATCCCCGCTGCAGTAAATCCCGCCAAACCCTGCAAATTTTACAGGAACAAGGCGTTGATGCAGAGATCAGGGAGTATCTGAAAACACCCCCGGATCGAAAAACCCTGGAATCGGTTCTGGCGATGCTCAAGATGGAGCCGCGTGAGCTGATGCGCAAGGGTGAGAAGGAGTACAAGGAGGCAGGCCTTGACAACCCGCAACTCAGCCGCGAGGAACTGATCCAGGCGATGCTCGATCACCCAAAGCTGATCGAGCGCCCGATCGTTATTCATAACGGCCATGCTGCGCTGGGACGTCCGCCTGAATCGGTGCTGGATCTTTTCTGATGGCGTATGTTCTGGTGCTCTACTACAGCAGGCATGGCGCAACAGCAGAGATGGCGCGTCATATTGCACATGGCGTCGAGGCCGGCGGCATGGATGCCGTGGTGCGCACCGTTGCCGGCGTATCGACCGTCTGCGAAGCATCGCAGCCGGAGGTGCCCGACAGCGGCGCCCCCTATGCAACCCTGGATGAGCTCAAGGAGTGCGCCGGGCTTGCACTTGGCAGCCCGACCCGTTTCGGCAACATGGCGGCGGCGATGAAATACTTTCTCGACAGCACTTCATCCCTATGGATGAGCGGTGCATTGATTGACAAGCCGGCTGCGCTTTTCACCTCCACCTCGTCACTGCACGGAGGCCAGGAGAGCACCCTGCTGAGCATGATGAACCCGCTGCTGCATCACGGCATGATGATTCTCGGACTTCCCTACACGGAGCCCGACCTGCTGCATACCAGCAGCGGAGGCACACCCTACGGCGCCAGTCACCATGCCGGCGCCGACAATAACAACCCCCTGACGCAGGAGGAGATGAACCTCTGTCACGCCCTGGGTAAACGTCTCTCCACCACCGCAAAACAACTGGCGGCATGAAGATTCATATCACACGCTGGCTGACACTGATCAGCTATGCCGCACTGGCTGTAGTGGTGGTGACCTGGGTGATGCAGCTGAATCAACACCGGCAGCTGGCAATGTTCCTGATGGGTACGGTACCGCTGCTCCCCTGGGTTCGTGGAGTGCTGCATGGACGCCTGAAACCACATGTCGGCCTTGCACTTACTGCCCTGCTCTACCTGACGCATGGATTGGTCGAGGGCTTCACCAATGGAACCCTGCTGGGATGGATCGAGGCGGCGATTGCCCTGGTGCTGATCATTAGCGCCTCCATGTATGTTCGCTGGAGAGCAACAGCCGCACAGCAATGACGCTTCAGTATCCGCTCAAACTCTCCCACAGCCGTCAGCCGGGTTTTGACAACTATCTTTCCAGCGGCAATGAAGAGGCGCTGGACAGCCTGTTAAGGCTGCTTGAATCAGCTGACAGCCCGGCGCCTCTCTATCTGTGGGGCTCACCCGGCTGCGGCAAAAGTCACCTGCTGCTGGCCGCATGCCAGCAGATGTCCCGACAGTCGCATGGCGCCATCTACCTCTCTCTGAGCGACATAGAGCGATTATCACCGCTCATGCTGGGAGAGCTGCAGCAGTATGAGCTGGTGTGCATCGATGATGTTGAGAATGTGTGTGCCGACAAGGCGTGGGAAGAGGCGCTTTTTCATCTCTATAACGCCATCTCGCAACAACATCACAAGTTGTTGATTGCAGCCGGCAGCAGCCCGGGCGATCTCCCAACGCAGCTGCCGGACCTTGCATCAAGATTGATGTGGGGAGTCAGCTACCATCTGCGGCAACTAGATGACGAAGGCAAGCAGCAACTGCTGATACAGATGGCAGATGAAAAAGGCATGCGGCTTTCCGAAGATGCTTCACGCTACCTGATCAATCGATATTCACGTAATATCAAAAAGCTGACAGAACTTATTGATAAACTGGACCATGATTCACTGTCACGTCAGCAGAAGCTGACGATCCCCTTCCTGCGCCACTCAATCTCGTAGACAGCTGTTGCACAGCGTTATACCTCCCCCTTTATCAAAGGGGGATTGAGGGAGATTTCAGTCAAAATGCACGGGGTGATTGAGAACTTACAGCTCTACACAGGTTGGCATTGAGGTACGAAGCCAGTTATCTCGCATGATTGATGCTATTACAGCATGTCACACAATATCTCTTATAAATTACTCTAAGATTATTTTGCGGAAAAAAGACAACTCATCAATGCGGACGTTGCTGCGCCTTGCGTGACCAGGCGATGACATAATCAAGACCGCTGCTGATGGTTGTCAGTGCGACAAAAATGATCATTGCTGCAGCCAGCCAGGAGGGCAGAGAGACGATCTCTGCAAAGATAACCATGACCACCAGTCCGATCTGGGAAACTGTGTTGAACTTGCTGAGAAATGTTGGCTGCGCATCAATGCGATCGACGCGGAAATAGTAGTAGGTTGCTCCAGCAATAATCACAACATCACGCAGCATCACCAGAGCAACCAGCCACCAGGGGAGCAAACCCATCCATGCGAGGGCGATAAAACAGGAGACCAGCAGGAATTTATCGGCGAGAGGATCCAGCACACCACCCAGCCAGGTCTGCCAGCCATAGTATTTTGCCAGAAAGCCGTCCACACCATCCGAGACGCCCGCAATCACAAACAGCACCAGGGTTTGCTGATATTGATGATCCAGCAACAGGTAGATAATCGGAAATACCAGCAGAATACGAAATACGCTGATGGTATTTGGCAGTTGACGCAAATTCACTCTATAACCGTCTCAAGAACCTCTGCCGGAAATCATATCCCAGAGTGTAATTAAAGTGCAATGGCATAATAGAGAAGCAATTCATCAGCCCAGGATCTCTCCTGCGTCGAGATGACACGAGGAGAATACGAGTTCACCCTCTCTTCGGTTTTCTTTTTTTGCTTTTACTCTTGTGATCTGAATCCTTGCGCTTCTTGACATGCAATTCTTTCCTGGGCTTTTTCTCTTCACCATCCTTGCGGATTTTCAGCTGGGTTCCGCACACCCAGGTCTTTTTCAGCGTGCGGAAGATATCCCTGGGCATTCCATGCGGCAGTTCAACCGTAGAGTAGTCATCATGAATCACAATGCGGTTGATGTATTGGCTGTCGAGGCCAGCTTCATTGGCAATGGCGCCAACAATATTCCCGGGCTTGACCTTATGTTTATGACCAACCTCCAGACGATAGCGCTCCATGCCTTCAGCAGGTCCTGATGCTTGATGCTGCCGGCGCTCTGCGGAACGTTCAACGCCCCTGCCTCTGTCGGCTCTGTCGCGACTCTCTCTGCCACCTCTTGCACTTTCTCCGCGGCCATCTTCCCTGTTGCCTCTCCTGCCCTCCCTGCGGCCACCTTCTCTTCCGCTATCCCTGCCCTGTGGTCTCTCACCACGGCTCTGCCTCGCCTTTTTCGGCTGATCTTTCAGCAGCAGCGGCACATCTCCCTGCAGCAGTTTTGCCAGTGCAGCAGCAATCTCAATTGCAGGGACATTGTGTTCCTGGTGGTATTGCTCGACCAGCTGCAGATAAAAATCCGTCTCCCCTTCAGCGGCAATTGCATCCGTAATATTCTGCTTGAATTGAACTATGCGTTTGTCATTGATATCCGCTGTCGAGGGCAGCTGCATCTGTTCGATCTTTTTTCTGGTCGCCTTCTCGATTGCGTAGAGCATACGTTTTTCACGCGGCGCAATAAAGAGGATGGCGTCTCCCTCCCGTCCTGCCCTTCCTGTACGGCCAATGCGGTGAATATAGGATTCCGTATCATGCGGAACATCATAGTTGATCACGTGACTGATGCGCTGGACATCCAGCCCCCTGGCTGCAACATCCGTTGCAACGATGATATCGAGTCTGCCGCGCTTCAGCTGATCGACAGTGCGCTCACGCTGCTTCTGCTGGATATCTCCACTCAAAGGCGCAGCCGCATAGCCCCGCGCCTCCAGCTTTTCCGCCAACTCAACAGTTGCAATCTTTGTACGCACGAAAATGAGTGTCGCATCTAACGTCTCTGCCTCGAGAATACGCGTCAGAGCGTCCAGCTTGTGGGTGCCGCTGACCATCCAGTAGCGTTGACGTATCGTCTCGGCAGTCGCGGTCTTCTGCTTGATCGAGATCTCTTGTGGATCCTGCAGATGCCTTCTGGCGATACGCCGGATATCTTTCGGCATGGTCGCAGAGAAGAGCGCAATCTGGCGTGTCGGCGGGGTTTGTTCAAGCACCCACTCGACATCATCAATAAAACCCATGCGCAGCATCTCGTCGGCTTCATCCAGCACCAGCGCCTTCAGATGATCCAGTTTCAGGGTTCTCTTGCGCATATGGTCGATCACCCGTCCCGGCGTGCCCACCACAACATGGACACCGCGATTCAGGGCCCGCAGCTGAATCTTGTAGTCCTGGCCGCCGTAGATTGGCAATACATGGAAACCACGCATGTGCGAGGCATAGCGCTGGAAGGCCTCGGCAACCTGGATAGCCAGTTCCCTGGTAGGAGCCAGCACCAGCACTTGCGGGCGCGCATTTTTCAGATCGATGCGCGACAGCATTGGAAGCGCGAAAGCCGCAGTCTTTCCGGAGCCTGTCTGCGCCTGTCCGACAATGTCGCTGCCCTCGAGCAACACCGGAATGGTAGCAGCCTGAACGGGGGAAGGTGTTTCATAACCGACTTCATCGAGCGCCTTGAGCAGTGCATCACTCAGGGCTAGATCCTTGAAAGTGACCGTTGAAGAGGAGTTGTCAGACATTGCAATAACCTGTGTCAGTGCTGGAGTTCAAAAAAGCGGGGCTTCCGCAGAGTGTGTAGATTTCCACCGACCGCCCCCTCTCCCTCCGGGAGAGGGTTGGGGTGAGGGCGCTACGAAGTTTTACTTCTCTTCAGCCTGTTGCTGTGTATAGGCCTTGATAGAGAGCGCATGCAACTCATCACTACTGATCTGTTTTTCAACGGTGGCATTGACCATGCGATGACGCTGCAGCAGTGATTTTCCCTCGAATTGATCGCTGATGACCGTTGCCTCAAAGTGGCGGCCATCGCCCGTGACTTCGACGCCGGCCCCCGGCAGACCCTGCTCGATGAGCGCTTTTACTACATCTGTTTCCACAAAATGCTCCTGCTGATTGATGATACGGCTCTATTATATCCTGATTCGCAAATCACAGTTCCCTTGCTTATACCATGCTAAACTCGTCACTTCACAATAAACCCGTGCAAGGCAGCAGCATCCAACACAGTCTCAAACAATGCGCGGAGAGACGTAGGGTGCAATAAGCGCAGCGCATTGCACCTTTCCATGCGGCGCAATGCCCTGCGGTTATTGCGCTCTACACGCTGAATGAGATTTTCTTTACCGTTTTGCATAAGATTTTCAGAATTAAGAGACTCTTCATAAAAGTATCCGGATCCCAAACGTGAAAACAGACAAATACCTGTGGTGCTGCATACTGCTGCTATCCCCTTCTGCAGCATTAGCCTCGAGCACAGTCGAAAAGCTGGACCTCACCGCTCACTGGGTTGGATATGCCTCACTGGGGCTGTTTTTTTTCGCCTACCTGATCGTCATGCTCGAAGAGTTTACCCATATGCGCAAGTCCAAACCGGTGATGCTGGCGGCAGGCATCATCTGGGCTCTCATCGCATGGATATACCAGGCGCATGGTTTTAACCATACTGTTGAACAGGCGGTACGTCACAATCTGCTGGAATATACAGAGCTGATGCTGTTTCTGCTGGTCGCGATGACCTACATCAACTCCATGGAGGAGCGTGGCGTCTTTGATGCCCTGCGTTCATGGTTGATCCGCAAGAGCTTTGGCTTTCGCAAGCTCTTCTGGATAACAGGCCTTCTCGCCTTCTTTATCTCGCCTGTCGCCGACAACCTGACGACTGCCTTGCTGATGTGTGCAGTGGTGTTGGCCGTAGGCGGCAGCAATAGCAAATTTATCCTGCTGGCCTGCATCAATATTGTGGTGGCGGCAAATGCCGGCGGCGCCTTCAGTCCCTTTGGAGATATCACAACGCTGATGGTGTGGCAAAAGAATATCGTCACCAACCAGGGCGCTGTCGACTTCTGGGCTTTCTTTTATCTCTTTATTCCATCAGTGGTGAACTGGCTGGTCCCGGCTGCCTTGATGATTTTCGCCGTTCCCGATGGCCAACCCGGCGGAGATGAGAAGCCGCTCAAAATGAAACGCGGCGGCACAACGATCATCTTGCTGTTCCTTGCCACCATTGCCACCTCCGTCAGTTTCCATCACTTCCTCTATCTGCCTCCCGTCATCGGAATGTTGACCGGGCTGGCCTATCTACAGCTGTTTGGCTACTACCTGAAGATCACATCGCGTGCAAATGCGACTACTGCTGTCACCCATGAAGAGCTCGGCAACCCGGTTGCCTTTGATATCTTTCGCAGAATCGCACGCGCCGAGTGGGATACGCTGTTTTTTTTCTATGGCGTGGTGTTGTGTGTCGGCGGCCTCGGATTTATCGGCTACCTGGGTTTGGCCTCGGAGGTCATGTATAGCGAGTGGGGGCCAACAGCTGCAAATATCTCAGTCGGAGTGGTGTCAGCAATTGTCGACAACATTCCGGTAATGTTTGCCGTACTAACGATGATGCCGGAGATGTCCGAGGGACAGTGGCTGCTGGTAACGCTGACAGCCGGGGTCGGCGGATCACTGCTCTCGATCGGCTCCGCCGCAGGCGTCGCCCTGATGGGGCAGTCACAGGGAAAGTATACATTTTTCGGGCACCTGAAATGGACGCCGGTGCTGGCGCTCGGCTACGCCGCCAGCATCGCAGTGCATCTGTTGATCAACGAGCATCTGTTTGCAGTGTCTGGATAATTCTCAAGTCTCAGTCTGCGTTCAGTGTTGGCGATAGCAGTGAACCCAGCAAGCACCAGTATTTCAGCTTGGATGTACACTCACAAAAGCAGATAGTTACGAATGACCAACGTAACATCTCAATAACACTGTGCAAGGCAACAGTTATGTAGGATGCACTTCGCAAGCTCAGCAGCATCCTACACAGTCTCAATCAATGCAAGAATGGTGGCGCATGAACGACAGATACCCACGCTGTCAGTCAAGATCCTGAAGTGTACCGTCCACGACGATGTCTTCACTGTGGGAGAGCCGGTCTGTATAGCCATATCTGACTCTACCCCTGACTTGGGCTGAGCACCACGACTCAGCAAGGGAATAGGTTGCTGGAGTGGGACGATGAACCGCACTCGCATACCGATTTCGATGATTTCTGGTTTCAGTTCATGTGCGATAGATATTGCCATACTGCACGCGTAGCCTTGCAGTCCTCAATGGCCCGGTGTGCGGATGCAGGCCATTGATACCCGACATAGCTGGCAGCGGTCGCCAGCTTTTGCCACTTATAATTTTGGCGGTAGTCGTTCCATTCGCCGTACACTTTGGCGAATGGAAGCATGCAGCATTGTATCTCTGCTGCATACTCAAGTTCGGCAGGTAAAAATCTGGTGTCGAAGAGTGCGTTATAGATCACCACCTCCCTGCCCTTCACTGCCTCAATGATTCCTGACCTGAGTTCATCCAAAGTCGGGGCATTGGCAACATCCGCAGGTGAAATACCATGGATTGCCTGCGCTCCAGACCACATCCTGTGATTCACAGGACGCACCAGGCTATCGACCAGCACCCTGCCCTGGTCGTCAAGTATGCCGATTTCCAGGATCTCGTCTCTTGGCGGGCTCAGCCCTGTGGTTTCAGTATCGAGATAGACGGTCATTTTTTGCATTGCAACGTGTTGAAAGTCTAAACTAGCAAATAGCTGCTTTAATTGATATTTAAAATATGTGAAAGCTGAACCTAAGATCATCAGTGCCAGTCGTCGAACGGATATCCCGGCTTTATATGCGGAATGGTTTATCAACCGGGTAAAGGCAGGCTATTGTCTGGTTCCGAATCCCTATAATCGGAAACAGGTCTCTCGCGTTTCGCTGGCGCCGAATGATGTTGCGGTGATGGTCTTCTGGACCCGCAATCCAGGACCAATTCTTCCGTACCTCAATGAACTCGATGATCGTGGGATCCATTACTACTTCCAGTTCACCGTGATGAGTAATCCGAGGGAGATCGATCCCCATACTCCTTCATTGCATGCTGCGTTGGAAACGTTTCGACGGTTGGTCGACCATGTTGGTCCGCATCGGGTGATCTGGAGGTATGACCCGATCGTCTTCACCGAAACAACCAATCGTGAGTTTCACCTTGATGTATTCGCCAATATCGCAGATCAACTCGAGAACCTCACCCATCGGTGTGTCGTCAGTATCGTGGACGAATATCGCAAAACGAAATCACGCATGGTCTCGCTGTCAAAACTACCGGGGTTCAAGGTTGAGGGATATCAACCATTGCTCCACGAGGCGATGTTTCGGGAAATGCAGGGCATCGCTTTCGAAAGAGGCATGGAGTTAACCAGTTGCGCAGAGGAGATCGATCTACTCAGTCTCGGGATCAAACCTGGCAAGTGCATCGACGACGAATTCATTCGAGAGGTGTTCGATATCGATGTGACGCATAAGAAAGACAAAAGCCAACGAGAAGCATGCGGCTGTGTGGAGAGCCGCGATATCGGTGTCTACGATACCTGCATCCTGGGGTGCAAATATTGCTACGCCACATCGAGTTTTGATAAAGCATTGACCAACTATAAGGAGCACGATATAGACGCACCATCTCTTATCAACGGTATTGAAGACCCCGTACAGCCAAATGCATAACTGCCATCCAGCCTTTTTTCATCAGCATCTGGACTCTTCGCAGTAACTGTTCCCCTCAGTTATGATCATTATCCTTAACTGGGGCGTACCAATCCAGTAGACCACGTCAAAATCTGGACCATTTTCATCCAAAGAATAAGTGATACAAAAGAGGCTAACTCAACATAACCGTCTGATATTGGCGATATTTTTCATCACCGATTGGGCGCATCTCTCCGATATGGGTGCGGAATCCGCCTGCTTTGCGATCGGCAAAATAGAGGCGCATGGTCTCTGTGATCGCAGCAAATGCCAGTTGATCCCACGGGATTTGCGACTCGTCCAGCAGTTGAACCTCGAGGCTCTCCATACCCGGTCCGAAATGCGGGGATTTCAATGCGGCGCGAAACAGCATATAGACCTGATTGATATGCGCCAGCGTAAAAACGCTGAAGAGATCAATCACCTCTACGTCGGCATTCGCCTCTTCCATGGTCTCCCTTGCTGCTCCCTCAGAGATTGTTTCTGCATTCTCCAGAAAACCTGCCGGCAGGGTCCACAGACCATACCTGGGTTGAATAGCTCTGCGACAGAAGAGAACTTTCTCCTCGCACTCAACGATGCATCCTGTAATGACGCGTGGATTCTGATAGTGAATCTTGCCGCAGGAGGGGGAAGTACAGATATCGCGCAGACGGTTATCGCCCTCGGGGATAGCGCGTTCGACAATTGAACCGCATTTTGGGCAAAAATTCATCGTCATCTTGTCACTTTCTTCAATGATGCATTCACTCCTTTCAGGGAGAATTTGACCACACGCGAGCGACCCTGTCTGTTTGTGTATGTCACCCACATCTCATCGCCCCTCTGCATTTTTGAAATCAATGTCTCTGTGAGCCTCGAATTAACGAAGCGGATCTCACCTCGCCCGGATTGCTTAAAATCTTTTCGCGGCACAACATGCAGCGGCAGAGCTCCGTCGATCTGCAAGCGCATCGGTTTGCTTGCATCGAGCATCTGCGCATCTGTCAACATGAACCGGCGCGATCCCCGCCGTCCCGATATGCGGATCGAGATATCCTTTTTACCACCCTTGAGAGTTCCTTCCGCTGTGGCGACACACCTATAGGGCCCCGAACAGGAGACGCTCCATCTTTTGCCTGAACTTGTGAACCTCTGCCACCAGGATCTCGAATCACGACGGTTACTTTCCTGAATGACCTCGGGAACTTGGGTATTCTGTGTGACGGATGGCCTCGGGGACGGAGTCGGTGTCCGTATCGGGGGCGGTGGCCGTGTGTCAACTACTGCCTTGCGAGCATCCCGGGGTTTAACTTCAGGGGGCTTTTCCACAATCTGAATCTTTTGCGCACCACCACCCAGCTCTCTCATTGCTGCCGCAGCTCCCAGCAACGAGTATTCCGGCTTCCTCCACTGACTACGGACATTGAGATAGCTGAGCTGAAATACTCTCCCTCTCTGGATTGCCGACATAACTCTTGCCAATACTCGGGAATTCGAGATTTTGTATTCCCCCCTGGAGAGCCTGACGAAGTCCCTGCCCGGCAACAAGCGAATCTCCTTCTCCCCGTCGACCTTGATCCAGATGGGTTTTGAACCATTCATGTATTGCGCATCAGCAATATGCAACTGGCGCTGACGACTGCTGTCCACAACAACCCTCATCGAGGGGTAGCCGTCAATTTCGCCACTTGATTTATAGGTAGCGGCAGCACAGCTGCCGTCTGTTGTGCAACGAATCTGCCAGTCTCTGAATTTCTTGCCCCCCCTGGATCCGTCGTTGTCCTGCAGCTCTCTCTTTTCAGGTTTTTTGCTGACAACAACCCCGGCGACTCGTGATGCACTACCAAGTTTCCTCAAGGCGTCCCCCATACCCATCAGCGAGTATTCGGGTTCACGCGCCTGGCCGCGTACGTTGGTATAGAAAAGCTGGAGTTTGCGGCCGGAGGCCATACGGGAGAGCAGCTCGTGCAGCAGGCCCCTGTTTGCAATCTGGTACTCGCCTCTATTCAGGCGCTTGAGATCGCGCTTTGGATTCAGATCAATAGCCGGGGTTTTATCAATACGAACAGTAATCTTTTTAGAGCCATCGACATACTTCGCATCGGAGAGAAACAATTTGTGATGAGTGCGCTTTTTACCCGTTATTTTGATCGTGGGATAACCGTCGGTCGTATCTCCCTGACGAAGGGTTTTTGCTTCACAAGCCGTGGGTTTTTTGCACTCAACAACCCAGTCTGTGAATTTGTCCGGGCTTCCGGCAACAGCGCAGGTTGTCGCCAGGAGTGTCAGTAGCGACAGGATTACGGTTCTTGTTTTCATCTTTAGTCTCTTACTCTGCAAATCTTGTACAAAATGGTAAAGAAAATTTCACACGGCTTGTAGGGCGCAATAACCGCAGGGCATTGCGCCACATGGAAAGGCGCAATGCGCTCTGCTTATTGCACCCTACATCTCTACAACTTTTTGGTTCTGGCTTTGCCAGGTTAGGGCCATGGTAAAAAGTTGCAGCGGTGCTTCAGCTGCTGGTTCATTCGAAATTGGACAGCATCAGACATTTCTGGTTCACTTGCAATAGAAAATGCTGCTACCACGCAACAAACGATAGAACATAGGATGTGCTGAAGAACGAAGCTTCCGCGTCCTGCTCACGCCCTGACCTACATCCTTGTAGGCCAAGCGCATCAATCACGACCGTCGGGAATGGCTGAAGTATGTAAGTCTGATAAGCAACAGCGCATCCGGCAATGCGCCAAAATCATGGTGGATGCGCTGACGCTTATCCCCCTACGACTCATCCCCTGGAGATCCCGATATTGAACAGAGATATACGTCAGCAAATATTCTCCCGCTTGCGAGATCAGAACCCACATCCTACCACTGAACTCAACTACAGCTCTTCATTTGAGTTGCTGATTGCGGTCATTCTCTCCGCCCAGGCGACGGATGTCAGCGTCAACAAGGCGACTGCCGGACTCTTTGCCGTTGCCCCAACCCCCCGGGCCATGCTGGATCTGGGAGAAGAGGGGCTGCGCGAACAGATCAAAACCATCGGCCTGTATAATAGCAAGGCCAAAAACATCATCAAGACGTGTCAGCTGCTGCTTGAGAAGCACGACTGTGAAATACCGGATGATCGCCAGTCGCTTGAAGCACTGCCGGGAGTGGGCAGGAAAACCGCCAATGTGGTTCTCAATACAGCATTTGGACAACCAACCATGGCGGTGGACACGCATATTTTCCGCATCTCCAATCGCACCGGAATTGCACCCGGAAAAACGCCGCTGGAGGTTGAGAAACGCCTGCTGAGACTCATCCCGCCAGAGTTTCTCCAGGATGCGCATCACTGGCTGATCCTGCATGGCCGTTATGTATGCATCGCACGCAAACCACGCTGTGGTTCCTGTATCATTGAAGATCTGTGTGAATACAAGCACAAAACTGTAGACTAGGAATGCCCTGAATGAATCCACTACTTGTCATTTCGACCATAGGGAGAAATCTTCTAACTGCGAAGAATCAGTATGTGGCGAGTTCAAAGATTTCTCGCTTCGCTCGAAATGACAATCAAACAGAGCTAGACGATATAGAGAGATGTTAAAGCAGAATCTGCCTGTTGATGACCTGATCGCCTGTCACAGCTGTGACTTGCTGCATGACAGGACTACACTGGGTGATGGAGAAAAGGCCTGGTGCAGTCGCTGCGGCAGTTTGCTGTACCGCACTAACAACAATGCAATCGAGATGTCGCTGGCATTGACCATCGCATCACTGCTGCTGTTTCTGTTTGCACACCTGCTGCCATTTCTGTCGATCGATATTGATGGAAATAAAAGCACCATCTACCTGATCTCGACGATCGACTCCCTGTCGCAACTGGACAACATCCTGATGGTCATTGCAGGCGCCCTGTTTTTGGTGGTGATTCCTCTTGGAGTATTACTGCTTGATCTATTGCTGTTAAGCGCGCTCTATAGCAATAGGAGACCACTGACGCTGTTTGCACGACAGCTGCTGCTGTTGATCGGACGCGTGGCGCCGTGGAATATGCTTGAGATTTTTCTCCTCGGGGTGCTGGTCACTATCGTGAAACTTGCATCAATCGCTGAAATTACTCTGCACCAGGGGTTCTGGGCATTTGTGGCTCTGGTGATGATCAACCTGTTCGTTTCAACGACACTTGAGCCGGAGGAGCTGTGGCAGGCCATCGACAAGCACTGACCGCCAGACAGGCAGGCCTGGCCGCCTGTCATGTGTGCGGCAAATTACAACCCTGTACGGCTGAGCGCCACTGCGTTCGCTGCGGCAGTCGACTCTATCAGCGCAAGCCCTTCAGTGTTCAGCGCAGCTGGGCTTTTCTGGTTACCGCACTGATTCTTTATGTGCCGGCGAATCTCTACCCTATAATGACAACAGCAACACTCGGAGAGAAGGATGACAATACCATTATTGGCGGAATCATCCTGTTGTGGAGTATGAAGTCGTATCCGGTTGCAGTGATTGTTTTTGTCGCTTCAATCGTGATACCCCTGTTGAAGTTTCTGGTCATCAGCCTGTTGCTGCTCGCCATCTGGAAAGGCCACTCCGGCAGGCTGAGCCAGCAGACACGACTGTTTCGCTTTATTGAATATATTGGACCCTGGTCAATGATTGATGTCTTCGTTGTCATTTTACTGGTCGCATTGATCCGCTTTGGTGGAATCGCATCGGTGCTTCCCGGCCCCGCCGCCATGGCCTTTGCAGGCATGGTGATAGCAACGATGTTATCCGCGATCAGTTTTGACACACGTCTACTCTGGGATAATGAATGAAGCAGCCCCGGGACAATAACAGCGATCCTGTCGCGCAGCCCCGTACGACAGGAAAAACAAGACGGATCTCGCTCATCTGGCTGGTTCCCCTGGCCGCACTGGTGATCTCATTCTGGCTCACCTGGCAGCACTATGCTTCACTCGGGTCACTGATTACGATCAGCTTTGTCTCTGCGGAAGGTCTGGGGGCAGGAAAAACAGCTGTCCGATTCCGCAGTGTCGAAGTTGGCAAGGTCGAAAGCATGCATCTCGACAGCACGTTGCAACAGGTCGTCGTGACTGTGCGCATCAACAAGGAGAGCAAAAACTTCCTCAATGAGAGCACCCGTTTCTGGATAGAGCGCCCGCGCATCGGTCCCGGCGGGGTATCCGGCCTGGGCACGCTCTTTTCCGGGGCCTATATCGCCATGTCGACCTCGGCTGACAAGAGTCTCAGCTATGAAGAGCATTTTACCGGGCTCGAGGATCCTCCCCTGACAGCCACCGATGAACCGGGCCTGCACCTGTATCTCACCTCCACTTCCGGCGCATCGCTTGCGACCGGAGCGCCGGTTCTGTACAAGCAGTTTGAGGTGGGCAAGATCGAGAGCCGGCGTCTTGTTGATGATGGTCAAACCATCGCCTATGGGGTCTTTATCAACGAGCCGTATGACCGCTTTGTCAACAGCAATACTAAATTCTGGGAGCTGGGAGGCTTCAAGATGGATTTTGGCGCGCAGGGGATGACTCTGGAGATGGAGTCACTCTCTGTACTGCTTAACGGCGGTATCTCTTTCGCCACCCCGAAGCGTCTGAAAGAGGGGAGTCCGGTTGAGAATGACGCCCTGTTTGAACTCTACCCGAACCTTGAAGCAGCGCATCTGGATCTTACCAGCACCGAATCTGCATTCGGATATATCCTCCACTTTGGCGAGTCACTGCGCGGCCTGGGCATTGGTTCACCGGTCGAATACCAGGGCATCCAGGTTGGTCATGTTGCGGACATCAGCATCGAGAATAATGCCGAGACCGGGAAGCTGACCACACCCGTCCTGATTTTCCTGGATCCGGATCGTATTGGCAGCGGCCTTGAGGAGCAGAATATCCCAGCCCTGCTGGACAAGGCCATCGCACAGGGATTGCGCGCACGCCTGCAATTTTCAAGCTGGCTGACCAACCAACTCTTCATTGAACTGGTCATGATTGACGATCCCCAGCATGCATCCATCAACCCCGGTGAACCCTATCCTGACTTTCCGACCATTGCCAGCGCCGTAGGAGAGATCATGAATGACCTCTCTTCACTGCTGGGCAAAATCGAAAAACTCCCGCTCGAGGAGCTGCTCACCTCGGCGAATGTGCTGATCCATGATATCGACAGCCTGGTGCGCAAGCCTGCTGACGACGAGTTGGGCGAGCAGCCGCAACTGCGTCGTGAACAACTGGATGGAGCGCCGGTACAGAGTTTGCTAAGCAAAGTTAATCATGCGCTTGATGGCCTTAACCCCATCCTCCACTCCAGTGAGACCCAGGCGCTGCCTGAAAAGTTGTCCACCTCGATCGGAAAGCTCAACAGCACCCTGAAATCAGTAAAACAGATGCTGGAGGGCGACAAGGCCCGTTCACCACTCTATTATGAGTTATCGACCACGCTCAAAGAGCTTACCCGCGCTGCCCGCTCGGTTGGCAGGCTCTCCGAGACGCTGGATGAAAAACCCAACGCATTGATTTTTGGTAATGATTAAGGAACCTGCCCAATAATGAAGACCCTACTTCGACCTTCATTCCGGCGCAGGCCGGAATCCAGTCAGGAGCTGAATCCCCTTGATCCCGGCCTGCGCCGGGATGACGCGATTTCAAAAAGGGGGGTTTTCTGGTCGCTGACCAGACAACGACTCTTTTTTCTGCCACTCATCCTGTTTCTGAACTACGGCTGTGTCTCTAATCCGGAGAGTGGAATTCACTACTATCTGCTGACGCCATCCTCTTCAGCAGGGAGCCTGTCCGCTCATCGCCATCTCAACATTGGCATCGGTCCGATTGAACTCCCCGAGTATCTCTCCCGTGCGCATATCTTCACACAGACCGGGAAAACGCAACTGAAGTCGAACAAGCAGCACCGCTGGGCAGGCTCCCTGGAGAATAACTTTGCCGATGTACTGGCAACGGATCTCGGCGTGCAGCTGCAAAAGAGCCATATCGAGATCTACCCTTGGGACCGGCCGCGCTCGGTCGACCGGCAGATCGTGGTGCATGTGACCCGTTTCATTGCAGATGGCGGAAGCGTCTATCTCGATGCGCGCTGGCGTGTGCTGGACAAGCAGGGAGGAGAGCGCAAGGTTGCCAGCGCCCGTCTACAGAAGCGTCTTGAAGGCAACACATCGAAAGATGATTTTGACGCGATTGTCAGCCTCATGAGCGACCTGGTCGGTGAGTTGGCCCATGAAATTGCAGTTTCGTTATAAGCTGTGCGCAGGAGTGTTGGAACCACAGATGCACACAGATAAACACAGATATTTTTTATATCTTGAGCCACTTGCAAAACTCGTCGATAGCGAACTTTGTCATCTCGAACGAATGTGAGAGATCCTATTTATCAATGAGTTAAGATTTCTCTTTGCAATCTCTCAATAATCCCGTGTGTTATGCAAGGTTGTATGGGATGTGCTTTTGACCTGCACGGAATTTTTGAGAAGTGACTTCCCCATTCAGTCTAAATGACGACTTTTTCGAGTTTTGCAAGAGGCTCTCTTTTCATCTGTATTTATCTGTGTGCATCTGTGGTAAAAAACAGACCTCAACTAAACTCCAGTTTGAATCCTGCTTTTTTCAGATAACCCTGCTCGCGCTCAAGATCGGCCTGTGTCAGCATATGCTGTGACAGCCAATCATCGGGAAACTGCAGCTTGACCTGTTTGCCGGAGAGGCTCAAACCAACATCAGGAACCTGGTCTGCGGTGCGGCCGCGATGCAGCAGCACGGCAAGACGCAGCAGAACGCACAGGCGTCTTCCCTGTTTTCTCAGACGTTTCACCAGCTCATCAAAAGCAGCGCATCGAAACTTGCGTCGATGATTCAACACCAGCGTCGCCAGCAGCGCCTGCTCCTGGCGTGAAAACCCCGGGAGGTCAGCATTGAAGAGAATATAGGATCCGTGTTTGTGATACTGGCCATGCGAAACCTGAAGTCCGATCTCATGCAGCTGCGCAGACCATGAGAGTATATCGCGGGCGTCATCATCCAGTTTCCACGGCTTCGTGGCTGCCTGGAACAGTCTGTCAGCGCTCACGGAAACTCTCTGCGCCTGCAGCTGATCGACACTCCAGCGGCCTGCAGCAGACTGGACAGAAGCGGCGCGGGCATCGGTATGGTTGATTCTGCCCACCAGGTCATACAGCAGGCCCTCACGCAGCGACTGCTCCGAGACGCGCATCTCATCGATATCGAGGGTTTCAAAGACGCCGATGAGAACCGCCAGTCCACCCGGCAGCACCGGCTTGCGATCATCGTCCAGCGTCTCCAGTTCAAGGTTGTCGATATGCCCTGCTTTAATCAGTGCATCACGCAGCCGGTAGAGGCTTTTACGGGTTATACCACTGTCACACCACCCCTGTGCATGCGTAATATTGCGAATCGCCTTGATGGTTCCGGAGCAGCCTATCGCCTCTTCCCAGTTATCCGCCCAGAATCTGCTTGCTATCGGATAGATGGTGAGACGCGCCTCCATGACGGCGCGTTTCATCTGCTCACGGCTGATGCCGCCGTCACTGAAAAATCGCTTGCTGGAACTGACGCAGCCAGCCAGCAGGCTCTCCCGAAAGCGGCTTTGCAAGCCTTCGCCAATAATCAGCTCGGTGCTGCCGCCTCCAATATCGACCACCAGGCGCTTGCCTTCCCGCGTCTCCCTTCCATGGGCAACGCCGAGGTAGATCAAACGCGCCTCTTCACGACCGGCGATAATTTCAATCGGATGACCAAGCAGACGTTCAGCATCCGCAACAAACCTGGCGGAATTTGAGGCCACACGCAGGGTGTTGGTCCCCACCACACGCACCATACCCGGCGGCAGGGAACGCAGACGCTGTGAGAACCGCTGCAGAGTCTCCAGTCCACGCCTGCGGGCGGCAGGATGCAATTTTCCCTTTTTTGTCAGGCCACCGCCAAGCCGCACCGGTTCACGCAATCTATCGATGATCGACAGCGTACCGGAGTCGTCCAGGCGGGCGACGATCATGTGAAAACTGTTGGAGCCAAGATCAATGGCGGCAACGACATCAGGGTGAGTGGCGTTGACCGGCATTTCAGGCTTTTGTTGGAGTTTTGCGGGCGCGGTTTTTCAACGCTTTTCCCTCTGCTGCGCGCTTTTTGCGCGCCTCTTTGGGATCAGCGATTAGCGGGCGATAGATCTCGACACGATCACCATCCTGCAGCACTGCATCCGCTTTGGATACTTTGCCGAAAATGCCCAGGCGGCTCTTGCCGAGGTCGATATCGGTAAACTCCTGCAGTATGCCCGACTGCTCAATCGCCTCTGCGGCGGTGATCCCCTGCTGCGCCTCCACTGGCATGATCAATTGCCGCCCCTCCAGCGCATGAGCAACTTCAACATGAATCAGATTATTCTCCACCGTAAACCTCCTCCGCCCTTTTACAAAATGAGTCAACCATCGAATTGGCGATGTGCGCAAACACGGCGCCGAATGCCATGGTCATCAGTTTACCCGAAAACTCAAACTCGAGACGCAGTGCAATCTTGCTGGCGTTCTCCCTCAGCGGGGTAAACTCCCACATGCCGTGCAGGTGGGTGAATGGTCCCTCTTGCAGATCGATCTGCATCGACTCATCCTCGACATAACGGTTGCATGTAATGAATGACTGCACCACACCGGCGCGCGCAACCTCGATCTCACCGCAGATCTGGCGCCCCTCCCGATCCTCAGAAACCATTCTGGATGAGCGACACCAGGGCAGAAACTCCTGGTAGTCGCCGACATCATAGACCAGCTTGAACATATCAGCTGCGGAGTGGTGCACCAGTGCACTTTTTTCAACGACTGCCAAATCAATGCTCCTGTCGACCCACTTCCCGGTCAAGCTCACCACTGTTGAGCTTTTCGAGATACTCTGTCAGCGCAACCTTGACCTTGCCGCTCAACAGATAGAGGCCGATAAAGTTGGGAAAAGCCATCGACAACAGCAGCAGGTCGCTGAAATCAAGAATGCTCGCCGCACTGGTGACGGAGCCAACCACGATGAAGACCACAAACAGGATACGGTAGACCATGGAGTAGCTCTCACCGAAGAGATAGGTCCAGCAACGCTCGCCATAGTAGGACCAGGAGATCATGGTGCTGTAGGCAAAAAGCACCACAGAAATAGACAATAGCACCGGGAACCAGGAGATCACCGTGCCAAAAGCGGCGGAAGTCAAGGCTGCGCCCTCCCTGCTTGCGACCAGGGTTGCAAACTCTCCATTGGCGTCGTAGACACCTGTGATGACGATCACCAGTGCAGTCATGGTGCAGATGACCACGGTATCGATGAACGGCTCGTATAGCGCTACGATACCCTGGCGAACAGGATATGGGGTTCTGGCCGCGGAGTGGGCTATAGCAGCAGAACCGATGCCAGCTTCACTGGAGAATGCTGCACGCTTGAATCCCTGCACCACAGCGCCGATCAAGCCGCCGATACCCGCCTCCATGGAGAAGGCCGATTTCACGATCAGTATCAGCGCATCAGGAAGCATCGGAAGGTTGTAGAGAATAATCCACGATGCAGCCAGCAGGTAGATAAAGACCATCACCGGAACGATTTTTTCAGCCGTATGGGCAATGCGCTTGATGCCACCGATGATGACAACTCCCACTGCGAAGGCCATGATGACGCCAAAGGCCCAGTTGTTGTCCGCAAAAAAGCCAACCTGCTCCTTGACTGCGCCCAGCGCCTGGCCGACCTGAAAGGCGTTGCCGCCGCCGAGTGAGGCGCCAATGGTCAGGATGGCAAACAGCGCCGCCAGCCCCTGGCCGATGCCACCGCCGATGCCCCGCGACAGGTACTCCATGGCGCCGCCCATTATATGGCCGTCTGAACGCACCTCGCGGTACATCTGCGCCAGCGTCACCTCGGTAAACTTGGGTGTCATCCCGAGAAAGCCGGCAATAATCATCCAGAAAGTCGCTCCGGGCCCACCGATGCTGATCGCGATGGCGACACCGGCAATGTTTCCCAGGCCGACTGTCGCGGAGAGAGCCGTGGTCAATGCCTGGAAGTGGCTTACCTCGCCCGAGTCATCCGCTTTACTGTATCTGCCGCGGATGACGTACCAGGCATGCTTCATCAGACGCAGATTGACAAAGCCCATGCGCAGAGTCAGAAAGACCGCACCCACAATCAGCCAGGCGACAATCATCGGCATTTCAGCTTCACCCGGCATGACATCAAAAAAGAGTACTGTCGCCAGATAGCTGTTCAGCGCAGTAAACCAGGCATCGACCTGACCGTTCTCACCGGCTGCAAAAACAACAACCGGGAGAAGAGAGAGGATCAGGAGTAAGGCAAATCTTGTGATTTGAAGATGTTTCATACTGTGATTATCCCAGCTTGATTCATGATGTTTTTCTGTTTGTTATCGAAGGATATTGTCGTAATCAAGGAAATAATGCTTGATAATTCAGCTTGAGCTACATAGCATTCACCCGCCGCGGATATAATAAACGTAATATGAGTGATACAAAAGCACAAAGTCTGGTTGCAGACGAAATGGTCAAGGTCAACGATTTCATCCTGAGCCAACTGCACTCGGATATCGTTCTGATCAACCAGATCGGCCATCACATTATCAATGGCGGCGGTAAGCGACTTCGCCCGCTGCTGGTATTGATCGCTGCAAAGTCCGTCGGTTATGAGGGCGGCAAACACATCGATATTGCTGCCATCATCGAATTTATCCATACCGCGACCCTGCTGCATGACGATGTGATTGACCATTCTGACATGCGCCGCGACCAGGAGACCGCCAACGCCGTATGGGGTAATGCCGTCAGCGTCCTGGTTGGCGATTTTCTCTATTCACGCGCCTTCGAGATGATGGTCGCCGTTCAGCAGATGCGCGTCATGGATATCCTCTCGCATGCAACCAATCGCATTGCCGAAGGTGAAGTGCTGCAGCTGATGAACTGCAACGAGCCGGATATCACTGAAGAGCAGTATGTCGAGGTGATTGTCAGAAAAACAGCAACCCTGTTTGAAGCGGGAACTCGTCTTGCTGCAGTGATTAGTAATTCTGACACAGAGACTGAACAGGCGCTTGCCGACTACGGCATGGAGTTGGGGATGGCATTCCAGATTATCGATGACGCCCTCGACTACAGCGGTAAGAATATCGGTAAAAACATTGGAGACGACCTTGACGAGGGGAAACCGACCCTGCCTCTGATCCGGGCCATGCAAACCGCCCCCGAAGATCAGGCCGCGGTCATCCGCAACGCCATCAAAAACGGTGGTCGGGAACATATCGATGCAGTGACCCGCGCAATTGAAAGCTCTGATGCAATCGCTTACACTATGCAGGTTGCTGTCGAGCATTCACAAAAGGCCATCAAGGCTCTGGATGCTCTTCCACCATCACCCTACCGCGACGCACTCGCTGAACTGGCTGAATTTTCCGTGCGTCGCGCCAGCTAAACAAATCCACACCATCGGGGTGTAGCTCAGCCTGGTAGAGCACTGCCTTCGGGAGGCAGGGGCCGGAGGTTCGAATCCTCTCATCCCGACCAACTAATTCAATGAGCTAGACCGTTCCTCTATCTCTTTTTTATCCTCAGATACCTTTCAAGGGGGAATTCGAGGGGGAAAGTGGTAACCAGAACTGCCTTTTTAAGCCATATACACGCATTTTCAGAACTCTTCTACATGACAGTTGACGAAGCGATCCAGAAGCATGGAGCCATGACAATATTTGAAGCCACAGCCGAGGGCGAATGTGGAAACCTTACGCCTCTACGAAAGCTTGGCTTTACTGTTGAGACGATAGACGATGCTGAAACGATCAGCTTTGCTGCCTATGATCGACTGACAGTAGAGGAGAAAGCTGCGAATTACTGGGAAGCGAGCCAGGATCTGCACAAGTGCCTCCCCGATGCAGCGAATACATAGCAATAGGCTTGAGTTTGCCCTCGCCGCCCTGAAATATTGAGTAGAGACGTGGACACAAAAAACCCGCCTCAGTGGTTTTCCTCAAATCAAGAGAGCTATGTGCAAAGAATCCTGACTGTATCTGTTGGCTTATCGCTGTTGCTAATGTTGGCAGCCTGTAGTGATGATAAAGAAGCAATACAAGATTGTATTGCTCGGGGGGTGGCATTTCACAAGTCAACTGGCGCGCGCACGGTAGTTAGAACTCATCCAGATACCGGACGGCTGATTGAAGAAGTCGTACAAGAAAGATGCGAACGCTCAACTGCGGCCTTTTAGCGTAGCCACAAAAAACCCGCCACAGCGGGTGGCTTATCCTGATTTCTTGGCTGATGGTATGATGGTTAAGCCCTCCATCAACTGAATGCAGGTGTTGCAGTGGAATATGTACTGTTAGGCGGCTTACTATTGGCAGTAGGCTACTTTGCCTACGCGCTCGGAGCCTTCTCGGAAACAGTCGGCAAGCAAGCCCATAAAAGGAACAAGACGCCCGCCAGCAAACAGAGCGCAAAACGAAAAAGGTTGGTGCCAAGAAAGTCCAACAGGATGATGACTACCTGGTACTGATCAACCAGGTCGCTGGAGATCACGCCAAAGCGGAACGCCTTATCCAGTATGAAATGCGTAGAGACTCAAACCTGAGTCGCGGCGAAGCGATAAAAGAGGCATCGTTCAGAATAACGCGGTTCTGACAATACATATCCACTTCATGGGTTCGCTCGTGTGCGTGGGGATCTCCCTAGGACCTCCCTGAGCGCGGCATTAAAAAACCCGGCGAATGCCGGGCTGATAAGTGGTTAAGCGGTTTCTCGTTCTCTTTCCTCCGCGATCCGATGGTAAATCTCTTCCCGATGCACCGGCACATCCTTCGGCGCCTTGATCCCAATTCTAACCTGATTGCCAGTGACGTTCAGGACAGTCACCTCGATGTCGTCGCCTATCTTCAGGGTTTCGCCAGGGGCCTGTTGTTGAGGTAGATATCGCCTCAGTCAGGGCCCGCAGCACCGCTTCTGGGACGCTTATTGCTGCTACTCGAGGACTTGCAGCCGCTCCTCGAGTTGCTCGATCGCCTTCAGGGCGCACTCCTCATCCTTCTCCCCGCCGGGCGCGCCGCTGATCCCGAGAGCGCCGATCCGGCTGCCAGCCGCCGTGATCTGCACACCGCCGCGCATCATGATGATGCCATCCATGTGGTTCAGTTCCGGACGGATATCCCCGCGGTTATCGCGAAACTCACCCGAGTCCGATCCTGACAGAATCACGGCGTTGGCTTTCTCCTCAGCGATCTGCAGGGTGAAACGCGAGGCCCTATCATCACGCAGGGCGGCACGCAAGTTGCCATTGCGATCGACCACAATGGCGCTGACGTTATAGCCCATCTTGCGGCACTGGACGACGCTCTCGCTGACGAGGTCGCGGGCCAGCTCCATGCCGATGCTCTTGACCGTCATGACATCCTCCGCCTGAACGTGAGCGCAGAGCATCATCAGCAGAGCGGAAGTTTGTAATCTATGCATTTTCATCATGTCACCTGGTTGTTTTTCTGCTCTTCAGCAGCTCCGATTTTCGAGATCAATCGAACTTACTCACCCTCGCTCAGCACAACACCCCACTGCGACAGCTCATCGGGTATTCCGACCACTCCGGCACTGACCCCGGAGGAGGGCAGCGTAAGGTTCCCGCCAATCAGATCCCTCAGAGCCCCCTCTGGGCTGGCATAGGAGTGCGGACCTATCGTCCGGCCGTCATGGATGATGTGGAACTGGCCATCCTCCCGCTTCACGATGAAGAACTTGCCGATCGAGGCCTCGCATTGGTAGCCTGTGATTGTGGGTAAGTTTATTTATTCTCTGCTGTCCACGGCTTTACATCGCGGCAACGCTGATCAATCTGATGGACAACTCTTTGCATTTTATCAGGAGCAAGTGATTCGCCAGGTAGGGTCTTAAAGGATTTAGTGACCTCACCTCCAGCCAGGAGATAAACGTCACGAACAGGCGCAACTCGATCAACCCACCACCCCGGATATACAACGACCGGCGTAACCTGGATGCTTTCTCCGATAACCGATTGCAGCCATCGACTGAGCCACCTTGCATGAATTCCTGCCTGCTCCAATGGTGCACTCGTGATGTTTCCGTTTGGAAAAGTCATCGACTTTCCATCAAAACGAATTTTCACTGCATCTGCACCCTGACCTTTTTTCCCTTTCGATCGGGCTTTTGTCTCCACCGCGAACACGCCATTCCGGCCGATCACAATATGATCAATGTTTGGGGTCATCCCCTTTTTGCCGTTTTCCTTTGGGAAATCATGGAATACACGGTAACCGTCAAGCATCAACAGATTGAGTTCTTCGCCGACCGCCTTTTCGCCTTCAACGCCAAGTCTGAGTTTTTTGCTCTTCTTAAGATTCCCAATAAGCCTGTATAGATAATAAATGGCCACAGAACCACCAAGAAAAAAAGATAATAATGGCGAGGAATAACTTGCGCCATTCATTTGCGTAGCGAAATAAGCGGCCATCAAGAGCACTGGAAGAAATAGGATTAGGGAGTAGTTCTCCATAATATTGGCTCGAACTTCATCCAGCTCAGACTGCAGTGATTCGCCAGGCGAGCGTAAAAAATCCTTCGTAAATGGGTTGCGTCTGGCTTTTCGTCGCTCCAGATAAAGCCATAGTTGATAAACACCAAGCACAGATACTGTCATGCCAAGCAGAAAAATGTGAGGTAGCCATTTTGAAAGGTCTAACATCATTTCAATTGCTTTCAACGAACGCAGTGATCAGCTCGTCTTCTCCTTTATTGACCGAATCATGAAGGCATCGGTTACGCAATAAGGTCATAACAACTCGCCCTATTCATCCTCCCACTTCCCAATCACCTTCCCGAGGATCCTGAATTCATCGGTGATCACTTTTGCCACCCTACCACTACTGACAATGCAGTCGGTATCGGTAATTGTCAAGGAAGATGTCGCTTTTTCTAAGCAGCTTTTTCTTTGAGTTCCACCTCCTTCCCAGTCGAGTTATTCGGATTTAAGAAGACAACTTT
>Ga0209013_10000504_pt1 | contig 35012 bp, 37 predicted proteins | sample Cruoilmetagenom2_FD_187291 | JGI IMG/M metagenome (GOLD analysis project Ga0209013, IMG submission 187291) | Oil polluted marine microbial communities from Coal Oil Point, Santa Barbara, California, USA - Sample 2 (SPAdes) (version 2) | ecosystem: Environmental > Aquatic > Marine > Oil seeps ...
GACCTTCATTTGCATGGATGCAAATGCAGAGCGTACATGGACGTATTCACAGCGTGTCTTGAAAAGACCTCGCGCAGACCCCGACCCACTGTCATTCATCCTTAGATCAACTTGATCAGAGCCTATTGACTTTCACGTTCCAGAACCTCCGTTAAGCGTTCATAGACAGAGCTGGAGCGGCGCGCAAAGGCCGGTGTGTAACGCGACGGATTGTTGTAGGTCGGAGATGGCAGGCAGGCGGCAAGTTCCGCGGCTTGTTTCAGGTTGACGCGCCACACGGGCCTGCCCCAGTAGTAGTAGCTGGCGGCCTGTACACCGAAAATACCCGGACCGAATTGTGCAATATTCAGATACAGCTCCAGGATGCGTTTTTTGTCGAGCTTGTGTTCCATCTGCCAGGTCAGTACCGCTTCATGCCACTTGCGCAGGAACGTACGGTCGTTGCTGAGAAACAGGTTTTTGACGGTCTGCTGGGAGATCGTACTGGCCCCATAGCGCACCTTCAGGTGTTCGAGGTTGTACTGCCAGGCTGTGCGTATGGCCTGTAAATCAAAGCCGTCATGCTGGTAGAAACGACCGTCTTCAGCAATGATGACCGCGCGCTGCAGTGCATAGGGGATGCTCGACAGGGAAACCGGTTGCCAGCGCACAGCAGGCAGGGCTGAATCGATATTAGCCCTGTCGCGGTAGTCGTGTATCAGGCGGGATTCAGGGATTTTTTCAGTCGCCAGTTTTTCCCAGTCCGGCCAGTGTGTGTATAGCCAGTAGGCATCGGCCAGCAACAGCGCCAGCAGCAAAATGGCCAGCCAGCGGGCTGCACGCAGCCACCAGCTTTTCCTGTTTGCTTTACGGGCAGGCTTCCGTTTGCGGCGTGATTTGCGTCGCATGATGGCCGAGATCAGATTCGCTTTATTCTAATGGCGGAAGTGGCGCATGCCGGTTAGGACCATGGCAATGTCGTGCTCATCCGCGGCGGCAATGACTTCGTCGTCACGCATCGATCCGCCCGGCTGAATGACAGCGCGTACTCCTACCTCTGCAGCGGCATCCAGACCGTCGCGAAACGGGAAAAAGGCATCGGATGCCATCACAGAATCTGCAACATCGAGTCCGGCGTCCTCCGCTTTGATCGCTGCGATGCGTGCCGAGTAGATACGGCTCATCTGGCCGGCACCTACGCCGATGGTCATGCGATCACGGCCATACACGATGGCATTGGATTTGACGAACTTGGCGACCTTCCAGGTAAACAGCAGGTCCTGCATCTCATACTCAGTGGGCTGGCGTTTGGTGACGATCCTGAGATCGTCGATGCCAACCATGCCCAGGTCACGGTCCTGAATCAGCAGGCCGCCGTTGACACGTTTGAAATCCAGACCCGGTTGCGCCTGTGCCGGCCACTGGCCGCAGGCGAGCACGCGGACGTTCTTTTTGGCTGACAGCATCTCGAGTGCTTCTTCGTCGATCTCGGGTGCAATGATGACTTCAACAAACTGGCGATCGACAATGGCCTTTGCCGTATGGGAATCCAGTGTCTGGTTGAAGGCGATGATGCCTCCAAAGGCCGAGGTGGGATCTGTGCTGTAGGCGCGATCATAAGCAGCGATAAGGCTGTCGGCTTCGGCAACCCCGCAGGGGTTGGCATGCTTGACGATGACACAGGCAGGTGAATCGTTGAAGCTTTTGACGCATTCCAGCGCCGCATCGGTATCCGCCATATTGTTGTAGGACAATTCTTTACCTTGCAGCTGTCGTGCCGTCGACACACTGGCTTCGACTGATTGCTGTTCAACATAAAAGGCGGCCTGCTGGTGCGGGTTTTCACCGTAGCGCATTCCCTGCACCTTGCGCACCTGCAGGCTGTATGTACGTGGAAAGGCTTCCTGGCTGTCGTCTGCAGCGGTGCGCCCCAGGTGATTGGCAATGGCGCCATCATAACGGGCGGTGTGCTCGTAGGTGCGTACCGCCAGGTCATAACGTGTTGCTTCGCTGATGCCCTCAGCGTGTTCATCCATCTCGGTCAGAACGGCATCATAGTCGCTGCTGTCTGTCAGCACAGTGACGGAACGATAATTCTTTGCGGCAGCGCGCAGCATGGCGGGGCCGCCTATATCGATGTTCTCGATGGCTGTTTCCAGGTCTGTGTCAGGCCTGGCGATAGTCTGCTCGAAGGGATACAGGTTGACGGCCAGCAGGTCGATAGCATGTATACCGTGTTCAGCCATGACATCGTCGTCGATCCCACGCCGTCCGAGCAGGCCGCCATGTATCTTCGGGTGCAGGGTTTTCACCCGGCCATCCATCATCTCAGGGAAGCCTGTATAGGCCGATACTTCTACCACCTGAATGCCGTTGGCGCTAAGCAGTTTAGCGGTGCCACCAGTAGATAGTATGACAACGCCTCTGTCAGACAGTGCTTTGGCAAAATCGACGATGCCTGTCTTGTCTGACACGCTGATTAGTGCACGGCGAATAGCGGTACGATTCTCATCTGACATGGGGAGCCTCTGGATGGGTTGGTGGTGGTTACGACGATGTAGCCAGGAAGTTAATAAATGCCGTGGTCACGGAGTTTCTTGCGCAGGGTATTGCGGTTGATGCCCAGCATTATTGCGGCCTTGCTCTGGTTGTTATCGGCTCGCTGCATGATGATTTCCAGCAGCGGCTTTTCGACATGATCCAGGACCATGTCATACAGATCGCTGGGGTCTTCTCCATTGAGATCTTTTATGTACTGCTCTATCGAGCTGCGCACGCAGATGGAGAAAGGCGGTTTGCTCACGCTGCAATGTCCCGCGGCAACTGATCGGTGAAGAACTCGTTAATGGCTTTGATCTGCTGGGCTGACGTCTCAAGCACCATGATCTCGCGTCGGAACGCATTGCTGTGGATGAATCCTTTCGAGTACCAGGCGATGTGTTTGCGTGCGACGCGAACACCTGTGTACTCGCCATAAAATGCATACAGTTCCTGCAGGTGACAGATCAGCGTTTTGCCGATTTCCATTGTGTCAGGAGCAGGCATGTCATTCCCGGTGGACAGGTAGTGGTCAATCTCACGAAATATCCAGGGGTTGCCCTGTGCAGGACGTCCTATCATCAGGGCATCTGCAGCGGTTTGTTCAAGTACTGCTGCCGCTTTTTGCGGGGATGTTATGTCGCCATTGGCAATGACCGGAATGCCAACGCTCTGTTTGACGGCGGCTATGGTGTCGTATTCGGCTTCACCACGAAACGCGCATGCCCGCGTGCGGCCATGTACGGCGAGCGCCTGAATGCCGGACTGTTCCGCAATTTGTGCGATACGGCAGGCATTGCGCTGACCCGGGCTGCTGCCAGTGCGGATTTTCAAGGTCACTGGAACATCGACTGCATTGACGACGGCATCGAGTATCCTGGCCACCAGGCCTTCATTCGTGAGCAGTGCCGAGCCCGCCTGCTTGTCGCAGACTTTTTTCGCCGGGCAGCCCATATTGATATCGATGATATCTGCGCCCGTGGCAACATTTTCCTGCGCGGCCTGGGCCAGCACTTCCGGTTCGGCGCCGACTATCTGTACGGAGACAGGGCCGGGTTCTCCATCATGATTGAGGCGCAGTTGGGTCTTCTTGTTGCCGCGTACCATGGCGTTCGCGCTTATCATTTCCGACACAGCGAGGCCGGCCCCCAGCTTTCTGCATAGCTGTCGAAACGGTTTATCGGTGACACCGGCCATAGGCGCCAGTATCAGGCGATTAGAGAGTTGATGCGGGCCGATGTGCATAGGTGTTTGGGCGCGGTCAGGGAAGGCGACAGATCATAACCCCAATTTCAATGGGAGTAAAAGCATCCCGACGGACGTTAATAAATAGATGTTATTGTTGATTCAGCCAGTGCAGTTTGACCGGACGCAATTCGAAGCCGTCGACACGCACGGCGGGTGTGCGCAGGAGAATTTTTATGTCCTCCGCCTGGCCCGGCTGCATGAGTCTGCTATCAGCTGATTTGCCAAGATATTGCTCAGCCTTTACCACCTGTCTGCTGATAATCCTGCCGCCGCGATCGGTCAGACTCAATTCCATGGAGGGGAAAGGCTGTTCGACATTATCCCGGTTGATCAGCGTAACTGCGATGCGCAGGCCTTCCTTCTGTCCGTCCAGGACGGTCATCTTGCTGGACAGCTGTTCAATGGCAGAGGGATTGGACGCCTTCGGGACGCGACATCCGGCCAGCTGGCAGCCTGCTTCAAGTGCAGGGCGAAGCACACGAATTTGTGCAAGCTCATCCATAAAATACTTGCCTGTCAGGAACACAAGCAAGACGATCAGGGCAAGATTGGTCATTACCAGCAGTACACGTTGTGTTTTGGGCGACATGAAGCCGAACAGGCTGCCATGGCTCTCATGCTCAAGTTGTCGAACAAGCAGGGTATCCTGATGTTCCTGGGTTTCGTAGGTATCCAGGCCGTGATATGAGTGGCGTCCGATGCGCAGTTTATCTGCCATAGAGCCGATGCCAGCAGATACCTTGTTCATCAAGCCGGGCCTGTCCTGATCTTCAGTGACGGGCGCTGTTTGCATCAGTACCGGGTCATCTTCCAGGTCGTCGTCGATGTCGGGTGTACCGATCTCCGGTTCGCTGATATCTGCTTCAGCCAGTTTTGCATCGATCTCTGCCTGGCCGTCTGCTGCCTGCTGCAGTAGTTTTTCGATATCCGGGTTGTCGAGACTGTCAAAATCCTCGATTTCGTCGGGCAGCGGAAAATCGCCTTCGCCGCTTTCGTGAAATGCCTTGTCGTTTTCGACGTTCATGGCCTGGTAGGCCTCATCGGATTCATCTTCGTCGGAGGTGATGAAAACGTTTTCTGATTCGTCGGGATCGGTGTGGCCTAAATCATCCAGCTCTGGAATGGATTCGGGTTCGTCTGTCACTGGGACGGGTTCTGTCTCTGTCACATCATCCGCAGCCAGGTCTGCGGTTTCGAGTACTGTATCGGCAAGCGGGTTAATCTCGTCCGGTAGTGTTCCAGGCTCATCGACTTCAAGGGATGGCATGTCTTCATCATCTGGCATGCCTGGTGCTTCCAGACTCATGTCTGCGGTGCCGTCATCATAGGCCTGCAGGGCATCGTCGGTTTCGTCTGGAAGATACCGGGGGTTTACCTCCGGGTTGGGCAGCGAGCCGGAATCATCCTGATCCCTTTCTTCATCTTCATCTTCATCTTCATCTTCACTGGGCCAGAGTGTTTCGGCATCCAGTTTTGTTTCCACGTGTTCCACCGCGGGCTCATCGTCCTGCGAGGCATCTGTGGAACTTAGTGCAGAAGCAGTATCCAGACCGGCTGAATCCGGGTCCAGCCCTTCCAGGGGTGAAAAATCGGGCATGGCAAATTCGGATCCCGTTTCCTCATCATCTTCACTGAACCCAGGGCCAGCAAAGGGTTCTTCTTCTGTTGTTTCTGCAGCGGCAGCATCGTCAGTTTCTTCCGCTTCGTCCCCGTCGGACGAGGCGTCATCATGCGTATCGATGTTGTCAGCAGGCTCGTCGATAGCGTGTTCATCTGCTTCATTCGTCGCGCGTATTGCAGGGTTGAACACAGTACCCTGAAGCAGGGAGTTATCCAGTGACGGGATCTCCTGGCTGCTGCTTTCTGTTTCGGCTGGCTGGTCGTCCTCCTGATCAGGGCCGAAGTAGAGAAGGCTGTTGTCTTCCTCAGTCGGGGCTACCTCGGCGACAGGTTTGTCCAGGGCTTCTCCAGCGAAGTCGGGTTCTGGAAACGAATCCATTTCATCGTTTTCAAGCGGCGCATCTGTGATGAGATTATTGTCTTCATTATCAACAGCCTCATCCTGACCGGCATCTTCGGCAGCCTCTTCAGCAGGCTCTTCGACAAAATTGAAAGTGAAGTCTGATGAAGTACTGACGGCTGATGCACCCGGCGGCAGTTCAACTGTTGTGGCAGAAACATCAGACGAAGCTGACGTCAGGTCAGCATCCTCACTATTCTGTGGGTCTTCAGTCAGATTGGCGCCGGCATTGAAAACCGAGTAGCAGTTGCCGCACCTTACCAGTCCTTCGTGAGCAGCAATGTCCTGCTCACTGACCATGAACACGGACTGACATTTGGGGCATTCTGTATACATCTTCTACTCTGCTGTTTTCTCTACCGTCATCATTACCCAGTCTCCATCCTGGACCAGAGCTATTGTGTTGCCCGGCGAGAAAGCCGTTCTGATGCGATCGGCCTGTTCCTTCAGAATGCCCGACAACACCAGCGTGCCCTGTTCACTGCGCATGGCCAACAAGCTGTCCTTCAAGTCTAACAAGGTGTTGGCAAGGATGTTTGCAAATATCAGATCAGCTTTCAATGGCTTTGAAAGGTCAGCTGGCAAATACAGCTGCAGAGCCTGGCTGGTTTCGTTGTGTTCGGCGTTGGCGCGGCTGGCCTGCAGAGCCTGCGGGTCTATGTCTATGCCGATGGCGCTGTCTGCACCAAGTTTGAGTGATGCTATAGCGAGTATGCCCGATCCACAGCCATAATCGATGACATGCTGGCCAACTGGAGGGTGCTCTGCCAGCCACTTGAGACACATGCTGGTGGTCTCGTGCGTTCCGCTGCCAAATGCGAGTCCCGGGTCAAGGAACAGCGTAGTTGCTGATTCGTCTACTGCATCATGCCATGTCGGGCAAACCCACAGCCTGTCTCCGTACTGCTGCGGCTGGTAGCGATCCAGCCAGCTACGTTCCCAGTCGGTATCCGGGATTTCCTCGATTTGATGTTCCGGAAGTTCCTGCGTACCGAAGCGCGACTGCAAGGCGGAAAGTACAGCTTCCCTGCCGCTGACTGCATCGAACAGGCCACTGATGATACTGTTGTCCCAGACCGGTAAGTGGCCATCGACATAGTCGAACAGGGGGCGGTCTTCAGCGTCTTCGATAGTAATCGACTGTGCTCCGGCAGATTCGAGGCGGCTGGACAGTTCGTCCAGCTCCACCTTACGGGCTGCAAAAGTTATTTTCAGCCATGGCATAAGTGGGTCTTAAGCCGTTTTGGTGATGTTCTTCTCCAGATAATGGATATCGAAGTTGGCATCCTTGAAGCCATTGTCGGAGATGATTCTGCTATGCAGTGCAATGTTGGACTTGATGCCGTCGATAATGACCTCCTTCAGCGCGCTGGCCATGCGTGCCAGCGCCTCATCACGATCTGCACCATAGGCGATGATCTTGCCGATCATGGAATCATAATGCGGAGGCACCACGTAGTTGCTGTAGATATGTGAGTCTACACGTATGCCCGGACCGCCTGGCGCATGATACTGGGTGATGCGACCGGGTGACGGCATGAAGGTGTCCGAGTCTTCAGCATTGATGCGGCATTCAATGGCGTGACCCTTGATAGTGACATCATCCTGTGTGATAGGCAGTTTTTCGCCAGCGGCGATAAGTATCTGGTTCTTGACGATATCGATGCCGGTGATCATCTCCGTAATGGGATGCTCCACCTGTACGCGGGTATTCATCTCAATGAAAAAGAACTCGCCGTTTTCATACAGAAACTCGAATGTACCGGCGCCGTGATAGCCAATCTGGCGACAGGCCTCAGCACAGCGTGCACCAATTTCGTTGCGCATCTCTGTTGTGATGCCGGGTGCAGGGGCTTCCTCGACCACCTTCTGATGGCGTCGCTGCATGGAGCAGTCACGCTCGCCGAGGTGGATGGCGTTGCCATGTTTGTCGGACAGGACCTGGAATTCCACATGGCGCGGGTGTTCGAGGAACTTTTCCATGTAGACGTCAGGATTGTTGAAGGCCGCGCCTGCCTCGGCCTGTGTCAGTGAAATAGAACTGAGCAGGTTGGATTCGGTGTGCACGACGCGCATACCTCGCCCACCCCCACCACCTGAGGCCTTGATGATGATGGGATAGCCGATCCTTTTGGCAAGGCGCAGGTTTTCTGCATCATCGTCGCCGAGCACACCGTCCGATCCCGGCACGCAGGGCACATTGGCCTTCTGCATGGCCTTGATGGCGGCCACCTTGTCACCCATGGTGCGGATATTTGCACCGGTCGGGCCGATAAAGATGAACCCGCAGGCATCGACAAGATCGGCGAAGTCCGCATTTTCTGACAGAAATCCGTAGCCGGGATGGATGGCATCGGCATCGGTGACTTCTGCCGCGCTCAATATCGCCGGTATGTGCAGGTAACTCTGGGTCGCCGGAGGTGGGCCGATACAGACCGATTCCTCGGCAAGTCTTACGTATTTAGCGTCGCGATCTGCCTCGGAATACACCGCCACCGTCTGAATGCCAAGTTCGCGGCAGGCGCGTTGTATGCGCAGGGCGATCTCACCCCGGTTGGCTATGACTACCTTTTTAATCATGGCTATTCGATGACAAACAGTGTTTCGCCAAACTCAGTCGGATCACCGTTCTCTTTGAGAATCGCGATAACTGTGCCTGCCTTGTCCGCTTCTATTTCATTGAAAATCTTCATCGCCTCGATTATGCAAATCGTTTCACCGACCTTTACTTTGCTGCCGATTTCGCAAAAGTTTTTTGCTTCAGGCGACGGGGATGAGTAGAAGGTGCCGACCATCGGTGATGTTACGGCGTGGCCTTCAGGAATGCTGCTTTTTGCAGGTTCATCTACTGGTGAGTCTGCTGGAGGTGCAGCTGGAGCTGGAATCGAGGCCGGTGCCGCGAGAACCGGTGCAGGTGCTGCAGAAGACATGCGGCTTATGCGAATGGCTTCCTCGCCTTCCTTGATCTCGATCTCGGCAAGCTGTGAGTTTTCCAGTAGTTCTATGAGTTTTTTTACTTTGCGTATATCCATGATCAACCTTTGGTTTTTGTCATGTCGATGGCTGCCCTCAGGGCAAGCTGGTAGCCGATTGGCCCCAGTCCGGAGATGACGCCAGCGGCCAGTTCTGACAGATAGGAGTGCTGTCTGAATCCTTCGCGGGCATGTACGTTGGACAGATGAATCTCAATAAAGGGTATGCCGACCGCTGCGAGTGCATCGCGTATTGCAATGCTGGTATGGGTGAAGGCGGCCGGGTTAATGATGATGGCGTCTGTCTGATCGCTGGCGAGATGAATCTTTTCGACCAGTTCGTGCTCGGCATTGCTCTGTAATATTTCCAGCTCTACGTTCTGTTCTGCAGCGATGACCTGCAGTGAATTGTTTATATTGTCGAGTGACGAGGTACCGTAATGCTGCGGTTCACGACTGCCCAGCATGTTCAGATTGGGACCGTGCAGAACGAGAATTTTAGTCATTTTGATAGTATTTCGAGCCGCGTTTGAAGAGATCCACTAAACGAGTGGCTATGGTGCCCAATCATACCAACATTGTCCAGTTCGGCGCGTAATTAATGCCGATTTGGCGAAGATGTCTACCAGTTAGGCCAGTAGAAGCAAGCGGTTATCAATGATTCACTGGCCACCGAGCAAAGATTTAACGACTTCAACTGCACCGGGTTCGTCCCATTCAAGACCCCCGAACAGGGCGTGGCTGATGCGGCCTTCCCTGTCGATCAGGAAGGTGGTTGGAAAGGCGACTATCTTCCAGCTGGTCAGGATCTCGCCATCCTTGTCCAGTAGTATGGTGAAGTCGACCGGGTAACGTTTAAGGAAGGCGTTAATGGTGTTTTCGTCCTCGCCCATGTTGACGGCAAGAATAGTGAAATCCTGTCCCTGCAACTGTTTTTCCAGCCGCTGCATTGAGGGCATTTCCTTGATGCATGGCGGGCACCAGGTGGCCCAGAAATTCAGCAGTACGACTTTGCCGCGGTAATCCGAAAGCTTGTGGATAGTGCCGTGCATGTCTGGCAGTGTTATATCAGGTAACACTGGGCCATCGTAGGGCAACAACTCGCCCGCAGTTGCCGGCTTTATCATCAAGAGCATTAACGCAAAAGCGATCAGCCATGTTTTCATTATTCTGCCCCCTGAGGCCTGTTGTGTTGTAGCGCCGCCAGTCTATCACGTGCCTTAAGAACCAGAGAGGGCAGTTTCAGGGTCATGGCGTCTTCGGTAGGAGTCGATGACTGTTTGACAAAAAAGTATCCTCTGACGCCTGGCAGAATTTCCGTCTGGACACTTGCGCCACCGGATTCTAGTAAGGCCGTCAACCGATGTAGCCAGAAACGTGCCGGTGTCAGCTGCGGCTGCATGATCATTACAGGTGTGCTGGTGTTGCTGACGACGGGCAGGTAGTCGAGCTCATGGCCGGGTTTGGGCTCCTGGGCATGCAGCTCCGGGTACAGGAGTATGATCCCTGCAATGTAATCTTCAGATTCTGTGCCGGCGTACTTTTTCTTCCACAGGTGTGCGCCCCTTAATACGGGTATGGAGCCGAAGCCGGCTGACACCAGGTAGACGCGGCGTCCGTCGTCCCTCTGCAGCATTTCGACAGTTTCGAGGACTTCATTGCCTTTAATCGTGCGCATGCTGCTGGGTGCGACAGGCAGGAAATACATGCCTAGCAGATCGGCCAGCCAGACTTCCTGGCCGATGGCGGCTAGTTCATTGGCAAAATCGACTTCCGCCGTACCCATGCCCTGATCACAGGGGAACCAGAGCAATATGTCCCTGCTTTTTGCTGCAGGGAAGACGCGCAGATCCATGCTGTCGCCGCTGGCCAGTTCAATACTCTGTGCCTCGCCCTGGGCTGGCAGCTCAACAGGGAGCAGCGACAGGTTTATAAGTAGAAGAACCAGTAAAGCAGGCTTTGTGTGCATTGCGGCTACCAGTGGTAGAATTAACGCATAAGAATATCATAATATAATGTTACTGGCCAGTGATAACTTCATAACTATATGATATATATAGATTATTGTCAGGTTCTGGTGTCGGCGAAGAGTTTAAAGGTATTTCGTGAACAAGCTTTCCAGCTCACTTTCTGAAAAGCGGCCCGGCTTGAAATGAACCGCTCTGCCCTGACGGTTGAAAAGCACGCTGTATGGCAAAGCACCGATACGGTTCTGGAAATGTTGCATAATTTTTATGCCCTGCTCATCGCCCTGTATTAGTGGGTAGTCGATGGCCATTTCCTGACTAAACTGGCGTACTTTCTTTGCTTCATCGATGGCGATGCCGACAATCTCAAAACCATGAGCGGCATATTTTTCACGCAACCGCATGAATATTGGTATTTCTTCGACACAGGGCGGGCACCAGGTCGCCCAGAAATTGATTAGCAGTACTTTACCCTGCCATTGGCTGAAGGCTTGTTCATGGCCATCGAGGTCTGGCAATACCAGGTGATCGAAACGCACTTCTGCATTCAGGTGTGTGTCCGTGTCCTGAATCATGCTGGACACATACAAGCCGCCAAGCATTGCGATGGCCGCACCAGCGGCCACCAGCCATATTCGACTGGTCATTGTATTACTGGCCAGACCAGCCAGCTTTAGCCTGGTTTATTGTCACCGTAAAGGCGTCTGCGTCCTGATAGCCTACAACACGCCGAGCGCGGGATTCTTGTCCATCTGGTGCAAAGAAGATCAGTGCTGGCGGACCAAACAGTTTAAATTGTTTCAGGACAGCTTTATCTGCTTCGTCATTGGCGGTAACGTCCAGACGCAGCAATGTGAAATCAGCCAGGGCTTGCTGTACGGAGCTGGACTTGAAAGTTGTGTTCTCCATACGCACGCATTCCACACACCAGTCTGCATAGAAGTCGATCAGGACCGGTCTGCCGGCTGCAGAGGCATTCTGCAATGCAGATTTCAAACCATCAGACCCCTTGATGTCGGTAAATATCAGGCCGCTGTGCCTGCTTTCACCCGTTTGCGAGATCTGTGCCTGTGCAGTGATCTTTTCCAGCGGATTGAGCGGGTCGTGTGCGCCAGTCAGTGCGCCGATGAACAGGGCCGCGCCATACAGGGCCATAACCAGCCCGACTCCTTTCCACAGGCGGCGCCAGCCGGATGCCTGTTCTGGCAGATTATCCAGTGCGTGCATGTAGGTTGCTGAGACAATCAGCAGGATGGCCCACAGCAGCATTGTGACGGCGCCTGGCAGCACTCGTTCCATCAGCCATATTGCAACGGCCAGCAGCATCACCCCGAACACGGCTTTGACTGCGTTCATCCAGGTGCCCGCTTTGGGCAGCAAGGTGCCGGCCGAGGCGCCAATCAACAGCAGCGGCACACCCATACCCAGCGACATGACAAATAATGCGGAGCCACCGAGGAACACATCGCCGGTCTGGCCGATGTACAGCAAAGCCCCGGACAATGGCGCAGCAACACAAGGGCCGACAATCAGTGCAGACAGCATGCCCATGATCAGCACACCACCGTAGGCACCGCCGCGCAGCTGGTGTGAAGACTCGGAGAGCTTACTTTGCAGGCTGGTTGGCAATTGCAGATCGTAGAAGCCAAACATGGAGAATGCCAGCAGCACGAAAATCAGACTGAAAACAGTGAGTACCCAGGGATTCTGGAATGCAGAGGACAGCAGTTCACCCGTCATGCCGGCCAAGATGCCTGCTGTCGTATACATGATGGCCATGCCCAATACGTAGACAACAGACAGCATGAAGGATTTGCCGCGGGTGACTTCTGTGCCCTGCCCGACAATGATGCCGGACAGGATGGGAATCATCGGGAACACACAGGGGGTCAGCGATAACGCCAGGCCGAACACGAAGAATGCGGCCAGAGTCGCCCAGATGTTGCCACCGGCAAGAATGGCAATGATGCCCTCTTCCTCAGAGATCTCTGCCGCAATCCCGCTTGTGACGGTTGAGGCTGCATCAAGTGGCGTATTACTTACAGCGGCAACGGGTACAGCGGCGCCACCCTCCGGCAGCTGCAAGGTTACGGTTTTTGTAATGGGCGGATAGCAGATGCCGCGCTCGGCGCAGCCCTGATATTTGGCTATCAGATCAAATGATTCGGCGGCTGTCTGGCCGGACAGCTTCAGATCGAACTCAAATTTATTGTGGAAGACTTCCTGGCGGCCGAGAAATTCGTCCTGTTTTACCTCGCCGTTCGGCAAGGTGTAGGGCAATACATTGACGCCTTCGGTTGCGCTGCTGAAGCCAAATTTGCTGCGGTACAGGTAGTAGCCATCCGCGATGATGATGGATACCTTGACCGTGTCAGACGCTGTCGTAGAGGCACTGAACATAAATGCCTGGTCGGGCGGCAGGAACTCATCATCTGCCGGGCTGAGCAGTGAGCTCAGGCTGCTGCGGCTTGTGATTGGCGCGCCACCCGGTATCGGATCGGGTGTTTCTGCAGCCCGAGCCGAAGCCACTGCCGGCAGCGTCAGTTCATGACTTTTGCGTATTGGCGGGTAGCAGACGCCCACCGGTTCATTGCATCCCTGGATGACTGTCTTGAGAACGACCTGCTGAGATTCTGTGCCAGTACGGCGCAGTGGCAGCGTGACCGTTACGCTTTTCTTATAGATATCGACATCACCGAAAAAATCGTCTTTTTTACGGATAGCAGCCGGCATTTCTGGCCTCGCCAGATCGCTGTCAGCGCCTTCGAGATCAAACTTGAACTTGTTCTGATAGAGATAATAATCCGGGGCAATTTTCCAGGTCAGGCTGATCGAGTTCCCCTCTACCACAGGAGCCTGCATTGCGAAGGCCTGGTCCGGCTCCAGCAGTTCATCGTCCTGGGCCCAGCCTGTAACAGAGGAGATGGTCAGTAGTAAAAACAGAAATGCCTGGGTGATCGAAATTGTATGTTTGCTCATGATGCCTGCTCTGGGTTGCTAACCCACTGTAAATATTCTGGAAGTCCGCCAATGTTTGGGACAGTGATAATTTCTGGAAGTTCGTATGGATGCAGGGCCAGCAGCTGTTTTTCCAGCTTCGGATAACTGTTTGCCGTGCATTTTATCATCATCAATGTTTCGGTGTTTCTTTCCACCCTGCCCTGCCATCGGTAGATGGAATTGATCTGCGGAATGATGTTGACACAGGCAGCATGTCCCTCGTCGACAAGCCGGCTGGCGATCTCTTCAGCGGCGTCGGATGGGCAAGTCGACAAGACCAGGATGACATCACTGAGATTTTTCAGCTCGTTACGTGTAACCATGACTACCGTCGTCCGCAGGGATGGCTAGTACATGATGCTGACAAGAAAAAGAGATAGCCATGGAACGTAGGTGATCACCAGCAATGCGACGATCAGTACCAGCATCCACGGCAAGGCCGCCCTGGTGACGGCACCCAGGCTCAAGCCGGAGAGACCGGCGGCAACGTAGAGGTTGAGTCCAACTGGCGGGGTTATCATGCCGACCTCCATATTGGTCGTCATGATAACGCCAAGGTGGATCGGGTCGATGCCCAGCGAGACCGCGATAGGATGAAACAGGGGTGCCAGGATCAGCAAAATGGCCGATGGCTCCATGAAGTCGCCGGCGAACCACAGGATGACGTTGACCATCAACAGGAAGGTCCATGGGCTCAGATCCTGCTCGACAACTCTGGCGGCCAGCATCTGCGGCAGCTGCTCCTCGGTCAGTACATGCGCGAATATCATGGCGCATGCGATGATGAACATCAGCATGCTGGTCATCTTTGCGGCATCCAGCATGACTTGCGGTACGTCTCTGAAGCCCATGTCATTGTGTACGAACAGCGCAATGAAAGCAGAATAGACCGCCGCTACGGCCGCCGCTTCTGTCGGAGTGAAGATGCCGCCATAGATGCCTCCGACTACGATGGCGATCAACAGCAGGCCCCAGAAGGCGCGTCCGAAGGTCTTGAGCAGGTGCTTCCAGCCATGCCAGGGCTCACGTGGCATATTTGTTTTGCGGGCGTACAACCAGGTGACGACCAGCAGAAAAGATCCCATCATAATGCCCGGAAGGATGCCGGCAATGAACATCTTGCCGACTGATTCCTCGACTGCATCGGCATAGACGATCATCGGAATCGATGGCGGGATAAGAATGCCGAGACTGCCGGCCGTGGCAATCACGCCGACGGCGAAATGTTTGTCGTAACCGGCGTTGACCATACCCGGAATCATAATCGAGCCGATGGCGACCACCGTTGCCGGGGAAGATCCCGAGATCGCGGCGAAGAACATGCAGGAAACAACGGCGGCCATAGCCAGTCCGCCGTGCATCCAGCCAACCAGGGCCTTGGCAAATTCAATCAGCCGGTTAGAGACGCCGCCGGTGGTCAGAAAATGCGATGACAGCACGAAGAACGGAATGGCCAGCAGCGTCGTGTGTTCCATGGTGTCGAACAGCTTTTGCGCCACAATCGTCGGCGGGTCTTCTGTCGCGATAGTGATAAAGGCCAGGCTCGTGAAACCGAGGCTGATGGCGATAGGCACGCCGAGCAGCAGCAGTGAAATCAGGCCTATGAACAGCAGCGAGCCGGCCATTACTCTTCGATCTCCTCGATTTCCTTGCCTTGAACGATATCGTGCTCACTGCGGCCTACGTGCAGTTGCTCACCGCGCCAGATACGCAGGCCGACACCGATCAGGTGCAGTGTCATCAGGGACATGCCGACCGGTATAGCCATGTAGGGAATCCACTGCGGGATCTGTAAATCCAGGCTCAGGTCGCCCCACTGCCAGATCTTGTAGGTATATTCGATTGACAACCACAGTACCGGTACCGCGAACAGCAGGCAGATGGTCAGCGACAACAGTCCGAGCCAGCGCTGAACTTCTTCGGAGAATCGGATCGTCAGGATGTCGATGCCGAGGTGGATGCCGGCTCGCACACCGTGTGCGGCGCCGATCAGTACTACCCATGCGAACAGGTACTGAACAAGTTCGAGCGCCCATGTGAACCCGGTATCGAACACATAGCGGGCAACGACGTTGGCGAACAGCAGCAGTGTTGCCACGCCGAAACCGACAGTAATGACGAACTGTTCGAACAGGATGAGGGCGCGATCAATCATGGTGGCTGCGGGTCTGCATGCAGACCCGCTCACGCTTACCTGGAGGCTGACTTCGTCGTGTTATGGCCGAGTGTGTCGTGAACCTGCTTCAGCAAGTCGGCGCCGATCTGCTTGCTGAACTTGGCTTCGACGCTGGCTGTTGCAGCACGCCAGGCGGCACGTTCTTCGTTAGTCAGTTCGACTACTTTGGCATAACCGGCATCCTCGATCTTCTTGCGGTCTCCTCTGTCGGCCTCGGCGGCAAATTGACGCCCCTTCATGGTGGCATCCTTGATATGCACCATCAATTCAGCGCGTATGTCTTCCGGCAGGCTCTTCCAGAATTCGGCACTGACAACCATCAGGTAGCCGAGGTAGGAGTGGTTTGAAACAGTGATGTAGTCCTGCACTTCGAAGAATTTCTTGGAATAGACGTTAGACCAGGCGTTCTCCTGGCCGTCGACTACACCCTGCCCAAGTGCTGTATAGACTTCCTTGAACGGCAGTTTCTGTGGTGTGCCACCAAGGGACTTGATCATCGCCTCATGCACCTCGGAGCTCTGGATGCGGAATTTCTTGCCCTTGAAATCAGCAGGCGTGATCTTGAGTGGCTTGTCGCCGCGGATGGAAAACACCTTCATGCCGTTGTCCCAAAAGCCCAGCGCCTTGATGCCCTTGCGTTCCAGCGGTGCAACCATGCCCTCGACAACCGGTGAATCCACCAGTGTGTGGACGTCATTGATGTCATTGAACAGGAACGGGATGTCGAACACCTGCAGCTGGCGTGAGAATTTGACGAACTTGGACATGCTCGGCGCCGCCATTAGCCCGGTCTTACCGCTGGCCAGACGCATGGCCTCCATGACCTTGTTATCATTGTATAATTGCGAGTTGGGAAAGACTTCTACCTTGACCTTGCCCGCCATGCTGGCATTTACCTGATCGGCAAAGTACTGCGCCGCTTTGCCTTTCGGTGTCTGTGGCGAGACGACATGGGAAAATTTGATGGTGTATTCCGCCTGTGCGGCAATGGAAAACAGCCCAAAGCTGGCTGCCATTAACAGTAAATAGATGTTACGCATGATATTTCTCCTCAACATTTTTAGTAGTCAGTACAGGCACATTCGATGATTGTGTGCTCTTGGGTCTTGAATATACTTTATTTTGCAGGCATCTAAACAATTATTAGTCATGAACATGTATGAGCCCATAGAACCGGTTTTGCTGCCGGGTGAACGATCTTTCGAACTGACGCAGCCGGATGGTTCTCAGGTGCGTGGATATTTCCATGACACCGGCAATGGGCCTGTAGGTGTGTTCGTACATGGCTTCCGATCACAATGCAATGGTGAGAAATCCATGGCGTTTGCCCGCCACGCACGTGAACAGGGCTGGTCATGGCTGCGTTTTGATATGCGCGGTCACGGACTGTCAGACGGTGCTCTGGAAAAACAGTATATTAGTGATGCACTTGCAGATCTGCAGGCAGTGTTCAGCTTTACGGTTGAACGGCCGCTGATCCTGCTGGCATCAAGTATGGGCGGCTGGATATCACTGCTGGCCGCGTTGAGGGCGCCAGCGCGCGTAATGGGTATAGTAATGATTGCGCCGGCCTTCAATTTTATTCAGCAGAATTTCGGTAACCTGCCTGCTGATATTCTGGCTGTCTGGGAGCGTAATGGAACAATGAATTTCCCCGATGCCTATGGCGGTGAGCCCTACACGGTCGAATTTCCAATTATCGAGGATGCCCGCCCCTACGATGTGCTGGCATCGCCGGTCGAAATCGACATGCCGCTGCACATCATTCATGGCGACAAGGATGTCGTCGTGCCGCTTGCCAGTACACAACTGTTCATCAGCAATGCCCGCGCTGACGGCCTGGTTCTGGAAGTTGTACCAGGCGGCGACCACCGCCTGACCGATCATATTCCACTGATTACACGCCACCTCGATCGTGTGTGGCAGGAGATTCAATAATGAGAGCCTTCCCCCTGCTCGCCATTCTGTTCCTGAGCTTTCCTCTGCTCGAAATTTACGTCATGATCCAGGTCGGTTCAGAAATCGGTGCCGGCTGGACAGTGCTGGCGATTATCGCCACGGCCGTCATTGGCGCTGGTTTAATCCGTCAGCAGGGATTTGGCGTCTATCAGCGCATGAACCGCAACATGGCCAATGGTGAGTTGCCGGCGATGGAAATTCTTGAAGGTTTCGCGCTACTGATCTCAGGTCTTATGTTACTGACACCGGGTTTCATCACCGATGCCATCGGTTTTTTTATCCTGGTCCCGCCGCTGCGTCAATGGCTGGTGCTTAATATGTTAAAGAAGCATTTTATCCAGCAGGTAGATACTGACAGTGCCTATAGTGTTCATCGTCATACCGAAGTGCGCCATCAGCAACGGCCCATAGACGGGGAGTATAAGCGCCTGGATGACTAGTTTAGTGAATGCTCACTATTATAATATCAACCGAATATAATAACTTTATTGTAAATCGCGGTGGGCCATCGCTCCCACGGAGTATCCTGATAGCCAGTAGATGCTCGCGTGGGAGCGATGGCTCATCGCGATTAATAGCTGGATCCTGCTCCCCCAGTCCTGTGACTGTCAGGACTTGATTTCACTAAACTCGCCATTATCTGTTCCGATAGCTTGACATGCTTCAGGCCATGCATATCATTAGCACTCAACGACCTAGAGTGCTAACAATGCACTGAAGCAAGTTAAATAAGCATACCTATACAACAAACCTACCTAGTTTCAGGAGATCATCAAAAATGAGTATACGTCCACTACACGATCGGGTGATCGTGCGCCGTCTCGATGAAGAGCGTACTTCACCTGGTGGCATCGTCATCCCGGATTCTGCAGCAGAAAAGCCCAGCCAGGGTGAAGTGGTTTCTGTCGGCAACGGCAAAATCAGTGAAAACGGCGATGTACGTCCACTCGACGTCAAGGCCGGTGACAAAGTGCTGTTCGGCAAGTATTCCGGTACCGAGGTCAAGGTCGACGGTGAAGAACTGCTGGTGATGCGTGAAGATGACATCATGGGCATTGTTGAATAACACCCGTTTAATAATCGAAAGAATCAAGAGGACACAAGCATGTCTGCAAAAGAAGTAAAATTTGGCGAAGCATCGCGTAATCGCATTCTCGCCGGCGTAAACATTCTGGCCGATGCGGTCAAAGTCACATTGGGCCCCAAAGGCCGCAACGTGGTACTGGACAAATCATTCGGTGCCCCGACAGTCACCAAGGACGGCGTATCTGTTGCCAAGGAAATCGAACTGGAAGACAAGTTCGAAAACATGGGCGCTCAAATGGTCAAGGAAGTCGCTTCCAAGACGTCTGACGTTGCCGGCGATGGCACTACTACTGCAACCGTTCTGGCTCAGGGCATGGTTCGCGAGGGACTCAAGTCAGTTGCCGCGGGCATGAACCCGATGGACCTGAAGCGCGGTATAGACAAGGCTGTAATTACCGCTACCGAGGAACTGCAAAACATTTCCCGCGAATGTTCCGATCATAAGGAAATTGCCCAGGTCGGCACCGTCTCTGCCAACTCTGACAGCAGCATCGGCGACATCATCGCCGAGGCGATGGAAAAAGTCGGCAAGGAAGGCGTTATTACAGTAGAAGAGGGCACTGCGCTGCACAACGAACTTGATATTGTTGAAGGCATGCAGTTCGACCGCGGCTACCTGTCTCCTTACTTCGTCAACCAGCAGGACACAATGAGCGCTGAACTTGAAACACCGTTCATCCTGATTCATGACAAGAAGATTTCCAATATCCGTGACATGCTGCCAATCCTGGAGAACGTTGCCAAGGCCAGCCGTCCGCTGATGATCATAGCCGAAGACATCGATGGTGAAGCGCTGGCGACACTGGTGGTCAATAACATTCGTGGCATCGTCAAGGTTTGTGCCGTCAAGGCTCCTGGCTTCGGTGATCGCCGCAAGGCCATGCTGCAGGATATTGCTATTCTGACCGGTGGTCAGGTCGTTTCCGAAGAAGTCGGTATGAGCCTCGAGACCACAACTCTGGAACAGCTTGGTTCAGCCAAGCGCATCCAGGTGACCAAGGAAAACACCACCATTATCGATGGCGAAGGCAGCCACTCAGACATCGAAGCACGCGTTGGTCAGATCCGTGCCCAGATTGAAGAAGCCACTTCAGACTATGACAAGGAAAAAATGCAGGAACGCGTTGCCAAGCTGGCCGGTGGTGTTGCTGTCGTTAAGGTTGGCGCTGCGACGGAAGTCGAAATGAAGGAAAAGAAGGCCCGTGTTGAAGATGCCTTGCACGCAACTCGCGCTGCAGTGGAAGAGGGCGTTGTACCGGGTGGCGGTTCTGCACTGATTCGTGTTGTCGATGCTGTCAGCAAGGTCGAAGGCGACAATCATGATCAGAACGTCGGCATCGCGATTGCTGTGCGTGCTATGGAAGACCCGCTGCGTCAGATCGTTGCCAATGCAGGTGAAGAAGGCTCCGTGGTCGTCAACAAGGTACACGAAGGCAGCGGCAACTTCGGTTACAACGCCGCGACCGGTGAGTACGGCGACATGATGGAAATGGGCATCCTGGACCCGACCAAGGTCACTCGCATAGCGCTACAGAATGCCGCATCCATTGCCGGCATGATGATTACTACCGAAGCCATGGTCGCTGAGAAGCCTAGCGACGAAGGCGCCGGTGGCGCTATGCCTGATATGGGCGGCATGGGTGGTATGGGTGGCATGGGCGGCATGATGTAAGCCGCTGCTATCTTAGCGCACCAAGAAAAAGCCCCGCTCAGGCGGGGCTTTTTTATGATCAGGGTAGATGACTGTTATTTGAATCGCTTTAGAAACATGAGCAGGTTATCCATGTTGGTTTTATAGCCTTCCGGGTTTTTATCCTGTCTCAGCATCGATGCACCATGTACGGCATTGGCAGGTTTGAAGTTCGTGATGTCCTGATCCTTTTTCCACTGCAGGACTTCGCTGATACGATCCTGCTCCGTGTCAGAACCCGTGATATACAGCGGTACAGCGAGATTGCTGACAGCAGTCTTAATCCAGTTTTTGTCAGCAAAATATTCACCCGGTGAGTAGGCCGCCACGGCATCAATATCACTGCCATGCTTGCTTGCAAGTACAATGCCCAGCGAGGCGGAATAGCTGCTGCCGACAACGATAATGGTTTTGTATCTTTTACGCTGCGCCCAGGTCAGTGCAGCTTCCAGGTCGGGATAGGCCTCTGAATACTCGGTCGATTCGCCCAGTTTTTTAACGGTAGCGTTTTCGAAGTCCCAGTCATCACCTCCGGAACGTTGATCTACGGTCAGAGTATCAAAATTGGCAACATGAATGGCGCCAAGCACAGGTTCATATTCCATGCGGTTGGAACCGGCCTGGTGGAACAGCAGTACCACTTTGTTATTATTGTTCATTGCGCTGACAAAGCTGCTGTAGACGCGTGTCTTGTCTTTTGCAATCAGCAGCGTCATCACGCCTTCCGGCATTACGGCCATTGCACTTGCGGGCAGCAGGAGTGCAAGGCCTGTCATCAGCAGCGCACTGAAAAATTTGTTACCGGTCATGTCTCTCTCCTCTCGAGTGTGTAAGCACTCATCATTATTTCCGTTCCACATTCTGATGAGTAGATACGGTGAAAATACAGCCAATCTTTCATAAACTTAGACGATTACACGTCGATGTCCAGAGAACAGCTTACACCGGTTCCACCCAATCCGCAGTAGCCTGTCGGGTTTTTGGCAAGATACTGCTGGTGGTAATCCTCGGCGTAATAAAATTCCGGTGCGGCAATAACTTCAGTGGTGATCGATTGGTAACCCCCAGCGGTCAGCTGCATCGCATAGCCTGCTCGTGAAGCTTCGGCCTCCTGCATCTGCTGGTCGGAATAACAATAGATACCTGAACGATACTGCGTGCCCTGGTCATTGCCCTGACGCATGCCCTGGGTCGGGTCGTGCGCTTCCCAGAACAGCTTCAGCAATGCCTTATAACTAATCACGTCGGGATCGAACACAACGCGAACGACTTCATTGTGGCCTGTGCGGCCAGTACAGACTTCCTCGTATGTGGGATTGGGTGTCAGGCCGGCAGCGTAGCCCACTGCCGTAGTCCAGACGCCGTCCGATTGCCAGAACTTGCGCTCCGCACCCCAGAAGCAACCGAGTCCGAACATCGCCGTCTGAAGGTTATTAGGGTAGGGCGGTAGCAGCTTGTTGCCATTTACGTAGTGCCGGTCTGCTACCGGCATTGCTTCTTCACGTCCGGGCAGCGCCTGCTCGACAGGTATCACAGATTGAGCGGTATCAGTCATGATTGGTTGTATTCTCCATTGCAAGTCATTATAACGCCACTGTCGCAATCTACTTTGCAGACAGCAGAATGACAGCCAGGTTCAGACAGGAAAAATCAATGACAGAAAAAGCAGAACTTTTAATCGGCGGTAACGGAAAGCATCAAATCCGCATGAATGCCGCCATGGCCAATCGCCACGGGTTGATTGCAGGGGCAACTGGAACCGGTAAGACCGTCACACTGCAGGTGCTGGCGGAAGCCTTTTCAAAACTGGGTGTACCAGTGTTCATGGCCGACGTTAAAGGTGACCTGTCCGGACTTTCCAGTGCAGGCAAGCCTCACCTGAAAATCGATGAGCGCGTCAGTCATATCGGTATCGAAGGATATACCCAGCGTGGATACCCAACCGTATTCTGGGACCTGTTCGGTAAGCAGGGTCATCCTCTGCGCACAACAATTTCCGAGCTCGGTCCATTGTTGCTGGCGACACTGCTGGAGCTCAACGATACCCAGACTGGTATTCTGTACAGTTGCTTCCGCATCGCTGATGACAATGGATTCCTGTTGCTCGATCTCAAGGATCTGCGCTCCATGCTGAGCTGGATGGGTGATAACTCAAAGGAACTGAAGAGCGAATACGGCAACATCTCGGCTGCCAGTGTAGGTGCTATCCAGCGCCGCTTGCTGGTACTGGAAGAGCAGGGCGCCGAACATTTTTTCGGCGAGCCTGCTGCTGATATCGATGATCTGATGAAGACAGATTTTTCTGGCAACGGCGTCATCAGCATCCTTGATGTGACAAAACTGGTGCAGACGTCGCCGCGCCTGTATGCGACTTTCCTGCTGTGGCTGTTGTCCGAGTTGTTCGAACAAATGCCCGAGGTCGGTGATGCTGACCGGCCGAAGTTTGTGTTCTTCTTCGATGAAGCACACCTGCTGTTTGACCAGGCGCCGAAACCGCTGCTGGAGAAGGTCGAACAGGTCGTGCGTTTGATACGCTCGAAAGGTGTTGGCGTCTACTTCATCAGCCAGAGTCCGCTGGATATCCCCGAGGATGTACTTGGGCAGCTGGGTTTGCGCATCCAGCATGCACTGCGCGCGTTTACACCGAAGGATCGCAAAGCCATCCGGGCGGTGGCGCAGAACTTTCGCGCTAACCTCGACCTCGATACCGAGACCGTGATTACTGAGTTGGGTACCGGGGAAGCGCTGGTCTCCACGCTGGATGCCAAGGGCAGCCCTACTGTTGTCGAGCGTACCCTGATCTGTCCACCCGAATCGCAGATGGGTCCACTGAAGCCTGCCGAGCGCAAGGAGCGCATCAGTCGCTCACCGTTTTCCGGCAAGTATGACAAAGCTGTGGATCGCGAGTCGGCCTATGAGCTGTTGAAAAAACGTGCCGAAAAGGCCGCCGAAGAGGCAGAACGCCAGGCAACACAGGATAATAAGAAAAAGAAGACAGGTCGCAGCAGCAGTCGCCAGACATGGCAGGAAGCCATGCTTAAAAATGCAGCGCGTTCGGCTGGTACTATTCTCGGACGCGAAGGCGGCAAGTTTCTGCGTGGCATACTCGGCTCGCTGTTGCGTGGGCGCTAGAGGTGATATTCGCGCCCACACCGCAGGACGAAATTCGCATCACACGAACTGATGCACTTGATCCGCTCGCCTCGTATTCAAGGCATGGCTTCGATCTCGATGATGAACACTGGCCATCTGTCGAGCATTACTACCAGGCGATGAAATTCGAGGATGAGTCTATCCGCACACAGATCCGTGATGCAGGCCGACCGGAAGCCGCACAAAAGCTGGCAAAGAAACACCGTCGCAGGATCCGCTCAGACTGGAAACGCATCCGCGACACCATCATGACACGCGGTGTCTATATCAAGTGCCGCACACATCCGGATGCAGCCGAGGCACTGCTCGCAACGGGCGACGAAAAGATCCTTGAAAATAGCCAGTACGACTATTACTGGGGCTGCGGCCGCGATGGCCGCGGAGAAAATGCCTATGGCCGTGTGCTGATGGAGGTGCGCAGCAAGCTGCGCGACTAGACACGTCAGCAATGCATGCAAAGTCCGCCGGGCGTCAGCCGGTTGCCAAAGATGCGCCGGTTGAGCACGAACAGTGTCCCGACGGCTTTTACCTGAACGTAGATCAGCGGCGTCAGGAATACGAAATAGGCCATTCCCAGGTGTTCGATCAGCCCTGTTTTCACCAGTCCGAAGGTAATAAAGAACATGCCAAATACGAAAAAGGCCACACCGGGGCAGACCAGTGAATAGGAGCCGGCGTTGCTCTTGTCTCCATGCAGGTAGTCACGGAAATAACCCAGACGCTTCATGACCAGGTAGCCGATCAGACCGAACACCAGCTGTATTGAAAGTATCGCGGTGGTCAGCACGAACAGGCCGGGCGTGTTGAGTGGCTGATCAAAGCCATGGTGCAGGCCATAACTCATGCGAATCAGCGTGATGCCGATCAGGGTCAGGATCGGTATCACGATCCACAGACTGGGGCTGGCGGCCTCGGACAAGCCGTGATGCAGAATGGACTGGAAGCCAATCACAAACTTCACCAGCGCCAGCAGGATGGCGATGGACAGGAAGAAAACCGACAGGCCAATTCCGATAGCATTGACCACGGGATAATGGCTCATGGCGCCGGGTGCAGCCAGTCCCACGGCCACCATCACCAGGGCGAAGATGGCCAGCATCTGTGTCAGGTTATTGTTTTCAACGAAATCGAAGTCACCGCTGATAAACAGGCGGGCAAAATACTCGCCCAGTATTTTTAGCGCATACATGCCAACGGCGAAGAAGGCTGCGATGGCGAATGGAAACAGGTATTCAACATAGTTCCACAGGCCCGGGATAAATACCGCACCCAGTATGAACATCACATTGATGCTCATCGCCAGCGTCAGCGGGATTGCCATCAGACTGACTTCGGCATTGCTGGATTTCAGCTGCTTGAATGCATCGGTATGCCGAAAGCGACGGTAGGTGTTTATATTCCATACAAGCAGGCGAATATGCAGCAGCGCAAGGACGGCTATCGCGAGCAGGTCCAGTCTTAGCAGGGCGGCTGTGACTGGATCGCCACCGCTTAACAGCGGCCAGATGTGTGCGAAGGTAACCATGGGTGTATCCGGGTGTTCAATCATGTACATCGGGTACATGAAGAACGACACTGCCAGGCCACCCACCCCCAGGGCGGCAAGGAAATACAGGGGGTTATACGTATGTTCAGAGGTTTTCATACTGCGAATGCTCTCGGGCTGAATAATAATGCGCGAAACTATATCAGCAAATACTAATATACTTCATTGATGATTCGCAGTTTCTGGATTCAGTTCCTCAGACGCTTTTACTGCCTGTGATGATCGATGTAAGGGTTTCGATTTCCCTGTAATTTTTCTATGCGATCGTTGCGCTGGTATTCATCTGCCTCCGGGGGATACTTATGGTCCCAGTCGCGCATCAGTCTTACCAGCGCCGGCTTCAGATACAGATCGTACTCGGCCTCCATATAGAGCATTGATCGTGCTACTTTGCCGCGCGCGGCAGGTGCTGGTTCCGCCATGTGCCTGCGTCGATCATATTCAAAATCACAGCCACTGAAGGGCCGTGCCTCACCTGTAATAATTGCAAAGCGGTAGTTGTTGCGTGCTTTATTGACATCCGAGCGAGCTGGATAGAGATTGTGCAGGTCAGCTTCGATGCGATTGAATTCAGTGCTGCTATTGCGGCATTGCTTACGCTTGCCGCAGCGCAGGCTGTAGGTCACCCATGACATCGGGAAGACATGTTCGATATTGACCCCTTTGTTGTAGCTGGAGCCAAGTTCCCGCTGACAGTAGAGCGTGCTGCCGCCATCTGAATACAGGCTGCGCCAGAAGATCTTACGCGCAGCTTCATAATCCTCAATACGCTGACTTGAAGCTTCCGTGCAGCCGCTTGCAATAAGCAAGACCATGCTGATGATAAATGGGCGAATGAGGCGAGCCTTCATGATCGTGTTTAGCTGACTATGAACACCGCAGCAGAACTATCGCTCGAACAAAAGCGTTTTACAGGTTGTGCACGTGTAACCAAGTCCAGAAAGGGAGCGTTCATTATCAGCGATCATATGCAAGGCAAGCTCATCCTTTTCCCAACAGCGTGGGCAATACGGAACATCATCACCGTTCAAATAATAAAAGGGTTCGCGATATTCCATCTTATCCTTGTTTTTGAGGCTGGTTTTTAATTGTTCTACCTGCCCAGACAGCTTGCGGTTATTTTTTGTCAGCTCAATAATCTCCCTTTGTAAATCGACTATTTTTTTGAAGAGCTCAACATCACCCGTATTCTTTACTAGATCGGCAATCTCTTTCGCATTAGCGATTATATTCATATAAAACTTCCTTAACCGAATCGATGGGCTGCTTATGCTAGGGAGTCACTGGTCCGGGTAATCATTCACAATACCTGGCGTACATCTTCTCGTATCGTGCCTTAAATTCCTGTGTGCTGATGCCCTCTTTTTCACGCATTTCAGACGCAAGCATCATTTCAGTCATCAAAATTCCGTTGGTTCTGGGCCCAGACAATCCGTGCTCTTTAATCTTTTTATTCTTCATGGCCCGGTACTTCTCAGCGGCCACTGTGTCCTGTTGCTCAATAGCCAGCATCTCCAGTACATGAGCATCGCCCATGCAGTAGCCGTCTAAGGCATTTGCTGAAAAACTCGTAAAGAAGATTAGTGCAATGAATGACAGGTGTTTCATGTGAATTCTCCCTCCTGAGCAAACATCCTACTAATCCGTTCTTAAACCGGCCTTAAGACAAAGTAATTCATTTGTCTGGAGTAGACGGCTCACGGGATGAACACAGGCGCCGTGTCTCTATAATTACTCAATCTTCGCGCAAATGCAGTGATATATCGTTTCTGGCGTCTGTTTAACCTAAAATACACGTACCACAACAGATATCCTATTATATAAACGCCTGAAAACCATGTCGCCTTCTACGCACAATGTCGGTTTTGTCAGCCTTGGCTGCCCTAAAGCACTGGTTGATTCCGAGCAGATCATCACACGATTGCGTGCGGAAGGCTACGTCATCCAGCCGGATTACCAGTCATCTGACATTGTCGTCATCAATACCTGTGGTTTTATCGAGGATGCGGTTGAAGAGTCTCTGTCAGCCATTGGTGAGGCGCTGAATGAGAATGGCAAGGTCATCGTGACCGGTTGCCTGGGTGCAAAACAAGGCCTGGTGCAAGAACATTTTCCGGAAGTTCTGGCAGTAACCGGGCCGCATGCGGCAGATGAAGTCATGGATGCCATACATGCGCACCTGCCACCCGATGAAGACCCTAAGACATCATTGATTCCTCCCGGCGGCATCAAGCTGACGCCGCGGCACTATGCCTATCTGAAAATTTCAGAAGGCTGCAACCATCGCTGCACCTTCTGCATCATCCCTGCTCTGCGTGGAGATCTCGTCAGTCGGCCAGTGGGCGAGGTTATGCAGGAAGCCGAAAGCCTCGTCGAAGCCGGCGTAAGGGAGTTGCTGGTCATCTCACAGGACACCAGCGCCTATGGCATCGATACACGCTACCGCACCGATTTCTGGAATGGCCGCCCGCTGCGCACGCGTTTTACCGAATTGACATCCGCCCTGGGTGAACTGGGCGTCTGGGTGCGACTGCATTATGTGTACCCCTATCCCCATGTGGATGAAGTGATCCCGCTGATGGCTGAGGGGCGCATCCTGCCGTATCTCGATGTGCCGCTGCAGCATGCCAGCCATACGATTTTGAAGGCAATGAAGCGGCCAGCCAACGCGGAAAATGTGCTCCGCCGTATCGAGTCCTGGCGCAGCCAGTGCCCGGACATAACACTGCGCAGCACCTTCATTGTCGGTTTTCCGGGTGAGACAGAGCAGCAGTTTGAAGAACTGCTGGCGTTCATCGCTGAAGCCCGCCTCGACCGTGTCGGTGCCTTCACCTACTCTGCCGTCGATGGTGCGGTTGCCAATGATTTGCCAGGCGCAGTGCCCGAAGAGCTCAAGCAGGAGCGCCTGCAGCGATTCATGGCTATACAGGAATCTATCTCGGAACAGAAGCTGGCTGAGCGTGTCGGACAAATAGAGCATGTCATAATTGATGGCTACGATGATCAGGGTCTGGTCGGGCGCAGCATGAGCGACGCGCCGGAGATAGATGGGGTTGTTTTCATCGAAAGTGAACAACAGTACCAGGCAGGTGACATTTTGCAGGTACGCATCACAGATTCCAGCGCACATGACCTGTGGGCCAGCATAGAACAACCCTGACTCAGGAAATACCATGCCTAACAAAGATAAACTTAAGTTTTTCCCCGTCTCTGCATTTACCCTCATCATGGGCCTGGTTGGTTTTGGCATGGCCCTCAAGGCTGCTGAAAAGCAGGGTGTCGTACCAATCGAAGCTAGCCCGCTGATCTATCTGGTCTCAGTTGTGATGTTTGTCATCATCTCGCTGATCTACCTGATGAAGATCGTGCGCCACGGCGAACAGGTGCTTGCTGAATTTAATCATCCGATAAAGCTGCAGTTCTTTCCTGCCATTTCAATCAGCCTGATATTAATCGGGACTGCCTCGTACGGTCACCAGTATGCTGCAGCAGGCCTGGTGTGGTCATTGGGCAGCGGTATGCACCTGGTGTTCACGCTGATCATCCTCAACGAATGGTTGCATCGCAGCAGCTTTGAGATTGTTCACTCCAACCCCTCCTGGTTCATTCCTGTGGTGGGAAACATACTAATACCCATCGGTGGTGTGGCAATGGCGCCGGCCGAGATTTCCTGGTTTTTCTTCAGCACAGGCCTGGTGTTCTGGATCGTGCTGTTCACGATCATCTTCTACCGGCTGGTCTTTCATCCGCCAATGCCGGGCAAGCTGCTGCCAACGCTGGCCATATTTCTGGCCCCACCGGCAGTAGGATTCCTGTCCTATGTGGCGCTGACTGGCGACCTCGATAACTTTGCTCGCATCCTCTATTACACGGCGTTGTTTATTACGCTTCTCCTGCTGATGCAGGTTGGACGCCTGGCGAAACTACAATTTACCCTGTCCATGTGGGCCTATTCCTTTCCGCTTGCAGCGATGACGATTGCCACCATCAAGATGCAGGAATTAACCGGTGTAAAATTCTTCAGTCTGATCTCCTATGTCTTGTTGATGGTGCTGATACTTGTCATTGCCGGCCTGATCGTGCGTACCATCGTAGCCGTGCAGCGACATGAAATTTGTGTCGAGGATTGATGCATGAAGGATGAGCTGTCTCTACTGCGAGATATCGTCAGGGCAGCGGGGCAGGAGGAACTGCTGCCCCGCTTCAACCAGATCGGCTTTGAATACAAGCAGGATGGCAGTGTTCTTACCGAAGCAGATCTGGCTGTGCAGGCGCGTCTGCAGCAAACATTGCTCGAACAGTGGCCGGATATCGCCATGCTGGGCGAGGAAATGACGGCGCAGGAGCAGCAGGCTGTAATCGACACCGGTGATGCATTCTGGTGCCTCGACCCTCTCGATGGAACTAGTAATTTTGCCGCCGGTATTCCTTTCTACAGCGTATCACTGGCGCTGATTCGTGATGGCCAGCCGCAGATGGCGATAGTCTATGACCCTGATCGCGATGAATGTTTCAGCGCGCAAGCTGGTGTGGGTGCCTGGCTGAATGATCTGCGTCTGGATTGCAGTTCGTTACCGCAGCGTCCCCTGTCGCGCTGCAGCGCATTACTGGATTTCAAACGGCTGTCTCCAGAGCTGGCAAATCGCATTGCCCGGCAGCCTCCCTATGCGTCCCAGCGCAGCTTCGGGTCTGTTGCGCTGGACTGGTGCTGGCTTGCAACAGGCCGCTGCCAGGTCTATCTGCATGGCAAGCAGAAGCTGTGGGACTATGCGGCGGGTTGGCTGGTACTGCACGAGGCGGGTGGTCGTTCCCGTACGCTGGATGGGGAAGAGGGTTTCAATGCCACGCTGACACCGCGCTCGACTGTGGCCGCTTCAACGCCCGCGCTGTGGTCTGAATGGTTCAAGTGGTTGCAGGGCTGAGCGTGGAAAAGATTCTCATCAGCGCCTGTCTGCTGGGCCACAGGGTGCGTTATGACGGGTATGTGTCTGCATCAAAGCATACGTTGCTAAAGACCTGGCAGTCTGAGGGCAGACTGGTGCCGTTCTGCCCGGAAGTGGCCGGCGGGCTGACCGTGCCCAGGCCGGCAGCCGAGATCCAGCATGGTAATGGTGATGATGTCCTGTCACACAGGACGAAGGTAGCAACCAGGCAGGGTGCGGACCTCAGTTCAGCGTTCCTGTCCGGCGCCAGGCAGGCGCTGGCACTATGTAGCACAAATGACATCAGGATTGCCATCCTGAAAGAAAACAGTCCGTCCTGCGGTGTTCACGAGATCCACGACGGCAGCTTTAGCGGGCACCTCCATGCAGGACATGGCGTAACAGCGGCCTTGCTCAAACAGTCCGGCCTGAGCGTATTCAATGAGTATGAATTACAGCACGTAGCTCATCTGCTGGAGGATGCTGAATGCCGCGTGCCCTGATCATCAAGACATCTTCACTGGGTGATGTAATTCACGCATTGCCCGCGCTTACGGACGCAGTACAGGCTATCCCGGAGATACGCTTTGACTGGGTCGTGGAAGAAGCCTTCGCGCCCATTCCCTCCTGGCATCCCGCTGTCGTCCAGGTCATTCCGGTGGCTCTGCGTCGCTGGCGCAAGGCGCCCTTCAGCAGGCAGACGCATGCACAGTGGCATGAGTTCAGGCATCGCATCGGAGCCGCGGATTACGACCTGGTCATCGATGCACAGGGCTTGCTGAAAAGCGCCTGGCTCACACGCATGGCCAGCGGCGAGCACCACGGCATGGACCGACATTCGGCGCGTGAAGGCCTTGCGTCGCTGGCCTATGATCACAAACACCATATCCCCAAAGGTGGCCATGCCATTGAACGGTTGCGTGAATTGTTTTCCAGCGCGCTGGGTTATGCTGTCCATCACACTGAGCCGGACTACGGTATCTTCACCGGAGATCCACATGCTGTGGAGAGGACACTGGTTTTTCTGCATGCGACCAGCTGGTCCAGTAAGCACTGGCCGGAGGAATACTGGCAGGAAATGATAGGATTGGCGGCTGAGGCGGGCTTTACCATTGTGCTGCCCTGGGGCAGCGAAGATGAACGTGTGCGTTCCGAGAGGCTCGCAACGGCGGCGGAATCTGCGCAGGTACCGCCCGCGATGGACCTGAACAGTATTGCCGGGCTATTGTCATCCGCAACCGGCGCCATAGCAGTGGACACCGGTTTGGGGCACCTTGCCGCAGCTTTTGCGCTGCCGACAGTGTCCTTGTACGGACCGACGGATCAGCAGCTGACGGGTACGCGGGGACATTTCCAGGCACAGCTGCAGTCAGATTTCGGATGTGCACCCTGCCTGCAGCGCAAGTGCAGCTATAAAGAGGAATCGGAGGTTACGCCTGCCTGCTTCGAAGCGACTACACCGGACAGAGTCTGGCAAACCTTACAGCAACTCATCAAGCAGAAGGAGCAGACATGAACAAGGCAGTACTGGTCACCGGCGGTGCCGGTTATATCGGCTCACATACCTGCCATCAATTGGTAGAGGCTGGTCACAAGGTCGTTGTGGTGGACAACTTTTATTCCGGCCATCGCTGGGCGGTGCCTGATGAGGCGCTGCTGGTAGAAGGCGACGCTGGCGACACCGACCTGACTACCCGGCTGATGCGTGAGCATGATGTCGATACCGTGATTCATTTTGCCGGACATATCGTGGTGCCGGAATCGGTCACCGATCCACTCAAGTACTACCGCAACAACACCCAGAACTCGCGTAACCTGATCGAGGCTTGTATCAGTGCCGGTGTCAGCCAGCTGGTATTTTCATCAACCGCCGCTGTCTACGGTGAACCCGATGAACAGCCCGCGACCGAAGACACGCCTACCGCGCCGATCAATGCCTATGGCCGCTCAAAGCTGATGACGGAATGGATGCTTGAAGACGTTGCACGGCGCCCGGATGCCAGCCCGCCGTTTCGCTATATCGCGCTGCGTTACTTCAATGTGGCAGGCGCACGCCCGGATCTGCGTGTTGGCCAGGCCACACCGGAAGCCACACATCTGATCAAGGTTGCCTGCCAGGCAGCGCTGGGACAGCGTGATTCAGTCAGCATATTTGGCACCGATTATCCAACACCTGATGGCACAGGTGTGCGTGATTATATTCATGTCGAAGACCTTGCCTCAGCACACCTTGCTGCACTGGATTATCTGCGCAAAGGCGGTGACTCGCAGATCATGAATTGCGGCTACAGTCGCGGATACTCGGTGCGTGAAGTCATGCAGATGGTAAAACAGGTCAGCAGTGTGGACTTCAAGATTGTTGAGGCGCCGCGCCGTGCCGGAGACCCCCCTGAGCTGGTCGCCGGGACAAAACGCATCCATGAAGTCCTCGACTGGAAAACACGCTATGAGGACCTTGAGCTGATTTGTCGTACGGCCTACGAGTGGGAACGCGTCTGGGCAGATATACAGAAGGAGTCTGCGTGAAGGAATCATATCTCCCCGACGCAATCGACACCGGCAAGGTCCAGCGTGCGCTGGTCATCAAACTGCGCCATCATGGTGACGTACTACTGACGTCACCAGTATTCAGTGTGCTAGCAGAACAGATTCCGGGTATAGAAATCGATGCCCTTGTCTATGCTGAAACCGCACCCATGCTGGAAGGGCATCCAGCCATCACAAGCGTGCATAAAATTGACAGGGACTGGAAGCGTCATGGCCTGAAGATGCAATGGCAGCAGGAGCGCGGTTTAATGAATGCGCTGCGCAGCCGCCACTACGACCTTGTCATACAGCTGACTGAGCATGCACGTGGTGCAAGGCTTGCGCGGCGCCTGAAACCACGTTACTCGGTGGCCCGGCGTTATCGTGACAAGCGTGGTCACTGGTGGCGCAACAGCTTCACGCATACCTACAGTATTCCGAAAAATCCACGTCACACAATAGAGGTGCATCTCGATGCGTTGCGGCGGCTGGGCATCTACCCGGATATTGAACATCGCCGCCTAACCATCGTGCCTGGTGAGGCTGCCGAGGCACGAGCTGAAGAAACACTCGAGCGACACAGGTTTGGCAATAAAGGCTTTCTTCTCATTCACCCGACGTCACGCTGGCTGTTCAAGGGATGGTCACGACAGAGTTTTGCAGACGTACTCGATGCACTGCATACAGCAGGACACAAGTTGATTTTAACGGCTGCGCCGGATGCCAGAGAGATGGAAATCGCCCAGCAGATCATCGAGTCGAGCAAGGCCAACATCGTCGACCTGTCAGGCCAGCTCAACCTCAAAGAACTGGCGGCCATGATCGATCGGGCGGCATGCTTCATCGGCCTGGATTCTGTACCTATGCATATTGCTGCGGCGACCGGAACTCCCTGTGTAGCCCTGTTTGGACCTAGCGATGAACAAACATGGGGTCCATGGATGGTGCCAAATCGTGTCTTAACACAGCCAGTTACATGCCGGCCGTGTGGGCTGGACGGCTGCGGAAACAGCAAGGTCAGTGACTGCCTGATGGCAATCGAGTCAAGAGCTGTTGTCGATGCAGTTGAGGAATTGCTTGCCGGGAAGGATGCGCCTGGCTGATGCGTCTGCTGTTCTATACACGTATCTTCCGTTTGGCCGGTACCGGGGCAGAAGACTATGCCGTCAAATTATGTGCGGGACTGGCAAATCGTGGACACGACATCCACGTGGTTGCCGATGACATCGACGCTATTAATGGCCTCCACACTTACACAGATACATTAAAGATCGATGCACTGCAAAAGCAAATCCAGCCAGACCTGAGCATCGACTGGCAGTTCGTCTATCCAGCCGATATCCATCGCATGGGCAGCGGTGTACATGCATCATTCATTCGCTATTCACTGGAGGCCTATTCAGGTCTGTCCCGTCGTTACAAGCAGCTGCGCTATAATAACCGCAAGCATCGCGAGATCATTGAAAGACAAAAAAAACTGCTTACCAATGCATCCGCATGGTTTCTGCCGAATTCCAATTTCTGTGCAGACCAGGCACGCGAGAACGGCGCAATCCCTGAACATGTAATTACCCTGCATAACGGGGTTGATACGAAACATTTCACACCAGCATCGGATAACAGGGCACGCAACCGTTTACGCAAGGAATGGGGCGTGCTGGATGAAGACGTTGTCTTCCTGTTTGTCGCGCACAATCTGCGCCTGAAAAATTACCAACTGCTGCAACGCATCTTTGTAGGCTTGCAGAAGCATCCGGAATTCAAGTTAGTGATTGTTGGCAAGCACAAGCCAATGCGCATGCCGAATAACTGCATCTATGCCGGCAAGGCAGATGACATGGTTGACGCCTACCAGGCCGCGGATACCTTCCTGCATCCCACCTACTACGACTCCTGCGCCAATGTCGTGCTCGAGGCGATGAGCTGTGGCCTGCCCGTCGTCGCCAGCGATCGTTGCGGCGCCAACGAGCTGATCACGAATGAAGAGAACGGTTTCCAGTTACCAGTCATGGGAGATCCAGCAGTCATACAGCAAGCCTGGGACAAGCTTATCCGGATGCTAGGAAAAAATTCCGGGTTACGGCAGCGCGTCGGAGCGCAGGCACGACAGGCCATGCTGGTCAATGATTTCGATCACTACATCGACCGCTTCGAGGCAATACTCGAGCAAGTGTAGTTGAAGTATAAAGCAGACATTTGCGAACAACACCCATATGTCGCTTCACGACCC
>Ga0209013_10000505_pt1 | contig 34991 bp, 33 predicted proteins | sample Cruoilmetagenom2_FD_187291 | JGI IMG/M metagenome (GOLD analysis project Ga0209013, IMG submission 187291) | Oil polluted marine microbial communities from Coal Oil Point, Santa Barbara, California, USA - Sample 2 (SPAdes) (version 2) | ecosystem: Environmental > Aquatic > Marine > Oil seeps ...
TGTCTGAGATCGCCTTTGTCCTGTGGTTGTTCTGCTTCTGGTTGTGTAATTTCTTCTTGCATTTAGATCTCCCATTGTGATACTGTGGCTCAAATTGTTGGATCTACCAATAATGGACCAGTTTCTCAACCTTCGGTCGCTAATTGGATGGCTACTGGCGATGATCGATCAAATAATCCTGCACGCTCAAAGGTGGATCAGAATGACCGGGCTGAACAGTCTCATACCCACCATCCTTCAACAGCCGCCGTGATTTTAGGTTGGCTCCGAAGTAGGTGGCCAGCACCTCATCGCGCAGGTAGCGGATGATACGCCTGTCCTGAACCGGAAATAGAACTTCCACCCGCCGGTTTATGTTGCGAGGCATCAGGTCAGCGCTGCCCAGATAAATCTGCTCGTTGCCCCCGTTGCAGAAGTAATAGACCCGGCTGTGCTCCAAAAATCTACCCACGACACTGAATACACGGATGTTTTCGCTGACATTAGGAATACCTGGTCGCAAACAACATATACCACGAACGATAAGATCGATCTTCACGCCAGCTTGTGATGCCTTGTATAACTGCCGGATGATGGGCGGATCTACCAGGGAATTCATCTTAAAAATTAAGTGCCCTTCCCGACCCTGGCGTACGTGCTCAATCTCTCGTTTAATGAGAGCTTCCATACCAGTACGTATATTGATGGGAGCCACCAACAATTTGCGATAATCTTGCTTGGCCGAGTAGCCTGTCAGGTAATTGAACAGGTCGGTCGCGTCGGCACCAATTTCATCATCACAAGTGAACATACCGATATCTTCGTATAACTGGGCAGTTATCGCATTGTAATTACCGGTAGCCAGGTGCATATAACGGCGGATGTTTTGGCCCTCTTGTCGGACCACCAGGGCAATTTTTGAGTGAGTCTTCAAACCCAATAATCCATAAACGACATGCACGCCTTCTTTTTCCATCATTCGTGCCCAGACGATGTTGCTTTCCTCGTCAAAACGAGCTTTTAGCTCAACCAGGACGGCCACCTGTTTGCCATTTTCGCGCGCCTCCATCAGCGCATTTACGATCGGCGAGTTCCGCCCGACCCGGTACAGCGTTTGTTTGATCGCCAGTACGTCCGGATCTCTGGCTGCTTGCATTAGAAAGTCCACCACCGGGACAAACGAATCATAAGGATGGTGCACCAGGATGTCCTCCTGTCGAATAGCCGCAAATATATCAGACTCAAGCTGTGGGTCCTGCTTCAGCTGCAGTGCAATGGCCTGCTTGAACGGCGTGTATTTAAGATCGTGACGATCAACTGAATGCAAACTCATCAAATTACTGATGCCCAAGGGACCCACAAGCGTGTACATGTCCCTGTGATCCATCTGCAGGTTTTCCATCAGGATTTCCCGGATATGGGAGGGCATGGATTCTGTTACCGTCATGCGGACGACGGATCCAAAACGTCTCTGGCGTACAGTTTCCTCCATCGTCTCCAGCAAATCCGAGGCTTCCAACTCCTGAATCACCATATCGGCGTCTCGAGTCAAACGGAAAGGATGCGCCTCCACGACTTCCATACCCGGGAAGAGCTTGTTTAAATTAGCTGCGATGACCTGCTCCAACCAGACAAAATAATGAGAAAAGGGCACCGTACCATCTTTACGCATACCTCCGGACGAGCGTTTTACCGGGACCAGGCGCGGTAGTGTAGCCGGTACTTTCAAACGGGCAAACTGCTCCAAGCCCTCATCATCCTTAATCACAACAGCAAAGTTCAGGCTCAGGTTGGATATATGAGGGAACGGATGCCCCGGGTCAAACGCCATGGGCGTAAGCACCGGGAATACAACCTCTTCAAAATATTGGTCAACGGAGTTCTTCTGCCTGACACGCATGTCTTCATAATCCATAATGTGGATACCGGCCTTCTTAAGCTGAGGCAGGAGTTCGTTGCGCAGGCACTCTCGACCTTCGGACATCAATTCCCAGGCTACTTTACGTATAGCGGCCAGCTGCTCCGCAGGAGACATTCCATCGGCAGGAAAATCAACCACATGCGCATCGATCTGTTTTTTGAGTCCCGCAACACGAACCATAAAGAATTCGTCCAGGTTTGAACCCAGGATTGCGAGGAACTTTACGCGCTCCAGCAGCGGATTGCTGTTATCCCAGGCCTCCTGCAAGACACGGCGCTGGAATTCGAGCATACTTAATTCGCGGTTGATATAAAATTGAGGATCTTTTAAATTTATCTCTTCAGACTCTGCTGCCGGGATATCTTGTTCAACGATGCTTTGATCCAGGGCTATATCCGTCATTGTGACCTCTTACTTTTCTTCTTTTTCGATTTCTGATCCCTAGCGCCACCTAATACTTCCAGTTCCTCGAAGGGATTATAATTCAACTCTTCAGTCAGTTTTTCAACCAGGGTCTTCAATATCTTGATCCGGGCGTACCATTTAGAATCACCTTCCACGATGGTCCAGGGGGCTGTTATTGTGCTGGTCTTTAATAGCATCTCATTTACAGCGTCCTGATACTTATCCCATTGCTCTCGATTTCGCCAATCCTCATCCGTCAGCTTCCAGGATCGTTTCCTATCGCCATCACGTGATTCGAAACGCCGCAGCTGCTCCTCTTTACTGATATGAATCCAAAATTTAAATAAAACTGTACCAAAATCGACGACCTGGCGTTCGAAAAAATTGATCTCTCGATACGCACGTTTCCACTCAGACTCTGTGCAGAAACCCTCGATCCTTTCAACCATCACCCGGCCATACCAACTGCGATCAAAAATGGCGATCTGGCCCGCTTCAGGCAACCGCCGCCAGAACCGCCACAAATAGTGATGCGAAGCATCCTCCCCCTTCGGAGCCGCAATAGGATAAACAACATAGCCGCGCGGGTCCAGCTTTTCGGTGATGCGCCGGATCGCCCCGCCCTTGCCCCCCGCATCCCAACCCTCGAATACCATGATTACAGGACGCTGTTGAACATACACCTGGTAGCCCAAAGCATGAAATGCCACCTGGTATCTTATGAGCGATTGCTTGTACTCTTCTTGTTCCAAGGAGAGTGAAAGGTCAACAGTATTCAGCATAACGTCCTCCTTTACAGTATCCTGCTCTCACTCTACTTCCTGCCCGGGCGTTTGCGGGTCTTCCAATATCCACTGATCGCCGGTTTCCGATACTAGCTTATCTACCTGGTTTACACCATCAGCCTGTTCGCTGGCATCATCCGAGGCTTGAACGTCAACCAACACTGGGGTCCCAACCGCCAAAGTCTCGATCTCCGGGATACCCTCACCCACCAGGTCAGGAAAATCGCTATCCGTGTCGGTTAACGTAGCATCGTTCATCAATTCCAATTCGTACAAGGTCGGCAGGGGCTGAAGTGCAAGATCGAGTCGTTCTTCCAGAGCGATAATCACGGTTTGAAATATCTTCACCCTGGTATAACGGCGGTTCGTGGCTTCAATAATCGTCCACGGTCCGAATTCTGTGTCGGTGCGTTCAAAGGCCTCCTCGTATGCCAGAAGCCACTTGTCATAATTATGGTGGTGCTCCCAGTCTTCATCCGAAACTTGCCACGCCGTCAGCGGATCTTTGAGCAGTTTATCGAAGCGGAGGCGTTGCTCCTGCTTGCTGATATGCAGGAAAAATTTTATGATCAATGTGCCATCATCGGCTATAGTGCGCTCGAATTCCGTTATGTCCCGATATGCGCGCCGCCATTTGCTTTCGGGGATCAGCTCTTCCACCCGCTCAACCATCACTCTTCCATACCAGGAGCGGTCGAATATCGCCATCTCTCCGTAAGCCGGTAATTTTTGCCAAAATCGCCACAACCAGGGGTGCTTCTTCTCATGCGTGCGGGCAGCGCGTATGGGATAAAGCTTGAAACCACGCGGATCCAGAGGCCTGTTCAGTCTTTGGATCGAAGTACCTTTACCGGCTGCATCCCAACCCTCGAAAATTATCACTACCGGTATGCCGGCATCCCAGGATGCTTTCTGAGCATTGTACAGACGGTCAGACAACTCAGGCATGATCGTTTTATAGACCCGCTTGGTAAGCTTTTTATTTAAATCAATCTTATCTAACATAATAAATGGCTCCGTCTACGTCTGATAAATATACGTGTTGATTCGCTGCAAGTATTTTGCCATATAGGGCGACGAGATCATAAAAGATCAGACGCGCAAACGTATTCTCATATTTATAACTACGATCATCCTTCCACTGGCCATTGGAAGGATGCACCGCAATATATATTATACAATATGGCAGGGGTAAACTTATCGTGCTTATTATTATAAGATTGGGATCAAAAAATCGTGATGTTTTTGGACATCACGATTTTTAACTCATTCTTCCGGACTGAGCAAGGCGATCAATCCAATTGCGCCAATATCGGCGAACAACATGGGAGCAAGTGGAGGCGCGATCCTTAAAAACCGCTCGAAAACGATAACTCCTTCCGATGTTAAATCTCTCCCAATGTGAAATCCCAACCCCAGGACTCCAGCCAGGATCATCAAGAGCATGGCTACCAGATATGTCAAATAATCCCACCGGTTAGGGCGTTCGGTAGCGCCCATGTATACGGCCACGACGGCGGCAAACACCCCGATCGCGGTTGCGAACCACAACCAGGGGTTGGAGAAATCCGTCCTGGCGTGGTCAAGCACGCTGCTGATCACCGTCGCCAAAGCCCCCATACCAGTGATGAAGAAGTATGCACGTGTTTTGCTGTAAGGAAGACGAATTCGTCTTCCTCGCAGCAAAAGCAATGTCCCGCTGTCCGGTGGGTCTTCCTTCCACGCCGCACTAATCCCCAAGAGACCGATCAGCGCAAAGGTCAGGGGACCCAAAACTGGCGGTGCCCACACCAGCAGTGGGACGGAAACGATACCACCCGTCGGTGCGTATGGACGGATGGCGCGCACCATGTGGAAGTAAGCACCTAACAACCCGACGGCGATGCTGGCCAGGAAGACAATTGTGGCGATAACGGTCGCCCGCGGGCGATTGCGTTGTGCCAGTAGCCCCGCTATGATCAGCAGCACACCTGCCACAGGACCGAAGATTATCGGAATCCATTCAAAGGGCACGATGGTCCCGCTGATCAAATGCGCAATGTACGTCTCTAATCCTAACAGTATTTCGTTAAAAGCTGCCATCAACAACATGGTCTGATCGCGTGTCAGCGGTATCTTGAAACGTCGCACGCCAGGGAAAATCTCAGCAAGAGGATAAACGAACATCGCTATTCTCCAGCTCCAGCCGCCTCCAATTTTTGGGTGGCCATTTCACGCAGTTCGGCCAGGTCATGCAGCACCTCGTAAGCGCCGTGCCACTGCACGTAATCCGGCCCACCCATCCAGGTTCCGAACTTGGCCGTGCGACCCCAATGGTGCCATAGATTGAAATAAGTGAAATCGATGGGCTCATCGAAAGGCTCCTGTGTCAACAGCCCAAGTTCCTTCAGCGGCGCCATAATCTGGTTGCTTTCTTCAACCCACTCGTTGACCCGCTCTGTGGCAGCATCTGCACCGTCGTAGAAATCCTCAATAAAATTCTCGTTGTGGCACTCCTGGCAAACCCCCTGCATGCGCACCTTGTTATCCTGCCAGGATGGGCGCCGCGCACTGATTGACGAGAACAGGAACCAGGTCAGGCGGTCTCCCACATCATGGGTGGTCCCGCTGGTGCCAAAACCGCTCAAGTGACAGATGGCGCAGGTCGGCGCTGGAAAATCATCTACCGTGAGGGTGCCTGCCTCCGCCTCCCAGTTCCATTCGTGGCCCATGGTTAGGTAGCTGATGCCGTGATACGACTCCTGGTAAATCTCCCATTGGGGATGATCCGGGCCGATGTGGCAGTGGTTGCAGGTCTCCGGTTTTCGGGCCTGCTCTTGAGAAAACTCGTGGCGAATGTGACACTTCTGGCACTGCCCCACCGAGCCATCCTCAGCCGGTTTACCGATATTGTGGCAATCTTCGCAGGCAAAGCGTGTGATCTCGGGTCCCTCCATATGATATAAGGCATTGCGCTCTTTATCCGGGGAATATCCACCTTCGGGAATGGCCTCATACATTTCCATCATTTCTGGCGGAAGATCCTTTGCACCCGCATAAGCGACGTACGCCGGTATACCGTGCCGGCTTTGATTGTATTGGGCAACCTCTGCCGTGTGGCACTTTTGGCACATTGCCGTGGTAGGTGTTCCCAGCACATAGGTACCTTCGTGCTCAACTGATCCTGGATAACCGGCTTCGACCTCGTGGCAATCGGAGCAGCTCACTTCCGCTCCGGCCATGCTGCTGTGCCCGTACTGTTCGACAATGCCCGGGGTGGTACGCTTGTGGCAAATAACACATTCGTCATCACTGGATTCCAGCACATTCACATCTTGCGCTTCAACCGCAGTACCCGCCTGGCCGATAGCCAGGATGATTAATGCAGCTCCCATAACTACGATCACGACCGCCAGACCGATGATCAATGCCTTCGGAAAGCCACTACTTTCTTTTTGTTCACTCATAGACCATTCTCCATTTAATAATATTTCTCACTCATCGACCACTCATTTTAGCATACTAATTCACCGATTAATATGACAATAGTCACAAATGGTCGAGGAATATAGCCCGATTGATAAAGAATTAGGTTAGAATCAAGAATATCGTTGCGTTGAGATAATATAGAATGGTAAGGGATCCTCAACAAAAATCTGAAGAGAGCTGTATTGCCGGCTGCTTGTTCAACCTGGTACCTTGGGTGGTCATCCTTCTGGTCCTGGCAAGCATCGTCGTGGCTCTTGTCGCCTCTACATGGGCGCTGCCAGGTGAGATACTATACCCCCTTAAAAGATTAATTGAAGACACAAGACTGGACCTGACAAAAGTTCCAAGCCAGCGCGTTGAATTGGAAGAGACATTCGACCGGGTACGTCTCGAGGAGATTGAAACCATTACAGAACAATCGCGGAGCGAGCTGGTAGAGTTCACCGCAGGACTGAGCGATGTGGACCTTGAAGGAGAATGGCTGATCGGCGATATTAACGTGATGATCGAACCCGATACTGAAGTCATCGGGCAGGTAAACCTCGGAACGTATGTGACTGTGTACGGCCTGTTAGAAATTGACGGCAGCGTTACAGCGGGGAGGATCGAGCCGCGTGAATATGTGTTCACGGACAAACTACACAGCGTCGTATCAAACCAATGGCTTGTGGATGGCGTCACTGTGTTACTCGCACCTGAAACCGTTATCCACGGCACACCGGCCATTGGATCAGTAATAACAGTTAAGGCAATAAAGCTTTTGGACAACCAGTTGGTTGCTCGGTTGATCGATGAGACATCCCCCGAATAAAGAAAAGACAAAGCAACTTTGAACTGCGTAAGTCCTAAATTAATAAATTGGCAGGCTTTGGTCGACTTCTCTGGCCCAGGCATTAATACCACCCTGTAAATTTTTCACCTTCCGGAAGCCGGCACTCGCCAGCAGTTCGAGTGCCCGGGCCGAGCGCGTCCCCTCTTTACAGAACACCACCATGTCCTCAGCGCTGTCCAACTCGGATAAGCGTGATGCCAGTTGCCCCAAGGGGATCACAGTGGCGCCATCCAGGTGAGATATCTGCAGTTCGTGTGGCTCACGCACATCCAACAGCCGCAGATAATTATTGGTTTTCAACCGCTCAGCCAGCTCAACTGCGGTGATATCCCATTCACCACTCACCGCCCCTTCTTCATGATCGTATCCGGGGACACCGCAGAAAGCCTCATAATCGATCAGTTCAGTGATCTCAGGATCTGGCCCACAAACCTTGCAGTTGGGATTCTTGCGCAGCTTAACAAATTCAAAAGACATTTCCAACGCATTGTACAACAGCAATCGTCCAATCAGCGGCTCACCAATATCCAGAATCAGCTTCAAGGCTTCAGTCGCCTGCAGAGTGCCGATCGTGCCGGGCAGAATGCCCAATACTCCGCCCTCCGCGCATGAGGGGACCAGTCCCGGCGGGGGTGGCTCCGGGAAAAGACAGCGGTAGCACGGCCCCTGCCTGGCGTCGAAAACGCTCACCTGCCCATCAAAGCGGAAGATCGACCCGTAGACGTTCGGTTTTCCGAGCAGGACCGATACATCATTGGTCAGGTAGCGGGTGGGGAAATTATCCGTGCCATCGATAAGAATATCGTAATCCCGGGAGATTTCGATCGCATTATCGGACGTGAAAGGTTCGTTGTAGACATCGACCTGGATGTCAGGGTTGATATCCAGCATACGGTCCCTGGCAGATTCCACCTTCAGTTTATCCAAACTGGATGTACCGTGTATGACCTGGCGCTGCAAGTTAGAATAATCGACCACATCGTAGTCCACCAGACCGATACGACCGACTCCAGCGGCGGCCAGATAGAGAGATATCGGCGAACCAAGACCACCGGTTCCGATCAATAATACCGAGGCAGCCTTCAACTTCTGCTGACCTTCCAAACCAACCTCGGGGATCAGCAGGTGCCGGGAATAGCGTAGTATTTCTGAGTGAGAAAGGTCAGGTAACATATTAACTACCTTATCCGCCAGCGATGCTGGGAATGAGTAGCAGCCTGTCGTCTTCATTCAAAGGGGTAGTCAACCCATCCAGGTCCCTGACGTTATCTTCACCAAGGAACAAATTGACAAAAGGCCGCAGTTGATCATCACCGTTGAACAGGTGCGGTTGAAGAGCCGGATACTGGACGACCAGATCATCCATTGCCTCAGAAACCGTGTCGCCCTGAACGTTAACTTCAGTTTTTCCATCCGCGTAAACGCGCAGTGGTGTAGGAATTCGCAAAGATGCCATTATTCGTTACCTCAAATTCTATTATAGTTTATTGTGATAATAAGAGATGGTCACCGTCCCCGGGGTTGGGGGATACCAGGGGCAGTGGAAAGATAGATCAGCAGCCTTCACGATCTACAACCGTCTCACAGGTAGAGGCGGACCAGATGTCGACATCCCCCGCCTGTTTGAATGGCTGCATAAAATTTTCGATCTGAGCCTTACTTTCGGCTTCCATAATCAGGACGAAGGTGTGTTTATTATCCAAGACCGCATCACCCTGAAGATCTATACCGAACTTTCGAGCGTTCGAACGGCTGATATGAGAGAGCAGCATAGCGCCTTGGGCGGGATCTTTCGCCGGGCAAGTTTCGGCTTCATGTTTGTGCTGTACGAAATAGAGAGACATTTTGTACCTCCAAAAAATATTATAAATTAATTGCCACAACCATATATTACTCACTACAAATTAACAGCTTGCGGCATCAGACCCGTTCAGCGGTTGGTACAAGCACGAGATGTTCTTCATGGAAGGTGGATCGATCTTCGGCCAGCTGCCAGGAACGACTTCCGGCCTCCTTTCCACCCTTTACGCTGGTAATCAAGTAGGAATACCAGGGCAGCGCCCAATAACGGTCGAACTCCGAGGGGCGGTTTGGATGATCCGGGTGGGAATGGAATACACCGACCACGTCCAGACCAAGCCGCATGGCTTCGTGCTCCGCCAACAGCATGTCCTGCGGGGTGATCAGATAACGATTATGCCGGGCCGAGTCCTCACGCGAATTGTTCAGAGGTTTTATGGCGGAGACGTGGGTCTTTTCATTTTCTACGGTTCCCAGGAGCAGCCCTGTTCCCTCATTGGGATAAGTCTTTTCACCGTGGGTGTGAATTTCTTCTAACAAATGAGCTTGAATCTCAATGACTCTTTTATTATTCATCCCACAACGCCTTGTCACTGAGATACTTATAGCCGGCATCGGGGAAAACTGTCACGACCAGACCTTCGCCTATTTCCTCGGCCAATATTTTGGCAGCCAACGCATTCGCACCCGATGAGATACCCACAAACAAGCCCTCATTGCGTGCCAGCGTTCGCACCATCTGATAGGCGTCTTCAGTTGATATTTCCAGGGTCTGTTTTGGCAGTGAGGGATCATAAATGGCTGGCTGGATGGCCGTTTCCATATGCTTCAGCCCCTCGAGACCATGAAATGGAGAATCAGGCTGCACAGCTATTAATTCAATTTCGGGATTGTACTGACATAAATATCGACCTACACCTGTCATTGTACCGGATGTACCCAGCCCGGCGACAAAATGGGTGATGCGCCCTGCAGTCTGCTGTACGATTTCTGGACCCGTGGTCATATAATGAGCACCCCAATTCGCCGGATTATCGTACTGGTTAGCATAATAATAACGGTCAGGATACTTCTCCATAAGCTCGCGGGCTTTCAGGATCGCGCCGTCGGTCCCTTCCAATGGATCGGTCAAGATCAATTCAGCACCTAGAGAACGCAGTATACTGAGGCGCTCCGGACCGGCGTTCGAGGGAATTGTCAATGTCACAGGCACATGCATCGCCGCGCCGAGGGTTGCGTAGGCGATGCCCATGTTGCCGGAAGTCGCGTCCAGCAGATGTCTGCCCGACTCAAGTCTGCCATCAGCGATAGCTGTGCGCATGATATTCAGCGCTGGCCGATCCTTTATCGATCCGCCGGGGTTAAACCACTCTGCTTTAGCGAATAACTGCACATGAGAGAAATTGCTGCCAAAAATTTGGTTCAACGGCAGTAACGGTGTGCTCCCAACATAGTCCTCAAGTCCTACCCTGGCTGGTGGTATATTTATTTTTGTACTTTCAAAAGCTAATACCGAATTGATAATGTCCTGCTTCATTTTTTACCTCTCAATAAAAGACTGTGTTACCGCTAAATTCCTTACTCCGATCCCAAACCTCCTGACACAAATAAAAACGGCCAACAGAATCAAAAGAAGGGTGTCGATGACACACATCGTGTGCGAACGCGCTATCTAAAAACATCGAAAGCGGGGTCGCAACCACCCTTCGTCTAATTATTGACCGTGCAGTTTAGAAAATTGGTTTACGCGCACCAGGCGCTAAACTACGTTTTGATCTATGACGAGGTGATGGTTACCCACCCCGCCCCAAACACAAGCAAATACTCATCATATGACACTCCACGAAAAGTTAATAATTATGACAATATTGATGATAATTATACTCAATGACCTCTAATTGTCAAGCATGAGGATATTAGGACGCGCTCATTTTATCCAGCGCTTGATCCGCTATTCGTCACCTTCCTCTCCATCACCATTGTGGGGCTCATCGCCCGATCCGATACCAAGAGGCGCCCACTTTTGTTGGTCTTTCAAACGATGCTGAATGCCGCCTCTGTCGTGCAGATCATCAAAACCTTCCGGTTTAATAAACATCTGCTCGCCTTCCAGCAGCCCGAGCACCCCGCTTTGACCCGGTTCTGGACGCTGTTCGCCCAGGTACTTCGCCGAATCGCCAGGTACGTAATCCGTCGGCTCCTCATAGGTGCTGAGGTAGCCCTCATAGTTACGCAACACAACTTTGTGGTCTGACATACTGATCAGATAGTTAGGTGAGAGTGGGATTTTTCCGCCGCCGCCAGGGGCGTCAACAATATAATCCGGTACTGCGTACCCGGAGGTGTGTCCTCGCAAACCTTCTATGATTTCGATGCCCTTAGCGACCGGGGTACGGAAATGACCCGCTCCTTCCACCAGGTCGCATTGATACAGGTAGTAGGGACGAACCCGCATACGAACCAGGTCGTGCACCAATTGACGCTGGATGTGAACGTTATCGTTAACGCCCCGCAAAAGAACCGATTGATTACCCAGCGGGATTCCCGCGCGTGTTAACCGATCACATGCCTGGGCAAGCTCCAGGCTGACCTCGTTCGGGTGGTTGACGTGAATGTTCAACCACAGCGGATGATACCTGCTCAACATCTCGGTCAGTTCCTCGGTGACACGCATGGGCAAGAAGACCGGCACTCGGCTGCCAATACGCAGGATTTCTATATGCGGAATCTCACGCAACCGACTCAAGATCTCATCCAGAATCTTGGGTGCAAGCACCAGTGGATCTCCACCGGACAGAAGCACATCACGAACCTGGGGCGTCCGCTTGAGATATTCGATCTGCATTTCGAACTCGGTTCGTGAAAAAGTAGCCGCTGGATCACCCACGATGCGGGAGCGGGTGCAGTACCTGCAGTATGAAGCGCATTGTGTTGTGACCAACATTAGCACCCGGTCAGGATAACGATGAACCAGGCCGGGCACCGGGGAATGACGATCTTCAGCCAGTGAATCTTCCATCATGGAGATAAAAGGAACCATTTCACTGGCCTTTGGCACAACCTGCAAACGAATTGGGTCCTGTTCATCCTGGGGGTCGATAAGTGAGATGAAATATGGGGTGATTTCCACCCGGAACAGGTCCGTCGCCGATAATGCCTTTCGCTCGCTATCGGTAAGAGGGATCACCTTTTCAAATTCTTCAACAGAATTGATACGGTGGCTGAGCTGCCAGCGCCAGTTGTTCCACTTTTCATCTGGTACGTCTAAATAGACGGGAGCACGTTTAGAAGTAAATTGCCTCTTCGTCATGGACCTATCTCCTATAAACGAGTATTTTGGTATATACAGTTGGGGTCGATGGTATTAGAAAATGAGACAGTGATTTTATAGAAGCCTCAAGGCGTGATGGCGATTTATTTCGATACAGGAAATCACATCACGCGGCATGAATTGTTTATCAGTTTGTGGGCGGGTCGTGATCGGTGCGATAAAAACCAGCCAGATTGCTGCAACAGCTGGCTCGTGTAATCTCTATTAGTAAGAAAAATGGCTTTAACAAATTAATCCAGCCATTCGATGTCTATGTACCCGGAGACTACATCAAGTTCACGATTTCCAGTGAGCAGTGTGGCGTCAATATTTTTACAAAGGGAAATCGTAAACGCATCCGTATAAGGTACCGAGTGTGCCGCTTTGATATGTGATGCATTTAAGATACGTTCTAAATTTACCTCGAAAAATTCTATAGGCGATGCTTCTAAGTATGCCAGCATTTCGCGTAATTTTTCCTGTCCCCAGCGATGCTCGACGAGATAAATAATTTCACCCAAGTTTATAAGACTCATTGACACCTGGACGTCTTCTTCTTCAGCAGCATGCAAGATGTCATCCACCTTAGCTGCGCCAGGCTCATTATTTAATAATGCCAATACTGCATAACTATCCAGAACGTAAGCCCTCAACCTTATCCTCCTCATGCTGGTCGGAGATTTTACTCTCGTTGAATAATTCCTGGGACAGCGAAGGTCCACTCTCAAACATGCCGCGCAGTGCGCTGATCGGATCTTCAGGCAGCGGCACGAGTGACAAACACCCTCCGTAATCGACAACTTGTACTTTCGTACCTGGATTTAATCCATACTTGTCACGATACTTTTTTGGAACCACTATCCACCCTTTCTCGGACACTATCGCTACAGACATATTCTGCTCCAATGAATATATACCTGTTTGAGAACTGTACACCTGATTTTTATATTATATTACCTTGATCGAAAATTGTATACACCGGCTTTAATCAAGGCATCCAACAACCCACGAAAAACTACATTTTTCAGACACGTTGGGCGATCAAGGATTCAGGACAACTTCTATACTCGATAAGTGTCTCTTGGAAGAAATAAGACCGCCATCCTGAAAAATGATTAAGCGTACTGGGGTTGTTTCGGCAATTATGTATGGTACTTCAGCCTCAAAGGTTGAATAACCTGCTGAGGAAATAGAACCAACACCGGCTAGTCGCTGTCCAACAACCTTTCCATCCTCAGTGATGAGCTCCACACGCAAAGATTGATCCGGCCTGAGTCGTGTAATCCCAGAAACCGCCAGCACGCCGCCGGCGATGGACTCACCAGATATGGGCTGCAGAATCACGATCATCTGGTTAATTAACTCTGGTTGTATCAAGCGCGCCCCACCCTCTGAAAGCAGTGTCAGGTCCACAGAATTCAGATCCATCAGTCGTCCGTGTTCATCTTTCTGACTGATAACCAGACGACCCTCTTCAAATGGTGTGGGAATTTCAAATTTTAAGTCGCTCTCCAAATGTCCCGACGGGTTATCGTTATCCAGAGCCATAACCTGCCGCACGATTAACCGCCCATCAACCCCACGCAGTTCAATTTGATACGTTTCAGTATCCCTATTCATCAGTTTAATAGAAAGCCGTATTGGAGAAAGCACTCGTGATCCTTCACCTGGAGAATTGATAGCGATTGGGACTTCTAGTTTGCTGTCTGGTCCCTCCTCCAGCGGTGAATCCGTAATGACCGGAGTGGGAGAAGGGGTTGTGACCACTGGCGTCCCATTAGGGGTGAGGTTTTTTGATGGAGCAATTGGGGTCGGCGAAGGAATCTGCGGGGAAGCAACCCGAGACTCAGACACGCTGGTAGTCGGTGTTTGACTGTTACCACCGACGCTCTGCAGCCCATCTGTTTGGGTTAAATTGAATACTTCTGCTGATGCGGTTGGGGCACCTGCTCCACTATCCCCCACGCACCCTACAAGTAAACTCGTTATGATTACAACCAGGAAGAGTATAAAAATGAGGTCCGTGCGGGTGTTGAACACCCGCACGGTTAATTTGTCGTTATACCCTTTCCAGATCATCCAGCAAGAGTGTAACAGTGAGACGAAATAAGAAATTGATCAAATCCCGTAGATATCACTGTATTTAGATTTTAGATAACGTATATAGGGAGCCGAATCGATCTTTGAACCGGTAACGCGCTGCACGAGCTCCTGCGGCTCAAACTTTGCACCGTGGCGATGGATGTTCTCCCGCAGCCACTTAAGCAAAGCATCAAATTCACCACTACGAATCTGGTCACCGATATCCGGTATATCGGATAATATCTTCTCCCATAACTGGACCGAGACCAGGTTGCCAAGGGCATATGTAGAGAAATAACCGATCATGCCGCCAGACCAATGTATGTCCTGCAGCACACCATCTGCGTTATTATCCGGAACCAATCCCAGGTAGTCCAGCATGCGCGCATTCCACGCTTCGGGCAGGTCTTTTACTTCAACGCTGCCATCCATCAAGGCTATCTCGAGCTCCAGTCGGAGCATGATGTGAAGGTTGTAGGTTGCTTCATCCGCTTCTACGCGAATGAGAGAGGGTTCGACCTTGTTAATGCCTTTGTAAAACGTATCAAGGCCGACAGCGCCTAGCTGTGATGGGAATGTCTCTTGCAGTGAGGGATAGAAATGTTCCCAGAAGGGCAGTGATCGCCCAACCAAATTTTCATACATCCTGGACTGAGACTCGTGGACGGCTAAAGAAGCGCCATTCTCAAGAGGTGTGCGTGCCAGAGCACGATCGATGCCCAACCCGTATAGTGCGTGCCCAGTCTCATGCATCGTTCCGAACAGTCCGGTGTTCAAAAAGTCCGGGTATATCCGGGTTGTTATGCGTACGTCATCTACACCAAAGCTGATCGTAAACGGGTGGACAGACTTATCCTGCCTGCCGTGCTGCCAGTCATATCCAAATTTGGTGATCACATCTACGCCAAAATCCCACTGCTTTTGTTCGTCGAAATTCTGATGGAGGAATGAATCATCAACCTGGTTCTGTTCCCGGATTGCTTTGACCAGCTCAACCTGCTGCGGTCGCAACGCTCCGAATATCTCCTGAACATCGCCCGTCTTCATACCCGGTTCAAAATCGTCGATCAGCGGGTCGTAAACGTGTTCGTAAGGTGCGAAGAAATCCGCATACTGGCGACGCAAATCAACGATTTTTTCGAGATTCGGTTGGAATTTTGAGAAATCATTGTCCGCACGCGCTGCTTGCCAGACCTGTGTGGCCGCCGTTGTCTGCTCTGCAAACTCCACGACCCATTCGGGAGGTACTTTGACCGCCTTTCTATATTCTCTGGTGGTTACTTCAATTAATCGCGCATCGTCTGAGTCCGGATCGAGACTACCAATCTCAGCGTTTAGCGTTTCCAAGAGTCTCCCAACCTCTGGTGTGATAAATTTAGTATGGGAAAGACTTTGTAAAGTACCCAGCTGCTGGCCTCGTCTACCAGCACCACCAGGGGGCATAAACACCTGCTGGTCCCAGCCCAGTAATGCTGAGGCTGCGTCCAGATCCATTACTTCGGCTAATACGGTTTTTAGTTTAGTGAGTTCTTCTTGCATTTACTTGACTCCTGTAACAGTGTAAATTTTGGTAATACTAAAACCTCTTCAAGGTTCAAAACGGTATTTTATCGTTCAAAAGCAATTGATTCTACCTCATTATGTTCGCTGAATGTCCGTTAACCAAACGTGCTGTGTACGCGGCAGTACGCAGAACCGACCAGGGCACGATTCTTACAGGGTGCACCTTTTTTAGTCATCGCCTGGCACATCCCTGCTTTCTGCATGGAATCTTCAACCGGCTCATCCGGCTGCTCGGTTTTGGCTAATTCCAATTGGCCAGTTTCGTCACTTTCATTTTCTTCATCAAGCGCCGGCTCTGTTATCACTTCATCAACCCCCTTGGGCACGGCATATTCCACGGGCGCTTCTGCCGGGTCCGGTGCGCTGTGTAAATTTCTAAGCGTTTCGAACTCATCCTGGAACGCATCAATGATTCTTTCAGGGTCCGGAATGATACCTTCATCCGTTGCTACGCCTACCAAAACTTCTCCGGCATAGCTGATGATGCTCACACCAAGGCTAATATTGGCCGGCGTGGGGACCCAGAACATCAATCCGTCAATCTGTCCCCCAGCCATATAAAGCGGCTCGCGAGGGCCGGGTACGTTGGTCATCACGGCAGTTCCTTTTAAGCCGAAAATACCACGGATGATATTTTCAATACGTCGAGGGTTTATACCCATAAATGCCAGGATTCCAAATGCTGCGACTGCTTCGGGCGTATCTTTGATGGCATCCATGCGTTTTTTTAGCACCAAGAAACGCTTTTTGGGATCATCGATCCCAACTGGCAGGGACAAAAAGACCAGACCAAAACGATTGCCAAGCTGGCCGAAATCAGCATCAGTGCGCAGGTCCACCGGAACAATTGCCCTGATATTCAGCCCGTCCAGCGCCTGCTCTCGATCCAGCATATAACGACGCAGCGCGCCGGTCATAGCAGACAGAAGGATGTCATTGATGGTCCCACCCATGGACTTGCCAACCGTTTTTACGTCTTCCACCTTGATCGCTTTCGACCAGACGGCTCGCTTCGGTATCCCGCACTGCCCTTTCAGGATCGTCCGGCGATCAGGGGGAAGCAGCAAAAGCTTGCCCAACGCCGTGCTGCCATCGGCTCCCTTTCGAGTCAACTCGAGCATCTTACCAGTATCGAAAAGTGTATCGAACCCCTCGTGGAGTAAGTGGCGAGCACCGCGCCACTGATTTTGCACCACCCTGATAGTTTTCACTGCCGGTACGAACAGACGCGCCAGGGGACTCAGTCCTGAAAATCCTGGTCTTGAATAATTTTCTTCAGGCGGCATTGGCCAGGGGGCATCGGGCTGCACGTCCGCTGTTGAGAGCAAAACCTGGATGAGGGCAATACCATCTGCGATGCAGTGGTGCAATCGGCAGATCAGAGCGCCCCCCTCACTGTAATTATCGACGTAATGCAGCTCCCATAATGGCTTGGACATATCCAAGGGTATGCTCATCATCTCACTCGCCACATTTTGGAGCGTTTCGTGGTCTCCGGGCTCAGGTAAAGATATCTTGTAGACGTGATTGTGGATATCGAAGTTCGCATCCATCTCCCAGTAAGGTGGTCCAATTAAAGGCTCTCTCACACGCTGCCTGAAGCGTTTATAAGGGGACAATCGCGCATCGAAGGTCGCCACGAGGCGATCATAATCCAACGCCTCTGAAAAAGTAATTACTCCGGTGATCATCGCCAGATTGGCCGGTGTGCCGATACGCAGCCAGGCAGAATCAACAGGTGATAGTGGTTCTTTAAATAATCGGGCTACAGTCATCACTCCCTCTCCTTGTCAGTGACTAAAACATTATTATCAATTAAATCAATCTTCAGGGGGACAAATCCCCTCCTAAAAATAAACCTGCTTCGGGCGGCAGTCGAACTGTCGCACATCAACAATTTTTTCATTGCGCAATATTCTAGCCATCGTGAAACTCGTCAACGTACATATTGGAGACGCTGCATATAAGTAATTATACCTAACCCTGTTCACTACATCGACCCACATTTCTCTGAGTCATTAGGAACTTCCGTAATTATAGGTGTGGCGACGGTCGCCACACCTATAACCACGGCAAAATCTAAAGAACCATTTCTCTGTTATCCTTTGCTTGCAGAAGATCGGAATTCAGAGCATCGAATGTGGCATTCAATTGAAAATATTTTACAAGAGCAAATTGGAGGATTAATCAGATGTACGATCAAGCAATTCTGGTCATATCAACCGTGCCATCCATGGAAGTCGGAAAACAAATAGCAAACGCGCTGCTGGAAAAAAGGTTTGCCGCCTGCATCAATATCCTTCCATCCGTGAACTCGTTGTACACCTGGCAAGGGAAGACCGCTGATGACGAAGAATTTATGTTGATTATAAAAAGTTGGGAAGAATTATTTTCAGAACAGCTTATTCCGGCTATCAAGTCTATCCATCCCTACGAAGTGCCGGAAATTATCGCACTGCCGATCATGATGGGTTCTGAAGATTATCTAGATTGGATGCGGGAAGTCACAGGTGACTAGTTCGGACATGACATAATCACGCGTGACCAAATCTCGTGCGAACAGGTCCCATTTGATTGTGACAAAAGTCACGAAAAAACATGACATCTGAAACTGAAACAAATCCGCTAAAGTTAGTATTATTTAGCCAGCAATACTGTATTAAATGTAAATAGGATCACGATTCATGGCCTCCTTCAATTGTGAGGCGTAAGACCATACCTTCATCCGTGAGTGTGAGTCCATCTGGAGAAATTTTATGCAAAAAATACCGAGCGAATTTCTGGCAATCGACCGTAAAGCCCGGGCTATGGTCCCCTCCCAGGAGCTGGATCATCGACCACCAGAAGAACGTATCTGCGATTTTGACGAAGTAGTGATCGGACTCAACCCTGAGTGCGCCATGGAGGAAGCCGCACGCTGTATTCACTGTCCAGATCCGGCCCCCTGTGTCGTGGCTTGCCCAGCCAATAACGACATCCCTTCGGCAATGTGGTTGATCGAACATGGTCAGTTTTTAGAGGCAGCCAGACTGTATCGACAGACAAGTTCCATGCCTGAAATTTGTGGGCGTGTATGCCCTCATGAAGAATTATGCCAGGGTTCCTGTGTGCTCAACAAGTATCACGAACCGGTGCTGACCGGCGCTTTGGAATCGTTTGTAACCTGTTACGAACGGGCGAACACCATCGTGAATATCGAGATCGGTGAACCCACGGAAAAAAAGGTCGCCATTGTAGGTTCCGGACCAGCCGGTATGGCCTGCGCCGAGAAGTTAATCGAGCGCGGTCACGAGGTCACTTTTTTTGAAGCCCAACCTGCTCCGGGCGGCCTGCTTTTGTACGGTATCCCAAATTTCAAGCTCCCTAAAGACGTTGTTGCAGCCCGTTGGGCAGATTTCGAGCGCGCGGGTGTAGAATTTGTAGGCAACACGTATATCGGCAAAGACAAAACGGTGGATGAACTGTTTGAAGAAGGTTACGATGCCGTGTTCCTTGGGGTGGGCTCCGAAATTGATGCCCCTATGGATATCCCGGGAGAAGATTTACCCGGTGTTATGAAAGCCACCGAATACCTGATCCGTGCGAACGTAGACATGGAATTTTTATCACCCGAGATGTGCTCCCGACCCGAGATTGGCAGCAAACTCGTCGTGATCGGGGGTGGAGACACTGCATCGGATTGTCTGCGCACCGGGGTGCGAATAGGCGCTAAGGAAGTTACGTGCTTATACCGCCGTACAGAAGCTGAGATGCCGGGTTCAAAAAAGGACCGCGAATTGGCTCGCGACGAAGGCGCAAACTACCAGTTTCTCACCCAACCGATCGAATTCATCGCAGGTGATGATGGACATCTGGCAAAAGTTGAATGCATCCGCATGGAGCTTGGTGAACCTGATGACAGCGGCCGTCGTCGACCCGTGCGCATTGAAGGTTCTAACTTCATCGTGGAAGCGGATACGGCCATCCTGGCCCTCGGCTATTGGCCGGACCCGGTGATCGGCGACACGACCCCCGATCTGAAGACCCACAAGTGGGGGCTCTTTGTAGCTGACCCAGAGACTGGCGCCACCTCCCGACCTGGTGTCTATGCGGGTGGAGACGATGTCACCGGACCCGACCTGGTAGTAACAGCAATGGTTGCCGGTCGCAAATCCGCTGCAGCCATCGACGATTACCTTTATAATTCCGGGTAACAGGCTTCAACGTACTGAAAGCCTGAAATTTTCTTTTCTCCTATCACATCTATGGGCGATACCGAACACGGTATCGCCCATAATGTTTTAAATAAACTGGCAAAATCTTCAAAATTCCTATCTCCGCCGCAAGCGGACGGAGTATTACGGAATTTTGCGCCTACGGGTACATATTTTGCCTAAGCTTGGAACCCACGTAGCAAGCTACGGGGTATTCTTCAAGAATAAAATATGGAAGAAAACAGGGGGTTGGGGACTTCCGTGGATTGTAGCGTGACGGCGGCCGTTCACACCTAAATCCACGGCAAACCCAAAAGAACCAAGAAAACCTAGATTATCTCCATATCAATGCTGAGGTATAATATAGGTTCGTGCACGAAGCTATTTTATTGTCTTTTTCCCACTCGCCTGCGTATAGATGGAGGCGGGTGATCTTTGATACAGGCTGTTAAGGAATTTCATGGATATAGGATCAATTCAACAAGTCGATATTGATGATCAAATGCGGTCGGCGTATCTGGATTACGCAATGAGCGTGATCGTGGCACGCGCCCTACCGGATTCACGTGATGGATTAAAGCCCGTCCATCGGCGTATTCTATACGCCATGCATGATATGGGGATTCGCGCTAACACGCCCTACCGCAAGTCCGCGCGTATCGTCGGTGAAGTGCTTGGCAAGTACCACCCTCACAGTGATGCGGCTGTATACGATTCGATGGCGCGCATGGCGCAGGATTTCTCGATGCGGTACACGCTGGTTGATGGGCAGGGGAACTTCGGATCTATCGATGGCGATGCACCGGCGGCCATGCGTTATACAGAAGCACGTTTGGAACGATTGGCCGGGGAGATGCTGGCTGACATCGATAAAGACACCGTAGAATTTGGTGATAACTTCGATGGCTCGTTGCAAGAACCACTCGTACTGCCTGGTCGGGCGCCCAATCTGCTGCTAAACGGTGCATCGGGAATCGCAGTGGGCATGGCAACAAATATCCCCCCACACAACCTGGGCGAACTGAGCGCGGCGATCAACCACATGATCGACAATTTCGATAATGTGGATGACATATCGGTCGATGATTTACTCGAGCACGTACCCGGCCCCGATTTTCCCACTGGCGGCGTGATCTTAGGAAACGAAGGCATCCTTCATGCTTACAGTACCGGTCGAGGTCGTATAGTATTGCGCGGCCTGGCTCATATAGAGGAGATGCGCGGCAATCGTCATCGGATCGTTGTCACAGAGATACCGTACCAACTCAACAAGACTAACCTGATTGAACGTATCGCAGAACTGGCTCGATCAGGAAAAATCGGGGACATTTCCGACCTGCGCGATGAATCAGACCGGCGAGGGATGAGCATCATCATCGAACTCAAGCGAAGCGCCCAGCCCAAGAAAGTGCTCAACCAACTGTATAAATACACGCCTTTGCAAACTACGTTCGGCGTGCAGCTCCTCGCCCTGGTGAACGGAGAGCCACGGCTGCTCTCCCTCAAGCGCGCCTTGTATATATTTATTAACCATCGCCAGGAGATAATTGTCCGGCGCACGCAGTTCGAGTTGAACAAAGCCAAAGAACGGGCACACATCCTTGAAGGTCTCTTAAAAGCGCTATCCAATCTGGATGCAGTAATTGAGACTATACGAAAGTCGCCCGATGCAGACGTCGCCAAACAACGCCTGATCGAGCACTTCGACCTGAGTAACAGGCAGGCGCAGGCCATCCTGGATATGCAACTGCGCAGGCTGGCAGCTCTTGAGAGGCAGAAAATCGAGGATGAGTACCAGGAAGTGTTGGAAAGAATCGCTTACCTGGAAGACTTGCTGGATAGCCCAAAAAAAATACTGGATATTATCAAAGAAGATTTGAGCCAGTTAGTTGAAAAATACGGCGACCAGCGCCGCACGCAAATCGCACCGGACGCCAGCGAATTACTGAGCGATGAAGACCTGGTTCCTGATGAACCCACCCTGATCAGTATCACAGAAAGAGGCTATGTGAAACGCATGTCACCCAAGACTTTCCGCGCACAGCACAGAGGCGGCCGCGGCGTCACCGGGCATGCCACAAAGGATGAAGACGAAGTCCTGTTCTTGTTCCCAGCCCGTACGCTGGACACCATCCTTTTCTTCTCTGACCGGGGGAAAGTTTATTCGGAAAGGGCATACCAGATCCCAGATGCCACCCGCACTGCGCGTGGTATCCCCATCGTCAATGTGCTAGCAATGGATGCCGATGAGACCATCACGGCTGCTGTCCCCGCACCGCATTTTGACGAAGCACACTACTGCACCATGGTCACCAGCAAAGGCACCATCAAGCGGGTTGTGCTCTCGGCGTTGGCCTCCGTCCGCCCATCAGGCATAATCGCCATCAACCTGCATGACGATGACAAGCTGGGTTGGGCTCGCCTCACGGATGGACAGGACGAAATCATTCTGGTTACCGAACAGGGACAGGCGCTGCGCTTCTCGGAAGCCGTCGTGAGACCAACGGGACGCACGGCTGCCGGAGTGAAGGGTATCAAGCTGCGAGGGGACGACCGTGTTACCAGCATGGAGGTAGCTGAATCCGCCGGATTTCTACTCGTAGTCACCAAAAATGGGTATGGGAAAAAGACCCCCTTACCTCAATACGCCATCAAGGGACGTGCTAATTATGGTGTAACGACGATAAACAAGCTAGCCATCTCTAAGGTCGGTAAGATCGCCGCAGCCCGGGTGGTACAGGAAAACGATGACCTGACATTGATGTCGGCCAACGGGGTAGTGCTGCGAACAAATGTGAAGAATATCGCACAATCCGGACGACAGGCGCGTGGTTCACGTGTAATGAACCTGCATGATGGCGATAGCGTAGTTACCATGGCGCGCATATCACACGCCGATTTACGCAGTGTGGGTGCTGCCGAGGAATAAAGGTTTTACCTGATACGTCGCAGGCTCACATCGCCGGCAAAAACGTAATTGATGTTTCCTTCGCCATCTTCCAATGCGAGCGAACCATCCATTCCCAGTCCTTTTATGCGCCCAATCCTCGGATTTGTGGGCGAGGCGATGACCTGCAACTGCACTATCTCTCCAATATAAGCCAGTTTACCCTCCCAAGTACTTATAAATTCGTCCCGCATCAACTTCTTTCGCCATACAATCATCCGGCTGATTAATTCGAGCAGCAGATCCCAACGATTGACTAAACGCGGCAGGTCTCCGCCAGCAGCATCCCGAGGGCTCAGGTCCAGGTGATCTTCTACACATGTGGCAGGATATGAGATTGAGTTGTCGGGTGGTACCGAACCGGGTGAAACGTTGACCCCGACTCCTATCACGATCGTTTCTGGACGGTCATCCATCCAATGGGCTTCAGCCAAGATGCCGGCCACTTTATTTTCATCGATCAGGACATCATTGGGCCATTTGATCAGGGCATCGATCCCATACTTATCCTGTAAAACGCCGCACACGGCGACCGCGCCCAGCGCTGTGAAACGGGCGATCTCTTGACCTGAAATCAACTGCACCTGCCCAATACTGCGCGATATCAAGCTAAATGACAACCCCATTCCTGGAGGGCTCAACCATTGACGTCCTGCCCTACCTCTACCTGCAGTTTGCTCGTCTGCCACCACCAACGATAAGTCCGGTGCTCCATTGGAAGACAATCTTGAGGCTTCTAAATTCGTAGAATCAATACGATCGAAGTAACGAATCAAGCCGAGCGGCAAATCAACCAGGAGCTGTTCGAGAGTGGTTTGGTCCATACAGAATATTATAATTCAACCACCTAAGTCTGGACATTTATGACTACCATGTGATATACTTCGCACGCTCCCGCAGTGGCGGTCAACCACGGCGGGAATAATTGTGCCCCAATGGGGCAAATCATCCCATCTCACACGTTTCCCGACCTGAACGGGCGTGCCGCCGGCTATTCGCCCCAGCGGTTCCGGACAGGGGAGAAGGAAGCGGAGGAATAACGCAAAGGAGTATTACCAATGGCTATCGTTACGATGAAAGCCCTACTTGAAAGCGGGGTACACTTCGGGCATCGCACCAATAAGTGGCATCCTGCCATGAAACCCTACATTTTCACCGAGCGCAATAACATCCATATCATAGACCTGCAGCAAACAGTAAAGTCTCTGGAGGTTGCATATAACCTCGTGCGAGACATTGTTGCCGAAGGTGGCACGGTGCTGTTCGTAGGCACCAAGCGGCAGGCTCAAGAAACAATCGAGAATGAGGCGACCCGCTGCCAGATGCCGTATGTAATCTATCGCTGGCTGGGCGGCACTCTCACCAACTGGCGGACGATTCGCGAACGGCTGAACGAGTTAGAACGCCTGGAACGAATGCGTGACGCAGGTGAATTCGATCAGTTCACCAAAAAAGAAGGCTTGAATTTTACCCGCAAGATCGATCGCCTGGACATGCTGCTGGGCGGGGTGCGCAACATGGGCAGCGTACCTGATCTACTCTTCGCCGTCGACGTGCGGCGCGAGGAAACTGCGATCCATGAAGCAAACTTGCTCAACATCCCTGTAGTTGCCATGGTCGACACAAACTGCAACCCCAAAAATGTAGACTACCTTATCCCATCCAATGATGACGCAATCCGGGCGATCAAGCTTCTCGTCGGCAAGATTGCTGACGCCGTCGTAGAAGGACAGGCCATCCGCAAGGAAGACGAAGAAATAGAAGAAGCAGCCCGCATAGATGTGCCAATCATAGAAGATGAAGAACTTTCGGACGAAGATTTGCTTGGAGAGGCTACCCTGGCCAAGATTTCAGCCAGCACTCCACCGGAAACCGAAGCGGAGGCCATTGAAACCGCCGAGGAAATCATTGATGAGCAGATCGAGGCCGTAGAAGCTGCCGAAGACGTCATCGCTGAGGAAATCGCAGTAGTCGCTGCAGCGGAGGAGATCATTGATAAGCAAATCGAGGTTGTAGAAGCCGCCGAAGATGCCGTCGTCGAGGAAATCGTGGAAGTAGCGGTCGCCGAAGAGATTGTCTCCGAGGAGATTGAAGCTGTAGAAGCTGCGAAAGAGGTCATCGCTGAAGAACTCGTCGAAGGCGAAAAATCAACTGAGGAAATCGTTGAAGAAATCGCTGAAGTGGCTGCTGCAGAAGAAGCCATCGAAGAAGAGATCGAGGCTGTCGAAGAAGCCAAGGAAATTATTACCGAACAGATTGAAGACGTAGCCGCCGCTGAAGAGATAATCGCCGATGAGATCGAGGTGGTCGAAGAAGCGAAAGAAGTGATTGCTGACCAGATCGAAGACGTGGTTGCTGCTGAAGAGGTAATCGCTGAAGAGATAGCCGAAGTCGAAGCTGCTAAGGAAGAGATTTCCAGTGAGGATGATGAACAACCCAAAGAGAAAGAAGAATAATCATGGCGATCACTACAGATCAAATTAAGAAATTACGCGATGAAACAGGTGCAGGAATCATGGATTGCCGTAGAGCACTTGAAAATGCCGACGGCAATTTTGATGCTGCGCTAGAAGAACTGCGCGCCAAGGGAATGGAAAAAGCCGAGGAACGAGCTGATCGTGTCGCTTCCGAGGGCGTTGTAGAATTGTATTCCCATGGCGATGGACGAGTCGGTGTGATGGTTGAAGTGAATTGTGAAACCGACTTTGTTGCCCGATCCGAGGCCTTCCGTACATTTGCCCACGAGTTAGCGCTCCAGGTCGCTGCTGCTGCTCCGCTATACGTTGACAATGATGACATCCCAGAGGAAGTCCTCGAGGAACAAGAAGTGGCGGCGCGCAACTTTGCTATCGAGGAAGGAAAACCGGAAAACATTATCGACCGCATTGTCGATGGTCGTATCGAAAAATTCAAGAACGACAACTGCCTGCTTCACCAGCCATACATACGCGACGATGACCTGACTGTCGAGAATCTTCTCCAACAAAACATCGGTTCTTTAGGCGAAAACATCATCATTCGCCGCTTTGTCCGTTGGGAGCTAGGCGAAACAACAGCCGAGACTGAATAAGGAAAAAGCCAACCGCTTGGTTGGCTTTTTTTCTAAGGAGACACAAGATCATGGAAAAGAAGCTTAAATATAAGCGTATCCTGCTCAAACTAAGCGGGGAAGCGCTGGCCGGACCGGACGGCTTTGGCATCGATCCTTTACGCGCAGAAGACATCTCGCAGCGGGTAAGTGAAATCCGTGAATATGGTGTCGATATTGCCATTGTGATTGGCGGCGGGAACCTGTGGCGTGGAAAAGGTGGATTGGATCGAGGTATGGATAGAGCTACAGCAGATTATATGGGCATGTTGGCCACAGTGATGAATGCCCTGGCGTTGATGGATGCGATGGAGCGCTGCGAACTTGTGACCCGCGTTCAATCAGCAGTGGCCATGCACGCAGTGGCTGAACCGTATATCCGGCGCAGAGCCATCCGTCACCTTGAAAAAGGCAGGGTCGTGATCCTGGGCGGGGGCACCGGGAACCCGTACTTTTCTACCGATACGGCAGCCGCATTACGCGCCATGGAGATCGGAGCAGACGTGGTAATAAAAGCCACCAAGGTAGACGGTGTCTATGATTCAGATCCAATGACCAATCCTGATTCCCAACGCTTCGATCACCTGACATATATGGAAGCGCTCAATTTACGCCTGGAATTTATGGACAGCACCGCACTATCGCTGTGCATGGACAATAATCTCCCCATACTGGTTCTCAACCTGTGGAGTCCCGATGCATTAACACAGGCTCTATTTGGAGAATCAATCGGCACCCTGATCTCCGATTGATCTAAAGCTGCGACTGGAACGAGACCCGCTTATCCCTGTCCACCATAATTATTGACCCTTTTCTCCCTCCGCATTTTCGGTTATCCTTATAAAGCAGAACATTAAACTTCCCGAGGTTCCCCATCCACACCGGACTTTGGAGGTCTACTTTGCTTCATGGAGGCATCTATGCTGAATGACGTCTACAAAGAGGCCGAAGATCGAATGAAAGGTGCGATACAGGCCTTAGAAGATGATCTAGCTGGTATCCGGACCGGACGCGCTTCCCCAGCCCTGGTTGAGAAACTGCAGGTCGATTATTACGGCGTTCCGACGCCATTGATACAACTGGCCAGCATCAGTGTGCCTGAACCAAGGTCACTGCTAATTCGCCCCTTTGATGCATCGAGCCTCAAGGACATCGAAAGGAGCATACTTATATCGGACCTTGGCCTGACACCCAATAACGATGGAAAGGCTATCCGGCTAAATTTACCCCCATTGACCCAGGAACGGCGCGTTGAGTTGGTCAAGATTGTCAGCCAGAGAATCGAAGAAGCTCGTATTGCCATACGCAATGTTCGGCGGGACAGCATCAAGGATTTACGGGAGTTCGAAAACGAAAAAATGATCTCAGAGGACGACCTCAAACGGGGTGAGAATGAGATGCAAAAAATTACCGATCGCTACATTGAAGAAATCAACGAGATCGGTGAACGCAAAGATAAAGAGATTCTTGAAGTATAAGCCGCAATTTAGATAACTTAAATTTCAGTTTTTTAACTAAATAATTTCCAATGGAACACCAAGAGAAGCCGGTCTTACCCGAACGTATTCCACAACACGTGGCCATCATCATGGACGGCAACGGGCGCTGGGCAATTTCGCGCGGGCTGCCACGCCTGGCAGGTCATCGAGCTGGAACTGAAAACCTGCGTCGCATCATCGAAGCCTGTATTGAGTTCGGCGTCCAATACCTCACGATCTATGCCTTTTCAACCGAAAACTGGGGCAGGCCGCATGAAGAAGTGCAGGGGTTAATGCGTATTCTCGAAGATGTGATCGATCGCGAACTTCAGGAATTGCACGACCAGGGCGTTAAACTTCGACATATCGGACGCCTGGATCGCCTGGATGCATCACTACGTGATAAAGTCCTCTATGCTGTCGAATTCACAAAAGACAACGATCGCCTGGTGTTGAACGTCGCCTTTAATTATGGTGGGCGTGATGAGATCGTTTGCGCAATCCAGCGCATCATCAAGGATAATGTGAACGCGGATGAAATAAATGATGAACTGGTAAGCCAATACCTGTTCACCGCTGGGGTACCTGACCCTGACTTGATCATCCGTACTTCCGGTGAGCTGCGGGGCAGCAACTTCTTAATCTGGCAGGGTGCTTACTGTGAATGGTTTTTTACGCCAACTTATTGGCCTGATTTCGATAAAGAAGAATTCCTCATGGCGCTAGAAGAATTCAGTCAACGTCAACGGCGCTACGGGGGAGTTTCTGAATCAGAAGGGGACCTCGCTGAGCATGTTCGTTAAACGCGTACTCGTTATCGTACTGCTTCTGCCAATCGGTCTTGCCGCAATTTATTTCGGAGGATGGTTGTTCGTCGCACTGGCGACCATCCTTTTGCTGCTTGCCAGTTTCGAATACGTTACCATATTCCGCACCGGCGGATTTAAACCGTCACTCATCGTTGTGTTAGGGGGAACGCTGCTGTTTGTGTTGGGTAGAGCGATAAATGGGTTTGAAAGCAGCCCGTGGATGATCAGCTTGTTGGTCCTTGTAAGCATGGCGTACCACCTGGTTGATTTCGAACGAGGTCGCGATCAGGCCGGCAGCGACTTCGGTCTTACGGTGTCCGGCGCTTTGTATGTCGGTTGGCTCGGCGCCTACCTGATCTCCCTGCGCGATATATCTGACGGCATGTGGTGGGTGCTGTTGGTGCTTGCATCCGTCTGGCTGGCGGACTCGGGCGCTTACTTGATCGGTAAACAATTTGGCCGCCACAACATCACACCCCGCTTGAGTCCAAAAAAAACATGGGAGGGATACATCGGTGGGGTGGTCGTTGGCACCCTCGGCGCTGCTACGCTGGCTGCTTTGTTTGTATCCCTGATAGAATCGGGGACAGAAATCAACGCTTGGCGAGGAGCAATCCTGGGATTAAGCATCAGCGTACTTTCCATACTGGGGGACCTGGGTGAAAGTATGATCAAACGGCAGGTGGGAGTGAAAGACTCCGGCAATCTGCTGCCCGGCCATGGTGGAATTTTTGACCGTATCGATTCTTGGCTCTGGGCGGGCGTAATTGGCTATTACCTGATCACCTGGGTATTCGTTTAATCAAATCTGACACATTAAGTGAGAATTTGACAGTCTTCCGTACTCGTGGTATTATGCCACACAACAATTTTATAGCCCTTTAACGGCACTCTTATCCAGAGAGGTGGAGGGACCGGCCCTATGAAACCTCGGCAACCATTTAGCCGTCTGAAGCGAGCGACTCGTAAAGCCTAGATAATGGCTTGTAGAGTAGACAGTTCGCCGATAAAACCAAACCGCTAAAATGGTGCCAATTCCGGCAGACGTGTTTTTCTGGAAGATGAGAAGGAGCCCGTAAGCCTGACTTATTGCCCTTTCTTGTCGATAGAAAGGGTATTTCTTTTTACTGGAGGTTTGACATGAACAACACTTTTACGAACACCACTGGCTATTTATTTACATCAGAGTCTGTGACGGAAGGGCATCCTGATAAATTATGCGATCAAATCAGTGACGCCGTTCTGGATGCCTGCCTTGATGAGGACCCGCATTCACGGGTGGCTTGCGAAGTCGCAACAAAGACCGGGTTTGTGATGCTGATGGGCGAGATTACGACCAACGCTACTCTAAACTATGATGAACTGGCCCGAAAAGTGATCAACAGCATCGGTTATACCGACAGCGCAATCGGATTGGACGGTAACGCCAGCGGCGTGTTAGTCTCCATTTCCAAACAATCCAGCGACATTGCAATGGGTGTGAATAAAGCGCTGGAGGCGAAATCCGGTCACATGAGTGATGAAGAGGTAGAGGCCATCGGGGCAGGCGATCAGGGCATGATGTTCGGTTATGCCTGCGATGAGACCCCGGAATTGATGCCAATGCCAATCCACCTTGCTCACAAATTGGCGCGCCGTTTGAGCGAAGTCCGGAAAAACGGCACCCTGCCCTGGCTGCGACCTGATGGAAAAAGCCAGGTGACTGTGGAGTATGACTACGGACAACCAAAAAGAGTGCACACTGTACTTGTCAGCACACAGCACTCCCCTGAGGTGACACAGGAAGAGATCAGGGAAGCGCTTATCGAACACGTTATCCTGCCCGTCTTGCCATCTGAATTGGTCGACGAAGACATTCTCATCTACGTCAACCCCACGGGGCGTTTCGTGATCGGGGGACCGCAAGGCGACGCGGGGCTGACCGGACGCAAGATCATTGTCGACACCTACGGCGGTATGGGACGTCATGGGGGTGGCTGCTTCAGTGGTAAGGATCCGACGAAGGTAGACCGCTCGGCAGCTTATGCAGCGCGTTGGGCGGCGAAGAACATCGTGGCGGCCGGGCTGGCCAGCCGATGCGAGATCCAAGTCGCCTACGCGATCGGCGTTGCACAGCCGCTTAGCGTTAACGTAGAGACCTTCGGGACCGGGCAAATTCCAGACGTGGAGATTTCCCGACTGATCCAGGATCATTTCGACCTGCGACCCGGCGCCATTATTCGCGATCTTGACCTGCGCCGCCCGATATATCAACAGACGGCAGCCTATGGGCACTTCGGACGCGACGATTTGGATTTGCCATGGGAGCGAACTGACAAGGCTGAAACCCTGCGTTTGGCAGCCGGTCAGACAAACGGCGTGGCCGTTTCGGCAGATTAAATTTCACTCTAAACATTTAAATAAAAACAAGCTGGCGAAAATGCAAATCGTCAGCTTGTTTTTTATGGCTTTTCCAAACCGTGAGCGAAAAGCATCTCTTCATCATCCAGCAGCTCCACCGTGCTCCCGTCGGCCACTATACGCCCCTCATCCATAATGACCATGCGCGGCAGGAGCTCACGAACCAGATGCATATCATGGGTTGATACGAGCATGGTAAGCGGGAGATCATTTAACAAGTTTATCAACGAACGGCGCGCGCGCGGGTCAAGCCCGGCTGTGGGTTCATCCAGAACAAGCACTTCTGGCTGCATGGAAAGCACTGTGGCGATAGCGATCCTCTTCTTCTCGCCAACACTGAGGTGATGCGAAACCCGTCGAGCGTAGTCTGACATATCCACCGTGGCCAATGCCTCTTCTACCCGGGCGTTTACTTCATTTTCAGTTAAGCCCTGGTAGATTGGCCCAAACGCGACGTCGTCGTACACCGTTGGGGAGAATAACTGGTCATCCGGCGATTGGAAAACTAGCCCTACCCGTGCGCGAACGCGGCCCAGATTGTTTTCTGTAACTTCCAGTCCTGCCACACATACCTCACCATCCCCCTTCAATATGCCGTTAAGGTGCAGAATCAGGGTGGATTTCCCTGCCCCATTCGGCCCCACCAGGGCAACCTTTTCACAAGGTTGTATAGTAAGCGAAACCTCTTGCAGGGCAACTTGCCCATCGGGATAAGCGTACGAAAGTTTTTCAACTTCAATCGAATGATGCATAAGCAGCCGTTAAATAATGTAAATTCTATACTATTGTGTAATACTGCGGCGCCCAAAAAAATACTCGGGCAATTCCATTCAAAATTGTAAACTAAAGTAAAAGAGATAGGACCAATATAGCAGCGAGGAAGATCAGCCCCAATATCAACACCAGCCAGTCTGTCGTTACCAATCCGGACAGAGGCAGCGCACGCACCTCACCATCGTAGCCGCGCGAAATCATGGCGTTATAAATGCGGTCGCTGCGTTCGAATGCACGCAGGAACAGGCTTCCCGCCATACCGCCCGTCACGCGCGCCCTCCAGACAACGCTGCCGCCAGTTCTTCCCTGCGGCCTATCGGGGTGTCCACTGCGCGCGGCCCGCGCCCGGTTCATACGCAGCACTTCATCTGCCAGGACAAAAAGGTAACGCCACATCAAACCCAAAATGGCTACGATCAAGCGCGGCAGGCGGATAGCACGCATGGCCAACAACAGATCTGGGAAAGGTGTGCTGGCAGCCAGGACGATGGCTGCTTGAACCGAGATCCACGACTTGAGCGCAATACTGATGAAGCGCTCCAGACCGGTCATGGAAACACTAATTGTCCAAGAAGCGATACTGAAGCTCGCAAATTCAGGACCCGGCGCGGTGAATATGATCGGGAATGCAGCTAACATAAAGGGCAGCGCCAGCAGCGAGCGCTTCATGACGTAGTCAATCCCGAGTTCCGAAAGTATCTCCACAGACACAATGATCGCGAGCAGGATAATGTATACCGGCCATATTCCAGGGGGCACCAGCGCTGTCAGGACGATAAAGGCCAGCGTCAGCACTAACTTGATACGGGGGTCCATCCTGTGTACCAGGCTGACACCTGGACGAAAAGGATCTAGGAAGTGTACGTGCATCAGGCAGGTATAGTTACTACGTGGAAAAAATAAATATGGATAGCAAAGGCGGCAGTTCTACTGCTCCTTCTTAAGAGCATCGGCTTGATGGATGGATTGCGCCGCCGTCTTACGGCGTGAATATGTCACCACCAGCAGCACACCAAAGACCAGCAGCGCCCCAATAATACTGGCCAGGATCGTTGCCAGGGCCTGGCTAGAAAGACCGGGCAGCAGATAATCCGGGATAACTTCAAAGACCGGTCCTTGAGCCAGGCTTATAAAGCCGTTCTTCTCTGCCACCCACTCCAGCCCGTCCGGGTTGGCGGAGGCAAAAGGCGAAGCGATAGCCAGCGCCACAACGATCAGCAGGCCAGCAAGCCAGAACACCGCACCACCCATGGAGCGTTTCTCACCAACTTGCAGAATATCCGGCCGCGTGGCGTACAGCAAACCCAACGCGCCCATGGTTATCAGTCCCTCACCAATGCCTATCAAAGCGTGGATACCTCCCATCGCGGGTACAGCGATGTTTGCCGGAGAAGTGCCAGAGATCGCTAATTCTAAAGCGGTAGCAAGAGCCGCTATCAGGATGGAAAACCATGCCGCGAGAAAACCTCCCACAAAGATACCCCAGGGACGTTTTCCAGTCAGCTTCTGGACTGTAGTGTAAACGAAATAAGACACCGCCACTCCTATAATGGCCATGTTAAATATATTTGCTCCTAATACCAGCAGCCCGCCATCCTGAAAGATCAGCGCCTGGATGGCGACAACACTGGTCATCACAATGATCGCCGCCCATGGACCGAGAAGGATCGTAGCAATTGCCGCGCCCATCAAGTGTCCGGATGTACCGCCGATTACCGTAAAATTGAGCATCTGTCCTGCAAAAATGGCTGCTGCAAGAACGCCCATCACGGGGAGCTTTCGTTCATCAAGTTCCTTGTTTACACGTTTCAGAGCATAAGCAACCAGTGCAAATGATACGATCCATAATACCCCGGACAGCAAGATAGATAGAAAACCGTCTGGGATGTGTAGTGGTGCGGGGGCATACATAATTAAAACTCCTTCATTTTCTGGCGGCTTCGCCATCCTGACATTCCGGGCACAACCCAAAGAAAGTCGTATGGACGCTGTTGATTACATACCCGGTGCGTTTTTCGAACCTGTCGTACAAATCCTGCAGCAATGCGTGATCTACCTCGTGCGTGACTCCACACGCCCGGCAGATCAAGTGATGATGGTCAGTACCTGCTATCTCGTAAACCAGCTGCCCACTACCTACGTATGCAGCATGTACCATACCCTGTTCAGTTAGGAAATTCAGCGTACGATAGACGGTCGCCTCCGTCAGACCTGGTATGGTCTCCCTGGTGCGTAGAAAGACATCCGATGGTGTAAGATGCCTGTCAGCAGCTTGTAGGATCCGGAAAATTGCCAGCCGTTGGGGAGTTATCCGATATCCCTTGGAACGGAGATGGGCAGCGTATGTTTCAATCATGAAATTTTTCCTTATTGCAATAAACAGCAATAGACAATTATAACAGCAACGACCGGGGAAAAGTTCGGAATTTACTTAAATTTTCAAATCAGAAAATGCAGGGGGGAGGCAGAAACAGAAAGATCCGGAGCAGAAATAACCGCCCTACTCCGGATCGGAAACATCAACCAACGATGCGAATAAATTATATGTGGGGCTGGAATTTTTTCTCGAGACGATCCTTTGGCTGGTAACCCGTCACGCGTTCCACTGGCTCGCCATCCTTGAACATAATCAAGGTGGGTACACCCATAACCTGGTAGCTCATCGCCAGGCTGGGATTGTGATCAACATCAAGCTTTACGAACTTTACCTGGCCGTCCCAATCTGTCGCTAATTGTTTGACGACCGGGTCCAGCATCTTGCAAGGACCGCACCAAACGGCAGAAAAATCCACCAGTACGGGTTGGTTTTCATCGAGAACTTCTTCTTGAAAAGTTGCTTCGTCCAATTCTTTTATTTCGGTCATAATTACCTCCAATGGTATCTGATCCAGTGATCTCGAGATAGTAACAATCCTGCTCTAATAAGTCAAGAGATCGCGCGTTAAAAATTCTGTTGACGAGAGTTTGTGCACATGATAGAATGCAGGCGCTAACCGATTAGGGCGCGTAGCTCAATGGTAGAGCAGTGGCCTTTTAAGCCATTGGTTACAGGTTCGAGTCCTGTCGCGCTCATTATATTTGACCTGGTATTCAACAGGTCTTTTTTTATCATATCAGTTACCAATGGCCGCCATTTAGTTTCATGGTTCGGCGGCAT
>Ga0209013_10000507_pt1 | contig 34943 bp, 36 predicted proteins | sample Cruoilmetagenom2_FD_187291 | JGI IMG/M metagenome (GOLD analysis project Ga0209013, IMG submission 187291) | Oil polluted marine microbial communities from Coal Oil Point, Santa Barbara, California, USA - Sample 2 (SPAdes) (version 2) | ecosystem: Environmental > Aquatic > Marine > Oil seeps ...
GGCAATGCCGAAGCTACAACGGCTCCGGTTCCGATGAAGAAACTCTGCATGGCAAATCCTCTGGTGCGTTGTTCCGAAGGCAACATATCACCCACAAAAGCACGGAAAGGTTCCATCGAAATATTAATTGAGGCATCCATAATCCACAGCATACCGGCAGCTACCCATAATGCCGGTGAATTAGGCATGATAAACAGTGCTATTGACGCAAGAATTGCTCCCACCAGGAAATAAGGCCTTCTTCTGCCGAACCTGTTCCAGGTATTATCACTCATATGCCCGATAATCGGCTGAATGATTAAACCAGTTACCGGTGCTGCAATCCACAGAATGGGAATGTCTTCCACATTGGCTCCTAGCGTTTCAAAAATCCGACTGACATTGGCATTTTGCAGGGCAAACCCAAATTGGATCCCTAAAAAACCGAAACTCATGTTCCATATCTGCCAAAAACTTAATCGTGGTTTTTTTGCCATAATATTACTCCTTATTTTTTGTGTCGATCATGATCGTTACCGGACCGTCATTCACCAGGGCTACTTCCATCATGGCCCCGAATTCGCCAGTTCCAACGGGTTTTTCTAATAATTTTCCCATCTGTTTTACAAATTGTTCGTACAACGGAATGGCCGTTTCGGGTCTGGCCGCTTTGATGTACGAAGGTCTGTTTCCTTTTTTAGTAGAAGCATGCAATGTGAATTGGCTTACAACAATGGCTTCACCATCAATGTCTTTTACCGACAAGTTCATCACCCCCTCCTCATCATCAAAAATACGCAATCTGGCAATCTTTCCGGCCAGCCATTCAATGTCCTGATCCGTATCTATCTCTTCGACACCAAGCAAGATAAGAAGGCCTTCTCCAATCTCTGAGTGAACAACTCCTCCGATAGAAACCAATGCCTTCGAAACGCGTTGAATAACTGCTCGCATAATTTTGATTTTAACCACTGCAATTTATTAATTTTACCGAAAAGAAAACATCATGACCCGATTAAGTGTAAACATCAATAAAATAGCCACTCTACGCAATGCCCGCGGTGGCAATATGCCAGATGTGCAAAAAACAGCCATTGACTGTGAGCAATTCGGAGCACAAGGTATAACGGTGCATCCCCGTCCAGATGAACGGCATATTACCCACAAAGATGTGGAACTGTTACGTCCTTTGGTCGCGACGGAATTCAATATTGAAGGTAATCCTATTCCTGAATTCATTGAACTGGTGTTAAAACACAAACCCGATCAGGTAACGTTAGTACCGGACGATCCAAATCAGCTTACATCTGACCATGGCTGGGATACGGTAAAACACAAGGATTTTTTGATAGATGTTATCGCCCGTTTCAAGGAAGTCGGTATCCGTACTTCGATCTTTGTAGATCCTGACCAGAAAATGGTGGAAGCAGCCAAAGCCACAGGCACTAATCGTATTGAGCTTTATACCGAAAGTTATGCTGCTGACTTCTCCAAGGGAAAAGAAGCAGCCATCGCTCCTTTCATCGAAGCGGCAAAAACAGCCCGGGAAGTTGGACTGGGACTGAATGCCGGTCACGACCTCAACCTGGACAATCTTAATTATTTTATCCGGAATATCCCATGGGCCGATGAGGTTTCCATCGGTCATGCCCTGATTTGTGATGCGCTGTATTACGGACTTGAAAATACGATCCAGCTTTATCTGAGAGAGTTAAGAGTAGATTAATTTTATTACAGAGATTATTAAATCATGAGCTCACAAAATATCACTTTTAGACCCATCGGCATCATCCACACCCCTTTTGACGGGTCGGAAAAAATACCCCGGCAGGGACGGTTTTCGGATGATGCTACCGGATATGCCGAAATCTTCGATGAATTTGCCGAAGGGCTAAAGGACCTCGACACCTTTACACACGCTCACCTGATCTTTTATTTTCACCTGAAAAAGGAAAGCCTAAAACTGATCCAATACCCCAAGGGAAAGGATATTCCGCGTGGTGTTTTTGCTATCCGGAGCCCCCTAAGGCCAAACAAAATTGGAACGACAATAGTTAAAATAATATCGATAACTGATAATGTCATCCATTTTGAAGGTGCTGATATGATTGATGGTACTCCTTTACTTGACATCAAACCATATGTTGCAGATATTGATTGCTATCCTGATGCCGGGAAAGGATGGTTTGAGTCAGAATCTTAACCTTTCAGGTCGAAACAGACCAGTGGGCAAAGACTTGAAAAGATTATTATAACTTACATTTTGTCTGTTTCTCCCATAAGGAATAAAAGTTGTTTAGCCGGAGATAAAAAGAAAATAAACTATGGGAAATTTTACAGATATCATCAACGGAAGTGTACCGGTACTGATTGATTTTTCGGCCGAGTGGTGCCAGCCGTGCAAAATGATGCCCCCCATATTGAAAGATGTGAAAAAACAATTGGGTGACAGGCTCCGTATACTGAAGGTGGATGTAGACCGCAATCCGGCCATCGCCCAAAAGTACCAAATCAGAAACGTGCCCACGCTAATGGTTTTTAAAAACGGGCAGGTTGTGTTCAGACAGGCGGGGGTGATTCCCGCGCAGCAGATAATTCAGATGTTGCAGGAACATGTTTAGAGCCTCTTCAATTTAGTTTGAAAATGAGCAAGTTGATTCATGATTATTTTTGAAAATTCAGCTTTGAGTTTCAAAAAGATTTATTGAATATTAATCAGGTTTTCAATCTTTAACACACCTCACACTCCTGCCGGTTAAGCGGTTGCTGTCTTCAAAGCCAATCGAATCGGCGTTGTCGCCAAGATGATGAAACAATCCGTCAGCAGAGCGGTTGCCTCCGGGTAAAGCCCCAAAGTCACTAATGTTTGTCGCTCCTTTCCTGGGACTGTTCCAGCCGGTAGTTGATTTTAACTTAAATGTGGAGCAGTTTTCACCTCTATTCTTTGTGTTAATCCCATGCATCACAACCTGAAATAAGATGGGTGCGAGAATGATGATGATAATTGCAATTCCACTCATAATTGCCTCCTTTTCTATTCATTATTATAAATTCTTTCAAAGCTTACTGCCTCATCAACCATTCCTTTACCATTGAGTTCATTTGTAAAAAACGTAAACTCCTCCTCATCCAGATAGAATTTTCCAGTTTGTTTTGTTATTATCTCTCTATAGAGTTTTTCTGCTTCCTCATGTCCTGAATCAAGTAGTGTTCTGAAAATAACAAATGTCTCTGATTTTTTTGGCAAATCATATTCCTCACCATACATAACTGCAAGTATCCGTGACATCATATAGTTTGGCCATTTTACCACAATTTGTTTTTTATACTCTTTCGTATTTCGTAAGGCAACTATAAAAACGGTGTCTTTTTCAATTCTTTGGATGTGACTTCCAAATCCATTTACGCTACCGTCCAGACTATTCGAGCGGATACTTTTCGAACCTTTGCCATAAGGATATTTCTGATAATGCCAACCATATTTATTAAAAAAGAGATCCCTCGACTTTTTATTTAGGAGCTTATCTGAATAAAGCGCTCTATCAAATAAATACAGATCGTTAACGGTTGACAGGAGATGACCATATCCGAAAACAAATGACATATCAAGAAAAGATGCTTTTTCGAAGCCCGTAAAATAGTTGAAGTTATACCCAATGGCACGGTTCTCAATGGGCTGTGCAGTTACATCGCCCAGCGTATTTTTCATCCCTGCCGGTTTGCAGATTTTTTCCTGCAATAATTCATCGTACGATTTTCCGGAAACCTTTTCAATTATGAGTCCTAAAAGGGCATATCCAAAATTGCTGTACTCCCTTCCTTTTCCGGGTTTAAAAACAATGTCCTGTTTTACGATGCAATCAAAAAACCTTTCCCGCGAATAATATTCTTTTTCAATATCTATCAAATTCGGAATTCTTGATTCACCAGTAATTCCTGCAGTGTGTGTTAATAGTTGATGGATGGTTATATTCTCCCCTTTTTCTTTTGGAAATCCGGGCAAATAATCTGTGAGTTTTCCTTCTAATTTTATTTTACCTTCCTCCACAAGTTGAAGGATGAGCAATGCGGTAAAGGGCTTGGTGAAGGAAGCAATTCTGAATTTTGTATCGCAAGTATTGGGTCTGCTGTCTTCGAGATTTGCGTAGCCAACAGCCTTCTTATAGATAATGTTTCCATTGGCAGAAATAAGAACAGCACCTGAAAACTGGCCATTTTCATACATTGCATTTACGATTTGGTCAATTTCTTTTTCTGTATTAGCTGTTATAGATAAAGATGCATCAGGGGCTAAATATTTCCAGCTTAACCAGAGTATTACCAAAATTGCGATAATTAGGAATAAAATAGTTTTAAATTTTTTCATATTTAACGGGATAATAATCTCATTTAAAACCTTAAGATAGCATTATTGTGTCTAACAAATTTATGTATCATTAAATACAGGATCAAACCAACTGTACCTCCAATCAATGTTCCATAAATATCCAGCCAGTCAAAAGTGCCCTTTGGCAAATAAGGCTGGGCGAACTCGTAAAGAATATAGCCGCTGACAAACAGCGCAATGAGCCGGAATCCTTTTTTGTACGCTGAATTGATCAGGGCCAACCAAAAAAATATCTGCACGATGATACCACCCCAATTTCCAATGGAGTCGGCAATGCCAAAATCATTAATATGGTTTTGATAGATAATCGGGCGATAAATATAGCGCCCAAGTTCTGTAAATATAAATGCCAGCACGAAAGTTGCAAAATAGACAATCCTAATGGTATCAATGGTTTTAATTCGTTCCCTATCGGTAAAGACATTATTTGATGATCTCGTTGACATTTAATTTTCAATCTTTTCAACAATCAATAAAAAATCGATTTTTCGCGACACCCCGTAAATCTGGGCAAGGCTGACACTCTTGTTGTTTGGGATAACTGCCACAATCTCTCCTGTCAGACTGTTTAAGAACTGTTCCAGTTTCATCTGGTCATCCTCCATGTGGATTTCGAATCTGTGCACTTTGTATTTCATGATAGTTTGGTTTTAGTAATACGTTCTTGCGAATCTCTTCCCCTTATTAATTACACTGTTTTTTTCACGGCAATTTGCTATTACAATTCCGCAAACTTCCATGATAAGCCACTATGAGGCCCCGAAAACCATTTACAGTTCCCGGGGCTTTTTAGCAGCACAAAGGTTGCGACCTTGTAATATCTTTTCATCTTTTGCATCGTTGGCTGCTGCTAATGTCGAATAGGAATACAGGAAAACAAAATATGTTAGACTACCTCCCCGGATAAATAGACGAAAAGCATTCCGTCATCGATACTATTGAGTTGTCGGAGATTTAATCTGCTTGGTACTCAAAATGCGTGAGTTGGTCGATTTTACCGGGAATTTCTTTTAAATACAGCGTTTTATGTCGTAATTTGTGATTGAATTTGCCAACAATGAACATCGAAAACCAACATTTGAACTTTAAAGGAAGTCGTATTGTCTTGCACGTTTTGTTCTGGATAGGTTATATTCTTTTTGTCTATCTGCAACACGCACTGTTTGATAAAAATATAAATACTGAAGCATCATTGGTCAGCCTCACCTTAACGGCTTTGGTTGACATTGCTGCTTCATATTTTACAGTATATTTTCTGTTACCTCGTTTTCTGTTTAAAAGAAAATACTGGCAATTCGCCATTCTCTTTTTACCATCAGCAGCCATTTTCATTATATTACAAAGAGTACTCTTGTATTATGTTATATACCCGACCTATTTTCCGGGCTTTGAGGAGAAAATGGGCAGTTTCTGGCACATTAACCCCTTTTACTCCTTCATTAATATTTACACTGTTGTTGGGTTGTTTGCCTCTATCAAACTGTTGAAATACTGGTACCGTAATCAACAGGTTAAAGCAGAGCTTGAAAATAAAAACAAAACCAGCGAGTTGGCTTTACTGCGCACCCAACTCAATCCGCATTTTCTGTTCAACACACTGAACAATATTGATTCGCTTATTTTAACTAAACCGCAGAAGGCATCCGATGCTATTATCAAATTATCTGATATCATGCGGTTTATGCTGTATGACACTTCTACCGATATTGTTCCGCTTGACAAAGAGATCAATTATCTGAAAAGCTACATCTCGCTGCAGCAGATACGTTTCAAAGATCCCGGTTTTGTAAAAGTCAACCTGGAAGGAACCTGCCTTGGCAAAACCATTGCCCCTATGCTGTTCATTCCGTTTGTTGAGAATGCCTTCAAACACGGACAGAAAAACGTGGCGGCACCCGGCATCAAGATCCGGTTGGAATGCCTGAAAGATTCGCTTAACTTTGAAGTGATAAACCGTGTGGATGTCTCGGCTGGGATGAACAAGGACAGCACCCCGGGAATAGGACTGGCCAATACCAAACGAAGGCTCGAACTGCTCTACCCCGGACGGCACAAATTGAGTATAAAAACAGAAAATGGTTATTATGTATCGCTTTTACATATTAAATTTTAACCGATGAAGATCAACTGTATTGCCATAGATGACGAACCGCTTGCCCTCGACAAAATAAGGGAATACATCAAACGTATCGGATACCTTAATTTGCTGGATGCTTTTGACAATGCCATTGATGCCATCGAATTTATGAAAAACAACAGGGTGGACCTCATCTTTCTGGATATCCAGATGGAAGAACTGACGGGGATTCAGATGCTCGAATCATTAACTGACAAACCAAAAGTTGTTTTAACCACAGCTTATGATGAATACGCCCTGAAAGGCTATGAACTGGATGTGTGCGACTACCTGCTTAAACCCATCTCGTTCCAACGGTTTCTACAGGCCTGTGAAAAAGTATACGACCAGCTATTTCCTTTAAAACAGCCTGACATTTCAATACCCGACCCTAATTCGGAAGAAGCGACAAAAGGTTATTTTTTTGTGAAAAATGGAAACATTACGCAAAAGATCAATTTTGAAGATATCCTTTTTGTGGAAGGAATGAAAGATTACCTCCGTATCTGGACGATAGCAGAGCGGGTGATGACGTTACTGAGTTTTAAAAAACTTGAAGAGGCTTTGCCATCCGGAAGTTTTATGCGTATACACAAGTCGTACCTGATAGCTCTTGATAAGATCGACAATATCGATCGCAGTCATGTAAAGATTGGCAACGAAAGCCTGCCCATCGGCGATAGTTACCGCAGGGAGTTTATTAAAGTGATTGAAAAAAGGAAGATTAATTAATGGTACATTTATTGCGATTCTAACCTGCATTCTTCATAAAAAAATGACAAATTATTATCAATAACTGTTTGTCTTATAAATATGGCAGATTCAACTCTCAAGTACAACTTGTTAGTTAAAAAACACTCCTTAAACTTTTAAATGAAATTCGGTACTTTTGTCTTATGCAATTATTTCACCGTCATTTCGGCGAAAAAGGAAACGCTCCCCTGGTCATCCTGCACGGGCTCTTTGGGATTTCGGACAACTGGGTGACTTTTGGCAAACAAATGGCCGGAGAAGATTTCGAAGTCTTTATTCCCGACCAGCGGAACCACGGCCGTTCAGAATGGTCAGACGATTTTAACTACCTGGCCCTCACCAACGACTTGTATGATTTTATGGATTTGGAAGAGATTGAAAACCCTATCCTGCTGGGCCATTCAATGGGCGGTAAAGTGGCCATGCGGTTTGCCGTGAGCTATCCCGGCCTGGTGCAGAAACTCATTGTAGTGGACATCGCTCCCAAACCTTACCAGATCAGGCAGGAACACCTCAACATTATCGGGGCCGTGCAGCAGATCAACCTGGAAGAAGTAAAATCAAGGACAGAAGTGAAGCAACAACTGGCAAGGACTATAGACGATGAGCGGGTCATCCGGTTTATTCTGAAGAACCTGCACCGGACAGACAAAAACACTTTTGCCTGGCGCCTTAACCCTGAAGGCATTGCCAATAACCTCAGCCGTATGTCGGATAGCATGCCAGATGGAAAAAAATACCATCAGCCTGCTCTATTTATCAAAGGTGGTGCGTCCGACTACATCCTGCCGGAAGATGAAGCCATGATCAGGCAACATTTCCCGCACGCAGAAATAATGACCATTCCCCGCGCTTCGCATTGGGTACATGCTGATGCACCGGAAGCATTTTATCGTATCATCACCGGGTTTTTAGCAGATGTTAAATAAATGAAGTAGAATTGAAAAATGCCCGTATCCAAAGTTGACCATATCATTCAAATTGCTCGCGAACAGCACTTCGACACAATCCTGTCGCAAGCAGAGTCATTGGCAACCTGGCAAAACGGGGGCGATGTGGTAGAAGTGGTTGTGCTGGGACAATTCAAGGCCGGCAAAAGCTCGTTGATCAATAGTTTTTTGAAAGAACCTGTCCTTTCAGTAGGTGTTCTGCCCGTCACAGCAGTAATTACTCGGCTCAGCTACGGGGCAGAGACAAAAGCGTGGATCCAGAATCTTGACGGACAGCGGAAAGAAGTTCCTTTGACCCGGTTAAGTGAGTTCATCACGGAGAAAGAAAACCCGGAAAATGCCAAACAGGTTCAACTGGTTGACATACACCTTCCCGAACTGGCAGACTTTAAAAACATCAGGTTTATCGACACACCGGGGATGGGTAGTGTTTTCAAGCACAATACAGAGGTGACCCAAAACTGGTATAAAAACATCGGAGCGGCCATCGTGGTTATCAGCGTAACGCAACCTTTGTCGGAAAACGATATCGAACTGATCCGTTCTGCTACGCAACAAAGTCCGGAGGTTTATCTCATTCTCAGCAAAACAGATCTGCTTCAGAAAACTGAATTACAGGATGTCCACGTTTTTATTGAAAAGAGAAGCCGGGAGGTTTTCGGTAAAAGTTTTTCGGTTTTTCCTTACTCGGTAGTAAAAAATACACGGAAATACAGGCATGAAGTTATTGTCGAGATATTTAAAAAACTCTCAGAACAAGCCCACGACACCAACCGGAGGATTTATAATCACAAACTGAGATATGTCAGACAATTGACAAAGAGCTACCTTGAGATCAGTCTTAAGTTACAAAACAAAAAAGAGGCTGAGCGCGCAACGTTAAAGGATCAAATCATCGATCAGCAACTCAAGCTGGATTACGTTAAACGGGAACTGGCTTACATTGTGGAAGATTACAAGTCAGCAACACGAAAAAAACTGGAAGAACTGATCATTGAGAAATACCAGGCCAAGCTTATGGAAGAATTAATGGATGAACTCATTAAAGATTTTGATAACTGGAAAGGGAACCTGAGCAAAGTATCGGCCAGATACGAAGCGTGGATCAGGGAATCGATGGCCAAAGCCATGCTGCGTGTTGAAAAAAGTGAGCAGGCCGGAATGCAGCAATTTCTGGATGAGGCCTGCGGACATCTCAACCATTACTTGAACAGCTTCCGGGAACGGCTGAACCGGAATCTGCAGAAAGTGCTAGGCGTAACCCTTCCTGACGACCCGTTTGAAGTGGAGATCAAGCGGATGGAAAAGGCTAATATTTCCGTTTCGTGGGCGTTTGAAAGTCATATTGACCTGCTGTGGTTCCTCATCCCCATGCCTCTGTTCCGCAACACTTTCAAAAAATATTTTCTACAGCAGATTCCGGGCGAAGTGGAGAAAAATCTGCACCGGCTGGTCTCGCTGCTCACCGGTAATATGCATCAGGTTATGGATGACCTGCATTTTGAGTCAGTTAATTATGTTGTATCGGAACTGGGTAAGATACAGGATTTGCTTAACAGCACTCCTGCCGAAAGCGGACAAATTGAAAAACAATTAGTACTACTCGAAAGCGAAAATGTAACCGGCTGATCCGCTACGAGACATTCTCATACGTCCTCTTGTAAACTCTTTTGGAAACCTTGATACTGAATTCATATAAGATTATGAGAGGAACAACAACGAGCACCTGGCTAAACATATCGGGAGGTGTGATAATGGCAGAAAGGATGAGTAAAATGACGAACATGTATTTCCGGTTCTTCTTTAGGAAATCAGGTGTCAGCACACCTATTTTTGTGAGAAAATATACCAGTATGGGCAACTCAAAAACGACACCCACGGCAAATGTTACAGATACCACGGTGCTGATGTATGAACCCAATGAAATCTGGTTGGCAACCTCCTCGCTCACCTGATATGTACCTAAAAAATTAATAGTCAGCGGAACGATAAGAAAGAAGCTGAATAAAACACCAAATAAAAACAACAGCGTACTGATAAACACACCTCCTCTGGAATACTGTTTTTCGTTTTCGTGCATGGCAGGCTGTACAAACCGCCATATTTCCCACAATATATACGGAAATGCTAAAATAAAACCGGCCACAATGGAAATATACATATGCGTGAGGAACTGCCCCGACATTTTAATATTGATGATCTTCAATTTCAGATCACTTATGCAAAGCGCATCTAACGACAAATGTCTTCCGACCCAACACAATGCTCTGTTCGTAATAAAATCAGAACTGCTGGGAGCCAGGATGATGTAATCGAAAATGATCTGCCGGTTGAGAAATGCGATGATCGCCAGCACCACAATGGCAATCAGCGATCTCACAATATGCGTTCTGAGTTCATCCAGATGATCCCAGAATGTCATGACTTTCTCTTCTTCCGGTTTTTCTTTTTTTGTATTAACTTCTTCCATTGCCTAATAAAAATCAAAAGTATAAAAAAAGCCCCTTCCACCGGAAGAGGCCTCTGTAAAGAAACCCAATTAAGGGTTACGATCAGGTAAAAATTATTTGTGTGCCCGGGCCATCGCACATAGCATACAGGTCGCCTACCGTAATAATGCCTTTCACATCATCATACAAATCTTCCTTTTTCAGGCCGAACATATCCGCCGCCAGTTTACAGCCATAAATTTCGCCGCCACCGGCCACGATCAGCTCCAGAAACTCCTCTACGCCTGGTATATCTAGTTTCTCCATCTGACTTTTCATCATAGCCGAAACACCAGCCTCAACAAACGGCAAAGCTCCCAGCAACGTTGGAAAAGGCAGTCCGCCCGGCATGCGCATGGCCGGATTGCCTACGGTAGCCGTATGCAATTTGTTCATCTGTTTTTTAGTAATGGCGTCCAAGCCAAAAAACGTAAAAAACAGCTTTGTCTCAATGCCTTCCATAACGGCCCCATTACCCATGACCAAAGTAGCATATACGTCCTCTATGGATCCCTTGGCGCAGATCAGCAGGACTTTACTTAACTTAACTTTTTCATCTTTTTCCATGATTTTTTTATTTGAGGTTTAAATACACGATTCGGGTTTAGCCACGCCGGCAATTTTGGTTGCTTTTTTCAATGGAGCACCCGGAAATAGCTGGTAAAATGTTTTTGCATCGACCACGCCTGATTTGTTGATACCCCTGATGGTTAATGTATCGCCGTTTGCCACCTTGGTACGGATATAATCCAGAACCTCAAAGTGTTTGTCGGTAAGCTCAATGCCTTCTTCTTTCGCAATTTCCGTTGCCACTTCTTTTGACCATTTTAAGGAGTCAAGCATGTAACCTTCATCGTTTACTTCAATGTTAACCCCTGCATACGTTTTTGTTGCCATATTCTTAATTTTTAATGATACAATTGATATTGATTAATTTTCTTGTACTTTTTCCATTTCTTTGGTGATGTTTTGCAGGAATGTGATCATGAATCCGATTCCTTTTTTCATCTCCTTCGAATTCATTGCCCGTACAGCTTTCCATATTGAGTACTCTTGCACCTCTTTAAACTCGATACTCTTGTACACAATAAGCCCACTGTTGATCGCTTTCAGCATTTCGGGTTGTGTCAGGTTTTTCACGGTCTCCAGAATCGTCACGACATTGTCGGCTAAAAGCTTCACATCTTCCGTTGTAAAATGTCCCACAATATTGTCAACAATTTTTACCGCTTCTTTCATAAATTCAAAATAGCCCTTTTGTTCCAGATCGTTCATCATATGAATACCGTCAAGGCCCATCTGATGCAGAATGGGCGACAAATCCTTAACCAGGTCGCTCAGGCTCTCCATCATTTCAAACATTTCGTTGATGGTGTCCACATTTCTAACCAGCTTGAGCATGAGTTGTTTCAATGCCTCCCCATCCAGGTCCACACCGGCATTTTCCAGTTCGATCACTGTCGATTTAAACACATCCTTTCCAACGATGGTCAGATCCGTTGTCAGGTCTTCTATTGATTGCCGGGTCTCTTTCTGAGCCAGAACCTCTTCGAGCACAATATCTAACTTGCGGTTGATCTCGTTTATCTGCTCCTGTATATTATCTTTAGCCATGTTTTTCGAATAAATTAATTTGACTTATAGTGTTATGGCTTACAGTTTCTTTCCTGCCATCTGCATTTCCGAATCAATGGGCATTTCCTTTCCTTTCAGCAGGATATGCCAGTAAATCCATCTAAACAGTACTTTTCCGTAATGGTTCATTCTTGAAACCTTCAACAAACCAAACGGACCGAGACCGGGAAAAGGAAATGAACCTGGCAGAGGTTCTGTATCGTAATTGAAGTCGATCAGCGTACCTTTGCCGTAACCTGTTTCTATATAACAGTTGGCATGGCCATCGAAACTGGCTGTAAACGGTCGCCCTTCGATGGCACACATCAGGTTCTCCTCCAATATTTCGGCAGCAAAATGCGCTACCGATCCTGCTTTTGAAGTTGGAATGTTCGCCGCATCGCCTACTACAAAAATATTCTCATATTTCCCCGACCGCAACGTATGTTTATCCGTAGGTACATAATTCATATCGTCACCCATGCCGCTACGCTCAATAAGTTCGTCGCCTAAATTCGGCGGGATAGATACAAGACAATCAAATTTAACCTCTGTTCCCCCGTAATCTATAATTTTTTTCTCGTCATTATTCACCTGCATGATGGCAAAGTTGGGAACGAGTTTAATATTTTTCTGTTCCAGCAGGCCCCCCAGTGTTTTTGTGGCACGGGGTTTTGTAAATGCACCGGCCATAGGTGTTACGTAAGTGATATTCACCTTGTCGCGCAGTCCTCTTTCAGTGAAGAACGCATCGGCAAAAAAGACAAATTCAAGCGGCGCTACCGGGCATTTATACGGGATTTCCGAAATATTAACAACCAGTTCGCCGCCTTTCCACGTTTTAAAATAATCGGCCAGGGCAACTGCTCCTTCAATAGTATAAAAATCGAAAATGTCTTTATACCAAAGCTTGTCCTTTAGTCCATCCACCTCCTCAGGAGCTGTTTTACAACCTGTAGCAATTATCAGGTAATCATATTTTAACACAACACCGTCACCGAGCAGCACACTGTTTTCGCCCGGTTGTATCTTATCTATCTTTGAATAGATTACGTGTACACCTGTTGGGAAGAAATCACTTTTGGGCTTGATTACATCATTCTTTGTGTACATGCCAAATGGAATGAATAAGAATCCCGGCTGATAGTAATGTGTTTTAAACTGGTCAACTATGGTGATGTCCCATTCATCGCGGGCAAGTTGTTTCCGCATTTTGTTGGCCATCATTGTTCCAGCCGTGCCTGCTCCAAGAATTAATAATCTTTTCATTAATTTTCTATTTTTCTGAGTAAATATTGTATTAATTATCAGCTAGTTTGCGAACACAAAATTATATGTATAAACCTACATACGAAAAATTATGCTTATGACATTTATCATATTTGTTATCTTTACAGCTAGTTTATAATGAAAATAAGTTACGACATAAAAAGCTGTGTTACTTGCATTTACAGACAAATGCTTTTTGGTGATCTGGATGAAGACGAGTATGTGTTGATCAATGAAGCTCGTACTGAAAAGATTTTCCGCAAAGGGGAGGTAATTGTCCAAGAAGATCAGCCTATTGATTCTTTTCTCTATTTACGCAAAGGACTTGTAAAGTTATACAAGACTGATGAGCACGGAAAAGACCATTTACTCAGTATTAACAAACCCGGTGATTTCGTCAATCTGCTGAATATTTTTTCCGATAAAAATTACCATTATTCGGTATGTGCCCTTGAAGAAACCATGGTTTGTGAAGTAAAACTGGATACTCTCAAAAAGATTATTGCTTCCAACAGTAAGTTTGCCTTACGTATTTTAAATCGGGTTGCCTGCATCTCAGATGATGTAATTACCAACAGGTTTGAAATTTCGCGCAAACAAATAAAAGGCCGTGTTGCATTTATTCTGATTTATCTTGCTGATCAGATCTATAAGAACCAGGAATTCAAAATTCCTATTACGAGACGCGAATTGGGTGAGTTGATTTCGATGACCACTGAAAATACTATTCGTACCTTATCAGAATTTAAGAAAGACGGTATTATTGATATGAAAGGCAGGGTTATTACTATTTTAGATTACGACCGCTTGCATAATATACTGAAGACAGGATAATAGTGCCAGGAGCTAATAAGCATCATTTCAGTAGAGCGTTTGTACGCTTTTCTTTTGCGCAACTTCAGAAAACCTTCTTAACATCCACCGGCTACTGCGCCTCCTTTTTTCTTGCGCCGGACAATTGTTGTCTTTTTAGCCGGTTGGTTGTTGTCTTCACCATCTGCAACTGATGCTTTGGCTACTTCAGCATAATTAAAATCAGCTTTACACGGTGCATATTTTTGTGTCTTATTATCTTTATATGCAAGATAGTACTGATATCCTCCCAGCAATACAGTTACATTGCTAAATCCAATTTGTCGGAAAACCATCCACGGTCCATTTGCCTGCAATTGGTCTTTACCGTATATAACAACAGTAAACCCCTCTTCCTGTAAAATTCTTAACCACTTAATGTTATCATTTTCCAATAATTCGACGGCCGATATATTTCTTGCACCGGGAATATGTCCTCTGGCAAATTCATAATGATTTCGAATATCAATAACTTCAACTTTTTCTGTTGAACCTGTGAGTAATAATTCCAGCTTCTCTGGTGAAATGCCCCCATCATCTGATGCCGTTAAAAGAACCGTTTGTTCCGGAGTAAGGGCGTATTTTAACCTGGGACTTCTGATTGTAAGTAATCCTGCAATAATCACAACCACAAAAATGATCATTGTAATTACTGTTTTTTTGGGGTTTAATTCGTGTACGTGCATTTTTTAAAATTTCGTGTTCCGCTTATGTCAATTATAATTAGCAACCACCGGCTACAGCCGTTCCTTTTTTTCTTTTCACAACTTTAATTCCTGTCTTACCGGCATCAGGAGCTTCAACTTTGGTGCCTGTAAAAAAGGCACAAGCCCCTTTGCGGAACTGATACAAATCAAATTCTTCCTGTGAAGCAGACTCGTCAGGTTCAACGGGTTGTATTATTTTTCTTATCCAGCAGTTCAAACCACCCTGCATCACATAAATACTGTTATATCCCATTCGCTTTGCAATAACCCACGCCTGGTCAGCATTAATGTCGCTGTTGCCGTAAAATACAACATTCATATCTTCAATTCCGAGGTAATCCTGATAATCGGGTTTCATCAAACTGTCAAGAGGAATGTTGATAGCATTGGTCAGCGAAAAGGTTTCGAAATCTGCCACAGGGCGGATGTCAATTAATTCAAGTGTCGGATCTCCTTCAATAATCATTTGAGCAACCTGATCAACGGTAACAAACCGTGAAGTCTGCGTAATATCCCACATCAGTTTTTCAGGTTCTATCTGCTGATAATTCTGCCGCTCAGGTACAAGCAACAATCCAACTGCAAGCAGTATCATCAATATGGCGAGAACTAAATAATTCTTATTCATAATTATTCGAATTTATATTCTGTCATGTTTTTTCTAACTCGTTTTTCAATTAACCAGGTAACATAAAAAGCAACGATGGCCATCATTACAAAAAGAAAAGCAACCAGTTCGTTTGATACACCAAACATTTCTCCAATAGTAATGCTCCCAAGATCGTTGGCTGTGTAGAAACCTTCATAGAAGGGAAATCCTTCGGCAAAAATAAAGACGCCTATTAAAAACCCGGTAGCAAAGACTATTCCGTCTATCTTCCCAATAGCAACCGCCGTATAGCTTGTGCCCGGGCAAAACCCCCCGATTACAAAACCCAGCCCCATTAAAAAGCCTCCAAAGAGCATTGAGTTCAGGTATGTAGGTAACACAAAGACAAGATCAAGGTCAATCCAGCCAAAATAGCTGAAATAAAGCAAGCCAACCATAGCTACAATCATAGCTGTGAAAAATACGCGTAATACGACAAAGTTATAGCCATAAAAAACGCCTGCAATGTTGCGAGAGGAGGAAAATCCTGATGACTCAAGGATAAATCCAAATGCCCCCCCTATTAAAAGTGCAATAACAAAATCCCATTGTCCTGTTATTATTTCCTGTGGAATTAATGGTCCCATATCTGTTTCTTTAATTTTTTTTTACTCTATATTCTGAAATGCATCAATAGATTAAATCCATAATTTTCTGAAAAACCAGGCAAACACATAGCCAATACCAAACATTAAGGCCATAACAATGAGGCCGCCAAAAGATAAAGAAGCTGTTCCGCTTAGTGCAGCTCCACTGGAACAACCCCGTCCAAACTGGCTTCCAATACCAAAAAGAATACCTCCTGCTGCTGCTGCAATCAGACGTGTTGTTGAGCTGATTTTTGGGGAATGTTCCACCCTTAGTTTTTTTATTCTGCCAAAGATTGCGCCTGAAAGCATCCCGCCAAAGAACGTACCGATAGCTCCAAAAATGAGCCAGTTATACAAAGGAGAGCTTCCGTCAGCCGGAATAAATTTACTGTAATAGGCATTGCCTTCAGCATGCGCAGGAGCCACTTTGTCAACTACAGTCACTACTAAAAGCTTCACCGCTCCGCTGGCACTAAGTCCCCTGCCGGCAATAAAAAAAGTAGCAAGCAATAAGAGTCCTAAAAGGATTCCGCCAAAATAAGGATTGATGTATCTTGGCTGTTTCTTATCTGTTTTCGTATCCATTATTACGATTTTTTTGTTGTTTCTTAAATCAATATAAAAAGCGGGTAATTTGTCCTGCTTCTACCATTACAAAACGAAAGACAAGCCCTCCGATTAAGATCAGCAAGGCCGGTATCCAGACCGGAATATGAAATCCTTTAAGCTCTAAAACTTCAAGAGTTGCCGGAAATACCAGCCCGAGTATAATGACAAATACCCAAAAAACAACGGTGAATTCGCCACCGAGGAATAAATGGGCAGCTTCGACTTGCACTTGCGATGCTGCAAGAAACCCCATAAGCATATGAATAATCAGGAAAAGCTCAATGCCAATCATGATTAAATCAAGACGACTGAGTACTTTTCTTTCATACTTACTTTTCGACATCCACATGGAAGCAGCCAGCCCCGTTGAAAGGCCTGATGTTAAAAATAAAATTCCCAGCACTGATGTATTCCATAACGGACGGGCATTAAATGCTGACAATAAAATACCGGTATAAACACCCAATACCACTGCCAGCAGCATCATTACCCACGCCATCGATTTTCGGTACTTAATGGCAAGGGCTTCAGCTTTGTTAAGTATAGAAAGTTTCCAATCCCATTTGGGGAGCAATTCTTTCATATAGCTTGCAACCCAAACAAAAGACAGGGGTGTTATCAGCATGAGCGTCCATGCTCCCCATGACATAGGTGATTCAAAGCGGATAGTTGTGTACAACCGCCAAAAATACAGCTGATGTTTCAGATCAAGAAAAAGGGCAAACAAGCCTAAAACCAAAGCGCCGGGAACCAGGAAAGGCGCCCATTTGACAGTGGTAGCCATATCCTTTTCTTTCCGCATAATGGTAAAATACCCTGCAAAGAACATGATACCGGCAGCCAGCCCGCCAAGATAAAGGTATATCGGAATCTGCCAGTGCCAGATATTCAGATAAGGATCAATGTTGGGTATATTTCTTCCGCTTACAAATAATTCTTCTTTCATCTTGTAATATTTAAGTCAGAAAATACAATTGTGGTTTTGTACCAGCCTCCGGGGCAAGGACTTTCCACTTTCGGTTTTTCAATGCTTTGGAAACATCACTGTTTGGATCTTCCAAATCACCAAAATACAAACAGTTTGTAGGACATACTGCAACACATGCCGGACTCTGCCCTTTTGCAAGACGATGGTCGCAAAACGTACATTTATCCACATAACCATCGGGGTGTGAATACCGTGCATCATAAGGGCACGACTCAATACAGGCCCCGCATCCAATGCACATATTATGCGTCACTTTTACAATTCCGCCTTCTACAATATGACTGGCGCCTGTGGGGCAACACCTTACACAGGGCGAGTTATCACAGTGGTTACAGCGTTCCGACCGGAGTTCGATTTCCACATTTGGATAACTCCCCACCACATTTTCTACTATCCAGTCACGGCAATAACCATGAGGGACATTATTTTCTGTTTGACAGGCGACTACACAGTCGCCACATCCGACACATTTCTTCGTATCAATAGCCATTGCGTATCTCATGATTCTACCTCCTTATCTACTGGTTTTTCTTTAAGAAATGTAATAAAGTTGCCCCGCATACCGGTTCCTCCCATTACCGGATCGATCATAACTTTAGTAATTAGTTCCGAATCGTTGGCGCCTCTGCCGTGTGCCCGGCTCAACTTATCATCGGAATGGCCAAATCCATGAACCATGTAAACCGAATCCCAGCGTATGCGCTCAGTGACCCTCACCTTTATCGGGAATGACGACACAATTCCATCTTGATTTTTTAACCAGACTTTTTGATCTTTTTTCAAATCCCACAACTCAGCGACTTTCGGATTGACCCAAACCGAGTTCTCATTTTTCAAATCCCACAGGTTATGATTGTTCGCTGTTCGGCTGAAAGTATGCATGGGTGCCCTACCATATATTAACCTGTAGAAACCTTCAGGAGGTTCGGGATGAGGCGTATAAACAGGAAAGGGATCGAATCCTTCGGCCGCCAAATCATTCGAGAATAACTCAATCTTTCCTGTTGGCGTGTTAAATTCAACTTCTTCTCCTTTTTGGTAATAGAGGCCACCGCTTTCCCTGTCAAATTTCTTTACACCAATTCGCTGCATTTCTTCTAATGACGATCCAACTTGCTTCAATTGCCAGTCAAGCAGATCAGTTATATCATTGTAAGGGAAATAATCGCCAAGCCCCATTTTGTCGGCTAGTTTTTTCGCAATCCACCAAGCCGGTTTTGAATCGTACTTTGGTTTCACTGCAGGCATCCTTAGTGCAAGATAAGGCTCGCGGTGTGGAGAAGTCCTAACCAAATCATATCTTTCAAGATAAGTACACTCCGGTAAAACAACATCAGCATAGCCCGTAACCTCCATCGGCATAGTATCAATCACAACCATAAATTCGAGGTGCGACATGGCCTTGATTGTATTTGCTTTATTAGGCAATGTTAACGGAAGGTTTGTCCCCGAAACAATCCAGGCTTTAAACGAACATGCACGGTCAGCAGTTGGAATGGTTGCATCACAAATTCCTGACGATAGCGCAAGGCTGGCAAGTTTAAATTGTCCGGGGTAGGCATCACGCCATGTTTTTTTCGGTTTTGGAAAAGCAGGGATTTTAGGTTTTGGAAGGTGCAAGCCCTCTTTTAAATAAAAGCCGCCCCGGTTTCCCCACGAGCCAAACAAAGCATTTAATATGGCAACAGCCCGAATGCGCTGCGTATCGTCGCCATACCAGGTAACATGCCGGCCGGGGTGAATAATTACTGACGGCGCAGCATTAGCCATTTCACGGGCAGTCTTCCGAATAACATCGGGCTTGATCGTTGTGATCCCATAAGCCCATTCAGGGGTCATGTTTTTTACATGCTCTTTTAACTCATCAAAACCATATGTATACTGCTCAACATACTCTTTGTTATAAATATCTTCATAGATCGCCACATGAATCCAGGCCATCAGTAAAGCAAGATCAGTGGAAGGTTTTATCGGAAGCCAATATTTCGCTTTACTGGCTGCTGTACTTAACCTGGGGTCAACAGTGATAATTGCAGCACCATTATCAATGGCCTGCGACATTTCCTGAACCTGTCCGTTATGCATGTTCTCACCAATGTGCGATCCTATTAAAACAAGGCATTTAGTGTCCCGTATGTCTGTAGGTTCAGGTGAACCAACTCCTTCTCCGAAAGTAGCTATCCATGCTGTTTCCCTTGGTCCTCTGCATTGCGCAAACGACGGAGCCGTTATATTTGGTGATCCAAATGCTTTAAGAAAATTACCAAAGAATTTACCTCCTGAACCGTGGTTGAAAAGTGCAACACACTCCGGGCCATGCTCGTCAGCAATTTTTTTTAGGTTGTTCGCTATCAGGTCAAGTGCTTCATCCCAGGAAGCTTTTCTGAAATAGGAGTTTCCTTCTTTGTCAGTTTCTCTGATCAAAGGAGTTTTAAGCCGGTCTTCATCATAATACATTCCTATGCCACCGGTACCTCGCGGACATAACCTGCCATTACAATGCGGGTCTTCTTTGTTCCCGATAATTTTTTTTATCTCTCCTTTTTTATCAACATAAGTCCAGCCGGCACATTTCCAGAAACAAACCTCACAATACGTCGGATAAGGTGTCATTTCATCGTCGCTTACCGGGCTTTGTTCATTAGACGCAGTGAGTGTCTTCACTCCGTTCCAGCTTAAAGGACTCAATCCCAATGCAGCAACTCCGGCACCTGCTGCAGAGATCTTTATAAAATCTCGTCTAGTTTTCATTCAGAATAATTTATGGTGCTTCTTGTTTTGAGAAATCATTATGTATATATGTACATTACTATATGTGCATCACAAAAATATATGCAAAACAACTAATATGCTATTGGAATCAAAACCCCCAGCCAACAAGTGTTACGTATTGTATTACAGCCTTTTACACTTTTTCGTTGAATATATCGAAATATTTAGATATTTGTATCTGCCTGATTTTCCTCATAGTACAACTTCTATTTAAAAACGAAATAAATTAAGTTGCAATGAGGGATTGTTCTGCGTAAACGTCTCATATTGCGTAGAATAAATGCTGTTTAGGTAATTTATAAAATCACGTATTTACAAATTACCTCTTTTTTTATAGCAATTATTGTAAAAACAAAATGCAAAAACAAGAACACCAATTCCTAGTAAAACCCATATGATCTTTTCATAAAAAAAGGCGGTAATTCCTGTGCAACAGCCTAAGAATGCAGCAATGACCATAAGCAGGTAAACAATAAAAAATATTGCAGCAAAAGTTACCAAAGTATTTAAGAGCAGTTTTAAACGTGTTTTCATCAGACGACGATTTTATAATTATTATAAAAATACAATAAACCGGAAAATTTGTCAATGATCTTGGAAAGAAAATTATTTTGAGAAACTTTAACATCGGTTTAATGTCATCATAATCTATTAGTTATTCGACAGCATATGTTCTTTCAAATTAAGATAGCCGATAAATAAAAGGTCTCCAATAACTAAATTGAAAGCCTTTTACAACATTTTTATGATAAATATTACAATTTTTATACGTTTCTATTCATTTATTATTTGCTTCATGAGTTCATTTATTTTCGTGTAATTTCTTGTAATGCTATCCTTATCGGCGGGCTCCACTTTAACAATTTTTTTTGTGTTCGATTCGAACCAAACCTCAACAAAAAAATCTGCAAGTAAATACAAATGAATGTTGTATCCTTCTTCATTCCTGTCCAATAACTCTTTACCGGAATTAATGATCATGACAACCTGTTCCGTTTTTGTCAGGTTTTTAAAGGATATATTTGTTAATGTACTCATGATGAAAAGCAGTCTACTTCTCTACGGTGTTGCCTTTAGCTACCCAATCATTATAACTGTCATCATACATTTTTACATTTTTATAGCCGAGCACACTGGTAAATGCAACATATAATACAGCTGCCCTCTTACCAGACTGACATGAAACTATTATTGGTGTATCGGCACTAAGCCCAAACCCTGCTACAACTTTTTCCAGTTCGTCTTTTGCTTTAAATGCGTTGTCAGTATTTAACATATCTTTATAACTGAGATTAATTGCTCCCGGAATGTGGCCTTTGCTCTTTTCGGTAGTACCTGCATATTCATTGGCATCACGGGCGTCAAATAATTTTGCTGTTCCGGCTTTTACATCTGCCAGATCTGCTGCAACGGCATGGTTAATATTAACCGTAAAAGTGGTTGCGCTTTTTTTCGCAGCCATTGGTGTCAATGGAACTCTTGCCTTTTTGAAAGTTGCCATATTTTTGTGCAGAATCTTCACATTTGGAGCACCCAAATATTTCAGCACCCAATAAACTCTTGAAGCAGGTTTCTGAGATCCACCATCATAAACAATGATCGTGTTTTCGTTGCTGACACCTTTGCTTCCAAATAATTTACCTAATTCTTCATCACTTTTTAAAAACCCTGTTTCGGCATCCTGGTTAAGATCTCCATTTGGAACATTAATGGCGTTTTTAATATGTGATTTTCTAAAATCAGCAGCTTTGCTTGCATCTATGATGACCAAGCTTTTATCTGTTTTAAACAGCGACATGAAGTCGGCGGCGCTAATGATATCGCCCTGCGCCCTAACTGTGGATGAAACCAACAGGAAAGCAAGTCCTGTGATCAAAATGTTTCTAAGTGTTTTCATTTTTCAATTATTTAAAATTAAGATTGTTAAAATTTAGCCTGGACCTGAATAAGCAACATATCGTTGTCATACTCATTTATAACACCGTTAGTTTTCTTTTCGGCATTATACAGGTAGTTGACCTGAATTCGGGTCCATTCGTTCAGAAAGTAATTAATCCCAAACGTTAATGTGCTCTGCGCATAATCCTGTGTTTTACCGAAAAATTTATAATCAGTTCCGTCTGGGTTATAATACTCATATTTAATGACGGGCTCGAGACGGATCGGTGTCATGTACATAGCCATAAACATATATCCATTTTTATTGTATGCAGGATAATCAGCTGCGACATCTTTACCTCCACAACCGCCACCACCGGCAATTTTACCTACGTCTTTTCCCCAAAGGTATTCGCCCTGCACCCGGAGGTTCCATTTATGAAACGATAGGTCGACTCCGTACCTTGAGCGCGATTTAGCATCCCCATCAGAATCTTTCTTTCCCCACAATCCGTAACGGAATCCGCCACCAATTTTAAAAAATTCCCAGGGAGCAACAACAACACGTCCGGCCAGGTCTTTCTGGTTGTTTCCACCGTCTTCGTCATAAGCATCCATTTTATTAATTCCTGTACCATTCATAATCGTTAACTTATAAGAAAGGATATCTCTCTCTTTACCAAAAGCACCTAACAACATGAACTGCAATTCGCGGTAAGGAGAAGCCAGTTGTTCGGAAGCCAGGGAACGGTTGATGGTATATAAACCATAACATGGTGTGTTCAATTCCAGTCCGTAAGGAGACTTAAACTGTCCGAATGACATTTTAAAATACTTGCCTACAGGCGCCCAGCTAACAAAAGCGTCCAGTAAAAAAGGATATCCCTTATAAATTGGACTGAACTCAGCCATAACATAGTAACTTACGTCGTAAGGAATACTCCCGACGACCCCAATACGTGCTCTTCTGAAATAGAAGCTGCTGGGTTTACGTGCATTATCATTATTGTCTTTTCCGTAAAAATAATAGCCAAACTCCGGCTGGATATAGCCAACCAGTTGTGGCCCGGCATCAGAAGTTGCTTCAACACATCCCTGACTGAAAGACGACAATGAAAATAAGGAGACAAGGAACAGTAAGCTTATGCTAATAATCATTTTTCTCATAACCATATGTTTTTAAAGTTATTTGAACAATCAATTCGACAGATCAAAATTAATTGCCAGTTTCGTATGAATAATCTTTTGAATGATGCCACACAACATGTCCTGACACACCTTCTAGTGTCTGATAACTCAAACTGTTTACACCATACTTAATGCTTTTTGAATTATATCCCAGTACTTTCAACCATGCTGCCACAATAGATGAAGTTTGACCGGTATCGCAATAAATTAAACAATCATCAGCAGTGGGTAAAGCTGAAACATTGTCTAATTTTATTTCAGAATATAAATAAGTGCCTTTATAATGGCCAACGCTAAGGTATGTGGCTTCATCCCAATAGTTATAAGTATTGTAACCTAAAGGATCGTTAAGTACAGTAGTTGAGCTTACACCCCAATCACTTTCTGCCAGCATAGCAGCAACAGCGTCAGCCAAAATAACAGCGCCATCAGTACTTGTAGTCTCCCATCCTGGATATGCATTAGTTGGTAATGAAGCACTTGCATCGTTTACCCAATTATCGTTTCCAACTGCTGTACTTCCAATATTTCCTGTCCAAACATCAAATGCCTCGTTCCAGTAAGACATGCCAAATTTCATAACTTGTGCGTCTGGGAATCCTGAAAGGCGTAATGCCATAACAGCACGACCAGCTGTTTGACCCGACGCACAAACAACCAGAATTGGCTTTTCATTTCCTACTTCATTTGCTTTTGTCAGTACATCAGTCAACTTAACATTCATAGATCCTTTAATGTGACCTGTGGCAAAATCATCTGCAGATCTGATATCAAATGTGTAATACCCCGGAATTGAATTATCAGTAGGATCAACTATACCACCTTTTGCGATCAGTTCAGGAGCTACAACCCATTTTGTTGGAATAAGCAGAACATCCGGAAGATCGAAGCCATTGTCTGCCATATAGTTTGACAATGTTTCAAATGTACCTTTTGGTTGCGGTTGTGGATCTTCTTTATCCTTACATCCTGTAATAATGAAAGCCGGAAGGATCACGGCTAATAAAAAAACATTTAAAAATCTTTTCATCTGTTTAAATTTAAGTGTTAAAAATAAGTTTTGTTTATTATTGTTAATTTATTAACAAATATAATGCTGGCAGGGCATCAATTTTACATCAGAACAATGCAATAGACTAGAACAAAAGCAGTAATAGGACATAAAAAACATTGACGTAAGAAGAGCTATTTCGCTAATTGCAATAAAATACGTGGTTTTTTATGTATTAGATCGTTTTAGGATCAGGTGTAAATAATGGAATAACATTCCTGGAAAATTTGCTGTCTCTCCGTTTCACTATTTGGTTTAGTTTAATACGCAAAAACACTGATAATTCATTTCCCAATATAAATATCAGCCATGCAAAAAGGGGCCTTAATAAAGCCCCTTTCAATACGTTAAAGATAGATATGCCTAGCAGCCTCCTACTTCTCCGCCATCATCATGCCCAAGGGCATCCAGGTTCTTTTCAAAAATATCAGGGTATGTAAGTTCCCATTTCTTCCATCCTCCGTCAAGGTATGTTACATTTTTATAGCCGAGCTTTTTCAATGTCTCACCTGCCAGCATCCCCCTTTTTCCTTTTTTACAATACACTATAATTTCTTCATCTTTCTCAGGCATATACAAAAACGCGGCATCCCAAAAGGCTTCGTTTCCGATATTAAATTCAATTACACCACGCGGAATGTTCACTGATCCAGGAATATAACCTGCGTTAAATTCATTGGGCTCTCTTACATCTATCAGTAAGATCATGTCTCCATTATCCAGTTTTTCTTTTAATTGTTCTACCGTAATACCATCAACGTGCTTTTGCGCTTCAACAATCATTTCATCAAGGCTCTGCGGGCCCACACGATTACAAGCCGATAGTAATACCATGAACAGAACTGATATTCCGAAAATTGATTTAATCGTTTTCATCTTTATATTGTTTTAATTCATTAATTATTTTCTTCATCTTTATTTTTTTTTCTCTCTTCCAGTCTTATTTTTTTCTTCAGCATTTCATGTTCGGCAAGATGTTTTGCCGTAGTATCGATAATAAACCCTTCAAAACAGTTGATTTCATCATTGATGTAAACCGGTGACAAGGTGAGCGTGTGATAACCTTCAGATCCATCTTTACAAATACGTTTTACCTCACCATGGTTGATGGTTTCACCTTTTAAGACTTTCTCAACTGTTGCCTCAAGTTCTTTGAAGTCCTCTTCGGAACGGCTTAAACGATAATGTTTTCCTATGATCTCATCGCGTGAATCATATTTGTATAATTTAATCCATGCCTCATTTATCTCTTTGTAATATCCGTCTTTTCCAATACAGAAGTATCCGGCAGAACTCTGACTTATCGCGTCTCTGAAATAAGTTTCCCGCTTAACACCAAGCTTTTCTTCCACATCGCTAAGTGCATCGTCGAGTAATTCGCTCTTGCCTTCACCGGCTTTCAGTTTTTGCTTGATCCCTTTCAGCGCCACTTCCATTTCTTCTTCAACTACTATCTTAATTTCCTTTTCCTCCATTTCTTCCCACCCCGTTATCATGGCTTTAATACTGGATAAAGGTTTAACTCCTGTAACCGTTGTCAGGTAAACATGTGCAATTATAAACGCGAGCAATATGTATGCACCAAAAGTATGGATCAGGGCTATTGGCTCAAGGGTTTGAAATTCGATCCCGAATTTTGGGTATTGAAAATACAGGTATAAAAATCCTGTGGTTACAATAATAGGAATAACAAGAATCTTCAACCCTAAATAAATCATTCTCTGCAGCGGGTTAAACTTATTATACACCGTTTTATTGGTAGGGTGAGGTGCGTTATTAAAAATTCCGCCGATATAATATCTGAATTGTTCTTTCAACAGTTTAGTTGTCGGGATATACTGTCTCCACTCACCTGTAGTGAAATGCCAGAAAATGGCAAATACGATTAAAACAACAAGGGCCCAGGCGGCAATTATGTGCCAGCGCACTGCATTGTCGAAACCGAAAAGTGTAAAAGAGCCGTGAATCTCAAAACCCGTCAGGGCAAGAGTTCCAATAATTAACGCTTGCGACCAATGCCAGAAACGTTCAAATCCTTTATATATATATATTCTTTCCATTTGTATATCCTCCTTTAATTAGATTCTTTTTGAAAAAAACATTTTCTTCTGAGGTATCTCCTGAGTCCTGCATGCACAATAACTCCAACTATGGCACTAATGATAACAATGATACCAAACCCATCTAAAAACATATTTCTGTCTCTTCCCGGCAAATAAAAATCGGTAAGATTTGCGAGCCTGCTTTTGTTCCTCGAATGACAATCGATGCACTTCAACGACTCGCTGGCTGGGGATACCTGATGATTAAGCGGCCAATACATCTCCGTTTCAATAAATCCGTAGGCGCCACTGTAAGGCTGGCCTATATATTCCATACCTGTCCTGGCGGCTTCATTCCAGTCAAAGTCCACCCAATAAGCACCCTTTCCGGCTTCCTTGTCCCAAAGTTTAGGCTGGATCAGTGTCATATTAATTGTATCATATATCTGCCGGCCGCGGTGTACTTTTACCGGCCATATTTTTGCCGGTTCCTTACTGGCCTGGTTAACTCCCTTATCAAGGTACGAACCATAAAGTGAATTCATTTGAACGGGAACCGTATCAATTTTATCAGTAATCAGCTGGTGATTTGCCAAACCGTTAAACCAATAGTATTCCGGAATAACATGGTCATCGTAAACAAAATTTCCTTTAATGGAAAGATAATTATGATTTCCATAGGCATCATTTTCATGTAGAGGTTTTCCGTTTTCATCCAGACGTCCGGCCGTTGACCAGTCCCACCACATTTTTGTTGCATTGGCTTTGGCATAAATAGGTATATGACATGTTTGACAGGCCACCCTGATGTTATGGTCATTCAATATATCATCTTTGTGCGGCCTGTCTGTGTGGCATTCAGCACAGGTTACCCGATTTTGATTTTCTGATGACAGCGCATAAACTTTTCCGGCCATCTGGTGTTTCACCGTTTTGTGGCAGTCAACACAGTTCATCTCTTCGGTATCTCTACCCATGTGCACATCAACTTCGCGCGAACAATCAAGCATAGCAACATCCAGATCACCATGTTTTACATTGTTGCCTCCGCCACCCCAAAAATGACAGACCCCGCAGTTCTCAGTTGTAGGAAGTCCGACACTTTGTGCAACTATATTCATATTCACCGATGGATCAGGGTAGCCGGCCATCCCTTTCCCTTTTTTATATGTCCCCGAGTTATCGTGACAGACAACACAGTCTATATTGGTCGGTTCGGAAAAATCAAAACTTTTATCCTCCCATCCGTATCCGATATGACAGCGTGTACAAGTGCCCTCGCTTCCACTTACTCCGATACAAAAATTATTAATAATATTCTTTTTTCCCAGCGGAACAACGCCTTTCCCTTCCAGAAATTCTTCGCGTTGCCATCTCCAGTGTGAAGTAGCCATAATTTCCTTGTCACGCTCAGTATGGCACGACAAACAAGCTGCTGTCACCTGATGTGCGTTTTCAAAAGGCTGTTGCAACACTTCAAATTTAGAGTGATCAACAGACGGAGTCAGGTTTCGATCAGCTTTATAAATGTAGTTTACAATGGGGAACGACCGCACAGAATCGCTGGTCTGTCCCTCGCTACTAGCCGTTGCAAATCCCGCTACACTTAGTAGTAATGCAAGGCTTATTATTTTTTTCATATGTATTGAATTTTATATTTCTTTCTTAGAAAAACAATTAGTACAAAATTAATTAAGTAACATACATATTGAGGTAAGTCATATATGACGTTGAACCTTTAAAAACATGATTTGCGTCAATTATCCTACTGATTTACTAAAGATAGTCAGATATCCGACGAGGCGAATTCTGACCACTGTCAGCATTAGTTAAAATTTATCTGGCATCACATTAATTATTCTATATTTGTTGAGGAATTGACGCGAAATATGCAAAACACTGCAGAACGGAATAAGTTAAGTTGCACGGTTGTTAATGTCAACAAATATTGTTTTGATTTCCTCACAGAGGAGGAAAAAAAACTTGTTGAGCAGAGGCAGGTTACTGTTGAATATAAAAAGGGTGAGATCATTGCAAAACAGGGAACATTTACAACACATATTCTTTTAATAAGCGAAGGACTTGCCAAAGTTTATTATGAAGAAAATTACAAATCGCTGATCTTAAGAATTGCGGCTCCCGGCAGTTTAATTGGTTTAACATCTCTGCCCCTGAATCAGAATGTTTTTCAATACACTGCCTCTGCCTATATTAATACTACCGTTAAATTAATTGAGATTGATATCATTAGAAAACTGATTCTTAACAATGGTCAGTTTGCCTCGGCAATTGTTGATGTTCTCTGTGAAACTTCTATTCAGAAAAACAGGCGATTCTTCTGTCTCACACACAGGCAGTCGTATGGCAAGTTGGCGGATATAATTTTATGTCTGGCCAGTAATATTTTTAAACAGGACGAGTTTGACCTCGCAATGAGCAGAAAAGAACTGGCTGAATTATCAGGCATGTCAACAGAAAGCGTTATCCGTACATTGAAACATTTCCAGGAAGACGGCCTGATTGAAATGACTGGCAAATCGTTTAAGATAATTGATCTTAATGGCCTTCATAAAGTTTGCCAGCTCGGATAACTAAACTTATTCATTATTCTTAAATTTTAACTCCTAAATCTTTTTTTGTACCGGCAAAGATGTAAATTGATATTTTTGCTGTAAACACCAGAAGTTGAACAATACAAATTCTCGCAGGTATTTCTTAAAGACAGCCGCAACATTCGTCGGTGCGGCTTTCTTCGGATTGTGGGGAGCAATGATCCATACGCAACGAAAAAGTAAAAAGAAAGAAGTTGTTCGTGTTTCATTAAACGGCAACAGGAAAGTGCTCTTTCATGAGGATTGTATTATTATCAACAAAGACGAGCCGGTTGTGCTGTCTTCGCATTGTACCCATCTAGGGTGCCGTATTCAGACGTTTGAAAACGGACAACTGATATGCCCCTGTCATGGATCAGCGTTTGATCTGGAAGGCAATCCGCTGAAAGGCCCGGCAATAACTCAGTTAAAGAAACTGGATTTTACATTAAATAAACAGACACAAACCATCACCATAAAAATCTGATATTGTCGCTGTTAAAAAAAATATGGCCCTTCTCCTCTTTCGGACAGATCAGTCTGGCGCTGTTTTTTATTTGCGTGATATCCGGTATTTTATTAGCCATTCCTTACGATGTAAATGATGCCTATAATTCCATCAGCCTGATGATGCTAATCAATCCGGCAGCCACCTTATTCCGGAACATGCACTACTGGAGTGCTAACTTTTTTCTTGTGTTTAGCCTGGTACATATTTGGGACCATTTTTCGGCAAAAGCCGGAATAAAATTAAAATCGGGCATATGGCTTCGCCTGAGTATTGGTGTGCTCATCATTCTGCTAGCTATGCTGACCGGGTTTCTGCTTAAAGCCGATGCTGACAGCCTGCAGGCACGGAGGATATTGAACGAGCTGGTCGGCGGCCTTCCTTTTGTCGGTTCGTTACTGTCCACTTCCCTGCTGGGATCCGGCAACAGTTTGCAAGTAATCTATGTTCATCATATTGCCACATTTACCCTGTTTATTGTTGTCATCATTATGGAGCACCACAAAACGATCTGGCCCGGACTGAAAGAAATCATTTGGGTTATTTTGTTTGTGTTGCTTTTCAGCGTTTTGATCAGCGCCCCCCTGCACGACGGGATGAACCCGGTAATCAAAGGTCCCTGGTATTTTGTCGGGTTGCAGGAAATACTGCACTGGCTGAGTGTACCCCAAATGTCTTTGCTTATTGTTCTGCTGTTCATATTACTGGTTTTCCTGGTTCCTTATGGAGGAGTGCGCAATCAATTCATTACAAAAAGAGCGCTGCTCATCCTAACCATTATATACTTGTTTCTGACCATCATTGGGTATTTTTTCCGCGGTTCCAACTGGAAATTCATCACTCCTGCCGATACAAATTACTCCTATTATGTATACAATCCTTTTCGCTCCAATGGATTTGCGTTTATTGAAAAGGAAGAAACGGATAAGGTAAACAACTCGCCTAAGGTTTTCGGGCGAAAAGAGGGCTGTCTGGCTTGTCATGATGAAACGACAGGATTTTCGGCTTCCCACAATCCACAGGCATTGGGGTGTTATTCGTGCCATGGCGGCGACCCGTTCACTATGAACAAGAATAAAGCTCATAAATATATGGAGCTGATACCGGGCAATCTGGCTACTGCCGAAAAAAGCTGTGGCACCACCGGATGCCACACTGAAATTGTTGACCGCATCAATACAGGGCTGATGGCTAATCTGAGCGGCATGATCAGTGTTGACCGTTATGTTTTTGATGAACAGGAAACTCCTGACGAGCTCACTACCGTTCATCACCTCGGAAATTCGGCCGCCGATGAACATTTGCGCAATTTATGTGTCAGATGCCACCTGGGAAACCCGAAAACCGAAACAGGGCCTGTGGACGAAAGGAGCCGTGGAGGCGGTTGCCTTGCCTGCCATCTGAATTATAACGATCAATCGCTGGCGGCTCATATTCAACATAAGAACAACGATCAGGATACACTGTATCTTTCCGTTCACCCTTCTGTCGATCTGCTGGTATCTGACGAACATTGTTTCGGATGCCACAGCCGCTCAGGAAGAATATCAACAAACTATGAAGGTTGGCACGAAACCACGCTCACGACAGAAGAGGTAAGCGACTCGGTAAAATACAGAATAGTGGAAGAATCCCGGGTGTTTCGCAAAATGAAGGCCGACATTCATCATACCGGAGGAATGGAATGCATTGACTGCCACAACTCGTATGAACTAATGGGGGATGGAACCCGATACCAACACGAAGAGGAACAAGCCGAAATCCAATGTTCCGACTGTCATTTTAATGATCGCCCAAACACGATGGATTTAAACGAGTTCGATCAGGAATCGGCCATTATTACGTCTTTGCGCTTTGGCTTTACAGACGGGAAAAAATACCTGGCAACGGCTAAAAGGAACCGTCCTTTGATCAATACGTTCGTTCAAAACGATTCGGCATTCCTCAAGACAAAAAACAGTAAACAAATAAAATTTATGAAGCCTCCGGCCTCTGTGTGCACAAAAGGGGGAGCCCACAGCAACCTGAGTTGCAGCTCATGCCATACGGCCTGGGCCCCAAGTTGCATTGGCTGCCATAATGCATATGATGATAAAGAGCCGGGGTACGACATGCAGCATAATAATTTTATCACCGGGAGCTGGGTTGAATATATTGGTGAGTATCAGGCACACGCACCGGCTCTTGGATACCGTGAGAATGAAGCAGAAAAATCGGTTATCCCAGTAGTTCCGGGTATGATCCTCACCATCGACAAACAAAGTTACGATCCGTCTGAAAAGGATTCAATGCTATTTCACAGGCTTTATGCACCGGCTGCACCACACACCACCCAAACAAGAGGACGCAGCTGTAAGTCGTGTCATAACAACCCCGTAGCATTAGGTTATGGCCAAGGTGATTTGGAATTTAAAATTATTTCAGATTCCGGAAAGTGGACTTTTTCTCCTAAATACCGTAACAACCCATATGATGACCTTCCGGAAGATGCCTGGACGGGCTTTTTGCAAGAACGAAGCGGTGATGTATCCACACGCTTTGATGTGCGTCCGTTTACGATTGAAGAACAAAAAAGAATCCTTCTGGTTGGCGCATGTCTTACATGTCATGATGAAGATACACAAGTAATGAAGCAAAGTCTGATCGATTTTAAAGAAGTGATGGATTCCCGGGGACCTTCCTGTGTTTTACCTTTTTAATGAAAAGCCGGATTAAACGCTCGTAAAAACAAGATTCTTAATTCATAAATATTTCATAAATTAGCGGACACTATAAACCAAATCAAAAAAGATTATGAAAAGATTTATCGTTGTTATTTCCCTCAGTATTCTTACTGCCAGTTTGTTCTCCCAAGAGTATATTGCCAGAGCCCGGCTTGAAAAAGAATGGGGTTATATTAACCAAAAAGGGAGTTGGGTTATCAACCCACAGTTTGAACATGCCAATGATTTCAGAGAAGGATTGGCTGCCATTCGTAAGAATGGACAATGGGGTTTCGTGGACAAAAAAGGAACATTCGTGATCAACCCTCAGTTTGAGGATGCCGATGATTTTAGCGAAGGACTGGCTGCTGTCAGGTCGGGAAAAGAATGGGGCTTTGTGGATAAGACAGGAAGGTTCGTGATCAATCCGCAGTTTGAATATGCAAAAGAATTTCAGGAAGGCCTGGCTCCCGTGAGAAAAAACGGCGAATGGGGCTTTATGGATAAAGAAGGGAAATATGTGATCAACCCGCAATTTGAAAAAGCCAAAACCTTTGTGGAAGGGCTGGCAGCCGTTGTAAAGGGTAAAAAGTGGGGTTACATAGACAAAACCGGAACGTTTATCATCAACCCGCAATTTGTCAGGGCCAACTCCTTTAAAGACGGACTGGCACTTGTAAACATGGTTGGCGACTGGGGATTCATTGACAAAACAGGCAAATTTGTGATCAACCCGCAATTTGACGATGCCAAGGATTTCAGCGAAGATTATGCCTGCATCCGGAAAGGTAAAGAGTGGGGATTTATTGACAAAATTGGCGACTATGTAGTCAATCCGCAATTTATTGACGCCAACAATCTATCTGATGGCCTCGCAGCTGTTAAGGTTGGTAAAGAATGGGGATATATCGATGAAGAAGGAAAATATATTGTCAATCCGCAGTTCATCAAGGCTCGCGACTTTCATGAAGGGTTTGCAGCCGTATTGCAGGGTAAAGAATGGGGATTTATTGACAAAACAGGCAAATGGACCGTCAACCCGCAATATGAGAAAGTTAAAGACTTTATTAACGGTATGGGCATGGTGCGTAAAAACGGCTTATGGGGCTGGATTGACAAGGATGGCACCTACCTGATCAACCCGCAGTTTGCCAATGCGCACCCTTTTGTGAAAGTGAAATAACTTAAAGGAAAAAAGTTTTTTTATTCATTCCGAAACATCTCCAGCCACTGGTCGGCCATGGCCAGGGGTTTGAGGAACGATTGGACAGGATGTCGCATAATTTCGCGTGATTTGGGTAACACAGAGATCATCACAGGCAAAGCGCCGAATGCCATCCCAACAGCCTGGTAAAAATTACCAAAGCCTGAACGAAACAAAAAATTACGCACTTTTTCGTTGTGAAGTTCCACGCTTATAGCCGTGAAAGCCACTACGACAAAAAGGGCACGCACCACCATTTCAAGCCCGACAACTACTCCTTCGGTACTGAACCAGTATTGCTTTTGGTCACCTATATCCCAAAACAAAGCTGATAAAATAACGATGATGAATAACTGCGTCCAGAAAACCGGCTTACGAAGGCGGCGCAACGAATAACGGTATCTGAAACCAATCAGTCCGATATAGAATCCCATAAAAACAAAACCATAGGCTGCGTGCGAAGTATTGACAAGATAAAGCCCTGCCGGTATGGCTAAAAAATGAACCACCAACCATCCAGGGGTAGTTTTTTGCCCTTCCCGGATCTCAAAAAACTCCTTTTGCTGCTTCTTTACATTCTCATCAGTCAGGGATGAGTTATGCTGTTTCATACTGATGGCTTTTTTGCCTATATAAAATCCCAGCAGGGCTGCCAAAATCCCGAACAGGACATAGACACATAAAAGGGCGAACAATATTTCCATGGGTTCCGCTTCTTTCAATCCAAACTGCTTCAGTGCAAAATTGACAATGTTCACGTAAATAGTGATCAGGTCAAACCCGTAAACAATCAGCAAACTGATAAGTTTGTGCAGCAAGGCACTCGATACACTGAAAATACCGGCGATTATCAGTCCGAACAAATTGTTCCCAAGTAACAGGATCACCAATTCAATCAACATGGCTTCAAGCATGATGCCCGTCATAGGGCCTAATATCACCGCGCTGGGCGAAACCGACTTCATAATGGCAGTTATCAAACCTGCCCTGATAATCAATCCCCGCTCAGGCCACATGCGGTAAAAGCCGATCAACAATACTGTGCCGGAAAAGGC
>Ga0209013_10000508_pt1 | contig 34932 bp, 41 predicted proteins | sample Cruoilmetagenom2_FD_187291 | JGI IMG/M metagenome (GOLD analysis project Ga0209013, IMG submission 187291) | Oil polluted marine microbial communities from Coal Oil Point, Santa Barbara, California, USA - Sample 2 (SPAdes) (version 2) | ecosystem: Environmental > Aquatic > Marine > Oil seeps ...
TCATCGAAAGGCACCCATGCCCAAAGCGTGGAAATCAGTCACATTTTGCCCAAGAAGCCATGGCCAAAGTGCGCGCCATGAATGAGTTAACGCTGCCGGAGGGCGGCCCTGCCGCAAGGCGGCGGCTCCACATAAGATGCCGCCGCGCGGATTCACCAGAAGACCAATAAGATAAGACGTTCAGACCATGTCAGCGGAGCTTGCTTTCAATCGTAGCGCCGATGTCGATTACGGCGTGGCCGAGGAGATCGCGCCGGACGTCCGGCGCATCGTGGCCAACAATCCGAGCCCCTATACCTTCCTCGGCACCAACACCTATATCGTCGGCTCCGGCGACGTCGCGGTGATCGATCCGGGACCGGCGGACGCTGCGCATCTGACCGCGATTGCCGAGGCGACGCGCGGCGAACGCATCACGAATATCTGCATCACCCATAGCCATCGCGACCATTGCGACGGCGCGCTCCCGCTGCAGGAAAGGCTTGGCGGCGAGATCGTGGCCTTCGGCCCGACCGGCACGACGCGCGGCGCAGGAACGCCCGGGCTTGGAGATGCGTTTATCGATTCCGCCTTCACGCCGGACCTGCCGGTCGCCGACGGCGACACAGTGAAGGGGCGCGGCTTTTCGCTCGATGTCTTGCATATGCCGGGACACGCGCCGGACCATCTTTGCTTCGCGTTGGTGGGAAAACGCATCGTGTTCACCGGCGACCATGTGATGGGCTGGAACACGACGGTGATCGCGCCGCCGGAAGGCAATATGGGCGACTTCCTCACTTCGCTCGATAAACTGGCGCAGCGGCATGACCGACTGTTCCTGCCGGGGCATGGTGGACACATCGAAACGCCGCGGCGCGTGGTGCGCGCCTACATCACTCACCGCAAATGGCGCGAGCAGAATATCCTAGCTTGCATCGACGATGGCGTCAGCACGATCCCGCGCATCGTGGCGAAACTCTATGGCGCAATTGACGCGGAGCTCAAAGGCGCGGCGGCGCTGTCTGTGCTCGCCCATCTGGAGCACTTGATCGCGCGGGACGTGGTGACGGCGGAAGGCGCCACGGACAAATTTAGCGCCTTCTACGTACGCGCCGCTTCCGACGCCGTTTCTTCTTCTTCTTGATTTCTTTCGCGGGCGCGGCGACCGGCTCCTCCGCCTTCTTGGGCGCGGTCTGCTCAAGCACCGTCTTCTCGCCTTTCTCAAGCGCCGTGTTCACCTCACCATAGAAGGCGCGAATGCGCGCGGCGTTGGTGCCGAAATCGTGCTGGCCGTAGCGGGACGCCGAACGCATATCGACCAATGTATGCGCGTCATCACCCTTGACGCGCACGATGACGTCGTCGGTGAACGCCATAATCATGGTCTGATCCGTCGCCTCGATGCGGCCGATACCGCTTTCGCCGGGCGTCTCATTAAGAACGACGTTCCAGCCGAGCCGCGAAATCGCCTCGCTTACCAGTGTGAACACTTCCGGTGCAGAACGCTCCAGATACATGGGGCCGATCTCGGAATAGGCTTCCGCCTGCAGCTTCGCTTGTTCGGGACCCGGATTGAGCAAGGGATTGGCGTCCGGCGGCCGCTGCTCGGCGAGCATGGTGAAAATCAGCGGGTTGGCCGGCGAAGTCTGAATGTCAGTGAGTTGCGGCAGCTCTACGGCCTTGACCAGAAAATAGACCGGAAGCGCGAGCCCAATCAGGCCAACGGCAATGGCGGCGAAGTCCTGCGCGGCGCCGGTCTGGCCGCCGAACCAAATGCGTATCAGCGAAATCAGCGCGATGACGACGGCGATGGCCATGCCCACCACCGACACGCCGACGAGATTGACCGCCGCTGGCGTGCCGAGACCGGCGAAGCGATGCAGGATCACGGTCAAGATCAGCAGCTGGAGGAAGAACAGCGCGATGCGGCGCGCCCATTTCGCCTCGTGCGCTTCTTTCACCGCATAGCGCGCGGTCGAAAAACGATCGATGGAGTCTTCGGCCGTCACGTCACTTGATCCTCAATGGCTCGCGCCGTCCCGCTTCATTTTAGCTGGGAATGCCACCCGGTGGCAGCTCAACATCACGGATTGAGTCGCGTCTTTTCCCACGGCCCGTCCGGCTTCCCGCGCCGGAACACGATCCGGTCGTGTAGGCGGAACTCCCCGCGTTTCCAGAACTCGATCTCCACCGGCCGCACCCGGTAGCCGTGCCAATGGGGCGGCCGCGGGATGTTACCGTCGGCGAACTTCTCTTTATAGAGGTCGACATCGGCTTCCAGCGCGGCGCGGCTCTCCAAAGGCCGGGACTGCTGCGAAGCCCAGGCGCCCATCCGGCTTAAGGGATGGCGCGAGGCGAAATAGGCGTCCGCCTCCGCGTCGGTCACCGGCTCGATGGGCCCGCGAATGCGGACCTGGCGCCCCAGGCTCTTCCAGTAGAACAGCAGCGCGGCTTTGGGGCTGGCGGCAAGCTCCAGCCCCTTGGTGCTCTCGCAGTTCGTATAGAAGACGAATCCCCGCTCGCTGATTCCCTTCAAGAGAATCATCCGCACATTGGGCAGGCCATGCGCATCGACAGTGGCCACAGCCATGGCGTCAGGGTCGGCGGGCTCGGATTTTTCTGCCCTCGCCAGCCAATCCTGAAACAGCGCGAACGGGTCCTCGGCGGCCGTGAAGTCTTGAACTTCCATAGCTTTTTTCTCTTCGGCATTATTGACGTCCGTAAGGCGCGCGAGGGAATTCAAGAAAATTCCCGGCCCGATACGGCCATTTACGATTTCCTCACCCTGATAGGGCAGGATCGATCCCGTTGATAGAGGGCGCGGGGGAATTCAGTAGCCGCGTCACAGTTTGGGGACGAGTTTGTTATGCGTACGTTCCATTGGAACGCCCCTATCATCGGGGCGGGGGCTCTCGTGTTGTCTGTATTGCTCCCCGCCCTTTCTCCCCTTATGGCCGGGGAGAGTGGGGCACAAAAAACTGCGGTGGTGGCCGTTGGCCCTGCGCCGCAAGGCCTTCAGGACCTCAAAGCCAGCCTCGATCAGTCCGATCGCACGATCGCGTTCCAGGCGCTGCAAATGGCGCTGAACGAGCTCGGCGACGGGGTGACGCTCAAATGGCGCCGGCCCTCCAGCCAGCTTTCAGGCCGAATCAAGCCTGTGACCGCCTTCCGGGACGATCAGGGCCGTATCTGCCGCCAGGTGGTTTATTCGCTGGCCCGCGGTGACCAGAAGAACGAGGCCCAAGGCATCGCCTGCCGTGCGCAGAACGGGCGCTGGGTCATCGCCGGCTAGAGAGGTCTTTATGGCTCAGCTTGACGAGAGGGGCGCGACGCCCGCCATAGCGGCGCCTGCCCTCAATGCGGACGACAAGAGCCGCCGTTTCACCCCGCTCCGGTCGTATGTGACCCCGGCACGCGCGCTGGGCAAGGACGTCAGGCGCGATCCGATGCGCTCGCCGCTCATCCCCCTCGCTCAAAAATCCTAGGCCGTTAGCCTCGATCCGGCGAAAGCCCTTACCGTGAGCTTCGCCCGGTGTATAAGACCCCGAATTCTTGAGGCTCGGAGGAGGGGTCATGGCCGACGGCGGAAATCTCATGGCAGGCAAGCGCGGCATCGTTTTCGGCGTCGCCAATAATCGTTCCATCGCCTGGGGCATTACCAAAGCCGTGACGGATCAAGGCGCCGAGGTCGCGCTGACCTATCAGGGCGAGGCCTTGAAGAAGCGCGTCGAGCCGCTCGCCGCCGAGGTGGGCTCAAAACTCGTGCTGCCTTGCGACGTGACCGACACCGCCTCGGTCGATGCTGTGTTCGAAACGCTCGCTAAGGAATGGGGCGAAATAGATTTCCTCGTCCACGCCGTCGCCTTCTCCGACAAAGACCAGCTCGGCGGCCGCTATGTGGACACCACCGAAGAGAACTTCACCCAGACCCTGCTGATCTCCTGCTTCTCCTTCACGGCGCTGGCAAAACGCGCCGAGAAGCTGATGCCGAATGGCGGCTCGCTTCTGACGCTGACGTATTACGGCGCGGAGAAGGTCATGCCCCATTACAACGTGATGGGCGTGGCCAAGGCGGCGCTTGAAGCAAGCGTGCGCTATCTCGCGGCGGATCTCGGCAAGAACAATATCCGCGTCAACGGCATCTCGGCCGGGCCGATCAAGACGCTGGCGGCGTCCGGCATTTCCGACTTCCGCTATATCCTGAAGTGGAACGAGTACAACTCGCCCTTAAGGCGCACGGTGACCATCGACGACGTGGGCGGCGGCGGACTTTACCTGCTGTCGGGTCTGTCGAACGGCGTCACCGGCGAGGTCCTGCATATCGACGCCGGCTACCACGTGGTCGGCATGAAGAACGAGGACGCGCCGGACATCTCCGTGGCGAAGGATTAGGGCGCTGCGCGCGCTTTACGACAGCCGATATCCGGGCATTGCCGATCTCAAGACCCGCGCAAAACGCCGCCTGCCAAACTTTGCCTTCGACTATCTGGAAGGCGGGATCGACGACGAAGCGTCAAAGCGACGAAACCGACAAGCCTTCCAAGATGTGCACTTGACGCCGCGTTACTTGCGCGATGTCAGCACTGTCGACACGCGCGTCACGCTGTTCGGGGCCGGATACGCGCTGCCCCTCGGTGTATCGCCGGTCGGGCTCGGCAACATGATGTGGCCGGGCGCAGAAGCGGCACTGGCCCGTGCCGCGCAGAGCGCGCGCATCCCCTACGTCCTCAGTACGTTCAGCACCACCTTGCTCGAGGACATCGCGCAGTTGGCGCCCGACGTGTGCTGGTTTCAGCTCTATGTCCCGCGGGATGAGCGGGTCATGGAGGACCTCATCGCACGCGTGAAGCGCGCAGGCTTTCGGGCCTTGGTGGTCACGGTGGATGTCCCGGTGGGCGCCAAGCGCAACCGGGAACTGAAGAATGGCCTGAAACTGCCGTTCACGATGACACCACGCATCGTCTGGCAGTCCCTGACGCATCCGACCTGGGCGCTCCGGACGCTGACACATGGCACACCGGATTTCGTCAACGTGACAAGCTACCGGACAGACCCAAGCCAAGGTCTAAGCGACTTCGTAACCAGCATGACCCGTCCGGGCGTGCCGCTGGACCACTTGCAGCGCATACGCGCTCTGTGGAACGGGCCGCTGATCATCAAGGGACTTCAAGCGGAGGAGAACTTCCGCGCGGCGATTGACTGCGGGGTGGATGGCGTCATCATCTCAAATCACGGTGGCCGACAGCTCGATGCCGCGCCTGCCACGCTTGAGACGCTCCGGCAGTTGCCCGGCGACATCACCGACCGGTTGACCGTGATGATCGACAGCGGTGTCCGTACCGGGCTGGACATCGTTCGCGCTAAAGCGCTTGGAGCGCATGCCGCCTTCAGCGGCCGCAGTTTCTTCTACGGAGTTGGCGCGCTCGGCGAGGCCGGCGGCAAGCAGGTGATCGAAATCACTCGCGACGAAATCACGCGCAGTCTGCAGCAGCTTGGATGTCAGCGTTTCGAAGACATGGACGCAAGCTGGCTCGCGGAGCCTTGCGATAAGGATTAGGGCAGGACGCGAACACGCCCTGCCCCGTTTGCCTAGATCTTGCGGAAGACGGCGCCTCTAACCGAGCGCGGACGCTCGCGCACCCGGCCCCCGTCATTGCCCGACTTCACGATCCACTGGCCGGCTTCGTTGCGGCCGGTGATGTAGCCCACATGGTGCGACCAGACGACCACGGCGCCGACGCGCGGACCGTTCAGGCCCCGGCCCCGCTTGGCCCAGTTCCGGGCGAGATTGTATTCAGGTCCGCCGCCGAACTGGGTCCGCATCCACCAGCCGCACCAGCGGGATGGCCTCGGCCCCACGCTGTGGCGCCCGGGTTTTGCGGGTTTCTCGACTTTCTTGGTCAGCCCCGCGAACGCGGGGAAAGCCTCAGCCGGGGTGAGCGGGGCAGCGCCCGCCAGCAAGGCAATGGTCAGACTCATGAAAACAGCATGCGCAGCACGCATCGGATACTCCTTGTTTTTTGTCTTGGGAGGGGATGACCGGCGAGGTCTCGGCCGGTCCGCGCTTCATTGGCGCGGAGGCGCAAACTACGGAAAAATAAGACGAAAACTGGCCCCGGAGACGGCCAGGATGGGCCAATTTTCGGGCCTGGCGGGGCTGTTGGCGCCCCTATTCCCTCAAAATCCCCAAGCTTGCGCCGTTTGACCCTTCACGCCCCCTAAACTAGAAGCGGCTAGAGAGACGCCATGTCGCACAACAGCTTCGGATACCTTTTCCGCATTACCACCTGGGGCGAGAGCCACGGGCCGGCCATCGGCTGCGTGGTCGACGGCTGCCCGCCCGGTATCCCGATCACCGAGACGGAGATCCAGGCCTATCTGGACAAGCGCAAGCCAGGTCAGTCGAAATACACGACCCAGCGCAAGGAGCCCGACACGGTCGAGATCCTCTCCGGCGTGTTCGAGACCGAGGACGGCGAACAGGTCACGACCGGCACGCCGATCTCGCTGCTGATCAAGAATGTCGATGCGCGGTCCAAGGACTACGGGGACATCAAGGACAAGTTCCGCCCCGGCCACGCCGACTACACCTATTTCCAGAAATACGGCGTGCGCGATTGGCGGGGCTCCGGCCGTGCATCCGCGCGTGAAACGGCGGCGCGCGTCGCAGGCGGCGCCGTGGCGCGGAAAGTGGTCCCGGAGATGGTCGTGCGCGGCGCCCTCGTGCAAGTCGGTCCGCACAAAATCGACCGCGCAAATTGGTGCTGGGACACGGTTGGCGACAACCCGTTCTTCTGCCCCGACCCGAAGGCGGTCGACACTTGGGCCAAGTTCCTCGACGAGGTGCGCAAAGCCGGTTCTTCGGCCGGCGCGGTGATCGAGGTCGTGGCCGACGGCGTGCCGCCAGGACTCGGCGCGCCCGTCTACGGCAAGCTCGACCAGGACATCTGTTCCGGCCTGATGAGCATCAACGCGGTGAAGGGCGTTGAGATCGGCGCAGGCTTCGCGGCCGCCGCGCTCTCAGGCGAAGAGAACGCCGATGAGTTGCGCAAGCACCCTCCCGGCTGGCCCGAGTTCACGTCGAACAACGCCGGTGGAATTCTCGGCGGCATCTCGACGGGGCAACCCGTTGTCGCGCGGTTCGTGGTGAAGCCTACTTCGTCCATTCTCACGCCACGGCGAACGGTCGACAAGGACGGCAACGACACCGAGGTCTCGACCAAAGGACGCCACGATCCATGCGTCGGCATTCGTGCAGTGCCGATTGGCGAAGCGATGATGGCGATCGTGCTGGCGGACCACTATCTCAGGCACCGCGGCCAGACGGGCCAAGGCTGACAGCGCACGTGAGTGGCAGCCGGCAAGCCATGTCCATCAGCGTTGAGCCGTACTCCTATCGCGATGATCCTGCGGTTCCGCGCTTTCCCGACGATGGGCCGCTGATCGTGTTCGATGGAGTTTGCGTCTTATGCAATGGGTTTGCCCGGTTCGTCGCCAAACGCGATAGCGCGGAACGCTTTCGCTTCGCCGAGGCGCAGTCCGCTCTCGGGGGTGCTCTTTTCCGCCATTATGGTCTCGACGACATCGACTTCGAGACGAATCTTTTGATTCAGGATGGCCGCGCCTTCGTAAGGCTCGAGGCTTTCGCCCGCATCCTTGGGGAGCTCGGGGGCCCATGGTCCGCGGCCAGGGCTGCGCTTGCCCTGCCACGCCCAATAAGCGACTGGCTCTATGATCGTATTGCCAAGAATCGCTACGCCATATTCGGCCGCTATGAAACCTGCCCGGCCAAGGGAGATTGCCTGATCGCCAGGAGGCTTATCGGTTGATGCGCCGACCATTGTTCCACCGCGCTTATGGCGAGGCCCTCGGACGGCTTCCTCCAGCCATCGTCCGCGTCCACGATACCGGCAACGGGCGGACTTGGCGCGGCGAGGCGAACGTGACGACCGGTTCCTCCCTGCTCGCGCGCATCGTTCGGGCTCTCGCAGCCCTGCCACCGGCGTCAGGGACCGTGCCCATCCTGATCCACATGCAGCCCGACGGGGACGGTGAAACATGGCGCCGCGAATTTGCCGGCCATCCGCTCACCACACACTTGCGCGCAGGCCGAACGCCGGGAACGATCGAAGAAGCGCTCTGGCCGGTGACCGCGGTTTTGCAGCTTGAGCCTGACAAAGATGGGGTCCAGCAGGTGCTAATCGGGCTTCGTCTGTTCGGCTTGCTACTTCCTCGCTTTCTATGGCCTGACCTTGACGTACGCGAGAGCGCCGAGGGCGACCGTTATCGATTTAGAGTTGTCATGAAACTGGGGGGTGTGCCACTCGAAGCGTATGAAGGGTGGCTCGAAGCGCCAGAGAAAGCATGAACGTCGAGCGTATCGTCATTCTGACGGGAACTAGTCTTTCCGCAGGCTAGCGCTTCCGCGCGCCGATCAGGAATTCCACATTGCCGCTGCCACCGGTGATGGGGGAGTCGATCACGCCAATGCTCTCCCAGCCTTCGTGTTCGAGAAATTCGCGCACGCGCTTGACGGCCCGCATGCGGTCTTCTTCGCCGCGCACGATACCGCCTTTGCCAACCGCCTCGCGCCCCGCCTCAAATTGCGGCTTGATCAGTGCCACAAGCCAAGCACCTGGGGCGGCACGTTTCAGCGCGGCCGGCAGCGCCAATGTCAAACTGATGAAGCTGACATCGGCGACAATGGCAGTGACGGACTGAGGGACGAGGGTCGCGTTGAGCTTGCGCGCGTCCGTCGCATCCAAAGACACAACGCGCTTGTCAGCCCGCAGACGCTTATGGAGCTGCGCGCGGCCGACATCGACCGCGTAGACCTTCGCGGCGCCTTCCGCCAACAGCACTTCGGTGAACCCACCGGTCGAGGCGCCGACATCGAGCGCAATGGCATCATGCGGCGACAGACCAAACGAACGCAGCGCGGCAAGAAGTTTGAGCGCACCCCGTGAGACGTGCGCGCCTGCGTCGCCGGCAACGGCAATCGCCGCCTCGTCGGCCACGAGCGCGCCGGGCTTCGCAACGCCCGCACCGCCCACAGTGACGCAGCCCCGGCGGATGAGGTCCGCGGCGCGGGCGCGGGAGGCGACGAGCCCCTCTTCCACCGGGCGTTGATCGATGCGTCTTCTTTTGGTCAAGGGCTGTTCTCATATATGGTCCGCATTCACGCGTGGACACGCGAGCGCGGAGGCACTTTGAGCCAAGACACATACCTTACCCGCAAATGCGAGGTTCGGCATCGCGCCGGGGCGAGGTGACGGGCAAGGACTAGCGCAATCCCGCTTTATGGCAACGTTATGCGGGCCACTTCTCGCCTTACCTTCAGTGGCGTATCGACGGCTTGAAGCTTGAGCGCGCGGCACCAAAAAACGCCGAAGTTTGCCAAGACGCTTCGGGTCGACTAAGCAAGAGCCGCCATCGAAACCGCACCTTGCGAGGTCCCGTGACGAAGCGTCTTCTCATTCTTCTGGCCGCCTTTGTGCTTGCAAGCACGGAGGCCAGCGCCGCAACGAATATCTGGCAGGCAAAATCGAGCGGCAGCTTCGTGACGCTCCGCTACGGGCCGCTCATTGACCGTGAGCATCCGCGCTTCCTGCTGTCCTGCTTGAACAGCGTCAAGATCGCCGTGCTGTCCGTGTATATGGACTTTCCGGAACGGGAGACGGGCGCGGCGATTACCGTCACGTTCAGCGCCGGCGGACAGTCGACGACGGTGGCGGGCGAGACCGCGGCCGAAGACGGCACGGGCGTGATCTATGGCGAGGCCGGCGACATTGCCGTTGCGCCCATTCTCAAAGTCCTGCGCGAAAAGGGATCCGTATCGATGAAATCCGGCGCGATCGGATACGACATGTCCGATGCGGGACGCGCCGACGCCGTCGCCAAATTCACCAAGGATTGCACGCTGGATTAAGCCAGGCGCGCCGCGCCGGGTTTTGCGTCCTTGCCGAGCGCGGCGAATACCGCAGCGACGATGCCTTGCGCATCGAGCGCCGCGTCCGCGTACATCTTCTCCGGCTTGCCCTGATCGATGAAGCGGTCCGGCAGCACGAGGGTGCGTACTTTTAGCCCGCGGTCGAGCAGGCCGTCGGCCGAAAGCGCGTGCAGCACTTGGCCGCCAAAGCCGCCGCTTGAGCCTTCCTCCACGGTGATGAGCACTTCGTGGTTCTTGGCGAGGTCCCGAATGAGATCAATGTCCAGCGGTTTGGCGAAACGCGCGTCCGCCACGGTGGCCGACAGACCGTAGCCTGCAAGCTCATCCGCGGCGCCGAGGCACTCGGTCAGCCGCGCGCCGAACGAAAGCAGCGCCACGGTGGAACCTTCGCGTACGATCCGGCCCTTGCCGATCTCAAGCGGTATACCGTGCTCCGGCAGTGCGACGCCTGCACCGCTCCCGCGCGGATAACGGAACGCGGACGGTGCATCGTCGATGGCGGCGGCGGTCGCCACCATGTGCACCAGCTCCGCCTCGTCGGCGGCGGCCATGACGATCATGTCCGGCAGGCACGACAAGAAGGCCGTGTCGAACGTGCCCGCGTGAGTCGGCCCGTCGGCGCCCACAAGCCCGGCGCGGTCTATGGCGAAGCGCACAGGCAGCTTCTGCACCGCAACGTCATGCACCACCTGATCGTAGGCGCGCTGCAGGAATGTCGAGTAGATCGCGGCGAAGGGCTTATAGCCTTCCGTCGCCAACCCTGCGGCAAAGGTCACCGCGTGCTGTTCGGCGATGCCGACATCGAAACAGCGCTCGGGAAAGCTTTGCGCGAACTTGTCGAGACCTGTCCCCGACGGCATCGCCGCGGTGATGGCGACGATCTTGTCGTCCTTCCGCGCTTCGTCAATCAGCGCGTTCGCGAACACTTTGGTGTAGCTCGGCGGACCGCCAGGCGCGGCCTTCTCCTGCGTGCCGGTCACGACATTGAAGCGGCCGACGCCGTGATACTTGTCGGCGGACTCTTCGGCCGGGCCGTAGCCTTTGCCCTTCTGCGTGACGACGTGAACGAGGATCGGCCCGTTCTTCATCTTCTTCACGTTACGCAAAACGGGAAGCAAGTGATCGAGATTGTGCCCGTCGATGGGCCCGACATAGTAGAAGCCCAACTCCTCGAACAGCGTGCCGCCGGTCCAGAAGCCGCGCGTGAACTCCTCGGCGCGCGCAGCGCGGCGGAACCAGCTGTTCGGCAGAAGCTTGTTTGCCACCTGCTTCATCCAGCGGCGGAAGCTGCGATAAGTGCCGCCCGAGATCAGGCGCGCCAGATGCGCGCTCATGGCGCCCACGGGCGGGGCGATCGACATGTCATTGTCGTTGAGGACGACGATCAGGCGCGAATCCATGGCGCCTGCATTGTTCATGGCCTCGTACGCCATGCCGGCGCTCATGGCGCCATCTCCGATCACGGCGACCACGTTGTTGTCCCCGCCGGCAAGATCGCGGGCCACGGCCATGCCAAGCCCCGCCGAGATCGACGTGGAGGAATGGCCGGCGCCGAAGGGATCGAATTCGCTCTCGGCGCGCTTGCAGAAACCCGACAGGCCGTCGGGCTGGCGCAGTGTGCGGATGCGGTCGCGGCGGCCGGTGAGAATCTTGTGCGGATAGGCCTGATGGCCGACATCCCAGATGACTTTGTCGCGGGGCGTGTCGAAGACCGCATGCAGCGCCACGGTCAGCTCGACCACGCCGAGCCCGGCGCCAAGATGGCCGCCCGTGACGGACACCGCGCTGACGGTCTCCCGGCGCAGTTCGTCGGCAAGCTGCTTCAGCTCGTCGTCGCCCAAGCCACGCAAATTCTCCGGGTCACGGACCTTGTCCAGCAATGGCGTGGCAGTCTCGGCGCTCATTGATTGCCCTGGCGACTATTGGGAAAAAGGCCTCAAAGGATCAGCACGTTATATCTTATGTGGCCCTCGGCGGGCCCGGCAGCAAGACGTTGGACCTTAGCGGACAGACAGGTCCGGCCCAAGGCGTTTATCGTGAAACGGCCGCCGCTAGTCCTTGACGTCGAGGGGCTCGGAGCCCGTAGGCTCGCCGTTCTGGCTGAGGGAGATCTTCTCCACACGGGCTTCCGCTTTGCGCAGCAACCCGTCGCAATGGGCGCGCAGCGCCTCACCCCGCTCGTAGATGACGATGGAGGCCTCGAGCTCAACGTCGCCCTTCTCCAGGCGATCGACGATGGTTTCGAGCTCCTTCAGCGCCTGCTCGAAGCTCATCGTCTTGATATCGGCATTGTCGGTATCGGCCATGGCCTGGCTTAGCCCCTTCGGCGGGGCTTAATCAAGCGCCCATCAGCGTCTTGACGTGGATGGCGGTGGAATCGGCGAGCGCGTCCAGGTCGTAGCCGCCCTCGAGCGTAGAGACGAGCTTGCCGCCGCAATGCTTCTCGGCGACGTCCATGAGCTTCTCGGTGACCCAGGCGAAATCAGGCTCCAACACCCTTATTTGCGCCAGCGGGTCCATCAAATGCGCGTCGAACCCGGCGGAGACGATCAAGAGCTCGGGGGCGAAGGCATCGAGCCCCGGCAGAACGCGCTCCGCATAGGCGGCGCGGAACTTCTCCCCGTCGTCGCCCGGCGAGAGCGGCGCGTTGAAGATATTGCCGACGCCCGTCTCGTCGAGCGCGCCGGTGCCGGGGAATAGCGGCATTTGGTGCGTCGAACCGTAGAACGCGTCCTTGTCCTCCCAGAAAGCGGCCTGGGTGCCGTTGCCGTGATGCACGTCAAAATCGACAACGGCGACACGCTTGGCCCCATGGGCGGCGCGGGCGTGCATCGCGGCGACGGCCGCGGAGTTGAACAGGCAAAAGCCCATGGCCTTCGACGGCTCGGCGTGATGGCCCGGCGGACGAATGGCGCAGAACGCATTCTTGGCTTTGCCCTCCGCCACCTGGTCGACCGCGTGCAGCACGGCGCCGGTGGCGCGCAAGGCCGCCTCCCAGCTTCCAGACGACACCACCGTGTCGGGATCGAGCCAGTTGTGGTTCTGCTCCGGGATCTCGGACTTGACCATCTCCACATAGGCCTTGGGGTGTATGCGCTCGATCGCGGCCAGGTCGGCGCGCGGCGCCTCCTTGCGGGCGAGCGCGTTGAAAGCCGGCGCGGCCAACGCCTTGTTTACGGCGCGCAAGCGGTCTGGGCGCTCGGGGTGGCCATAGCCCGTATCGTGTTCCAGGCAGGCGGGATGGGTCAGAAGCAGCGTGGTCATGTCGGGGCATGATACCCGACTGAGGCCCAGACGACAGCTTGACCGTCCCTTGAGAACGCGCCAAAGGAGGCCGACCATGACAGCCCTCCCCGCCACAGATCAGGCCATTGCCCGTGCCGCGCAGGCGCTTGCCCGCGGGGAGACGGTCGTCTTTCCCACGGAGACGGTCTATGGGCTCGGCGCCAACGCGCTCGACGCCTCGGCCGTCGCGAGGGTTTTTGCCGCCAAGGACCGGCCGCGCTTCAACCCGCTCATCGTGCACGTCCCCGACATCGCCACGGCCGAACGCTACGCCACCTTCGATGCCACGGCACGCAAGCTCGCCGAGGCGTTCTGGCCCGGCCCACTGTCGCTGGTCGCACCCAAGCGTCCCGATAGCGGGATAGCCGATCTGGTCACGGCCGGTCTCGATACGATTGCGCTACGCGCGCCCGATCACCCGATCGCGCAAAAGCTACTGGCGGCGACTGGGCTCCCCCTGGCCGCGCCGAGCGCCAATCGCTCCGGCCGCGTCAGCCCGACCACGGCGGCTCATGTGGAGACCGAGTTGGGCGACCTCCCCGCCATGATCCTCGACGGGGGTCCTTGCGCGCGTGGGATCGAGTCGACCGTGGTGCGCGTCACCGGCGATGCGCCTGTCTTGCTTCGGCTCGGGGCTGTGCCGCGCGAGGCCATCGAAGCTGTGCTCGGCAGTCCCCTCCCCCTCGTCCAAGACGGCACCGAGATTGCCTCCCCCGGACAATTGGAGCGGCACTACGCGCCCAGCACACCGTTGCGGCTTGACGCGGCGGATGTCCGCGAAGGTGAAGCGCTGCTAGCCTTCGGACCGAACGTGCCGGAGGGCGCGCGCGAGACCGTCAACCTCAGCGCCTCCAGCGATCTGCAAGAGGCGGCCACCAACCTCTTCGCCTCGCTTCGCGCGCTCGATGCGTGCGGCGCAGGAACCATCGCGGTGATGCCAATCCCCGACCAAGGTTTGGGCGAGGCAATCAACGACCGCTTGCGGCGCGCCGCCAAAGCGCGCTAGGGGCTCACCATGACCAAGAAGAAGTTCTGGGACCGGACCGAAGACCCGAACTGGGAGGCGATCGACAGCTTCATCGCCGAGCACTTTCTTGAGGCCGATCCCGCGCTTGAGGCCGCCTTAGCCGCCAGCGACGCCGCCGGCCTGCCGCCGATCCAGGTGGACCCGCTGCAAGGCAAGCTTCTTACGATGCTGGCCGCCGCGCTCGGCGCGCGCAACATCCTCGAAGTCGGGACACTCGGCGGCTACAGCACGATCTGGCTGGCGCGAGGGCTCACTGGGGGCGGCCGGGTCATCACACTGGACATGAATCCGGAGTACGCCGAGATCGCGCGTAAGAACTTCGCCACCGCAGGCCTTGCCGACCGTATCGAGGTCCGTGTTGCGCCCGCTCTCGATACGCTTGCTGCACTCGATGCGGAAGGCGCCGGGCCCTTCGATCTCGTGTTTATCGACGCCGATAAGCCGAACACGCCGCACTATTTCGACTGGGCGGTGAAGCTTGCGCGCGAAGGATCGCTCATCGTGGTCGACAACGTGGTGCGCGAGGGCGCGATCCTCGCCGCGCAAAGCGACAGTGCGCATGTGAAGGGCTTGCGCGACTTCTATGCCCGCGTCGCCGCCGACCCGCGGGTCAGCGCGACCGCGTTTCAGACCGTCGGCTCAAAGGGCCATGACGGGCTGGCGATCGTGCGCGTGACGCAAGCGCCCTAACGAACGTTACTTCTTCTCGGCAAGCAGCTCCGCGTGGGCCTTCTTTAAGGCCTCCATGTCCTCGTCGCTGACTTTGGGGAAGTGCAGGTCGAGCGCCTTCATGTGCTCGATCAGCGCACCGGCAACGACAAGCCGGGCGAACCACTTCTTGTCGCACGGCACCACGTACCACGGCGCATGCTTGGTCGCGGTGTTCTTGATCGTGTCCTCGTAGACGTCTTGGTACTTATCCCACAGCTTCCGCTCGGCCACGTCATACGGCGAAAACTTCCAATTCTTTTCGTGATCGTCGACGCGGGCCAGCAGGCGCTTCAGCTGCTCCTCCTTGGAGATGTTGAGGAAGAATTTGAGCGGCACGGTTCCGGCGCGCGCAAGACGCCGCTCGAAGGCGTTGATGTCCTGATAGCGCTCTTTCCAAATTTCCTTGGTCACGAGTTTTGGCGGAATGTTCTGCTTCGCCAGCAGCTCGGGGTGCACGCGCACCACAATCGTCTCCTCGTAATAGGAGCGATTGAAGATGCCGATATTGCCGCGCATCGGCAGCGCCAGATTGCAGCGCCAAAGGAAATCGTGTGCGAGTTCCATATGGCTCGGCTGCTTGAAGGAATGGACCGAGCAGCCTTGCGGATTGACGCCCGACAGGACGTGCTTGATGACGCCGTCCTTGCCGGCCGTATCGATGCCTTGCAGGACCATGAGAATGGCCCAACTGCCTTCGGCGTAAAGCCGCTCCTGAAGCCTGGCGAGTTTCTGGACACCGACTTCGAGGATCTCCCTGCCGTCCTCCTTGTCGAAGCCGACATTCCCCGTATCGTCCGGGTCGTAATCCTTGAGCTTGAACTTATCGCCGTCGGTGACGCGATAACGATCGATGATCTTCTCTGACAGCATGCTTTCCCCCTGTGGGTCCCTTGGGGCCTAGAGCAGCGAAGTCTGCAATGGCTGCAATGGTTCTTGGATACCCGGTTCGTCTTTTCGCGAATCGTTGATCTTCGGATGCAGTTCGAGTGTCTCGAAGAGATCGTCGTCGGCGGGGCCGATCATGGCAAGCGCTTCTTCAGCGCTCACGCGTGTGACGTCCAGCCAATCGTCGTAGTGCTCCGGCTCCACCACGACGGGCATCCGATCATGCAGGCCCGAGACTGTGCGGTTGGCCGCGCAAGTGAGAATCGTGGCCGTGTCAATCTCGCCGCCTTGCGGATCCTGCCAGTACTCATAGAGACCAGCGAAGGCGATCAGCCGTGGCGGCTGGGGTCTTATATGAAAGGGGCGCCGTTTGCCCTTCGGCCCGGTCCATTCATAAAAGCCGTTGGCGGGAACGAGGCAGCGGCGCCGGCGCACGGCGTGGCGGAAGGAGGGTTTGTTCAGCACGCCCTCGGAGCGGGCATTGATCAGGGTCGGAAACGTCTTCGGGTCCTTGACGAAGGCCGGCAACAGCCCCCAGCGCATCAGGCGAAACCGGCGGGCTCCCGTCTCATCCAGGCAGACCACGGGAATGGCTTGGGTCGGGGCCACGTTGTAGCGCGCGGGGAAATTTGGCCGGTCCGCGTAGGCGAAATGGGCGCGCACGGCCTCAGGCGGCGAGGTCAGATCGTAGCGAGAGCACATAGCGGCAATACTGGCGGTAACCCTTTGGCAATCATGATTTGGCAGCCTCCTGACCCAGGATGGTTCGCGAATAATGCCTCACAAAAATCAAAACGCCCAGGCTGTGGAAATTCAGGACGACGTAAGCCGGGAGGATATCGTCTCGGCGTTCCGTCTGGCCATGGTCGGCCATTTCCGCTCCCATATCCCGGGCACGAACATCAACGAATCGACGCTGCTCGCCAGCGACTACCTGAACCATTTCCACGAGCTGGTGATGCTGTTCGAGGCGCTGGTCACCGAGCCGGAGGGATTCGCGAAGGACCTTCAGGCGTGGCGGCCACTCACTTACGAAGAGCACTTCAGCCAATCCGGCTTCCGGGACAAGAACCTGGCCATCGCCGCCTATCGCCGGGCGCCGTCCGAGGTGCGGGTGCGCTTCGACGAGGCCGTCGCCAGGCTCCACGGCGAGGCCCTGATGCTGGTCACCGTGGTCGCTGGCCGGCTCGACAAGGGGGAGACCCTGGAAGCGGCCTGCCAGGATGCAGTCGCGCGGCTGCGGGGCCTGATCGATGAGGCCAATGCCATCGCCACGGGAGAACTCCCAGAAAAGCCCGCCCAATCGGCGGCTGCGGGCAAGGAGAACGGCCAGGCGGCGGTCGATGCCGTGTTCGGCGCCAATCTCGGCCCATTCGACCCGTAGTCTGCCCTGCCTAGCCTCCTTGGCCCGACTAGATTTCACCATGAATTGGGGGTACTGAGGCCTTATGGGACGGCTCTCAAAGCGCCTTCTGCTGCTTGCCTTCGCGGTCTTTTGGGTGGCCACGGGAACGGTCAGCTATGCCCCGCCGGCCGAGGCACAGTTCGGCTGGTTCTTCGGCCAGCCGAAAAAGAAGGTCAAACCGAGGTCTACCCGCCGGGCCCGGCCGCCGGGCGACGATCTGCCGCCCATCAAGCAGCGCGAGAGCTTGGCGCCGCCGCCGCCGGACGACCGGCCTTACGACAACAAGCTGACGCGGCTCACCGAGATCCTCGGCGCCGTCCACTATCTGCGCGAGCTTTGCGGCGCCGACGAAGGGCAGCTGTGGCGCGATCAGATGAAGGAAATCCTCAAGAACGAGGGGACCACCGCCGTGCGCCGCGCCAAGCTCGTCAAGAGCTTCAACGACGGCTATCGCGGCTACCGGCGCACCTACCGCACCTGCACCCAGTCGGCGACGCTGGCCACCAAGCGCTTTTCCACGGAAGGCGCGCAGATCGCCGCCAGTCTGGCGCAGACCTCCATCTTCGCCAGCGGGCCCCAGGCCCAGGTCCAGGATATCGCGCCACCGGAGGCGGAGCCCGAAGCCGCGCCCCCGGAGCCGGATGCACCTGCGCCACCAGCCGCGCCGCCTCCGTCGGCCCGCGCCAATTAGGCCCGTCCCAATTAAGCGTAAAATTTAACCGTCAGTTCACTCTGTCTCACGGGTGCCGGATGAGGGGTGTAATTGTGACACCACACTCATCCCTGCCGAAAGGGGCACAAATTGCGGACGGCTAAGCAACCATTTGAAACGGATACGGCCGAGGCGCCAAGCCAGGCTGCGCTGCGCTACATCCTGGACGCGTGGGAAGAAGCCCTCCACGACGGGATCGAGCCGGAGATGCTCGCCAACGCGGCGCTTTACGCGGCCCTTGCCGATCTCGTCGACGTCTATGGCGAGCATGCCGTGGCCAGCATGACGTCCGGCTTGTCGCGCCGCATCCACCACGGCGAGTTCACGCTGCAGCGCACCGCGCAATAACGTCCGGCGCTAGCGGAAGTAGCGCAACGCCACCTCGATCAGGAGCGCCACGCCGAAGGCGAACAGGATGAAGCCGGCGACGCGGTTGATGACGTTCAGCCGACCCTCGGTCAGCTTGTGCCGGATGGTGGCGATCAACTCGGACAAGCCCAGCCACCACAGAAGGCTGCCGCCCATCACCGCGGCGACGAGGATCAACGCCTCCAGGTTTGTGTTCAGCCCCCCGATGAGGGAGCCAAGGCCGCCGATCATCGCGGCCATGCCGAGAACGGCACCAGGATTGGTGACCGTGAGCAGAAAGGTCTGCGGGATGATGCCGGCATGTTCGAAAAGATGCGAGCGCTCGTCGACGGGCGTCAAGAGCACCGGGCGGCACAGCAACAGCGCCAGCCCAAATCCGAGCAGCAGCAGACCGCCGACAAGCTGAACCGTATCGCCATAGGCAACGATCACGTCTGAGATCGCAGCGATACTGAAGGCACCGATCGCGGCCAGCACGCCATCGCCGAGGACCGCGCCAAGGCCGGCGGCAAGGCCGCCCCAAAATCCCCGCGAAACCGCCCGCTGGATCACGAGTACGTTGACGGGACCGAGGGGCGCGGCCATCAGCAGGCCGATCCCCAGCCCAGCAAGCACGAGCTGAATGCCGGACAGCACGATTTGCGCGCCTGACTCCAAAGTTTCCTGCCTACTCGCCGGTTATCGAACGGGTGCGGATACGAACGCGCCCGTCTGGTTTTCGCTCACGGAGACCCCGGGCTTGCTCTTGTTCGCCGATCTGCGAGATTGCGTGAGCACTCATGGAGTGGAGCATGAATCGCTGGAAAAACGTGGCCGTTATTGGACTCGCCGCATTGGTAGCGGGAGGCGCCGCCCTTGTCTACGCTCCGGACGGCGGCGGGGCTGGAGTGTCACAAACCCCGCAGAATGCACGGATTGCGCAAGTTAGCGAACGGCTGCCGGACCTGGCTGAAGGCGGCGTCGCCCGAAGCGCCGATTCGCCGCACGTGATCTACGACCCCGGCACGCTGCCGGACCCAGTACAGCGCATGCTGGGCAAAATCGTTTCCGCGGCGCAGACCGGAAGTCTCGAGGCGATGCGTAACGCGCTCGAAGCGAACGAGCTGAAGCCCATGGTGGCCGCGGCCCATGTGAGCGATCCGATCCAATACTGGAAAGAGCAATCGGCCAACGGCTCGGGCCGCGACGTTCTCGCCGCCATGCTCAACATCATCGCCGCCGGCGGCGTTCTGACGGGGAAGGGACACGACGCGATGTATGTCTGGCCTTACTTCGCCGAGACCGACATCGGCAAACTCACGCCGCCACAACAAGTGGAGTTCTACCGCGTCGTGCCGCCCAAGGACGCGGCGGCCATATTGAAAAGCGGCAAATACGATTACTACCGGCTCGGCATCTCGCCAGCGGGCGTGTGGCACTACTTTATACGCTAGAGACTTTTGGCAACGCTTCGCCGAAACGGACCGCCGCGCCGCCGGCCTGCCCAAGCTCGCCGTCCCACATGGCAAGCCGTCCCCGAACGATCGTGCCAATGGGCCAGCCCCGCACGGAACGGCCGGCGAAGGGCGTCCAGCCGGATTTGCTGCCGATCCAGGCGTTTTCGATGACGCGCTCCGCCTTGAGATCGACGACGGTCAAATCCGCATCGTAACCGGCGGCGATGCGGCCCTTGCCGGCGATCCCGAACAGGCGCTGCGGACCGGCGCTGGTCAGATCGACAAAGCGCGCAAGGCTCAAACGCCCGGCATTCACGTGATCGAGCATGACGGGCACGAGCGTTTGTACGCCCGGCATGCCGGACGGTGTCGCCGGATAGCTGCCGGCTTTTTCATCCAGCGTGTGCGGCGCGTGGTCCGACCCAAGAACGTCGACGACGCCCTGCTGCAATCCCCACCACAAGATGTCCTGATTGGCCTGATCGCGCAGCGGCGGGTTCATTTGCGCGCGCGTGCCCAGCCTCTCATAGGCATCAGGCGTCGCCAGGGTGAGATGTTGCGGCGTGACCTCAACGCTGGCCACGTCCTTGTGGAGCGACAGGAGCTCCATCTCCGCGCCCGTCGAGATATGCAGGATATGGATGCGTTTGCCGGCGTCCGTGGCGAGCCGCAACAGGCGTTCGGTGGAGGCGATCGCCGCAATCGGATCGCGCCATTCAGTGTGACTTGCGGGATCGCCTTCGCGCTGCACCGAGACGCGCTCTTTCAGCCGCGACTCGCACTCGGAGTGGAACGACGCGCGCCGCCGGATCGTGGCGAACATGCGGGCAAGGCTCTCCTCGTCGTCCACGAGCAAATCGCCGGTGGACGAGCCGGCGAAAACTTTGACGCCGGCGGCGCCGGGCAGACGCTCGAGCTCGGCGAGCTCGTCGATGTTCTCGCGGGTGGCGCCGATAAAAAAGGCGAAGTCGCAATGCATGCGGTCCGTCGCCGCGTCGACTTTCGCCTCCAGGGCTTCCGCGCTCGTGGTGGGCGGCTTGGTGTTGGGCATCTCGAACACCGCCGTCACGCCGCCGAGCACCGCCGAGCGGCTGCCGGTCTCCAGATCCTCCTTGTGCTCCATGCCGGGCTCGCGGAAATGAACCTGGCTATCGATCACCCCTGGAAGAATATGCAGACCGCGTGCGTCGATGGTCTCGCCGGCAAGCCCTTCCCCGATATCGCCGATCGCGCGAATCTTGCCGTCGCGAACGCCAATATCGGCTAGCCCCTCGCCGTCCTGATTGACGACGGTTCCGCCCTTGAACACAATGTCGAACGTCTCGGCCATGGGTGCGGTCCGGTCTTTCTAAGAGTCAGCGCCTATGCTCACACGATTCCCGCATTTTCGGAACAGAAGGGCGCTCCATGAGCCATTGCCAAGCAGCGCTTCTTTTGGATCGCGGGGCTTTGCGCGTGACTGGCGCGGACGCGGCCAAGTTCCTGCAAGGGATCATCACCAGCGACCTCGACAAGACAGAGGACGGCGGAGCCGTCCATGCGGCCCTATTGACCCCGCAAGGCAAGATTCTGTTCGACTTTTTCGTGGTGGCGGACGACGGCGGCTTTCTCATCGAGGCGGCAAAGGACACGCTTCCTGAGTTGTCGACGCGGCTGGGCTTCTATCGCTTGCGAGCTGCGGTCGAAATCGCGGAGGTGCCGGACCTTCAGGTTGCTGCTGTCTGGGACGGCACGGCCGATTTGCCAGAGGGCGCGACCTCCTTCGCCGACCCACGCCTTGCGGCGCTCGGCACACGCATTCTATTGCCGAAGGGAAGTACGATTGGCGGGTGCGATGAGAGCGGCGCAGGAGCCTACCACGCGCACCGCATCCGGCTCGGCGTACCGGAGGGCGGACGCGACTTCGCACTTGGCGATAGCTTCCCGCATGAGGCCCTGTTCGATCAGCTGAACGGGGTCGATTTCGAGAAGGGCTGCTTTGTTGGCCAGGAGGTCGTATCGCGCATGCAACATCGTGGCACGACCCGCAAGCGCGTGGTCCCCGTGGAGGGCGATGCGCCTCTTGAGGCGGGCACCGAGGTGCGCGCCGGCGACTTGCCGATTGGCAGGATCGGTTCGGTGGATGGGCAGTTTGGACTGGCGCTGCTTCGCCTCGACCGCGCGGCCGACGCATCGGCCAAAGGCACGAAGCTTACGGCGGGCGAAACTGCAATTACGCTGCACAAACCTGCATTCGCGCAGTTCGACGTACCCGCATGACGGACGCGGCGCAAAAGAACTGCCCGTGGCCGGGCACAGACCCGCTCTACGTGGCTTACCACGACGAGGAATGGGGCGTGCCTGAACGCGACGACCGCGCGCTCTACGAAAAGCTCATCCTCGACGGCTTTCAGGCCGGACTCGCTTGGATCACCATCTTGCGCAAGCGCGAGGCCTTCCGCCGTGCCTTCGACGACTTCGCGCCCGAGAAGATCGCGCGCTACAACGCCAAGAAGGTCGAGACCCTGATGCAGGACGCGAGCATCGTGCGCAACCGCATGAAGATCGAGGGGACGATTGCGTCGGCGCGCGTGTGGCTTGAGATGATGGAGACGGGCCCGGGCTTCTCGGCCTTCTTGTGGGACTTCGTCGACGGCAAGCCGATCGTCAACCGCTACGAAGCCATGGACCAAGTGCCCGCGGAGACGGCGCTGTCACGCGCCATCTCCAAGGAGCTTAAGTCTCGGGGCTTTAAGTTCTGCGGGCCGACGATCGTCTATGCCTTCATGCAGGCCACGGGGATGGTGAATGATCACCTGACGACCTGTCACCGCCACGCGGCGTGCACCGCGCTTTAAGTGATGTCAGCCGCGGCCGCGTGGGTCCATGCTGCGTGGATAGGTGCGCTCTTCTTGAATCTTGCCGTCGCGCTTGCGAATGCGAACCGAGCCTAACTTCTTGACGGCTCTTTCCAGCACGCCCCCCTTGATCGCGGCGGCTTTGGTCTTGAACCGCCTAACCACTTCACCGGATCCCTCGCGCTTCAGCTCCCACTTTCTATTCTTATTGTTGTAGCTGAGCGAAAACCTGGGCAGTTTCGCCATGATGGCCTCCCAACTCTCTATTTCACTTGTCACTCTCTCCAATGAGCCGGTTATGAATGACATTCAGGACGCAGATCGTCTACCGTTTTTCTCAATGACGCCATTTGACTCATTTGCGCGAACTCGCTCAGTGTCTCGGCGAGTCATGATGAGTACTGAAAGCAGATGAACAACGTGTCCGGGAAGACTGCGCCACGTGCTTGGCAACGCATGCTGAGCGGACGCCGGCTCGACCTGCTCGATCCCTCTCCGCTCGACATTGAGATCGAGGACATTGCGCATGGCTTGGCGCGAGTGGCACGCTGGAACGGACAAACGTCCGGCGACTACACATTCTCCGTGGCGGAGCACAGCCTGCTCGTGGAGGAGATCGCCGGAGACATCGATGGATCGCTCTCACGGGAGTACCGGCTCGCGGCCCTGCTCCATGACGCCCCCGAATATGTGATTGGCGACTTGATCAGCCCGTTCAAGGCGGCGCTGTCCCTGGACTACCACGCATTTGAAGCAAGGCTGCTCGGTGCCATCCATGTGCGCTTCGGCCTACCGCCGGCGCTTCCCGACGCCACCACCAAGCTCATCAAGCGCGCCGACAAAGCCGCCGCCTATTTCGAAGCCACCGGCCTTGCCGGGTTCTCCCTCGACGAGGCCAGGCGGTTCTTTGGGGCGCCGAAGGGCCTCAGTCCCAAACTTGTGACCTGGCTGACCCAGTTAAGCCCACTTCCCGCGGCAGAAGGGCAGGCAAGGTTCTTGAAACGGTATCATGAGCTTGCCAGATGAAGGCTGTGGGGACTTGCATGCGATTCGATAGGTTCAAATGGACACGCTGATTTCTGAGAAAGATCGAACTAAGGTGCCGGCCATGACGCCGGATACCATCTTCGTTTCGCCGCTGAGCCTGGTCGAGACCACGGTCGTGGACGCCCAGATCAGCCATCTGGTGACGCTCATCAACGGCGAGACCCTCATCGACACGCCCCCCACCATCGGCAGGAAGCAGCATTTGAGGCTCGCCATGAACGACATCAGCGCGCCGCAAGACGGGCTGGTGGTGCCAACGGAGACCCATGTGGCCGAGCTCATCCAGTTCGCCCGCGACTGGGACCAACGCGCGCCTCTCCTGATCCATTGCTGGGCCGGCATCAGCCGCTCGACGGCGGGTGCCTTTATATCTCTATGTGCGCTGAACCCTGAGACGGACGAGCATGCGCTTGCCCGGGCGCTGCGCCGCGCTTCGCCCACCGCTTATCCCAACCGCCGTCTCGTGGCTCTTGCAGACGCCGTGCTTGAGCGCAGCGGCCGCATGAACGCGGCGGTCGAGCATATCGGCCGCGGCCAACTCGCCGAGGAAGGAAAAGTGTTTTCGCTTCCCGCGCGGCACGCCGCATAAGCCATGGCCAACCCCCGGGGCAGTGACGTAACCGCCGCGGACGCCTCCATCAGCGACCCTCACATCGAACTCGGCCTGAACGCGGCCATCGTCATGGTCCGCAATCAGCAGCCGCACATCCTCGTGGCGCGTCCGGGCGCGGCGGGACCCGGCACGGGCGATGCGCTGCCCTTCGGGCCGTTCGCGCCGCGCGCGCATCGCACGCTCGAGATCGGCTTGCGCGAATGGGTGAAGCGGCAAACAGGCATCGAGCTCGGCTACGCGGAGCAGCTCTATACGTTCGGCGACCGCGGGCGGCACGCAGAGCCCGGCGGCGCGCACACACTCTCGGTCGGCTATCTCGCACTGACGCGCGACGCCGGCGAAGAGAAGATGGGCGCACATTGGTCGCCTTGGTACACCTACTTTCCTTGGGAGGACTGGCGGGCCGGGAAACCGGAGATCCTGACGGAGGAAATTGAACCGCACCTCAAAGAGTGGGCGGAGCGCCCGCCGCCACCGAACGCACCCGCGCGGCCGTTACGGCGTCCCGAGCGTTTGAAGATCGGCTTTGGCATTGGCGGCGGCTGGGACGAGGAGAAGGTGCTGGAGCGCTACGAGCTTCTCTACGAGGCCGGCCTTGTCGAGGAGGCCAAGCGCGACGGCCGCTCGGCGGCCAATCAATGGGCAGACCTGCCCGAGATCGGGCGGCCCATGGCGCTCGATCACCGGCGCATTCTCGCTACCGCCATGGGGCGCGTGCGCGGCAAGCTGAAATACCGTCCCGTGGTCTTTGAGTTGCTGCCGGCCGAGTTCACGCTTTACGATCTGCAGAAGACCGTCGAGGCCATCTCTGGGAGCTTGCTGCATAAGCAGAACTTCCGGCGGCTGGTGGAGAGGGGCGGACTGGTTGAGCCCACCGGCAATGTCTCCACGCAGACCGGCGGGCGCCCGGCCCGGCTCTACAGGTTCCGCCGGGAAGTGATCTTGGAGCGCCCGGCACCGGGCTTGCGCGTGAAAGCTACCCGCACCTAACGGGCCTTGAAGACCAAGAGCGAAGGAACGACATGGAATGGTTATGATCGGGCGGTTCTCTCAGGTCTTTCACGCGTTTGGGCGATTGGGCGCGCTTGGCTTAGCCACGGCGGTCGTATCGCTATCGCTGCTTCCTGCGGCCTGCGTCGCCGAGAATCGGACCATCGAGACCGAGACCGGCAAGATCAAGGTCGAGACGCTGGCCAGCGGGCTCGATCATCCCTGGGGCATGACCTTCCTGCCCGATGGACGCCTGCTGGTGACAGAGCGGGCCGGCGATTTGCGGCTCCTGTCGCCAGACGGGACCCTGTCGGAACCGCTCGCGGGCGTGCCGGAAGTCGTGGCCAAGGGCCAAGGCGGCCTTCTGGACGTGGCGCTCGACCCGGGCTTCGCGGAGAACGGTCTCGTCTATCTCACTTACGCGGAAGCCGGCGATGACGGCGCCGGCACCGCCCTGGCCCGTGGGCGCCTCACCGATAGCGGTCTTGAGGATGTGAAGGTCATCTTCCGCCAGATGCCAAAAGTCACCGGCGGCAGGCATTTCGGCGGACGGCTTGAGTTTGCGCCGGACGGCACGCTCTTCGTGACCCTTGGCGACCGCGGCAACGACGATCTTGTCCAAGATCTTTCAAACCACATCGGGACGATCGTCCGGATCAACCCAGACGGCTCCGTGCCCGAGGACAACCCCTTCATCGGCCAGAACGATGCGCAGCCCGAGATCTGGTCCTACGGCCACCGGAACGTCCAAGGCGCCGCGTTTCATCCAGGGACCGGCAAGCTTTGGCAAACGGAATTCGGACCACGCGGCGGTGACGAACTGAATATCGCCGCGCCCGGGGTCAACTATGGGTGGCCCGACGTGAGCTGGGGCGATCAGTATAGCGGTGAGAAGATTGCCGATCCGCCGACGCGTCCGGAGTTCACGGCCCCGCTGCACCAGTGGACGCCCGTGATCTCGCCATCCGGCACCGCGTTCTACACGGGCGAGCCTGTCCCGGGCTGGACCGCGAACCCTATCCCTGGCTGGAAAGGGAATCTCCTGATCAGCGGTCTGTCATCGCAAGGGATCGTGCGGCTCAGCCTCGACGGCGAGACGGCGACGGAGGAGGAGAGAATCCCCTTGGACGCCCGCATCCGCGACGTGGCACAAGGGCCGGACGGCTCCGTCTACGCGCTCACAGACGAGGGCGACGGCAAGGTGCTGCGGCTGACGCCCGTCGCCCCATGAGGCCCGCACTCTCTTTAGGTTTTTTCGGGCTGTTCGGCCGGTCGCCTGCCTTGCGCGTCTTCGACGCGGATCTGCGCGCCGTGGACCTTCATCCCAAGCTGGTCCCTGAGGCGGTAAAGCTCACAGCGGTGCGGAGCCTGATGAATGAGAACGGTGGCGGCGAGCCCAGCCCGAACGCCTCTCGTGCCGCGGCCGAAATCATCGCCTATTGCATGATCGGCGCGGATGGTTTTGCCGGGGCAAACGGTGAGAAGCTCACGGAAACCGTCGAGCAGAGGATCGACGCGGCCTTGGCCCACGGCACGAACCTCGACGCACAGCTCGTCCTGCTGTCTCTTCATGCAAAAGTGATTCAGCCGAGCGTGGTCGATCACTTTAAATTAGAAGCCTTCTCGGACTGACCTACCCTATTGTTGCCTCACTCACCGCCGATGGAAGGCGTCTTCGCCCCCACCGCCCTGCCCTGTTTGGTCTCATGCAGCCCATCATCTCCGTCAAAGACCTGTCGAAGACCTACAAGTCGGGTTTCGAGGCGCTCAAGGGTGTCAGCCTCGACATCGACAAAGGTGAGATCTTCGCGTTGCTCGGGCCCAACGGCGCAGGCAAGACCACACTCATCAGTATCATTTGCGGCATCGTGACACCGAGCTCAGGCGCGGTGACGGTCGGCGGGCACGATATCGTCACCGACTACCGGGCGGCGCGCGCCATGATCGGCCTGGTGCCGCAAGAGCTGACCATCGACATGTTCGAGACGGTCTGGGGCACCGTGTCGTTCAGCCGGGGCCTGTTCGGCAAGTGGCCGAACCCGGCGCACATCGAAAAGGTCCTCAAGGACCTCGCGCTCTGGGACAAGAAGGACTCAAAGCTCAAAACCTTGTCGGGCGGCATGAAGCGCCGCGTGCTGATCGCCAAGGCCTTGTCGCACGAGCCTTCAGTCCTGTTTCTCGACGAGCCGACCGCGGGCGTCGACGTGGAGCTGCGCAAGGAGATGTGGCAAGTCATTCGCGATTTGCGCGATTCCGGCGTGACCATCATTCTCACCACGCACTACATCCAAGAAGCCGAAGACATGGCCGACCGGATCGGCGTCATCAATAACGGCGAACTGATCCTGGTGGAGGACAAGCGCGAGCTGATGCACAAGCTCGGCAAGAAGCAGCTCACTCTGGAACTGCACGAGGCCATCGACGCGATCCCGCCCGCACTTGAGAGCCACGACCTGACGCTTGCCAACGGAGGCAGCGAACTGGTCTACACCTATGACAGCCAAGGAACGCGGACCGGCATCACGCACCTGCTCACGGATTTGGCGCAAGCCGGCATTCGCTTCAAAGACCTCGACACGACGCAAAGCTCGCTGGAGGACATCTTCGTGGGCCTGGTGAGGCGCGACCCATGAACCTCCCGGCGATCGTTGCGATCTACAAATTCGAGATGGCGCGCTGGGGCCGCACCTTGCTGCAAAGCTTGGTGGCACCGGTTATCGCCACGGCGCTCTATTTTGTCGTGTTCGGCGCCGCAATCGGATCGCGCATCGCCGAGATCGACGGGGTTCCATACGGCGCGTTCATCGTGCCCGGCCTTATCATGCTGAACCTGCTCACGCAGAGCGTGGCGAATGCGTCCTTCGGCATCTATTTCCCGCGCTTTACCGGGACAATCTACGAGCCGCTCTCCGCGCCCCTGTCGCCATTCGAGATTGTCACCGGCTATGTGGGCGCGGCCGCCACCAAGTCGATCATTCTTGGGCTGATCATTCTGGCGACGGCGACCTTGTTCGTGCCCTTGCGGATCGATCACCCGGTCTGGATGGTCGTGTTCTTGCTGCTGACGTCGGTCACCTTCAGCCTGCTTGGCTTCGTGATCGGGATCTGGGCCGAGGGCTTCGAGCAGCTTCAGCTGGTGCCGCTGCTGGTCATCACCCCGCTCACCTTCCTCGGCGGCACCTTCTACTCGCTCAACGTGCTGCCCCCGGTCTGGCAGACCGTGTCGCTGTTCAACCCGGTCGTCTATCTGATAAGCGGCTTCCGCTGGAGCTTCTTCAGCACCTCAGATGTCAGCGTGGAGGTCAGCCTCATGATGATCGGGCTGTTCCTCGCCATCTGTCTTGGTGTCGTGTGGTGGGCATTCAAGACAGGATACCGGCTCAAGAGCTGAGCGAGCCCCCCGCACGCTTGACTGTGAATTCCCTGCAAACTCGTCCCGATAGGCCGCCGCGAGGATAGGCGTGAGCTGCCTCGCGTGCTACTGCAGCGAGTTATGAGGGAAGACAAAACCGGCGCGCCGTCGGGTTCGGAAGACGAGCCGACGCTTCACCGGTCGATCGGACCAATGCAGATGGCCCTTTACGGCCTCGGCGGCATGCTGGGCGCGGGCATCTATGGATTGATCGGCAAGGCAGCAGGCCAGGTGGGCAATGCCGTTTGGCTGGCCTTCATCGTGGCACTGATCGCCGCGCTTCTCACCGCCCTTTCCTATGCATCGCTCGGCTCGCGCTACCCGCGCGCGGCGGGCGCGGCCTATGTGACGCAACGCGCCTATGGCTTTCCGCTGCTGAGCTTCATGGTGGGCCTCGCGCTCGTTTGCTCCGGCCTCACCTCTATCGCCACGCAGTCCCGCGTCTTCGCCGCCAACTTTATTGAACTGATCGGCCTTGATGGGATGCCCGTGGCCGGGCTGGCACTTGGCTTCTTGATGATCATGTCCGGCATCGTGTTCCGCGGCATTCGCGAATCTATGTGGGTCAACATTCTGTGCACCATCGTCGAGGCGTCAGGCCTCATTCTCGTGGTGTTGGTCGGCATGTCCTATTGGGGCTCGGTCAACTATCTGGAGACGCCTCCGACAAACGGCGACGACCACGCGATGCTGATTGTCATTCAAGGCGCGATCCTCGCTTTCTTCGCCTTTATCGGCTTTGAGGACATGTACAACGTCGCCGAGGAAGTCCGGGAGCCGCAGCGCACAATTCCCCTGGGACTGGTTGTGGCCATGGTCGCAGCGGCGATCATTTATATCGCCGTCGCCATCACCGCGGTGTCGGTGGTGCCGTGGCAGGAGCTGAGCCAAGCTCCCGGCCCGATCACCGAGGTGGTGGCGCGCGCGGCACCGGCCATCCCGCCCATTCTCTTTACCGGCATCACTTTATTCGCGGTGGCGAACACGGGGCTCGTCAATTTCGTGACAGCCTCGCGCCTTCTTTACGGCATGGCACGGCAAGGGCTGCTGCCGCAGATTCTTGGGCGAGTGCACAATGGCCGCCGCACCCCGCATATCGCCATCTTCCTTCTGTTTCTGATTCTCGTGCCGCTGGCGCTCTCCGGCACGATCGCCGAGCTCGCCTCCGCGACTGTGTTGCTTCTGCTCTCCGTCTTCACCGTCGTGAACGGCGCCCTCTTCGTCTTGAAAGGCAGAAAAGGGGAAGAGCCCGGCCGATTCGAGATTCCGCGCATCATTCCGGCGCTTGGCGCCTTGGTGTGCCTCGCCCTTATCGTCGTTCGCGTCTCAACCGGCGATTGGCGCGCGCCCGCCATCGCCGGCGGGCTACTGCTGGGTTGCTTCGTCCTCTATATGGCCATGCGCGCGATCGGTTCCGCGCGCCATGCTTTAGAAGAAGATAGCTAGCCGGCGTGGGGCCTTACTTCTCGGCAAGGCGGTGCGGCGGGTGACGCTGATCGCCGCGGCGGTTGAGACGGCGCACATAGGTGATCGTTGCTTCAGGCCGTTCGGCCTTGACCTTGAGCGCCGCGATCAACGCGTCCTCCGCATTGACGACGACGCGGTCGCCCTTCCCCTCGCAGTTGATTCCGACGGTGAACTGCGACTGCATAGCCCCTGCCCTCGGTGCTAAGGCGCGGTGGCCGCCCTTACAGGCTTTCGCGCGGGAGGCGAACCTGCGACAGGCGGCGACGCGGCTGCTTCGTCGTCCGGCTTGCTCGGTTTGTCGAGCTTGTAAACATCGTCAAAGGTCTTAACCTCGCCCTCATCGTCGACCACAGCCGTGAAGTAGGTCGTGTGGACCGGGATGGGCTTGTCGATCTTGACCCTTCTCGTCTTGCCGCTCTTGATCAGTTGATTGACCTTCGCCTGGCTCCAGCCCTTGTCCTCGGCGAGCAGAACGCCTGCGAGCTTCGCAGGGTTCGCGACGCGCGGCTCCTTAGACCCTTCAGCCCGGACGGCGCGCGTCAACTGTCCGCGCCGGATGGTGTCATGCATAAAGACGCCACGATCGTTCGGATAGAGGAACTGGACCTTGCCCAACACATTGGTGCGGCCCGGCGCCTGAACGAAGGTTAGCTTGGACAGGTTGACCTTGTTCCAATCGATATTGTCCGGGTCGATCACCCTGCCCCGGTTCTTCACGGTCAACTTGTACTGCTCGATGATCGAAGAAGCCCCGCCGCCGAACAGCCCGCCGCTTTCGCGCAATTTGGGCAAGACGTCCCGGCGAATGACCGACAGCGGGACCTTGCGCTCCGGATTGAGGACGATTTCCTTGAGGTCAGCGGACAAGACCGGCGTTGGATTTCTGGTATTGCCGACCGCGATCTTCTCCGACGCCACGGTCTTACCGTCCTTGACCACGCGCAACATGAACTCCGGGACGTTGAGCCACACATAGGATGCGCCCAGCTCTTCCGGCATCCAGCGCCAGCGCTCCATGCTGGCTTCGATGCGCGTGATGTTTTCTTTCGACTGTGCTTTGGCGAGCGCTTGGCGCAAGGCTGCGAACTGCTCATGCTTGGGGTGCAGATCCGTGAGATAGGCGTCCGGCGATTGCGATGCGGCGATCGCTGTCATGACGGCTGCCGGATCACGAACCGAAGGCGTCTGATCGAAGACTTTGCTCGGCTCGGCGAGACCGCCGCGTGCCGCGCGTGCATATTTCAGGGATGCGAGACTGATCGCGATCTCGGTGGCCGCCTGGTCCGATGCCGAGGCGGGCTTAAAGTCCGCAGGCGGCACCTGGAAGATGCTTGGGTCGAAGCCCCACTCACCACCCCGTCCCATCTCGCGCAGCACAGCTTGCCCGTTTGACGAAATACCCGTCGTGGTCAGCCACAGCGCAGGCCCGCTATGGGAGGTGTAGAACGCCTTGACCGCCGCGATATCGTCCGCATGAGCGCCTTTGTGCAGCAGTGGATCGTCGAGCAGCTGACGGATCGTATCGGTGATGCGCAGGTCTTGCGGGGCGTCGGAAGCCTCGCCCGCGTCCTCTTGCGGAGGCTCCGCACCCGGCAAGACGGCAACGATTTCGGCGTCCTGCACCTCGGTCGCTGCAAGGCTGGCTGGATTGTCAGGAATCGCGACGACGATGTCGGCGGCCGCGGTCTCCTCGCGTTGCTCGCCAGTGGCCAGCTGAACCGCCAACAATGCGATGAGCCCCAAAAGGGCCGCCGCACCGAGGATCGTGACTACAGACCGCCTACGCATCCCAAAAACCCCGCTATGGACCTAGGTTAGTCCCCGGAGAAACCTCCTTCCAGCAAGAATTGCCTCTTGGCCGGGCAAAGTCTTGAATTTCGCCGGTTTCTGCCAGATCTCTTGTCCCCACAGCGGATGGCCCACTCTTGATGCGGTGCGTCAATCGCCTATACTCTTTTTGAGAATTGGGACGTGCCGGCCTTGTGCCGGACCTTTTTAGACCCCATATATACTCATATTGAGTATTAATAGCGATGGGAGGCAGGATTTCATGGCAACAGTTCAAACTGGTAGCCCTGAATGGAAAGCACGGGCTCAGGCGGTACTGCCGCCAACCCTATTGCCAGATCTTGCCTATACGCCCGAAGTGGCGGCAGAGACCGCACATCTTTATGAGCGCGTGAAACGCGTGATCCCGCCGATCGAGTGGCCGGGTTTTGCTCCGTACATCAAAGCGATCAACGATCTTAAGAAGGCCCGTAATGCGGTCGTGCTGGCGCACAACTACATGACACCTGAGATTTTCAACTGCGTTGCCGACGTGTCCGGCGACTCGCTTCAGCTCGCCCGCGAGGCGGTCGAAGCAGACGCGGACGTCATCGTGCAATGCGGTGTTCACTTCATGGCCGAGACCTCGAAGCTGCTGAACCCCGACAAGACGGTTCTGATTCCGGATATGCGCGCGGGCTGTTCGCTCGCGGATTCCATCACCGGCGCCGATGTGCGTGCGCTGCGCGAAGCTTATCCCGGCGTGCCGGTGGTGACCTACGTCAACACCTCCGCCGACGTTAAGGCAGAGTCCGACATTTGCTGTACGTCTTCGAACGCGGTTCGCGTCGTGGAGTCGCTCGGCGTCAAGCGCGTGATCATGATCCCCGACGAGTTTCTCGCCAAATGGGTGCAGACTCAGACGGACGTCGAGATCATCACCTGGAAGGGCCATTGCGAGGTGCATGAGCGCTTCACCGCCGATGAGCTGCGCGCCTATCGCGAGGCCGATCCGGGCGTGAAGATCGTCGCGCATCCGGAATGCCCGCCTGACGTCATCGACGAGGCGGACTTCACCGGCTCGACCTCCAACATGATCAAGTGGGTTGAGGACAATCAGCCCTCCAAGGTGCTGCTCGTCACCGAGTGTTCCATGAGCGACAACGTCGCCGTGGAGGCCCCGAACACCGAGTTTGTGCGTCCCTGTAACCTTTGTCCGCACATGAAGCGCATCACGCTGCCCAAGATCTTGGACAGCCTCGTCTTCATGAAAGAAGAGGTCACCATCGATCCTACGGTCGCCGACCGGGCGCGGGCCGCGGTCGAGCGGATGATCAATCTCAACCATTAAGCCAGGGCGTGATCCTGTAATGGCGATGAACTCCGGCAAGCCGCACGTTCCAACTCAGGGCACCGGTGTCGTGGTTGTCGGCGCAGGGCTAGCGGGGCTGTTCACCGCGCTGAAGCTCGCGCCGCTTCCGGTCACTGTGATCTCCCCTGCGCGCTTCGGCGAGGGCGCATCGAGCCTTTGGGCCCAGGCCGGGATCGCCGCGGCATTGGCCGAGGGCGATACACCCGAGGACCACGCCGCTGACACGGTGCGCGCGGGCGCTGGCATCGTCGACGAAACCACCGCGCTGTTCATGGCGCAGGAAGCGCGCGAGCGCATCGAGGACCTGCTGCGCTACGGCGTTCCCTTCGACAAGGACCTCGAGGGCCGGCTGGCGTTGGGGCATGAGGCGGCGCATGGCAGCCGCCGCATCCTTCACGTCAAAGGCGACATGGCCGGCCGCGCAATCATGGGCGCGATCACGGAAGCCGCGCGCGCGATCCCGTCGATCACTGTTCTGGAAGGCTACACGGCGCGCGACCTCATCGTCCGCAATGGCCGCGTTCAAGGCATCGCGCTCTCGCCGTTGGACGCCGCCGAAGAGGACGGCCTTGTCCTCCCGGCCCGCTCCGTGGTGCTGGCCACGGGCGGCGCAGGCCAGGTCTATGCGATCACCACCAATCCTAAGGAAGCCCGCGGCGAAGGCGTCGCCATCGCGGCGCGGGCGGGTGTGGTGATTTCCGATGCCGAGTTCGTGCAGTTCCACCCGACGGCAATCAATATCGGCCGCGATCCCGCGCCGCTTGCCACCGAGGCACTGCGTGGTGAAGGCGCTGTCCTCATCAACGGTAAAGGCGAGCGCTTCATGCGCGCCGTCCACGAGGATGCCGAACTCGGCCCACGCGACGTTGTCGCGCGCGCCGTTTATCGCGAGGCGATGGGCGGACGCGGCGCCTTTCTCGATTGCCGGCCGATCGGGTCCGGTCTCGCCAAGCAGTTTCCGGCGCTTCTGAAGACCTGCCAGTCCGCTGACATCGATCCAACGCGCGAGCCGGTGCCGGTTGCGCCGGCGGCGCATTATCACATGGGCGGTATTCTCACGGACGCGCGCGGGCGCAGCACGGTCGACGGCCTGTGGGCCTGTGGCGAGGTGACTTCGACCGGTGCCCACGGCGCCAATCGCCTTGCTTCAAACTCGCTGCTCGAAGCTGTCGTGTTCGGCGCGCGGGTTGCGCAGGACATCGCCGCAGCGCCACCGCCGCCCGCCAGAAGCGTCACGGCCGAAACCAGGCGCGAGTCCCGCCAAGCGCACGACGAAGAGGTCGAATCGACGCTGCGTCAGACTATGTCGGACAATGTCGGCGTGATCCGCGATGCAAGCTCCATGACCAAAGCATTGCAGACCATTTTGGAGCTGGAACAGGCGCACGCGGGAGATCCCCAGCTTGCCAACATGCTGACCACGGCGAAATTGATCACCACGGCCGCGTTCTTGCGCAAGGAGAGCCGCGGCGGGCATTTCCGCAGCGACTATCCGGCCGCCGACGCAGCACTGGCGAAGCGCAGCTTCCTCACGCTCACGAAGGCCAATGAGATCTCGCGTGAAGCCTCGGGCCTGTCGAACCGCCCACATCTTCGCGTCGTGTCGCAGGGATGACGGACCGACGCGCTTCCCGGCTGGAGCTTCCAAAGCTGCTCGTGGACCAGGCGG